>Ga0268298_10002932_pt1 | contig 18060 bp, 17 predicted proteins | sample WWTPWeurt_MetaG_FD_194462 | JGI IMG/M metagenome (GOLD analysis project Ga0268298, IMG submission 194462) | Activated sludge microbial communities from WWTP in Nijmegen, Gelderland, Netherland - WWTP Weurt | ecosystem: Engineered > WWTP > Aerobic digester > Activated sludge | place...
ACGCTGGTGTTCGACATGATCGAGAAGACCTCGCACGTGCTGTTCCGCATCGTCGGCTTCATCATGAAGGTGGCGCCCATCGGTGCCTTCGGCGCCATGGCCTTCACCATCGGCAAGTACGGCGTGGGCTCGCTGCTCTCGCTCGGCCAGTTGATGGCCACCTTCTACGCCACCTGCCTGGTGTTCGTGTTCGGCGTGCTGGGGCTGATCGCCAGGCTGCACGGCTTCTCGGTGTGGCGCTTCATCAAGTACATCAAGGAAGAACTGCTGATCGTGCTGGGCACCTCGTCCAGCGAATCGGTGCTGCCGCGCATGATGGCCAAGCTTGAGAACCTCGGCGCCAAGAAGTCCGTGGTGGGCCTGGTGATCCCCACCGGCTACTCGTTCAACCTGGACGGCACCTCGATCTACCTCACCATGGCGGCCGTGTTCATCGCACAGGCCACCGACACGCCGATGAGCCTGACGCAGCAGCTCACCCTGCTGGCGGTGTTGTTGCTCACCAGCAAGGGCGCGGCCGGCGTCACCGGCTCGGGCTTCATCGTGCTGGCGGCCACGCTCAGCGCCGTGGGCAATGTGCCCGTGGCCGGTTTGGCGCTGATCCTGGGCATCGATCGCTTCATGAGCGAGGCCCGCGCCCTCACCAACCTGGTGGGCAATGGCGTGGCCACGCTGGTGGTGGCCAAGTGGTGCAATGAACTGGACGTGCCGCGCATGCAGGCGCACCTGGCCGGCGAAACCGTGGTGGAAGCCGAAGAGCCCGAAATCGTGCTGGACGAGAAGGTGGAGCGGCTCGCCGCCTGAGTCGGCGCCCAGGGTGGGGCTGCGGCCAACCCCACCCCTATAATCGCGCTTTACCACCATGGCATTCGTGCCGGCTCTCCAGCGGCCACCACGAGTGCGGCTCGACATGACCAAGTTCGTCTTCGTCACCGGCGGTGTGGTGTCCTCACTCGGCAAGGGCATCGCGTCGGCGTCCCTGGCAGCGATCCTCGAATCGCGCGGCCTCAAGGTCACCCTCATCAAGCTGGACCCTTACCTCAACGTCGATCCGGGCACCATGAGCCCGTTTCAGCACGGTGAGGTCTTCGTCACCGACGATGGTGCCGAAACCGATCTCGATCTCGGCCACTACGAGCGCTTCATCACCACGAGGATGAAGCGCAGCAACAACTTCACCGCCGGCCAGGTCTACAAGAGCGTGCTCGAGAAGGAGCGTCGCGGTGATTACCTGGGCAAGACGGTGCAGGTGATCCCGCACGTCACCAACGAGATCCAGGATTTCGTCAAGCGCGGCGCGGCCGATGTGGACGTGGCCATCGTCGAGATCGGCGGTACGGTGGGCGACATCGAATCGCTGCCCTTCCTCGAGGCGGTGCGCCAGATGAGCCTGAAGATGGGGCCGCACAACACCGCCTTCGTGCACCTCACCTACGTGCCCTGGATCGCCGCCGCCGGCGAGTTGAAGACCAAGCCCACGCAGCACACGGTGCAGAAGCTGCGCGAGATCGGCATCCAGCCCGACGTGCTGCTGTGCCGCGCCGACCGCGCCGTGCCGGCCGACGAGTGCGAGAAGATCTCGCTGTTCACCAACGTGCAGCCGCACGGCGTGATCAGCATGTGGGACGTGGACACCATCTACAAGGTGCCGCGCATGCTGCACGAGCAGGGCCTGGACGAGCTCGTCTGCATGAAGCTGCAGCTGCTCACCAAGCCGGCCGATCTCAAACGTTGGGATCACCTGGTGGCCGAGGTGCTGCAGCCCCAGCGCGAGGTGGCCATCGCGATGTGCGGCAAATACACCGACCTGTCTGACTCCTACAAGTCGCTCAACGAGGCGCTGCGCCACGCCGGCATCCACCACCATGCCCGCGTGAAGATCGAGTACGTCGATTCCGAAAATCTCGACGCCAGCAACGTGGCCCAGCTCGCCGCCTTCGACGCCATCCTGGTGCCGGGCGGCTTTGGCAAGCGCGGCGTGGAGGGCAAGATCACCGCCGCGCGCTATGCCCGCGAGCACCGCATGCCTTACCTGGGCATCTGCCTGGGCATGCAGGTGGCCACGATCGAGTTTGCGCGCCATGTGGCCGGCTTCGAGGGTGCCAACAGCACCGAGTTCGAGCCCGCCACGCCGCACCCGGTGATCGCGCTGATCGACGAATGGCAGGACCGCGATGGCTCGATCCAGAAGCGCAGCGCCAATTCCGACATGGGCGGCACCATGCGCCTGGGCGCGCAGAGCTCCGACGTGAAGTCGGGCACGCTGGCGCACAAGATCTACGGCAACGTGGTCACCGAGCGCCACCGCCACCGCTATGAGGCCAACGAGAAATACCTCGATCCGCTGCAGAAGGCGGGCCTGATCATCTCGGCCATCACGCAGCGCGAGAAGCTCACCGAGATCGTCGAGCTGCCGCTCAGCCAGCACCCCTGGTTCGTGGGCGTGCAGTTCCACCCCGAGTTCAAGAGCACCCCCTGGGACGGCCACCCGCTGTTCATCAGCTTCATCCAGGCCGCACTCGACCACCAGGATGCGCGCAACCAGCAGGCAAAAGCATGAAACTTTGCGGCCATGAGGTCGGCTTGCAGCGGCCCTTCTTCCTGATCGCCGGCCCCTGCGTGGTCGAGAGCGAACAGCTGCAGATGGACGCCGCCGGCCAACTCAAGGAGATGACGGCCGCGCTCGGCATCCCCTTCATCTTCAAGAGCAGCTTCGACAAGGCCAACCGCTCCAGCGAAACCGCCTTTCGTGGTCTGGGCATGGAGCGCGGGCTGGAGATCCTGGCCAAGGTGAAGCGCGAGTTGAATGTGGCGGTGCTCACGGATGTGCACGACACCGCCCACATCGCCGAGGTCTCGGCCGTGGTGGACGTGCTGCAGACGCCCGCCCTGCTCTGCCGGCAGACCGATTTCATCCACGCCGTGGCGCAAAGCGGCCTGCCGGTGAACATCAAGAAGGGCCAGTTCACCGCACCGCACGACATGAAGAACGTGCTCGAGAAGGCGCGTGCCGCTGCGCGCGCAGCGGGCCTGAGCGAAGACCGCTTCATGGCCTGCGAGCGCGGCGTGAGCTTCGGCTACAACAACCTCGTGTCCGACATGCGCAGCCTCGCCATCCTGCGCGAATGCCGTGCGCCGGTGGTGTTTGACGCCACGCACAGCGTGCAGTTGCCGGGTGGCATGGGCACCTCGAGCGGCGGCGAGCGCCAGTTCGTGCCCGTGTTGGCCCGCGCCGCCGTGGCGGTGGGCGTGGCGGGCCTGTTCATGGAGACGCACCCCGACCCGGCCAAGGCCCTGTGCGACGGGCCCAACGCCGTGCCGCTGAAGCACATGCGCGCGCTGCTCGAGCAATTGGCCGCGCTGGATCGCGTCGTCAAGTCGCAGCCGCTGCTCGAAGACAGCTTCACGGCCTGAATCGCGACACCCCAGAATTCCATCCTCAGGAGTAACACGAAAAATGAGCGCCATTGTTGACATCGTCGGCCGCGAGATCCTCGACAGCCGCGGCAACCCCACCGTCGAATGCGATGTGCTGCTGGAGAGCGGCACCATGGGCCGTGCGGCGGTGCCCTCGGGCGCGTCCACTGGCTCGCGCGAGGCCATCGAGCTGCGCGATGGCGACAAGGCCCGCTACCTGGGCAAGGGCGTGCTGCGCGCGGTGGAGCATGTCAACACCGAGATCAGCGAGGCCGTGCTGGGCCTGGACGCCAGCGAGCAGGCCTTCCTGGACAAGACCCTGATCGATCTCGACGGCACCGAGAACAAGTCGCGCCTGGGCGCCAACGCCACGCTGGCCGTGAGCATGGCCGTGGCGCGCGCTGCGGCCGAAGAAAGCGGCTTGCCGCTCTACCGCTACTTTGGTGGCTCGGCCGGCATGAGCCTGCCCGTGCCGATGATGAACGTGATCAACGGCGGCGCCCACGCCAACAACAGCCTCGATCTGCAGGAGTTCATGATCATCCCGGTGGGCGCGCCCTCGTTCCGCGAGGCCGTGCGCTATGGGGCCGAGGTGTTCCATGCGCTGAAGAAGATCCTGCACGACAAGGGCATCAGCACCGCCGTGGGCGACGAGGGTGGCTTTGCCCCCAGCGTGGCCAGCCATGAGGCCGCCATCCAGATGATCCTGGACGCGATCGACAAGGCCGGCTACACCGCAGGCAGCCAGATCGCCATCGGCCTCGATTGCGCCGCCAGCGAGTTCTACAAGGACGGCCAGTACGTGCTCGAAGGCGAAGGCGGTCTGAAGCTCAGCGCCGAGGCCTGGACCGACATGCTCGCCACCTGGGTGGACAAGTACCCCATCATCAGCATCGAAGACGGCATGCACGAGGGCGACTGGGCCGGCTGGAAGATCCTGGCCGACCGCCTGGGCAAGAAGGTGCAGCTGGTGGGCGACGACCTCTTTGTCACCAACACCAAGATCCTCGAGCGCGGCATCCGCGAGGGCGTGGCCAACTCCATCCTCATCAAGATCAACCAGATCGGCACGCTCACCGAAACCTTCGCCGCCATCGAGATGGCCAAGCGCGCGGGCTGGACAGCGGTGATCAGCCACCGCTCGGGCGAGACCGAGGATTCCACCATCGCCGACATCGCCGTGGGCACCAACGCCGGCCAGATCAAGACCGGCTCGATGAGCCGCAGCGACCGCATCGCCAAGTACAACCAGCTGCTGCGCATCGAAGAGGACCTGGGCGACATCGCCAGCTACCCTGGCCGCGGCGCCTTCTACAACCTGCGCTGAGAGCGCCGAGGCCGTCACACCATGCGTTGGGCCACCGTCTTGTTGCTGGGGCTGCTGGGCCTGGTGCAGGCCGGCCTGTGGCTGGGCTCGGGCGGCATTCCGCAGGCCATGAAGCTGCAGGCCCACCTCGACGCCGCGCAGCGCCGCGCCACCGAGCAGAAGCAGGACAACCAGCGCCTGCAGGCCGAGGTGGACGACCTGCGCAACGGCCTGGAGATGGTGGAAGACCGCGCCCGTGGCGAGCTGGGCATGGTCAAGCCGGACGAGATCTTCGTCCAGCTCACGGCCCGCCGGTGAACGCCCTGCTCGAGGCGGCCCGGCCGCTGCTGGCCCAGGCCTTTGCGCTGTGGGGCAGCCCGGTGACCTGGCTGGAGATCGTGGCCTTCGTGCTGTCGGTGGCCATGGTGGTGTGCAACATGCGCGTCAACCCGCTGGGCTGGCCACTGGCCATGGGCAGTTCGGCCCTCTATGCCCTGCTGTTCGCCAGCAGCAAGCTGTATGGCGAGGCGGGGCTGCAGCTGTTCTTCGTGGCCATGGCGGTGTGGGGCTGGTGGCAGTGGCTTCGGCACTCGGCGCACGGGGCCGAGCCCCTGCCGGTGCGACGGATGACCTCGACCCAGCGCTTCGCAGCGCTCACCGCCACCGCATTGGGCTGGCCTGCCTTGGCCATCTTGCTCTCGCGCCTGACCGACAGCGACGTGCCCTGGATGGACGCGCTGCCCACCGTGGCCAGCATCACGGGCACCGTGCTCCTGGGCCGCAAGTGGATCGAGAACTGGGCCGTGTGGCTGGGGGTGAACCTGTTCAGCCTGCTGCTGTTCAGCTACAAGGGCCTGTGGCTCACGGTGCTGCTCTATGCGGTGTTCGCACTGATGTCGGCGGCGGGTTGGCGGGCCTGGCGGCGCCTGGAATCCCCGGCGATTGGTGCGGTTCAATGACACAAAAAGAACGCGTCCAAAAATCTGGCGCGCTGCGCATCGCCATCCTCGGCGCCGAGAGCACGGGCAAGACGGCACTGGCCCACGCGCTGGCCGAGCGCATCCGCACCCTCACCGGCCTGCGCACCCGCTGCGTGGGCGAGTGGCTGCGCGACTGGTGCGCGCAGGCCGGCCGCACGCCCCACCGCGATGAGCAGATGGCCATCGCCCGCCACCAGCACGCGCTGATCGATGCCGCTGCGGCCGAATGCGACGTGGTGGTGTGCGACACCACCGCGATCATGACCGCGGTCTACAGCGCGATGCTGTTCGACGACCCCTCGATCGAGGCCTTTGCCATTGCCGAGCAGGCGCGCTGCCAAGTCACCCTGCTCACCGCGCTGGACCTGCCCTGGGTGGCCGACGGCATCCAGCGCGACGGCCCGCAGGTGCGCATGCCGGTGGACACGCGCGTGCGCGCCCTGCTGCAGGCGCATGGCATCGCCTGGAGCCTGGTGGCCGGCCTGGGCGAAGCGCGCGTGGGCAGCGCGCTGGATGCCGTGAGCCCCTGGCTGCAGCAACGCGCCCGCCTGATGCCGGCGCGCCTCGCCTGAGACCAGGCCTCAGCCGCGCACGCGCCGCGCGGGGGCGTCCAGGCGCCGCCTCAGCTCGGGCAGGGCCCGCTGCGTGGCCTCGTAGCCCACCTGGATCATTTCGCGGCGTGCATTGAAATCGCTGCTGGCGTAGCTGGACGTGTCGGGCCGGATCACGGTGTCGGCTGTGCGGGCCTCCTGGTCGGACAGCGCCCGGCCCATGATCTCGAAGGACTGCAGCAGCACCTCGTACAGGCCCGGCAACGCGGTGCGGTGTGGCTTGGTGCCCACGTCCACCGCGATCACCATGTCGCACCCCAGCTGGCGTGCGGTGGCCACCGGCAGCGGCGACACCAGGCCGCCATCCACCAGTTCGCGACCACCCAGCTCGCGCGGCACGAAGACGCCGGGGATGGCGCAAGACGCGCACACTGCCTCGGCCACCGGGCCCTTGCGCAGCACCACCAGCTCACCGCTGCGCAGGTCGGTGGCCACGGCGGCAAACCTGGTGGGCAAGGCCTCGATGCGCGCGCCCTTCAGGATGTCGTTGACAAAGCGGTACAGCGATTCGCCCACCAGCATGCCGCGCTTGCCCGCCGTGGCGAAATCAGCCACCTCGGCATCGCGCACGCGCAGCGCCACCTCTTCCAGCTGCCAGGGCGTGAAGCCGGCGGCCGAGAAGGCGCCCACCAGCGCGCCGGCGCTGCAGCCCACCACCACCTCGGGCTTGAGGCCCGCCTGGGCCAGCGACTTGAGCACGCCGATGTGCGCAAAACCCCGAGCCGTGCCGCCACCCAGCGCCAGCCCGATGCGCGGCGTGCGGCCGAGCCCCAGGCCGGTATGCACTGGCACACCCGCCTCGGACGACACCACCGCGTGCGCGCTCAATGCGCTGGTGGCCAGGCCACCACCCACCACGCGCCGCACCCAGTCGCGGCGGTGCATCGCCACCGCGTCGAGCGCGGCTTGCGGCGTGGTCGGCCTCATGGCTTGGCCGGCTCGACGGGCTTGACCAGTCCTTGATCCACCAGCGCCTTCAACTTGGCCCAGGCCGACTCGAAAGCCCCGGACGGCTCGCCGGCCGTGAAGGCCGCCACCTTTTCGTCCAGCACGATGAGCTCGACGCGGCGGTTCAGGCGCTTGCCCTCATCGGTGGCATTGGAGGCCACGGGGCGGCTGAACGAGAAGCCGGCAATGTCCATGCGCTCGCGCTTCACGCCGCGCGCGCCCAGCGCCTCGGCCACGGCGGCCGCACGGGCCTTGGCCAGGCTCTCGTTCAGCGCCGCCGTGCCGTCGGAATCGGTGTGGCCTTCCACGGCCAGGCGCTTGTCCGACTTGGTGGTGAGCAAGTGCGCCAGGCGGTCCAGATAGGGCGCGGATTCGGCGGTCTTGAACTCGGCCTTGCCCACCTCGAAGAGCACGGTGCTGGGCAGCACCAGCAGCACACCGCGCTCGGTCTGTTCGATCTGCAGGACCGGGCCACGGTAGATGGGTGCCGGTGCCGGTGGCGGCGGCAGCGCCTTGGAGGCGCAGGCGGCAAGCGCCAGTGCGACGATCAATGCAGACAAGCGAGCGGCGATGGGGCGGGTGTGCGTCATTTCAATGGGTAGCGTCGAGAGTCCGTGAACGGGGGGACAGGCGCCGCTCGAAGCGGGGCGAGTCCAGCGATGTCGGGATTCTCGTGGCGCAACCCAAGGCGCCGGGCCATCCGGAGGGATGGTGCAAACGCAGCGTTACTGCACGCCGCCGCTGGTGGGCGGGTGATCGCGGGCCGGCGTGAACAGCCGTGCCGCGTCGATGGGATCGAAGCGATACTGCGCACCGCAGAAGTCGCAGCCCACTTCGGCATCACCGCGCTCGGCGATCAGGCCCTCGATCTCTTCGCGGCCCAGGCCGCGCAGCATGCCCGCCACGCGCTCGCGCGAGCAGGTGCAGGCGAAGCGTGGCGTCAGGGGCTCGAACAGGCGCAGCGTTTCTTCCCAGAACAGGCGACGCAGCAACACCATCGAGTCCAGCGTCAACAGCTCTTCGGCAGTGAGCGTGCCGGCCAGCAGGGCGATGCGGTTGTAGTCCTCGTTGCGGCCAATCTGATCCTCGTCGCGCGCGCCGCTGCTGCCCGCCAGATTGCCCTCGCCGGCCATCGGCAGGCGCTGGATCAGCAGGCCGGCGGCCACGTCGTCGTTGGCGGCCAGCACCAGGCGTGTGTCGAGCTGCTCGGACTGCAGCATGTAGTGCTCGAGCACGTCAGACAACTGCTGCAGCGGCTCGCGCCGATCACCGTGCAGGGGCACCACGCCTTGATAGGGCTGCTGGCCAGGCTGCCTGTCCTTGGGGTCGAGCGTGATCGCGCAACGGCCCTGGCCGTGCACATTGAGCATGGCCTCCAGCCGGGCATCGGCAGGCACGGGGCCCACCACCTTGGCGGTGACGCGAAAGCTCAGGTCGGCCTGCGTCTCGGCCACCGCCAGCTTCACCGGCCCGTCGCCATACACCTGCAGCACCACCGCGCCGTTGAATTTGAGGTTGCCCTGCATCAGGCAGCCCGCCGCCGCCATCTGGCCCAGCAGCTCGCGCACGGGTGCCGGAAAGGCATGCCCGCCGTCGCTGGGGCTGGAGCGTCGCGCCAGCAACTCGCGCCAGCCCGATTGCAGCCGCACCAGCGTGCCGCGCACCGGCAGGCCCTCGAAGATGAACTTGTGCAGTTCGTCCATCGTCAATCAATGCGCCGGATGAGCTGGCGGTGGCGTTGCGCCTGCTCCACGTAATGGGCCGAAGACTGTTGCAAGCGCTCGATCTGCTCGGCCGTGAGTTCGCGCACCACCTTGGCGGGCGCGCCCACGATCAGCACGCCGTCGGGGAATTCCTTGCCCTCGGTAACGATGGCGCCGGCCCCCACGATGCAGTTCTTGCCGATGCGCGCGCCGTTGAGGATCACACTCTGGATGCCCACCAGCGAGTTGTCGCCGATGGTGCAGCCGTGCAGCATCACCTGGTGGCCCACGGTCACGCCCTCGCCCACGGTGAGCGGCTTGCCATGGTCGGTGTGCAGCACGCTGCCGTCCTGGATGTTGCTGTTGCGGCCGATGCGGATGTGGTCGTTGTCGCCACGCAGCACCGCGCCGTACCAGATGCTGGCGCCATCGGCCAGCGTCACCCGGCCCATCACCTGCGCGCTTTCGGCCACCCAGGCCGATTCGGAAACCACAGGGCGCTCGTCCCCAAACTGATAGATGGCCACAAGCCGCTCCGCGTAAAACCCTGGATTCTAGAGATGCGGCCGTTTGGGCGCTTGGCCTGGCTGCGGGCGGCACCGGGCGCGCCTTAACATCGGCACGCATGATCTCCCTGAGACAACTCTCCCTGCAGGCGGTGCTATGCCCGGTGCCGCTTGAGAAGGCCTTGCTGGCGCATCAGTTGGCGGAATCCGACGCCCCGGTGCATGCAGCGCAGGTGCTGGCCGAGCCCCCCGGCCTGCCCGGCCGGCCCGAGCACCCGCTGCTGGTGCCGCACACACAGATCCGCCCGCCGTCCATGGCCCATGTGGCCGGCCGCGCGGCGCTGATCCACTCGATCGTGCACATCGAGCTGAACGCCATCGATCTGGCCCTGGACATCGTCTGGCGCTTCGCCGGCATGCCCGATGCGTTCTACCGCGACTGGATCGCCATCGCGGCCGAAGAGGCGCTGCACTTCCGCCTGCTGCGCGATCACCTCGTGAGCCTGGGATTCGACTATGGCTCGTTCCCGGCGCACGACGCGCTCTGGCAGATGGCCGAGCGCACGCGAGGCGACATCCTGGCGCGCATCGGCCTGGTGCCGCGCACTTTGGAGGCCAGGGGCCTGGATGCCTCACCGGCCGTCAAGCGCAAGCTGGTGGGTGCGGGCGACCTGGAAGCCGGTCGCATCCTCGACATCATCCTGCGCGACGAGATCGGCCACGTGGCGGCCGGCAACCGCTGGTATCGCTGGTTGTGCGAGCAGCGCGGCCTGGACCCGGTGAGCACCTACGCGGCGCTGGTGCAGCAGTACGACGCGCCGCGACTGCGCGGGCCGTTCAATGTCGAGGCGCGCCGCCTGGCAGGCTTCTCCGACGAAGAGTTGGCAGCCCTGGAAGCGCCACGCGCCTGAACCAGGCGCAACGGCAAGGCTTCAATCGGCGTACACCCCCGCCGAGCGGATCACGGGGCCCCAGCGGTCGATCTCCTGCTTCAGCCAGGTGCGCAGGCCCTCGGGCGTGAGCTTGCTCTCGGGCACCTGCTCGGCGCCCAGATCGGCCATGCGGGCCACCACGTTCGGGTCCTTCAGTGCGGTGCGCAGTGCGGCGTTCATCTTGTCCAGCGCCTCGCGCGGCGTGCCCTTGGGCGCGTAGACGCCGTGCCACACCATCACCTCGAAGCCCTTCAGGCCCTGCTCGGCCAGCGTGGGCGCGTCGGGCAGGGCCTTGATGCGCTGCGCGGTGGTGACGCCGTAGAAGCGCACCGCGCCGGCCTTGATCTGCGGCACCGTTTGCGTGGTCTGGTCGCACAGCAGATCGACCTGGCCGCCCAGCAGCGCAGCCATGGCCGGCCCGGTGCCTGAATAGGGCACGGTGGTGAGGTCCACGCCCACGGCCTGCCGGAACACCATGCCGCACAGGTGCGACACGGCGCCCAGGCCCGCGTGCGCCAGATTCACCTTGTCGCCCTGGGCCTTCAGGTAGACGAGCAACTCGGGCAGTGTCTTGGCCGGCAGGTCCTTGCGCGCGAGCAAGGTCATGGGCACGTCGATCACCTGGCTCACGTACTCGAAATCCGTGAGCGGGTTGTAGGGCAGCTTGCGGTAAAGCGCCGGCGCAGTGGCCATGCCGTTGTGGTGGATCAGGAAGGTGTAGCCATCAGGGTTGGCACGCGACACCATCGTGGCGGCCACCGTGCCGCCGGCGCCCACCTTGTTCTCGATGATCACCGTCTGCCCCAGGGCCTTGCCCATGGGCACGCTGAGCGAGCGGGCCACGATGTCGGTGGGCCCGCCGGCGGCAAAGGGCACCACCAGCGTGATGGGCCGCGTGGGCCAGGCCTGGCCCCAGGCGGTGCTGGCCGCAGCCAGTGCCAGGCCGGCCAGGCCGGGAGCGAGCAGACGACGGCGAAGGTTCAAGACCATGGGCAAGGCTCCTGCGGATGACGATGGGGTGTGGCCGCGATTTTGTGTCGCGGCCACCCGCCACAGCATCGGCCTGAACCCCTACGCCGCGCGCCAGCGGCGCTCAGCCGCGCGGGTGATGCTTGGCATGCAGCGCGCGCAAACGCTCGCGCGCCACGTGGGTGTAGATGGTGGTGGTGGAGATGTCGGCATGGCCCAGCAGCATCTGCACAGCACGCAGATCGGCACCGTGATTCAGCAGGTGCGTGGCGAAGGCATGGCGCAGCGTGTGCGGCGACAAGGGCGCCTGGATGCCGGCGTGCTGTGCATGGCGCTTGACCAGGGTCCAGAACATCTGCCGCGTCATCGGCCCGCCACGCGCGGTGACGAACAAGGCATCGCTGCGCTGCCCCTGCAGGATGGCCGCACGCGCCTGCGCCAGGTAGCGCTCGATCCAGTCTTGTGCCTCGCCGCCAAAGGGCACCAGGCGCTCCTTGGCGCCCTTGCCCACCACGCGCAGCACGCCTTCGGCCAGGCTCACGCGCACGGTCTTCAGCGCCACCAGCTCGCTCACGCGCAGGCCGCTGGCGTAGATCAGCTCGAGCATGGCGCGATCACGCAGGCCCAGCGGCTGGGTCACGTCGGGCGCGTGGAGCAAAGCCTCGACCTGGGCCTCGGACAAGGTCTTGGGCACGCGCAGCGCCTGCCGCGCGCTGCCCAGGCGCAGGCTGGGGTCGGCGCTGATCAGGTGCTCGCGCAGCGCCCAGCGAAAATAGCGCTTGAAGACCGTGAGCCGGCGGTTGGCCGTGGTGGCGCGCGTGAGGCCATGGCGATGGGCCATGTAGCCGAGCAGGTCGGCCTCGGTGCTTTCGGCCAGCGCGCGGCCGTTCTCGTTGACCAGCCACTGCGCATACAGGCGCAGGTCGCGCCGATAGGCGTCGAGCGTGAGCCGCGCCAAGCCGTCCTCCAGCCACAGCGCGTCCGCGAACCGATCAATGGCCTCGCTGCTGGCACGGGGCAGCGGCCGGTCCGCATCACCCGCGCTGGGCTGCCGGCCTGCGGGCATGCTGTCGGCGGTGCTCAGTCGAGCTTGAGCTTCTGGCCCTCGACCACCTTCTTGTACACCTCGAACTCGGCCTTGATCTGCACGGCAAACTCAGCCGGCGTGTTGGCCACGATCAGCGAGCCGGTGTCCTCGATGCGCTTCTTCACGTCGGGCAGGGCCACGGTCTTCTTCACGGCATCGTGCACCTTGTCCACCACTTCTTTCGACAGGCCCTTGGGCCCGTAGATGCCGTAGTAGGCCATGCGGTTCACGCCCTCCAGCCCCACCTCCTTGAAGGTGGGCACATTGGGCAGCTGGCTCAAGCGCTGCGGCGCGGCCACAACGATCGGGATGAGGCGGCCGTCCTTGATGAAGGGCAGCGCCGAGGGCATGTTGTCGAAGATGATGGGCACCTGGCCCGCCACCGTGTCGTTCAGGGCCGGGCCGGCACCGCGGTAGGGGATGTGCGTGATGAACACGCCGGCCAGGTTCTTGAACAGCTCGGTCTGCAGGTGGCCGATGCCGCCGGTGCCCGAGCTGGCGTAGCTGTACTTGCCGGGGCTCTTCTTCAACTCGGCGATGAAGCCCTTGTAGTCGCGCGCCGGGAACGAGGGGTGCACGGCGATCACATTGGGCGTGGCCGCCACGTTGATGATGGGCGTGAAGTCGGTGAGCGGGTTGTACGGGATCTTGGGGTTGATCGCCGGGTTGGCCGCGGTGGTGGACACCGTGGCCATGCCCAAGGCATAGCCGTCGGGCGTGGACTTGGCGGTGTCGTTGGCACCGATCGAGCCGCCGCCACCGGCCTTGTTCTCCACGATCATCGGCTGGCCCAGCGCCAGGTGAATCTTCTCGGACACCACGCGGGCCACGATGTCGGTGGTGCCGCCTGGCGCAAAGGGCACCACCAGGCGCACCGGCTTGGTGGGGTAGGCCTGGGCCCAGGCCGCGAGCGGGGCGGCGGCCAGCAGCAAGGTGGCCAGGCGGGTGGTAAGCAGCGTCATCGCGAAGGTCTCCAACAGAAGCGTTCAGGAAGCAGCGGCATTGTGCCCGCGCGGCACCCGGGCCGGTTGCGGCAACGCACAGGATCAACCCGTGGGCTGGCCCAGCAAGCCCAGCTTGAGCTTGTCGTCCACCGGCTTGTCGCCGATGAAGATCAACAGGATGGCGCCATAGAAGTCGGCCCCCGGAATGGGAGCCCCGATGGTGCGGCCGTTGTGCGACATGACCAGGCCCTGATTGGGCAGGTAGTCCAGGTTCACCGTGTCGCCCGATTTCACCTTGCCCAGCGGCTGGATCTGCGCATCGAACTGGCCCATGCGCTCGGCCAGGCTGGCGTGCTGCTCGACGGGCGTGTTGCGGTCCACGCCCTTGTGGAAGGCCTTCACGAATTCGGCCACCGGCACGTCGAGCATCATGCGCATCTGCAGCCGCTTGGCACCGTCTTGCGCCACCACCTGCGCGGCCGAGCCCGCGCGACGGCCCAGGTACAGGCCCGCCGCATAGCCCTTCAGGATCGACCGCGCACGCAGGCCCACACCATTGAGCACCAGCGCCTGGCCACCCAATTGCGCCTTGGGCTCGAAACGCACGCCCGAGATCTCGGTGGGCGCATCGGCGGCGCGCGCGATGGGTGCGGCAAGCCCGGCCAGCAGGCTGACGAGGACAAGGCGGCGCGAAGGGGTCATGGGGCGGGGCTTTCAGTGACGGACAACGAGGTGCACAACGCGGCAGGCCGCACGCGGGCCGACAAGCCCCCTCCCGAACCCAGGTGACAGGACCCCGCCCGCCCGCGCTGGCACACTCGCGCGCATGCCCGATCTGCTGCTGCTTCTGCCCGACTTCGCCCTGATCCTGATCGGCTATGCGATCTGCAACCACACGGGTCTCGATCGCACGGTGTGGGATGGCGCCGAGCGGCTGGTCTACTACGTGCTCTTCCCGGCGCTGCTGTTCATCTCCATCGTGCGCCAGCCCATGCAGCTGGACACGCTGGCCCTGCTGGGCGGGCTGGGCCTGGGCATCTCGGCCGTGGGGGTGGCGCTGGCCTATGCGCTGCGCTATGCGCCCGGCGTCAACCCGCTGCTGCACGCCTCGGGTGCGCAGACGGCCTTCCGCTTCAATTCCTATGTGGCGCTGGCGCTGGCCGAGCGCATCGCCGGGCCACAAGGCCTGGCCTGGCTGGCGCTGCTGGTGGCGGTGTGCGTGCCGGTGATCAATGTGGCCGCGGTGCTGCCGCTGGCGCGCCATGGCGGCCACGGCCTGCTCAAGGAACTGGTGCGCAACCCGCTGATCCTGGCGACGCTCGGCGGCCTGTTGACCAACCTCGCCGGCCTGAAGCTGCCGGAGCTGGCCACCATCACCCTGTCGCGCATGGGTGCGGCCGCCCTGCCGCTGGGCCTGATGGCCGTGGGCTCGGGCCTGCGCTTCGGCGCGCTGCGCGAGGCGCCGTGGTTGGCCGCAGCCCTGCTGGCCATCCGCCACGCCGTGTTGCCGCTCACCGCCATTGCTCTGGTGCTCGCACTGCACCTGCCGCCCTTGCAGCAGGCCGTGATCGTGGCCTTTGCGGCCATGCCCACCGCCGGCAGCGCCTATGTGCTGGCCGTGCGCATGGGTGGGCATGGCGCCTACGTGGCCGGCCTGGTCACCTTGTCCACCTTGCTGGCGATGGCCGGGCTGCCTGCCGCGCTGGGCCTGCTGGCCTGGCTGCGCTGAGGCGGCAGACGCGGCCCGCGGGCGGGCCTGTCCCCCCCGCAAACCAATGCCCGCGCCGGGCAGCGCCGGCCAACGCGTGAAATTGCGCACTGGCCTACACCGCGAACAGGTGGGGCCTGGAGCCCCCGCAATGCGTTGTGCCTCGATAGAGTTCGGTCAAGTGCTGTTGCACATGGTTTCCAACCCACCGGAAACCAGGCCAGCGCCAAAGCAGTACACAAAGAAAGCACATCATGTCGTTGGTCCTTGCCACCCTCCTTGCAGCCGCCCCGGCCACCGTGCCGGCCTGCTCCTGGGATCACCCAGGGGTCAATCCCTTCATGGGCGACGTGGTCGCGGCGGTGGACCGCTACGCCGACATTCCGGCCGACGTGCGCCAGCGCCTGAAGGCACGCATGGCCAAGCGCGACTATGACGAGATCGCCGTCATCACGCGCGACGGCATCAGCGGCCGCGCGCAGTACGACGCCGCGATCCGCGAGATGCACTTCGGCACGGGCCAGATCTGCAAGACGGTGACGCGCAGCCGCTGGACAGCGGATTGGAAAGAGCGCGGCCTGGTGTACTGCGAAGCCAATCACTGCATCATCGTGCCCACGGTGTGCCGCAACGTCAGCCGCATCAGCCGCTTGGACCCCAAGGTGGCCTCGGCCAACGGCCGCCGCGAGGAGCCCCTGGCCCCCGCCAGGCCGGCCCCGGACGAAGGCCTGCTGGCCAACGCGCCCTTGCTGTCCACGCTCACGCCACATGGCGACAGCATCGACACCGTGGCCAACGCCGGCGGCGCCTCGGGCTGGCCGGCGTGGAACACCAACGGCGGCGCTTCGGGCGGCCACTGGGGTGGCGCTTCAGGCGGTGGCTCGACGGGCGGCTCAGAGGGCAGCCCCAACGGTTGGGGCGGCTTCGGCACGCCCAGCTGGATCGGCGCACCGGCCCCGGGCGGCCTGCCGGGCAGCATCTCGACGCTGATCCCCGACCGGCTGGTTCAGCCTGGCAACACGATTTCCGGCAACACGCAGCCTGGTGAAAGCCACGCTGGCGGCCCCGGCAACAACCCCAACCCGGGCGGCACCAGCGTGCCCACCAGCCACGGCGACCACGGCGACGAACACCCGGCCACGCCCGGCGGCAGCGCCACGCCCGGCCAGGGCGGCACATCGGGCACGCCCGGCGGCGGTGGCAATGGCGGCAACGGCGGCCATGACGGTGGTGACGACCTGCCGACCGACCCCCTCATGCCCACCGTGGTCGTGGATCTGAACCCGCCCACCGACCCGACGCATGGCGATGGTGGCCCGCATGGCGCCAACCCCGTCGTGGTGCCCCTGAGCGGCGTGCTGAGCCCCACCGTGGGCACCGTGCCCGAGCCGTCCAGCGCCTTGCTCGCCCTGCTGGCCGTGGCCGCCATCGGCGCCACGCGCCGCGCGCGCCGCAGCTGAGGCTCAAGGCCCGGTCGTCGAGCCGCTGGCGGCCCGCACGCGCGCCACGGCGGCGGGCAGATCGGGCCAGGCCGGCTTGTCCGGTGCGAAGCGCTGGCGCATGTGCGCTGCCAGCTCCACCAGCTGCGCATCGTCCAATGCATGACGAAACGCGGGCATGTGGCCGATGGCCGTGAAGGCCGGGTCGGTGATGCCATCGAGGATGGTGCGCAGCAGGTTGTCCGGCCGCTCGGCATGCAGATTGCCGTTCAGCGCCAGCGGCTGGTTCAGGCCCAGCACCTGCGGGCCGTCGCCATCGTGGTGACAGGCGCCGCAGGCACCGTCAAACAGACGCTGCGCCGGGCCGCGCAGCACCGCCGCCTGCGCACGGCTTTGCGCCAGCAGCGCAGCCACCGGCAGGCTGCTGCGGGTGGGCGCCTGCAGCGACATCAGGTAATGCGCCATGGCGCGCACATCGTCTTCGGGCAGCACAGCGAGGCTGCGCACCACGGGCGCCATCGAGCCGCCGGCGATGCCATGCTCCGCGCTGTGGCCCTGGCGCAGGTAGCGCAACAGCGAGGCTTCGGTCCAGGGCACCGGTGATCGGCTCAGCGCACCCAGCGCGGGGGCGTCCCAGCCCTGCACGGCGGCACCGCTGAGGTAGGCATGGGCCGATCGCTCGGCGCCCAGCGCATCGCGCGGTGTGTGGCAGGCGGTGCAATGGCCCAGGCCATTGACGAGGTAGGCGCCGCGGTTCCACTGCGCGCTGCGCGAGGCCACGGCGGGCACCGGCCCGGGCTGCAGGTTCAGCGCATTCCACAGGCCCATCAGCGGGCGCTGGTTGAAGGGGAAGCGCAGCGCGTTGGCGGGCGGCTGCGCGCGCACTGCGGGCTGCGACATCAGGTGCGCATACAGCGCCTGCAGATCTTCATCGGTGGTCTGGCTGAAGGCCGTGTACGGAAAGGCGGGATACAGGTGCCGGCCGTCGCGCGAGACGCCCTCGCGCATGGCGCGCTGAAACGCGCTGAAAGACCAGCGGCCGATGCCGGTGTCGACGTCCGGCGTGAGGTTGGTGCTGTGGATGATGCCAAAGGGCGTGGGCATCGCTCGGCCGCCGGCACCTGGCGGGCCACCCGGCGCGGTGTGGCAGTGCATGCAGTTGCCCAGTGCGGCGAGCTGCGCGCCACGCGCCAGTGTCTCGGCGCTGTAAAGCCCCGCGGCCGACGCATTGACCGGCGCGATGGCCGGCCGCCAGCCCAGCGCCGCCGCGCCCAGGCCGAGCAGGCCACCCGCCAGCGCGGCCGCCACGGCCCAGGGGCGCTTGCGGCCGCGTTGCGGATCGCGAGACAGCACAGGTGGCGGCTGCGGATTGGGCGCTTGCTTTGCATGTTGCTCTCGATCAGGCGCCGGCAAGGGATTCAAGGCCGCGCGCACCACCTCGGGTGTGAACGGCGGCTGGCGAAAACGCACGCCCGTGGCGTCGAAGATGGCGTTGGCGATGGCCGCCGTG
>Ga0268298_10002933_pt1 | contig 18052 bp, 11 predicted proteins | sample WWTPWeurt_MetaG_FD_194462 | JGI IMG/M metagenome (GOLD analysis project Ga0268298, IMG submission 194462) | Activated sludge microbial communities from WWTP in Nijmegen, Gelderland, Netherland - WWTP Weurt | ecosystem: Engineered > WWTP > Aerobic digester > Activated sludge | place...
CGTAGCGGGCAAGATCGCCTTGGTTTGCTGCGTATTCCGATCGACGAGGCCCAGCGCGAGCGCCGCCCCGAGCGCCACGTAAGCGACCCACGCGTGCAGCATCACCGAGAAGACAAGGCCGATCGCGGCGAGCCCCAGGATCGAGGCCGCGAGCGCGAGGCCCCCTCCCCTCGCGCTCGAGTCCCCTTCCCCTTCGCTCTCCGCCTTGCGCGACCTGGCGAGCACGACCCGCACCGAGCCGCGCGCCGCCGCGAGGAGCGCGAGGATCAACGTGAGCCGCTCGAACACCGTCTCGACAGCGCCGAGCTTCACCTTGGCCTGATCCGAGAACCCCTGCGGGCTCGCCGCGTGCAAGTACCAGCCGCCTGCCCCGGCGTAGTCGAACGTCGCCGCGAGCTTCTTCGGGACGAGCGCGAGCCAGGCGCCCGGGTGCCCCGCGATGTACCTGCGCGCCGCGCCCCCGAAGCAGACGTCCTTCTCAGCCTCGTCGAAGACCTCGCGGCACTCGGGCGGCACCTTGATCTCCGCCCACGTCCCTGTCGACGCCTCGTCCGCGCCGATGAGCAGGTTCCACCCGCCGTTGTAGCTCACGAGCGAGCACGTCTTCATGCGCGCGCAGTTCCGCGCTGTCCACGGCGCGCACACCGCGAGCGCCACGAGGCCCGCGACGATCGCGGCCTTCGCTTTCGCCACGATCGCTCCGCGTCGCGGCGCCTCCACCGCAGCCGCCGGGGCGCGCTGTCCCGACGCCGCGGCGCACGCGATCCACCCGAGCACCGGCGCGAGGACGAGCGACTGAGGCCGCACGAGCGTCGCGATCCCGACGATGGCTCCGGCGAGGATCACCCGCTTCCACAAGGAGATCCGAGCCACGAGCGCCCACGCCGCGCACGCGATGAGCGACGCCGTCACGCCCTCGGTCATCATCGCCGGCGTGTAGGCGAGGAGCCCCGGGTGCAGCGCGACGAGCCCCCCCGCGACGATCGCGGATCGCCGATCGCCTGCGCGCCCAGCGAGCTCGTACGCCGCGGGCGCCGCGAGCGCCCCGAGGATCGCGTTGAGCAGCATCGCGGCCGGCGGATGAGGGCCCGCGAGCCAGTACGCCGCGCCGACCATCGCCGGATACCCCACGGGATAGTGCCCCGCGTACGTGACGGCGCCGTCGGGCCAGAGCCACGTGTACCCGAGGCCCTCGGCGATGCGCGTCGCGATCGTGTGATAAAAAGTGCCGTCCGCGACAGGCGGAATACGCGACGCGGCCCACGCCACGACAGCGAGCCGCGCGCCGAGCGCCGCCGCGAAGACGAGCGCCGCGCCTCGCCGCGACGTCGGCTCCTTCGCCGCGACCTCGTCTGCCGCCGCGTCGCTCACCGCGCTTCGCCCTTGGATTTGCGGGTGATCGGGAACGCCCCGAGGACGCCCGCGCGGCGGAGCGCGAGGATCACCTCGCACGCCGGGAGCCCCACGACGTTGGAGTACGAGCCCTCGATGCGCTCCACGGCGAACGCGCCGACGCCCTGGATCGCGTAGGCGCCGGCCTTGTCGAGGCCCTCGCCCGTGGCCGCGTACGCCGCGATCTCGTCGTCGTCGAGCGCCCGGAACCACACGCGCGTCCGCACCGTCTCCGCCGCGAGCACCGAAGCGTCGCGCCCGATCGCGAACCGCGTCCACACCTCGTGCGCGCGGCCCGAGAGCATGCGCAGCATCGCGCGCGCGTCCGCTTCGTCGGCGGGCTTCCCGATGGGCGCGCCGTCGACGATCACCGACGTGTCCGCGACGAGCACCGCCGCCGCCCCGCGCGCCTCCGGAAGCTTCACCACCGCGGCGAGCTTGTCGGCGACGACGCGCACGAGGTACGGCTCCGGCGCTTCGCTTGGGCGCACGCTCTCATCCACCTCGGCCTTCGCGATCCGCACGGGGATCCCGAGGGCGGCGAGGATCTCGCGGCGGCGGGGGGACCCGGAGCCGAGCAGCAAGGGAGTGTTCACGTCCATCATCGGCGCGCCGTGGGTACCACACGCGCGGAACGTCGGGCACGACCACGCCGTGGGTGCCTTGTTTTGCGAGGAGTCAAGCGTCAGACCCGCGGGCGATGACTTTGCGCTTACGCTCCGCGCCGTGCCGGTAGTAGTAGCCCCGGCTCTGATGCGCTTCTGCCGCGGGCTCGTCGCGCTCCGGTCCTTCGCTGCCGCGCTCGCGGTCGTCCTGCCCGCCGCTTCGGCGTCGGCCTCCGAGTGTACGCCCGTGAGAGGGCTCACTGGCTGCGTGGACTCGGACAACCTCTGGCTCAGCGCCGGCGCGTCGCCGTTCCTTTCGCTCGGGCCCTCGGTCACCACGCCGGCCCTGCGCTACTCCTTCGGCGTGGGCCTGTCGTACCTGTCGCGACCCATCGGCCTCCGCGTGAGCTCCGTCGACGCGGCCGGCACCACGGTCTACCTCGCCGACAACGTCCTCGACGCGACCTTCCTCTGGTCGCTCGGCGTCACCGACAAGCTCGATCTCACGCTCGCCGCGCCGCTCACACTCTACCAGGACGGGGCCGGGCTCTACTCGGTCCTCGGCGGCTCCGCGGAGCTCCCGCGCGCCGGCATCCGCGACGTGCGATTCGGCTTCGACTACGCGTTCCTGCCGCACCCGCGCACCGGCGATGGAAGCGGGTTCGCGCTCCTCGGCCGCGCGCAGTTCGCCTTGCCCACGGGCGTCAAGGACGGATTCGCCGGCAGCCGCACCGTGACGTGGGCGCCTTCGATCCTCGGCGAGCTCAAGGTCTCGCGCTTCACGTTCGGGGCCGAGGTCGGAGCGCGCATCCGAGGCACGTCGTCCTTCGCGGAGACAAAGGTCGGCACGCAGGTGACAGGCTCCCTCGGCGCGTCCGTCGCGATCGTCCCCGACCTCCTCACGGCCTCGGCAGAGGCGTTCGCGCTCGTCGGCGTGGACACCCAGCCTCCGCCCGCGCGCGACCGCGACACCCTCTCCGAAGGCCCCCTGCTCGCCCCCGCCGAGTGGATGGCGAGCGTCTCCACGGCCCCCGCGCTCGGCGGTGATCTGCAGGCCATCCTGGCGGGCGGAGGCCCCATCCCGCTGGCCGACGAGACCGCCCTCACGACCCCGCGCTTCCGCTTCACGCTGTCGCTCAAGTACGCGCCGCAGGGCCGCGACGCGGACGCGGACGGCGTCCTCGATCGGGACGACAAATGCCCCGACGTCGCCGAGGATCGCGACGGGTTCCAGGACGACGACGGCTGCCCCGAGCTCGACAACGACGGCGATCGCATCCCCGACGATCGCGATCGATGCCGCGACGCCGCGGAGACCGTCGACGGCTTCAAGGACGACGACGGCTGCCCTGATCTCGACGACGACGAGGACGGCATCCCCGACGAGGTCGATCAGTGCCGCAACGAGAAGGAAGACAAGGACAACTTCCAGGACGAGGACGGCTGCCCCGATCCCGACAACGACGGCGACGGCATCCCGGACGCCTCGGATCTCTGCCCCAACGGCGCCGAGGACAAGGACGGCTTCCGCGACACGGACGGCTGCCCCGATCCTGACAACGACGGCGACACGATCCTCGACGGCGCCGACCTCTGCCCCACCGCGGCCGAGGACAAGGACAATTTCGAGGACGACGACGGCTGCCCCGAGCCCGACAACGATCAGGACGGCGTGCTCGACGGCGCGGATCAGTGCCCCACCGCGGCCGAGACGATCGACGGCAACGCCGACGCCGACGGGTGCCCCGAGACAGGGGCGAAATCGCTCGTCCGGTGGCAGGGCAGCCAGGCGCTGAGCGACTCGCCGGTGCTGTTCCCGAGCGGCAGCGCGAAGCCCTCCGCCGACGGCGAAAAGAAGCTTGCGATGCTCGCGCAGCTCGTCCGCGGCGCGTCGCCTGTCGTCGTGATCATCGAGGCCTACGCCGATCGTCAGGGCGACAAGTCCACGAGGGCGGCGGACCTCGCCGACAAGCGCGCGCTCGCGGTGAAGGCCGCGTTCGTCGCCGCCGGCATCCCCGAAGGAATCGTCCAGGCGGCGAGCGGTGATCCCTCGATCAAGCGCCCCGCCGGATCCTCGTCGTTCGACGTGACGGTGCAGCGCCCCAAGCCCAAGATCCCCCGAAAGCCGGCCGCTGCCACGCCACCGTCCACGGAGAAGCGTTGATGAAGGTATTGGAAGCGCGCCGTGCGCGTCACGTGGTGTTGCGCCTCGATCGCGGTGAGGAGCTCCCTGCGGCGCTCACGCGAGCCCTCGAAGAGGCCGGTGTGAAGTCTGCGTGGCTGGAGGCGGTGGGCACGCTCGAAGCCGCCGAGATGGCCGTCTACGACACGCGGGTGCGGTCGTACTCCAAGGCCCGCACGTTCGAGCCAGCGGGCGACGTCGTGGGCCTTCACGGCAACGTGTCGCAGCTCGAGGGCAACGCGTGCGTGCGCCTCTTCACGACCCTCGCGCGCGAGACCGAGGCGGGCCTTCAGGTCGTCGGCGGCGAGCTCCTGTGGGGCCGTGTTTTCTCGCTCGAAGTGCACCTGACGGCCTTCGAGGACGCGGGCCTCGCGCGCGTCGCCGACGAGCGCACCGGGCTGCTCGTGCTCGTCCGTTCGACCGCGTCGCCGGCGAGCAGCGACGCCATCCCGCCGCCTCCTCCCACACAGGACGCGCCGGCTCCTGCGCCTGCGGTGACGAAGGCGGCGCGCGCCGACGCGACCCTCCCCTCGATCGTCGAGATGGCGCGCGCGGCGGTCGGCGAATCACCGCAGCACCTCAACCCGCTTCGCCGCGAAAAACCCTACGACGACGGCGCCGAGACCTACCCGGAGATCGGCGACATCGCGACGCACTTCCATTTCGGGGAGTGCAAGGTCATCTCGTCGGACGGCGACAAGATCCGCCTGCAGCAGCTCAAGGATCTCCGTGTCCGCGAGGTGGCGCTCTCCGCGCTGCGCACCGAGTTCGTGAGCGAGGACCCCACGACGCACCAGCGCGTCTTCAAGCTGCTGCGCAAGAACTGAAGCTCAATAAGCGCGCTGAGGGACCGAGATCGCGTCGCCTGCTTGCAGCGGGACGTCGGGGATCAAGTTCCCCACGATGTCCTCCACGTTGACCTCGACGGCGCGCACCGAGCCATCGCGGAGCTGCCGGCGGATCGATACCTTGTCCTTCTTGGCCATCGGGTTGAACCCGCCCGCGAGCGCGATGAGCCGCATGAGGCTCATCTTCGGATCCAGGGGGAAAGAGCCTGATTTCTGCACCTCCCCGATGATCTCGACGCGCTTCGAGTTGTACTCGAGCACCTTCACCGTCACGACCGGATCCATGAGGATGCCGTCCGTCTTGAGCTTCTCGACGACGACATCTTCCACCTTCTGCGGCTCGAGCCCGACGACCTTCACGCGCTTCACGAGCGGCAGCATGACGGTCCCGTCGGAGTCGACCTTGAACTGCAAGGGGAGCTTCTCCTCCCCCACGATCTGGAGCTCGAACACGTCCCCCACGCCGAGCGCCGTCGTGTCGTAGGGCGGCGGCAGGTTCACGGCCTGCGCGGTGTGCGTGCACCCGGCGGCGACGATCGCGATCCCGAGCGCCAAGAGAGCTGCCCGCCACGTGCAGGCGTCTTTCTGTCGGAGGGAGACGGGCAGCGACGCTGAGCGCACACCCCTCGACGTCGCCGGAGCGTCGCTACGAATCCGATCTTCTTCGTGCATGGCGTTGCGATCAGGTGCGCGAGCGCGCGCGGCGTTCAGCGCGGGGAGAGCGCGTCGCGCGACACCCGCTGAGGGACGCTCCCACGACGGTGCGGGACGGGCTGAAGGCTTGTCGAATCGTCGGGCCGCACGGTCACGCCGTCACATCAAGAAGCGCGCGCCGAGGTACGCCTCGAACGACTGCCACTGGAGCGAGTCCTGCGTCGTGCCCGAGCTCGTGTTCACGGGCAGCGTCTTGCTGCTCGCGTTGCCGGTGTAGCGAACCGTCGCGTTGATCCCGAAGTAGTCCTTCACGCGGTACTCGCCGAGCACCGAGGCGTCGTACCGGATATCGGTCCACGAAGCGCCCTCTTGGGCGTTGAGGGGAACCCCGTTCACAGCCTCGACGCGCGGATAAACGATCGGCCCCGCCCCGCCGTCCACGACGACGAGGAAACGCCCGCCGAAGAAGTACGAGAGGTTCGCGTAGCCGCGATCGCGCTCGACGAACGTCCCGAGGTAGCTGTCCTGGAAATCGCGGATGAAGCCCAGCGACAACGACGAGATCGACAAGGTCGCGCCGCCGGGATCCGCCGACGGATTCGGCGTCAGGTACCATTTGACCTCGGCCTGACCGATCACGCTGTCAAAGTCGTGGGCGACCTGCCCGCTCGTCACGGTGCTCGGCACCGGATCGTAGAAGCTGGCGCCGTACCCGACCATGGCGAGGATCCCGAAGGACGACGTGATGAGGCCGTTGACACCCAACTGCACGCGCACAGGATGCGATCCGCCCTTGGAGCCGCCGCCGCCGCCCGCCGAGTTCACGTAGTTGATGAAGCCAAGGCGCGCGTCGTAGAGCATCGCGGTGCGCGGCAGGAAGCGCCAACGCCCGCGCATCTGGATCGTGTTGTCGATGTTCGTGAGCCCCGAGACGGCGGCCTGCTGAAAGATCGTCCCGGAGAAGCGATACCCGAGGCGCCAGTCGAGGAGCCCGGCTCCGGGCGCCCACGCGAGCTCCGCTCCGGCGCGCGTCAGGAAGCGATCGAACACGCCTTCGAACGACTGAAACGCGCCCGACTCGCTGGGCTGCACGGCGCGGCCGATGCCTGCGTAGAGCGAGCCCGACCACTCCCGGCGCGGGAAGATGTTGAGGTTGAGATCGAGGTTGCCGGAGATGTTGCGAGACTCCCCGAGCGCTTGCTGCACCGACGACTGCCCGTTGACCGGGAAGAACTCGTTGTAGGTGAGCGAGAGCGTGCTGCGGAAATCGACGTCTGGCCCCGGCACCGTCGTGGGAGACGGCGTGGCCGAGCGCTGCGGACCGAGCGTCGAGAGCGAGAGCGAAGGGGTGATCCTCAACCGGAGCGCCCCCGTCGTGCCGTCGTCCGAGCGCCGGAGGTAGTTCGAGTCGTATCCGAACTCCGCGGCGAGACCGGGGTGCAGCTCGAAGTCACCCAGTCGAATGCCAGCGCCTTCGGTGTAGCGCCGGTCCTTCAGCCAGAGCTGATCCTGCGCCAAGGCCTCCGTGCTCGCCCCGAGCCCGATCGCGGCGACGCACGTCGCGACGAGGACCGATACGCGCCGACGGCCGCGCGGACGCGACGAGGTCGTGTGGAAGGGACTGTCCCCGTGGAGCTCCTGCTGCGTCTCAGCGGGTGGACAGGGTGTGGGGCGTTGCGTGCTCACAAGCGAAGGTCTCATCGCCACGGGGCGGTCGCTCCATACAAGACAGCGCTCTGGCCGTCAGCCGATGGCCCACACCGGTGGGTCTGCGGCGCGATCCGACAGCCGAACCACTCGGAGGCGGACCGAACGAAACCATCGTCGGTTGCCTACTTGAAGCAACTGCTGCAAGAGGGCACTTCGATGACGATGTCGCTCGCGGGATACTCGGACGGGTCTTCCTTTGGAATGTCCTCGACCGTGACATTGACGGCAGCCTCGTCGATCGAGACACCCTCCTCACCGATGCACTGGTTCGCCTCGGCGGTGAGCTGATCCGAACGCTGCCGCAGCACCGTGAGGATCGTGAACTCGTGGCTGGCGAGATCGGCGTCATTGCGCGCAGCCGCGGCTTCGAGCGACTGCTTCCGTTCCCGGGCCGAACGGATGGCCACGTCAATCTGGTTCAGCTTGTCGTTGAGGCAGAGGACCTTCACGACGTCGCGCTGCGTGCGCGCTGTCTCGAGCTGGCGGCGGACGCTGCTGCGCGTGGACTCCATGCGCTGCACGAAGGCGTCCGCTTGTGCGACCTGCTCCTGAGGAGAGAGCGTGACCTGACGCGCAACCCCCGCCGAGGCATCCGCGGGTGCGCCGCCGCCCGCCTGCGCTGCGGCGATGCCGGTGCCGACCAGAAGAGAAAGGCCACCGACGAGCACCACTCCAAGCAAACGCCTTGAAAGCATTAGGTTCCTCCGAGACGCCGACGCGACTATATGAGGCTGCGCCAGGGGTGTCAAACGCAACGTCGCCGCCGAGGCCTGTTTCGAGGGGGATGCCGGCGGCATGTCGGGTGAGGTGCCGCCCTTGGGAGTCGCATTCATCTCGCTTTGTCCAGTGGGGGCGCCGCGTCCGTGGGGGGCACAATATCGGCGCGGAGCGGAGCGGTCCAGCGCGCAGTGCCCGTTCGTACCTCGACGAGCACGAACGGACCGTCTCACGCAGCCTTGAGGCGTTTTCGCCGCGCAGGGACGCACACCAGGCAGAGAGCCAAGAGTTGGCGAGGAAGGCTCAAATTGTCAGGAGAATTACTGGGGGATGACCGTGACCGGGACGCTCAGCGTGGCGCCTCCCCCCTCGGGGGCCGCGAACTGCGCGCTGGCGAAGCGGTTGCGTATGCAGCCAGCGACGGTCGCCGACACGTTGCCGCCGGCAGACGCGCTCGCCGAGAGGACCTCCCCGTTCGGGCCGATGCGCGCCGTGATGCGAACCGTCCCCTTCATCGTCGGGTCCTCGCGATTGAGACCTGCGTTGTAACAGCGGCGGAAGCCGGGGGCCATGGCCGCAACGACCGCCGCGGCGTTCGGCACGTTGCCCCCCGTCTGCGTCGGCCCGGGAACGGCCACGCTGCCACCCGGGGGAGGCCGCACCGGCGCCGCGGAGCCCGGCCCCATGGGAACCATCGGGCCTGGATCGCCTGGGATCGGACTGCGGTTGATGGTGCCGGGACGCAGGGGCCCGCCGGAGCGCCCTCCAAAATCGAGGCCCGCGAGCCCGCCGTCGCGAGCGCCATTGGCGGAGGCGGCCGCCTTTTCGAGCATGCCGAGCGGGAGATCGCCGCCGGTGCCGAGCACGGAGCTCGTCGCAGGACCGCCGCTGTTGATCGCGGTCAGCACCTGCAGCTCGAGGGACGCGAGCTGGGAGGAGAGCTGGTGGGCGCGAGCGTCTGCCCCCGCCGATCCACCATTGCCAGAAGCGCTGCCGCGCCCTCCCTGGCTCGGGCCGCTCGGAGCTTGAGCGCGAGCCACAGCGGTGGTGGATGTCGCAGGCGTCGGCGTCGATACGTCGTCCTTCGGATGTTCGATCGGTGGGGGCGCCGGGAGCTGCTTGACCGACTCCAAGATCTGCGTCGTCTCGGCCTCGTCGTCCACGACTGGGTCCATCCAGTCGGAGTAGATGGAGCCCACGGCCCCGAAGTGCAGCAGGAACGAGAAGGCGGCGATGACGCTCGTGCGCACGTCCACATCCCCGAAGCTCGACTTCACGCTCGCGGGTAGCTGTGGCTTGCCGAGGCTCGGCGCAGGCGCGACGAACTGGAACAGCACCGTGAGCTCCCCCACGGTCACCTTGCCGCGCGCGTCCTCGGCGAGCGGGATCACGTGCGCTGCGCCGACCCCGGAGCCGACCTTCGCCACGCGGGCATCCGAGCGCAACGTCGCCAGATCGGACACGCCGTCCTTCTGCGCGATTCGCCCTCCCATGTGCGGCAGCACCTGGAGCGAGTACCCCTCCCGAGTGCGCTCGAACAAGCGAAAGCTCGGCGGCAAAGCGGAGCTCTGGAGGACGAACGTCGCGCGCTCGTTGGGGCCGATCGTCACGTGCTCGCCTGGATCTACCAGGCGCTCGTCAATCACCTTCCCCTTGTGAACGAGCCCCACGCGCAGCACCTTCGACGTGCTCTGCGGCGTCACCGAGCGCATCATCGACGTGAGCCTCCCGACAGGTTGTGCGGGCGATGGTCTCTGCGTTTCGGACATACGAATCTCCACGCGCGCACGGCGCAGCTCGAGCCTCTGGCGCGACACGCCACGACGGACGGAAACGCACCTCGACTCGTCGGAGGCCGCGGCGCCGGGAGAGTTCCGAGATTTCTCGTCCCGCGCGAACATTTCAAGATCGCCGCGCAACGAAGGCGATTCGCGTCACGCCACGCCGGTCCATCGCCGCGCGGTCACAGGACGTCGGGCAACGACAGCGCGGTCACAGCGCGCCCGGCACATGGTGGTCCGAAGCCTCGCGCTCCGCTGACCGAATTGTTTGGATGAGGAGCCCCGCCACGGCGGGGAGGAGAGAGCGCTCTCGCGCTCGGCGCGTCACTGACTGATGAACGTCACCGGGATCACGATCGTGGCGCCGCCGCCTTCCGGAGGAGCGAACGATGCGCTCGCGACGCGCGCTTGAACGCAAGAGATAACCGAGCCCGAAAGGCCACCACCGGAAGCGCTCGCCGAAAGCACCTCGCCGTTCGGCCCGATGCGAGCCGTCACGCGGACGGTGCCCTTCATGTTCGGGTCTTCCTTGAGGCCGTTGTTGTAACAACGGCGGAAGCCCGCAGCCATGCCGGCCACGACGCCGGACGCGTTCGCCACGCTGCCGCCCGACACCGATGCGCCGCCGATGCTCGCGCTCCCCACCGGACCCTTGACCTTCTGAGCCGAGCCCGCCGTCGCAGGGCCTGCGGAGCCGCTGTCTCCGATGCCGGCGAGACCCTTTCCGCCGCCGCCCACAGACCCCGGTCGGAAGACGCCGCCGCCACCGCCGCCGAGATTCAGACCCGCGATGCCTCCGGAGCTCGCGCCCGCGCCCGAGGCAGCGGCGCCCTCGAGCATGCCGAGGGGCACGTCACCAGCCGAACCGAGCACCGCGTTCGTCGCCGATCCGCTCGATCCAAGAGCCGCCACCATCTGCAGCTCGAGCTGCGCCATCTGACCGGACAGAGCGCTCGCCCGAGCGTCGCTGATGCGACCGCCGCCGCCGCCGCCCTTGCCGCCGCCACCACCGCCGCTCTGCTTCGGCGTGTCGCTCGCCACGGCTGCGGTGGAGACCGGCACATCAACGACCTCCTTGGGCTGCTCGATCGGAGGCGGCGGCGGGAGCTGCTTCACCGACTCGAGCAACTGCGCCACCTCCACCTCGTCATCGACGACCGGATCCATCCAGTCCGAGTAAATCGAGCCGATCGCGCCGAAGTGGAACAAGAACGAGAACGCCGCGATGATCGTCGTGCGCCAGTCGATCTCGGTGCCGAAGCCCGCCTTGACCGAGACGGGGAGCTGAGGCTTGGGCGTGGGAGGAGGAGGCGCGACGAACTGAAAGAGAAACGTCGTCTCGCCGACGACGACCTTGCCGCGGGCCTCCTCGCTGAGCTGCATCTGGTAAGCGGTGCCCGCCGCACCCGCGAGAGGGACCTTGCGCGCCTGCGACTTGAGCTGCGCGAGATCGCTCACGCCTGTCTTGAGAGCGACGCGACCGGTCATGCCGTCGAGGAAGTTGATGCAGTAGTCGTTTCCGACGAGCTCGAAGAGGCGGAAGTTGGGAGGAATGCTCTTCGAAGGGATGACGAAGAGGCTCTTCTCGCTGGGACCGATCGTGACGTGGCCGCGCTGCTTGATGACGCGCTCTTCGATCACCTTCCCGCTCTGAACCAAGCCGATCCGGAGGACCTTGGGACCTGCTGCTTGTGGCATCGCCCGCATGACGGCGGTCATCTGGCCGGGTCGGTTCGAGGGGGCGATCTGCTGCTGCGTCATCGGATGAGTCTCCCGGGTTGCGCCAAGCAAGCGGGCGGAGCACCGCGCTTGAGACGCTTCGAAAACCGGACAAGGTGAAGGTTCCAAAAAAGATTATCAACCACGGTGCGCCCCGTCCAGAACGGCAGGCTGCCGCCAACGAGGTGGGTCGACCGCCGGCTAGCCACGATCGCGCCGTCGCGCCCGCTGGGCTCGAGCTCCGGAGGCCTCGTCCGGCAGGAGCGCGTACACAAGGGCATCGAACGCCTCGCGTCGCTGGGCGGCGCGCTCGTTCCCGCGCTCCCCGAACCAGTAGCTCATCACCGCGCCGAAGAAGCCGATGAGCAGCGCCCCCGCGAACGCCACGAGGCCGCCGTGAAGGATATAAGCCCCGGCCCCGAGCACACCTGTGCCGGCGACCGCGATCCGGACGCTGGCGGTCGCCCAAGTCTTGCCGATGTCGATCTCGTGGTCGACGTCGAACAAGACGTCATTCGCCGCTGCAACGCGGCTCGGCCCCGGAGGCGCGTCCTCCACCTCCGACGCGAGCCTGCGCTCCCAGGTGCCTTCACGTGCCCCGCGAAGAAGCTGGGACGCGCGATCCTCGACGGGGTGTTTGCGGAGCTCGCGGACGAGGGCGCGGAGCGCCGGAACGCTCATGGCGTCGATGCGGCGCGCTCGTCGGCTGGAGAGGATCACGCACGTGAAGGCGAGCGCGCACGCGAGCGCCAGAAAGACGATGGAGACGGGACCGACGTTGAGATCCATCCGAGGCGCGTCGCAGCTCTCAGAACGGATCCTTGTAGACAGCCTGCTCGATGCGATCGAGGAACGGCTGACGAAGCTCCGCGAGCGTGAGCTTGGGCTGGATGCGGTTCACGTCGACGGCGGCGATGGGCTTCTGCACGCGCCCCGTGATCGTGACCTCCGCGAGCGTGATGACGCCTCGCTGAGGCGCGGGAGCCGCAGGCTGCGCCGCGCCAGCCGCCTTGTCATCCGCGGAAGCAGAGCCCGCTCCGAACAAGAGCGCTGCGAAAACAGCCGAAACGAACGCCTTCTCGAATCGCATCGCGGTCTCTCCTTTTCAGTTCGTCGGGGCCGGCGCGGGCGCATCGGCTGGCGGTGAGGCGGGCGCCGCCGTCGGGGCGGCCGTCGGGGCAGCGGTGGGGGCGGCGCTCCCTGCGGCAGGCGTGCCCGACTCCGCGGGAGGGGGAGGCGGCGGCGGAGCTGCGGCTTGCTGTGCGGCCACGATCTCGCCTTCCTTGAGCTTCGCTCGGTTCAGGAGCTCATCGGAGTCATCGGACTCGCCCTTCTGGCGGAGATCCTGGAACTTCTTGAGCTCCTTCGTGGCCTCTTGCACCTGCGCGAGCGGCGTGAGGCCGCTGAAGCACGGGTTCGCGGGCGCGCCCCCGCCGACGGGCGTGCAGTTCGGCGCGAAGAGATAGAGCAGCCCCAGATCGTAGTGGACCTGCGGCAACGATTGGTCGCGCGAGAGGACCCAGTCGAACTCTTTCTTCGCCTCGGTGTACATCCCGAGCAGGCGGTAGCAGTCCGCCAGATTGAGGTGCGCGGCGAGGTTGTCCGCGTCGAAATGGACGGCTCCCTCCAGCACCGGTCGCGCCTCCTCTGCGCCGCCCGACTCGAGCAGGAACGTCGCGAGCTGAACGCGCGCCTCGACGAGGTCGGGACGGCGAGCGACGGCCTTTCGGAACTCGTCCATCGACTGCGCGCGGAGCCCCTGCTCCTTCCAGATGAGCCCCCGCAGGAGGAGAGCCTCCGGGTTGTCCCGATCGCGAGGCGGGTTTTGATCGACAGGCTCGAAGCCATCGAGGATCGCCTGGAGCGCGTAGAGCGCGAGATCGAGTCGGCGGTTCCGGAAGTGATCGCGGGCGATGATCACCATCGCGGGGCGGTAGTCCGGGTTCAGCTTGAGGGCCTCCTGAGCCAGGCGCTGCGCCGAGCCCGTGTCTCGCTGGAGGGACTTCACCTCGGCGAGCGCGGCGGCGACAGCGGCGCTCTTCGGCATCTGTCCGCGCTTCTCGGTGAGGAATCGGTCAGCCTCGTTGAGGTTCTTGGCCGCCTGCAACATCGCGTATCCGATGATCGCGGGCTCGTAGTCCGGGACGAGGGACAGCGCTTGTTGGTAGTTCGACCCTGCGCCGGAGTCCTTGAGCCTCTCTTCCACCACGGCGAGCGAATAGAACGCTTGGTGCGCCTTCGGGTCCGAGTCGGCGGCTTGCTTGAAGAACAGCTTCGCCGCGGTGAGGTCCCCGTTGGCGAACGCGGCCAACCCCTGATTGTAAGCTCCGAGCGCCGTCGCGTTCATCGCGCCAGGGAGCGGCGCGTCGGGCACCTCGCCCGGCCGGATGGAGCTCGGCTTGTCGCTGATGCCGATGATCGGGGGCGGTCCCTGACCCGTCGGCATCGCGAACGTCGGCTGCGGGGCGACCTTCGCAGGGGTCTTGGCGTCGTCACCGCACGCCGCGAGCGCGATCGGGGCGGCGGCGAGCGCGAAGGCGAAGAGCGCCGAGGAGCGAAGTCCCGAGATCGCGCCGCGCGAAAACCAGCGAGCTGTTCTCATGGAAGCACCGGGAGCGGCGAAGCCACGCCGTTCGGCTGGAGGGACGGCGTCATCCCGGGCCTGCTGCGGAGGAACATGCCGTCCTTGTATTCAAAAGGCTTCTGAGCCTCGGGATCGAGGATGCCCTGCGAGAAGTCGCGGAGCTTCGCGTCGCCGAGGATGTCTGTGTAGAAGGCGAGCTTCTGGATCGCGTAGTCGACCGCTTGATTGCGGACCTTCCATGTCTTCGCCCAGACAACGGCCTCGACGTAGAACTTCACCATCGCCTTGTCCGCGTCGTTGAGCTTTCGCTCGCGCGCCTCGCGCCACTGCTCGCGCCGACGCTGCCGGATCGCGTCCGCCTGCTCCTGGAGATCCTCGCGATCGCTCGTCTCGGCCAGCTTGAGGAGCTTCTCTTCCTTGTCGGTGTAGAGCTTCAGGCCAGGGGCGCGGGCGTTGTAGAGGCCTGTCCGGCACGAATCGTAGAGGGAGCCTTGCCGCGCGCGCGCCGCGACCGACCAGGGCCGCGATTCGTACGTGGTGATCACCGTCTGGAGCATCTTCCAGTATTTGTCGTTCGCCTTCTTCACGTCGTCATCAAACGCCTTGACGACCTTGTCGATGACACCCTCGTAGCGATGATGGGCGGTCTCGTAGTCGAACTCGGACTTGATCTGCTCGTCGATCTGCCGATAAGCAGCCTCCGCCGCCATGTCGGCCTGGAGCGACGATAGGGCCTTGTTGCGACCGTCGACGATCGGGGAGGACCCCTTGAGCTTGTCGAAGGCCGTCATCGTGTTCTTGGCCCACTCGCGCGCCTTCGAGTCCTTGCCGGCGCTCCGAAGCTTGTAGGCGTGATAGGCGGCCTGGACCACGTAGCCGGTGGCGGCCGAGTTGGACTTGTTGGCGTTGTAATAGGCCTCCATGGTGTTCATGGCCTTGACGCGCGCCTGCTTGTTGGCCCCCTCGTCGAGGCCTCGCTCATCCCATGTCTTGAGATCCGCGGACGCCACAAGGAAGTCCACGTCGGCCTTTTGCTCGGCGGGCGCGTTGAGGGCGAAGAACGTCGTCCGCGCCTGGAGCATCTTGTCGTTGTCCCCGACGTTCGCGTAGAGGAGCACCGCGTTGCGGGCCGCCGCGCGGCGATCGGCCTCGCCGAAGTGACGCACCTTGGAGATCGTCTCGTAGGTCTCCGCCGCCGTCCGGTAATTGAAGAACAGCACGTATGCGGCCGAGAGGGCGTCGTACGCCTGCTTCAGATACCCGACGCGCTCCTGGTACTTCTTCGGGTCCGGGAGCTTCGGGGGCTTCGCGCTCGTGTCGCCCTTCTCCAGCTTCACGAGGTTCTCCTCGTTGCCGTATTCCTTGATGAAGAGCGTGTACATCGCGATGGCTTGATCGTATTCGCCGACCTGCTTGTAGCAGTAGGCGCCGTTCATCGCGGCCTCGGGGGCCTCGTCGCGGGCGGGCGCCTTCTCGAGCGCCACCTTGTAGAGGGCCGCGGCCTCACGCCATGCCTTGTTGCGCTCCGGGCCGTCCGGCATCTTCGCGGCCTTGTCGAACGCGGCGCCGGCGTCGACGTAGTAGCCGAGGGCGATCGTCGGCTTCGCGATCGTCGCTTCCTTGAGCTCGTCCTCCTTCGAGACAGCGCAGCTCTTGCCCTTGGGGGGCAGAACGGCCTCGGCGAGCTTGCGGCTCTCCGCGATGTTGCCTTCGCGGTTCGCCATCGTGGTGAGGCGCTCCCACGCCTTGTAGCCCCAGCTCGTCTTGCCGCACTCTTCTTCGTAGATCGGCGTGTATCGCTTCTTCGCGTCCTCGAACTGGCCGTAGATGAAGAAGTAGTCCGCGGCCTGGAAGCGATAGGCAGCGATGTTCTTCGGCGTGTCCAGCGCGGGCGGCACGCGCTTGTTGTAGTCGTCGCGAGCGGCGACGGCCTGGAGCACCTGATCGGGGACCGGGTCCTTCTGGTAGCTCTCCTGCTCCGTGCCTGCGTTCACGATCTTGAGCGCGTCCCGGAACTCGAGGCCCTGCGCCCCGTTCGAGCGCTTGTAGAGGTTGTACTGATCGGTCAGCGCTTGATGAGCGATGTCCACGACCATGTACGCCGCGGGCTGGAGGTACTTGTCGTCCTCGTTCGAGTCGCGCACTGCGATGGCCGTCTTGCGCGCCTCGTCGACCTCCGCTTGCGACGGTGATCGATCGAGCGCGACGGTGATCACGACGACCATGTGGTTCGCGTCGGCGAGCCAGTAGCGGCTCTCGTAGGCGTCGGGCGCGTTCTCGTCTTGACCGAGGTAGCCGGACCAGCCCTGGGCGGCGAGCTTGTACTCCGACAACGCGCGCTCGAAGATCGGATCGCGCGACGTCTTGTCGCCGATGCCGAGCGCCTGGTTCGCGAGCGCGCTGCCCGCGTTCGTGTGATCCGCCGCGGCTCGTCGGAGACCGCCGCGGACGAGCCTCTCCGCCGTCTGGAGGGCCTCGGGATCGTCCTTGTTCGCGTTGGTCCAGTCGGTGGTGCCGACGTACCGAGCGAGCTTGGTGCGGGCCTCGAGCGCCTTCGCGGAGTTCTCTGCGCGCTCGGCGGTCCCGGCGCGGCTCTGGTTCGTGAGCGTGTCGTAGACGTCGGCGATGGCGTTCTGGATGACCGGCGCGTCGCGGTGAAGCGGCCACTTCTGGAGGATCAGCTCCGCGACCTCGACGAGGTTGCGGTACTGGTTCAGCTCCTTGAACTCCTGCATCAGCGCTTTGTAGATCTCGACGGTCCACTTCTGATCCTGGGGGATCAGGGTGTCGTCCTGCACGCGCTGGATCGCGATGCGCATCTTGATCTCGGCCTGCCGAGGGTCCTGCTCGGTGTCGAGGATGTCGTTGCGCGGGACGTACGGATCCGAAGGCCCCGGACCCTTGAAATCGAGGTACGTCAGCGATCCGGCGATGTACGTGTACGCCTCGCTGCGGAAGTCCGTCCCGGGATCGCCCGTCTTCTTCTCTTCCTCGTCCGTGTAGCGGAGCAGATCGATGAACTGCCGCACGCTCTGCTCGTAGCGCTGCTGCTTGAAGTAGGTCCAGGCGAGCTTGTACATCGCGACGCCGTACACAGGGCGTCGCTTGAACTTGAGCGACTGCTTGTAGGCGCTCTCGGCGCGGTTGTAGTTGTAGGGGCCGCCGGCGGGATCGATCTCGTTGAAGTGGTAGTCGCCGATGAGCCACCACACCTCGTTGACGTAGCGCGGCTCCTCGCCCTGGTTCGTCTTCTGCGGGATCGCCTTGCACTCGTCGGGGTAAGGCGAGACGTAGATCGTCTCGTCGGGGCCGCCGGGATCCGCGTAGACAGACTCCTCTTCCTCTTGCTTCTTTGTCTTGCGAGGCCCCTTCTGCGGCGCGGCCTTCGCCTTGTTCTTCGCGACGTCGACCGGATCCGGGTGCCGGTTGTCCCAGCCTCGCCAGAAGTCCGCGTCGTGGTCCTGCGGGAGCTTGCCGACCGTGTCGCGGAGCGGATCCTTCGGATCGGTCGCGACGGGGTAAGGATACTTGTTGTGGCAGACCATCGACCGCCACACCTGCTGCGCCTCGGCGAGCCGGCTGGAGTCGTGGAGGGCGTGACCCAGGTAGTAGTAGATGGCGGCGAGCTCGCGGTACTGCGGGAACTCACGGATGACGCGCTTGTAGAGGGCGATCGCCTGCGCGAGCCCCGCGTTGACGTCCTTCTCGTCGTCCTTCTCGCGGGCACGCTCTTCGTAGAGAGCGGCGAGGCGGAACATCTTGTCGGGCGTGTTCTCCGGGTGAGCGTTCGCCCCCGAGTACTTCGCCACGAACTCTTCGTGCTTCTTGATCGCCTCCTCGCGGGCGTCCGCGAGCACCTT
>Ga0268298_10002934_pt1 | contig 18050 bp, 15 predicted proteins | sample WWTPWeurt_MetaG_FD_194462 | JGI IMG/M metagenome (GOLD analysis project Ga0268298, IMG submission 194462) | Activated sludge microbial communities from WWTP in Nijmegen, Gelderland, Netherland - WWTP Weurt | ecosystem: Engineered > WWTP > Aerobic digester > Activated sludge | place...
CATGAAAGATACAAGTCCGCGCAGAGACTCAAATGGGAAGAGGAATTTGACGGGCTCAAAAAGATGCGGGCGTGGATGATAGAGAATCGCGTCATCTCTGCGCCCGAGCTTGATTCTGTTGAAAAAGAAGACTACGCCGCTGTGGAAGGATTCCGTAAAGCCGCATGGGACGCGTATCTCTCCCCCATCACTGAAGAGCGCAATCAAGTATTAGACATGCTCGAAGAGATCGCGCCAACCTCAAACCATGTCTACGAGCTGAGACTCATTCGAGATCGGCTGGCAACTCTCCCGACGTATTCGAGGCGCGACATCCACACGATCGTGCATGAAGCGCTGAGACTGCTCCGAGACGAGTCACATCCCACGAAGCAAGTCCTCATCCAGTGGAAGCATGAGAACGATAAAGTAAACCTCGAAAGATACGGCTCGCATTTGTATTCAGGCACCGCGTTGAAAGTTGACGAAGTGAAGCCTGTGTACGCAGCCTCTTCGCCAAACATGTTCGGCTTTGAAGTGGTCAACGCCGCCTTCGACGCCGCACTTGCGCGTGATCCGCGCTTGATCGCCTTTGGTGAAGATGTTGGCAAACTCGGCGATGTTAATCAGGGATTCAAAGGGATGCAGGAAAAATACGGCGCACTGCGTGTGACCGACACAGGCATCCGCGAAGCGACGATTTTGGGGCAAGCGATTGGCATGGCAATGCGCGGGCTGCGCCCAATTGCAGAGATCCAATATCTTGATTATGTGTTGTACGCCTTGCAGATCATGAGCGACGATCTCGCGTCACTGCACTGGCGCACCGCAGGCGGACAAAAAGCGCCCGTCATCGTGCGCACCCGCGGGCATCGCCTTGAAGGCATTTGGCATTCAGGCTCACCCATGTCTGGTATTTTGAGTCTGGTGCGCGGCATGTATGTGCTGGTTCCGCGTGATATGACTCACGCCGCTGGCTTTTACAACACGCTCTTGAAATCAGATGAACCCGCGATCGTTGTTGAGGTACTCAACGGCTATCGTGTGAAAGAACGCCTGCCTGAAAACATCGGCGAGATCACGCTGCCGCTTGGCGTGCCTGAAATTATCCGCGACGGAAAAGACGTGACCATCGTCACCTACGGCGCGTGCTGCCGTGTAGTGCTCGACGCCGCCGACAAACTCAGCAAGGTCGGCATTGACGTGGAAGTGATCGACGTGCAATCGCTGATGCCTTTCGATATCCACGGCGAGATCGTTAAATCACTGAAAAAGACCAACCGTATTTTATTCGTCGATGAAGATGTCCCCGGCGGCACGACTGCCTACATGATGCAGGAAGTCATCGAAAAGCAAGGCGGCTATTTCCATTTGGATTCCCCCGCAAGAACTCTCTCCGCCAAAGCCCATCGCCCCGCGTATGGAAGCGACGGCGATTACTGGTCCAAGCCGAATGCGGAGACAATCTTCGATGCGGTTTATGAAATGATGAATGAAGTTGATCCAACTGCTTATCCAAAATTCTATTAACCACAAAGTTACACAAAGGATCACGAAGGAAAACCTTTGTGTAACTTTGTGACACTTCGTGGTAAAAAGAGGAAAAAATGGCGACAAAAGTTTTAGTTCCAAGACTCGGCGAAGGCGTGGACGAAGTGACCGTCACAAAATGGCTCAAGCAGGTCGGCGATTCGATCAATGAGTTGGAGCCGCTGCTCGAAGTCAACACCGACAAAGTGGATACTGAGATCCCAGCACCTGTCACGGGAACGATTCTACAGATCATCGCACAGGAAGGTTCACCCGCCAAAGTGGGAGAATTGCTCGCGATCATTGGTCAGCCTGGAGAGGCGGTTGACAGCGGGCATTTGACAGTGGATGGCAGCGCCTCACCCAAACCTTCTGTTCAATCACAGACCACGAACCAATCACTACCCGCTACCCATCACCAACCATCCACAGCCAACGATCTTGGCTTCATCTCCCCCGTCGTGGCAAAAATCGCCGCTGAGCACAGAGTGAATTTATCTCAAGTGCAAGGCACAGGGCTGAACGGACGTATCACAAAAAATGATGTGTTGAATTACGTCGAAAGTGGAAAGTCGAAAGTGGAAAGTCAACCCTCCAACTTGAAACCTGCCAACCCGCAACCCGCCTCCTTGAAGCCCGTTGAAGGCGATCAACTCATCAAACACTCCACCATGCGCAAATCCATCGCGCACCACATGGTCGAATCAAAACAAATTTCGCCGCATGTATTGACAGTCATGGAAGCGGACATGAGCAAGGTCGCCAGGCACCGCGCCGCAAACAAATCCGCATTTGAGCGCGACGGAGTCAACTTGACCTTCACCGCCTACTTCATGATGGCGATCGTCGCGGGATTAAAAGCCTACCCGCAGACCAATTCCTCATGGAGCGACGAAGGTCTGCTCGTTCACAAAAACATCAACCTCGGCATGGCAACCTCGCTCGGTGAAGACGGCTTGATCGTCCCCGTCATCAAAGGCGCAGACAATCTGTCCCTGCTGGCAATGGCACGCACGATCAATGATCTGGCATACCGCGCCCGCGCAAGAAAACTACAGCCAGACGAAGTCAAAGGCGGAACCTTCACATTGACCAATCACGGCGTGAGCGGATCGCTCTTCGCCTTCCCCATCATCAACCAACCGCAAGCGGGCATCCTCGGTGTCGGCGCGATGCAAAAACGCGTCGTTGTCATTGATGACGCCATCGCCATCCGCCCGATGGTGTACCTGTCTTTTGTCTTCGATCATCGCATCCTCGACGGAGCATCTGCAGATTGGTTCCTTGCAAAGGTCAAAGAGACATTGGAAAACTGGGCATGACCAACTTCGACGAACGCGCCAAAGACTGGGACTCCGACCCAAAGAAAGTGGAACGCGCCCGCACCGTGGCAGACGCCATCCGCAAAGCCATTCCGCTTTCACGCGAGATGACCGCCCTCGAATACGGATGCGGCACAGGCTTGCTGAGTTTTGCACTTCAGGAAGAACTTGGTCAGATCACGCTGGCAGATACATCTCAAGGGATGTTGGACGTGCTCACCGAAAAGATCTCCGCCTCAGGTGTGCGGAATATGAAACCGCTTCGCCTCGACCTGACAACTGATCCGCTTCCGAATGAGAGATTCCACCTGACATATTCCCTGATGACCCTGCATCACGTGCAGGATACCGAAGTCATCCTAAAAAAATTCGCCGACATCCTCATGCCGAACGGCATCCTGCTCGTCGCCGACCTGGACAAGGAAGACGGCACCTTTCACACCGACGGCACAACCGACGTCCACAAAGGGTTTGCGCGCCACGAATTGCAAAAGCAGGTGGAAGCAAGCGGCTTTGAAGAAGTAAAATTCACTACTGCATTTGAGATCAAAAAGAAGATCGGCGATACCGAAAAAATATTTCCCGTTTTCCTATTGACCGCCCAAAAATCATGACCGAGGAATCATATGCCTGAAAAGCAAACTGACCGCCCCAACATCAACAAGAACGTCCACCCGCCGATCGTTGCGATGGGTTTTATCATCGTCGGGCTGATACTGGGTAGGTTGGTCCCTGTGTTGGCTGGGATGAACGCAACTCTCAAAAACATCGGGCTGGGATTAACCTTCATCGGTTTTCTTTGCGGCGTGGGCGCGTTCATCGAATTCCGCAAAGCACGCACCACACTCGACCCGCATGGTTCGGTCAAGGCGTTGGTGCAAAGCGGAATCTATCGCTTCACACGCAACCCAATTTATCTGGGATTCCTCTTCATGGTCATTGGTTTTCCGCTGGCGTATGGATCATTGTGGGGGCTGGTGGTTTCGCCTCTTTTTATGGCAACCCTCTCAAAGTTGGTCATAGAAAAAGAAGAAGCCTATCTTGAGAAAAAATTCAAAGATCAGTACACAGGCTACAGGTCCAGAGTGAGACGTTGGATCTAAATTCCAAAGGCGATGAACAATCGCCTTTTTTTGCGCCATCATTCTTAGAACATTTATTCTGGTAAAATATCAAAAAGGAGAACCCCATGTCCAACTCATCTGAAATCAAATTGAACGTGAACGACAAGCAGGTCAATGCCTATCTTGCAAATGGCGGCGGCGCGGGCATTTTGCTTCTGCACGCTTGGTGGGGGTTGAAACCCTTCTTCAAACAATTCTGCGACCGCCTCGCCGCGCAAGGCTTCACCGTCCTCGCGCCCGACATGCGCGATGGGCAGATCGCAACGACCATTGACGAAGCCAAAGCGTTGATGGAAAAGAGCAACGGCGAATTCGTCGGCGATGTGGTTCTCGCTGCAAAGGAACATCTGCGCGGCATGGTCGCGGGCAAGATCGGTCTGGTTGGTTTTTCGATGGGCGCGGGGTGGGCGTTGATCGTGGCGGCTGCCGAAGGCGAGCAGATCGGAGCAACCGTTCTTTTCTACGGCAACGAATACGCAGACTATGAAAAAATCACGTCCAAGGTGATGGGGCACTACAGCGACAACGACGAATGGGAGCCAAACGAATATGTGGAAAAAACCTTCGCGGCGTTCAAAACCGCCAATGTGGATGCGACGCTTCACATCTACCCTGGAGTTGCCCATTGGTTCATGGAAGAGGATCGCCCCGAATATGACTCCGCTGCCGCGCAACTGGCATGGACTCGCACCGTTGAATTCCTGAAGAAAAATTTATAGTTTTTTTGATCGCCGCAAAAGCTCAAAGCCACAAAGACGCAAAGAAATATTTTGCAACTTTGTGGCTTTGTGTTTTCGTGCCTTCGTGGTCAGCCTGTAAAATGAGCCTTTCTCTTTAATAGTACAATGGGGGAAGCAAGACCATTTCCTACAATTTACTGGAGCAATCTCTATGGCAGAAAATTTTGATGTCGTTGTGATTGGTGCTGGACCTGGCGGCTACGTCGCCGCGATCCGTGCCGCGCAACTGAAACAGAAAGTGGCGATCGTGGACAAGCAGTGGATGGGCGGCGTGTGTTTGAACGTGGGCTGCATCCCTTCCAAGTCGCTGCTCAAAAATGCGGAAGTGGCGCACACCCTGCGTCACCGCGCAAAGGATTTCGGCTTTTCCTTCGACAACCTGAAACTCGATTACAGCGTGGCGTTCAAACGCTCGCGCTCGAACTCAGACAGGCTCGTCAAAGGCATTGGCTTTTTGATGAAGAAGAACAACATCACCGTCTTCATGGGCGCGGCAACCTTCAAATCGAAGGATACGCTTGCGGTTGCCATGAACGATGGAAAGGCGGTTGAGCTCACCGCAAAGAACATCATCATTGCCACGGGCGCAAGTGCGGCAACCCTGCCCAATGTGACCATCGACGGCAAGAAGATCGTCACCTACACCGAAGCCATCATGCAGGATTCTCTCCCCAAGTCTGCAGTGATCGTGGGCGCGGGCGCCATCGGCGTGGAATTTGCCACCATCTGGAATTCCTACGGCGTGGATGTGACCATCGTGGAACTGCTCCCCCGCGTGCTTCCGCGTGAAGACGAGGAGATCAGCAAGGAACTGACCAAGGAACTCACCAAGGCTGGCATCAAGATCAAGACTGGCGTGAAGTTTGAAAGCATCGCCGTCGCTGGCGACAAGGTGAAGGTAAAACTTCCCGATGAAACCCTCGAAGTGGACCAAGTGCTGGTCGCCACTTCGTTCACCCCGAACAGCAAAGGGCTGGGGCTCGAAGCAGCTGGCGTCAAAGTCAGCGAGCGCGGCTTCATCGAGATCAACGAAAAGATGCAGACCAACGTCCCTGGCATTTGGGCGATCGGCGATGTGACGGGCAAACTCATGCTGGCGCATGTCGGCTCGGCGATGGGCATCATTGCCGCCGAGCATATTGCGGGTCACGAAACCATCACCCTCGATTATGACATGATGCCGCGCGCCACGTACTGTCACCCGCAGGTGGCGTCATTTGGGTACACCGAAGCGCAGGCAAAAGAAAAAGGCTACAACATCAAGATCGGGCGCTTCCCCTTCCAGGCGAACGGCAAGGCGCTTGGGCTTGGTGATTATGCAGGCTTCGTCAAGATCGTGATGGATGAAAAATATGGCGAGATCCTCGGCGCACACATGATCGGTCCCGAAGTGACCGAGTTGCTGCCCGAGCTTACCCTCGCCCGCATGATGGAACTCACCCCGCATGAGATCGCACGCAACGTCCATGCACATCCCACCCTCTCAGAAACGCTCATGGAAGCGGCGCACGGCGCGGATGGAACACCCATTCACATCTAACGATTGAAGATCAAAAGTTAAAAGTAAAAGGTCGGCAAGTATTTGCCGACCTTTTTGATTCTTCACAAAATTTTTGGTTATAACTTTTCAACCACCCAAAAATGCGAGAGACCCAATCCCTTCAGCGGGGTGGCTTCGAGGAATTGAAGCACTGCACGAAGAATTTTCCCAAGCGAGCCAAAACGCGCGATGATATTGTCATACGCGCCAAAGATAACCGTCCGCTCGATGAACTTCACATTCAAACCATCGAACAATTTTTGCATGTCACTGCGTGAATACACTCGCACATGCGGCGCGAGTTTGTCACGCAGCGCCCGCGGCAGGTAATTCACAAAGAGCTTGTTGCCGAAATAATATTTACCCTTCCAGAAAATTCCGTGGGTTTCGTAGGGGTATCCGCGGTTGGGACAAAAGATGACGACCCGTCCGCCTGTTTTACCCGACTCGGGGTCGGGACTTCGAAGGACACGGATCATCTCACGGATCGCGGCGCGGTCATCCTGAACGTGTTCGATCACTTCGTGGCTGAGGATCAGGTCAAAGGTCGAAGCAGGAAGCGGGATGAATTCCCCCGCGGCGTTGATGATCTCATCCGAATGAGTCCCCGCCTCGACGGCACGCTCCAGATCATATTCCAATCCGATCACTCGCCCGCCGAAAGTGGATAGCTTTTCGACATACATTCCCACCCCGCAGCCGTTCTCAAGGACGACACCCTTCACGCGGTCACCCGCGGATTTCAATATCATTTCCAGACGGCGCTGCTGCCCGGCGCGCCAAACATAGGACGGTTCGCCGCGCAAAGCGGCCTTATTCATATCTCGTTCGGTCATAGGAAATAGATTATACCTTGCGCCTTCACTGTCTCTATGCTAAAATCCCGCGCGTAAGGACAACCCAATAAAGAAGACGCGAAGAAGTGGGTAGCCCCCACTTCTTCGTTTTGTAAATAGGAGTAATGGAGTAAGCTGTATGGCTAAAAATGAATTTGCGTTGGCATTCAATGAAGTGCTTGAAGAAAAACAACTCGCCAAGGATGTTGTGGTTTCCGCGATCGAGTCGGCGATGGTTTCCGCTTACAGGCGGGCTGTAAGTGCATCCACTGCCCAGCATGTTGAAGCCAAACTCGACCCTGATACTGGCAATGTCACTGTCTTCGCCGAGAAGGAAGTGGTGGAAGACAGGATCGTCGATGACCGCACCGAAGTGCTTTTGGAAGTGGCCCGCAAGGTCAAGCCGGATGTTGAGGTCGGCGACATGCTTGTTGTCGAAACCACTCCTGCTGACTTTGGCCGCGTCGCAGCACAGACCGCCCGCCAGGTCATCCAACAGCGCATCCGCGAAGCAGAACGTTCGAATCAGATGCAATACTTCGAACGTCAGGTTGGCGAGATCGTCTCCGGTCTTGTGCAAGCCATCAACGCCCAGGGCGCAACCATCGGCTTGGATATGAAAGCCGAAGGCGTGATGCCCAACAACCAGAAGATCCCTGGTGAGAGGCTCAAGCTTCACGACCGAGTACGCGCGGTGGTGATGGAAGTTAAGGATGGAACCCGCGGACCGCAGATCGTGCTCTCCCGCGCCCACCGCAACTTCCTGCGCCGCCTGCTCGAGAACGAAGTGCCTGAGATCTATCACGGCATTGTCGAGATCCGCGCGATCTCCCGTGAGCCCGGCGCCCGCGCCAAGGTGGCAGTCTCTGCCACACAGCCCGGCATTGATCCGGTCGGAGCGTGCGTGGGTATCAAAGGCGTGCGCATCCAGGCCATCGTGAAGGAATTGCACGATGAAAAGATCGACATCATCCAGTGGGATCAGGATCCGATCATTTACATCCAGAAGGCCATCAGCCCCGCGCGTGTGAACGGCGTGTATCTTGCAGACAATGACGGTGCGCGAACCGCGACCGTTGTGGTTGGCGAAGATCAGTTGAGCCTTGCCATCGGACGTGATGGACAGAACGCACGCCTGGCCGCCAAGCTGACCGGCTGGCGCATTGATATCAAATCGCTCAGCGAAGCCGCAGGCGACTCGCTGGCGAAGCTGCAATCCAATGCTGAACTTGCCGCGATGCTCCCCGCCGCTGTGGAAGTCATTTCACAGGTCGAAGAAGTCCTCGCCAAAAAATCAGAAAACCGCCCGATCACACCCGAAGAGTACACCTTGCTCGGTCAGTTCGTGGACCGTGTGGAACGCCGCACGATCCAGATCAAGGAAGACGCCGCCCGCGCAGTGGAAGAACGCACCACTGCCGCCCGCGCGGAGGTCCCTGCCTCAGCCTTCACCATGCCGCTGGAACAAGCCGGACTCAAGGAACATATTTTCAACATCCTGACCGAAGCCAACTACGAAACGGTTGGACAGTTGATGTTCGCCATCAAGACCGACCCCAACGCAGTTTTGGGATTGGCCGGCATTGGCTCAAAAGCCATGCAAAATATCGAAGAAGCGATCGCAGTGCTCACCTTCCCCGAACCCGAATCGGTTGCCAAGGTGGAAGAGCCTGTTGCGGCTGAGTCCGAAGCGGTCACTGCTGTGGCGGTGGAACCTGCCATTGCGGAAGACATCGCCGCTGCGAAGAAGCAGGCCGAAGGCAAGAAAGAGCCCAAGAAGGTCGTCGAAGAAGAGGAAGATGAGAATGCCAAGGACGGCGTCTCATTGGACGAACTGTTCAAGATGAAGCCAGAGATCTTCCAGACCACCACCGATGACGAATCGGACGACAAGAAGAAAGCTGCCGGCAAGAAGGGCAAGAAGAAGGGCGTTGCCCTCGAGTTCGACGAAGACCTCGGCGAAGTCGTTGGCCGCAAGAAGCACAAACGCGGCGACGGCGAAAGTGATTGGGAGTAACCCTTCAGGGTATTGAAGGTGGTCAAGAAACCTGCTCAACGCGTAAAGCATGTACCCCAGCGGACCTGCGTGGGATGCCGCGAAGTTCTGCCTAAAAGGCAAATGGTGCGGATCGTACGTACGACCAACGGGGTACAAGTTGACCCAACTGGCAAACTTGCCGGGCGAGGCGCTTACTTGCACGACAAGCCGAGCTGTTGGGCGGCAGGATTAAAAGGAGCTTTGGCGCGCGCGCTCAAAGCTGAACTGGGCGCAGACGACCGCGCCCGATTGGAAGAATTTATCAATACTCTGCCCAAAGAGGCAGAAACCAACGGGTAATGTATGTGAACGATTAGCCACTCGCTTACAGACATCTCGTTGGGGAATGTAGAATGCGACGAACTTAATAGCACGTATTAAGATTCGCACACTAGAAGGAGGTGGCCTATGAGCAATAACGGAAATAAGATCGAACTACCCGCCAGCATTGTGATTCGCGATCTGGCGCTCAAGATCGAAAAAAGCCCAATCGACCTGATCAAAAAATTGATGACAAATGGTGTAATGGCGACCATTAACCAGACCGTGGACTTTGACACCGCCGCGATCGTGGTCGGTGAGTACGGTTATGAGGCCGTGCCCGAAACCGTGGAAGAAGTGAAAAAAGAAGAAACGGGAGAAGTACCCCTCTGGCGTCAAATGATCGCTGGAGAGAACAGCGCGTTGTTAAAAGCCCGCCCCCCGGTCGTCACCATTCTTGGGCATGTCGATCATGGCAAGACCAGCCTGCTCGACGCGATCCGTCAGACCGAAGTAGCCGCGGGTGAAGCCGGCGGGATCACGCAACATATCGGTGCCTATCAAGTTGAAAAGAAGGGACGCCTGATCACCTTCCTCGACACCCCCGGTCACGCCGCCTTCACGCAGATGCGTGCCCGCGGTGCACAAGGCGCAGACATCGTTGTGCTGGTGGTCGCCGCAGACGATGGCGTCATGCCGCAAACACGCGAAGCCATCGCCCACGCCAAAGCCGCGCGTGTACCGTTGATGGTAGCTCTCAACAAAGTGGATAAAGCCAACGCCAACCCAGACCGTGTTAAACAACAACTTGCCGAACTCGAACTGGTCCCCGATGAATGGGGCGGCAGCACCATGGTCGTTCCTGTCTCTGCCAAACAGAAACAAGGCATCGACGACCTGCTCGAAGGCATCCTGCTCGTGGCAGACAGCAATGAGATCAAAGCCAACCCCAACGGCAAAGTGATCGGTACTGTGATCGAAGCCGAACTGGATAAATCCAAAGGCGTGTTGGCCACCCTGCTCGTTCAAAACGGAACGCTTGAATCCGGCGACATCGTCATCGCAGGGACCGCCTACGGCAAACTGCGCGCCATCACCGACTACAAGGGCAAGCCGATCAAGAAGGCCGGTCCATCCACGCCGGTGGCTGTCATGGGCTTAAGCGGCATTCCCTCCGCTGGAGATATCTTCGAGGTCGCCAACTCCGAAAAGGAAGCGCGCTCGATCGTTGCAGAAAGAATGGAAGCCGCCAAGACCCTTTCGCAGACCAAGAAGAAGGTCTCGCTTGAAGACTTGTTCGCCAACGTGCAAGCCGGCGAAGCCAAGGGACTGAACCTGATCGTCAAGGCCGACGTGCAAGGCTCGCTCGACCCGATCGTTACAGAACTCAACAAACTCGGGCAGGGTGAGATCGGATTAAATATCCTGCACGCCGAAACGGGCAACATTGGCAATAATGACGTGATGCTCGCCGCCGCCTCGAAAGCCATCATCATCGGCTTCAACGTGCAGGCCGATGTGGACGGACGCCGCCTGGCCGAAAAGGAAGGCGTGGATATCCGTTTGTACGAGATCATCTACCGCATGACCGAAGATATCGAAAAGGCTTTGAACGGCATGCTCGAACCCAAACTTGTGGAAAAGGTCATCGGCAAAGCACAGGTATTGCAGGTCTTTGCCGCCTCCAAGTTCGGTCGCGTGGCCGGCTGCAAATGCATCGATGGTGAATTGCGGCGCGGCGCTCGTGTGCGCCTGTATCGCGGCGCAGACATGATCTACGAAGGCGACCTCTCCTCGCTCCGCCATGAAAAGGACGATGTGAAAGAGATCCGTCAGGGCTATGAGTGCGGCGTTGGTTTCAAGAACTTCAGTGACATTCAATCTGGCGACCAGTTGATCTGTTATGTGGTCGAGTAAATAAAAAAAATACCATGCCGTCAGGAATTCGCTTACAACGCATTGCGGACCGTGTCCGCCAGGAGCTCTCGGAGTTGCTCATCCGCGAGGTCAATGACCCGCGCCTGAAGAACATCTTCGTCACCGATGTGAAGATCGACCGGGAGCTCGCATACGCCGATATTTATGTCTCTGCCATCGAAGGCGCGGGACGCTCGGCAGAGATCCTTGCCGGAATGGAATCTGCTTCGGGTTTCTTCCGCAAGGTGCTCTCTGCCAAAGTGGAGCTGCGCGCCTTCCCAAGGCTGAGGTTTCACTGGGACCCCACCCCGGAAAACGCGGACCACATCGAAAAAGTTCTGGCTGGGTTAAGAAACAAAAAGTAAATTCATAGGGGATGCGTTCCAAACGCCTCCCCTATTTCTTAATATAATTTGGAGGATACAAATCAAGTGAACAGTCAACTCTCAGGGGAGATAAAAGATAGATTGGATGCAGCGAGCAGGATCGTCATAGCCTCGCACGTTCGACCAGACGGAGATGCCATCGGCTCCCTGCTTGGTCTGGGGCTTGCCCTGCGCGACGCGGGAAAATCCGTGCAAATGGTGCTGGCAGACGGCGCTCCGGCTTCTTTCAAATATCTTGAAGGAAGCGAACTGATCGAAAAGGAACCCAGGGGTGAGCACGATACATTCATCACCGTGGATTGCGCAGATTTCAAACGTACCGGGGGCATCTTTGAAAATTTCGGACAACCCGATATCAACATCGACCATCACAAGACCAATGAAAAATTTGGAAAATTAAATTTAATCGAGGCGGAAGAAGTAGCCACCTCTGCGATCCTCACCAAGCACCTGCCGGAATGGGGATTAAAGATCACCCAGCCCATCGCCGCCGCATTGCTGACCGGGATCATTACCGACACACTCGGCTTCCGCACCTCGAACATCACGCCAGACGCGCTGCGACAGGCCGCGACCCTGATGGAGACCGGCGTGGATATGCCGGAGATCTACATGCGGTCGCTTGTCAGGCGTTCCTTCCCTGCCGCCCGTTATTGGGGCGCGGGGCTCTCAAGCCTTGAAAGCAAGAATGGAATTGTATGGGGTACGCTCACCCTGGCTGACCGCAAAGCCGCGGGATACGGCGGCAACGATGACGCCGACCTGATCAACATGATCTCTGCCATCGATGGCAACAAGGTTGGGATGATCTTTGTAGAGCAGACCACGGGGCACGTCAAGATCTCATGGCGCGCGCTCGAAGGCGGCATAGACGTTTCCAAAGTGGCAAAACACTTTAAGGGCGGCGGTCATGCCGCGGCGGCAGGAGCAGACATTGAGGGGAGTCTGACCGATGTCCAAAAGGAAGTCCTGCTCAAGACGCGGGAATTCCTCGGCCTGTAGAATGAAAAACGGATAAGTAATTTCACTCCGCAGTTGCAAATTCGGACAAATGTGTCATAATTAATCCATCATTGATTCAAGGAGGAATAGATCATGAATAGTCAGGACATAAAGAATGCCATATCAGGCGCTCTTGTGGTCGATAAACCTGTTGGGATGACTTCTCACGATGTGGTGCAGGCAATTCGTAATGGGACAGGCTTGCGCCGCGCTGGTCATACCGGCACCCTTGACCCCCGTGCTTCTGGTGTACTGGTCATTCTGGTTGGTCCCGCAGTACGATTAAGTGAATATGTCTCCGCGTCAGATAAGCGCTACCAGGCTATTATCCGCCTCGGAGGTTCCACCGATACTTTTGATGCGGAAGGCAAAGTGACGCCTTCCAAAGACCCCGTCACCGTGACCGAAGCACAGTTTGAAGAAGCATTAAAAACTTTTATTGGTGAGATCGAACAAACCCCTCCCCCATACTCTGCTGTGAAAGTGCAGGGACGCAAGGCCTACGAGATGGCACGCCAGGGCGAAGAAGTGGAGCTGGCTCCGCGCAAGATCACTGTGCATCATCTCGAAGTATTGGAGTGGGCTCCGCCCGAGGTGGTGATCGATGTGCATTGCTCATCCGGCACGTACGTCCGCTCGCTGGCCAACGATCTGGGCGTGATGCTCGGCTGCGGCGGGTACCTCGTCGGTTTGAGACGCACCAAGAGCGGCAGATTCTCACTGCGCGATTCTGTGCCGCTGCGAAAACTTCAAGAAGCCTTCGCCGCAGGTAATTGGTATCAGTATTTGATTCCCGCCGCAGAAGCGCTCGGCGACTGGACTTCTTTGGAACTCAACCCCGACGAAGTGGAAGCCATTCGTCATGGACATCGGATCAAGGTCGTGGATGACCTGTCTGCCGAAATGGTGTGCGGGATCAGCACCCAGGGTGAGTTGGTTGCCATTCTGGAAGTTTTCGTCACAGAAGACGGCACGCGCGAGTGGCAGCCCAAAAAAGTATTCTACACTTCAGAGTAATCAGAGTAAAATTAGTTTAAGCCGCCGTTAACGGCGGCTTTTTTTATATGACGCAACATTACCGCTCCCTCGAAGAAGTTTCCACGCAAAACGCCTGGCTCACCATCGGCGTCTTTGACGGCATCCACCGCGGGCACCGCGAGATCATTCAAAAACTCACGGCAGACGCGCACGCCAACCATGCTCCCGCCGCACTGCTGACCTTTGAGCCGCATCCAGCCAGCGTGCTTTCAGGGCAGGAGATCAAATGCCTGACCACGCCCGATGAACGAGCGGAACTGCTTGCCGCTCTTGGAATGGACATCGTCATTACCCAGCGTTTCACTCGTGACCTTTCAACGGTTTCCGCCTTCGAATATATGTCGCAGCTCAAGCAGGCTCTCGGGGTCGGTCATCTGCTGATCGGGTACGATTTTGCACTCGGCAAGGGACGCGAAGGAAATGCACAACGACTGACTGAGATCGGCAAAGAACTGGGGTACACGGTCGAAGTGATCCACGCGGTCAGCGATGAAAGCGGAGTCATCTCATCCACCGAGATCCGCAAACTGGTTTCCACGGGGAATGTAGCCGAAGCTGCGAATCTGCTTGGTTACAACTACAGCCTGCGCGGAGAGGTCATCCACGGTGACGGGCGCGGACGCCGCATCAACATCCCCACCGCAAATATCGACTACCCCAAGCAGAAGGTCACTCCGCCCAATGGTATCTATGTTTGCTGGGCACACATCGGCACAGAAAAGTACATGGCCGCGGCCAACATTGGATTCAACCCCACCTTCACGCCCGATAAAACAACTCCCAGCCTCGAAGCGCACCTGCTCGATTTCAGCGGCGACATTTACGGCAGGGATGTGAAACTCGAGTTCGTCACCCGCGTTCGTGACGAGTTGAAGTTCAACTCGGTGGATGCCCTGCTTGAGCGCATCTGGGATGATATCCGCATCACAAGGGAGATGCTCTCAAAAAAATCATGAGGACCCGCGCCGGCATTATCCTTCTCGAAGAGAACAAACTTGCCCTCATTGAACGCCACCGGCAGGGACGGCACTACTTCGCTTTCCCCGGTGGAGGGGTGGATGAAGGCGAAACGCCCGAACAAGCCGCCATTCGTGAAGCGGAAGAAGAGCTTGGCATTCAAGTGAAGATCGTAAAGTTGATCGCGGAAGTGACCTTCAACTTGAACACCCAGTATTATTTCCTGGTGGAATGGGTCGGCGGCGAGTTTGGAACCGGCACAGGCGAAGAATATGGGGAATACGACCCCCAGCACGGCACATACCTCCCGCTATGGATGCCGCTGACCGACGTGCCGACACAGAACGTCCTGCCTCGCGAATTGGCCGAACTGATCGTTCAGTTCGGCCGCGAAGGCTGGCCGCCAAACACAGTGATGATCCACGAAACCTGATCTCCATCAACGAACTGCGGATGAACATTCATCCGCAGTTCTCTTTTTGGGAACAATCCATTCTCTCCTTCGTCTAAATTACACGCCGAAAAAAAATCAAAAGGAGAAGAAGATGAAAACGCAATTCAAAGCACTTGCCCTGTTCGTATTGCTGGGGACTTTGATCCTCAGCGCCTGCGGGGGCGCCGCCGCCCCTGCCGCTACCGAAGCTGCAGCCGCCACCGAAGCGCCCATGTTCGCAATGGATATGGAAATCGCCGAAGCCGCTAAGCAGGAGCCTGGTCAATCTGCCGAAATCGCATCTGCCCCAGTTTACGATGCGAACGCCCTACCCGGAGTGGAATCTGAAAGCGCCGCCTACGCCGCCACGCATATGATCATCAAGAACGGGGATGTAAAACTCCTCGTTGAAGATACCGATATCGCCATTGACCGTGCCACGCAGGTCATCGGAGACCTGGGCGGATATATCATCAGTTCGCGGGTCTGGTATCAGCCCCATTACGATGGCGAAAATTACAAGTACGCCACCATCACCATCGGCATCCCTGTCGACCAGTTCGAGCGTACCCTCAGCCGCTTGCGCGGGCTGGCCGTGAAGGTACTCGACGAAACCGCCTCAGGCGAAGATGTGACCAATCAGTTCGTGGACCTGCAATCACAGGTCGCCAACCTCGAAGCCACCCGCGACCGGATCAAATCCTTCCTGGACGACGCGAAGACCGTTGATGAAGCCCTGCGCATCAATCAAGAACTGGCCAACGTGGAAGCGCAGATCGAGCAGATCAAAGGGCAGATGAACTACCTGCAAGACCGATCCGCTTACTCCACGATCACGGTCAACTTTGAGCCGGTGCTGCCCGAGCTGATTTCAACGCCCACCCCCACCCCGACACCCAATGTCTGGACTCCCGGCAAGACTTTCGACGATGCCCGCAAGACCGTCACGGTTGCATACCAGGGCATTGTGGATTTCCTGATTTGGGTCCTTGTGGTCTTTGTTCCGATCTTCGCCCCGCCCGTGCTGTTGCTCTGGCTGCTGTGGAAGCTCTTCACCCGCAAATCTAAAAAGACCAGTTAGTGATCGTCAGAAAACAACCTGTCACGCCGGCAGGTTGTTTTCTTTAACATGCCCTTAACAGATAAAAAATCCTTTATGGTATATTCTCATTAATGCCTGAAATAATCCTTGTCGTTGAAGATGAACTCTCCCTGCAGGAGACGCTGGCCTATAACCTGAAAAAGGAAGGGTACACAGTGGAAACCGTGGGCGATGGACGCGCCGCGCTCGAAGCCGCCCGAAGACTGAAACCCGACCTGATCGTTCTTGACATCATGCTTCCTGAAATGGATGGATTTGAAGTGGCGCGCATCCTGCGCAAGGAAATGTCCACCGCGATCCTGATGCTCACCGCCCGTGATGACGAGATCGACCGTGTGGTGGGTCTGGAAGTTGGCGCAGACGATTACCTGACCAAACCATTCTCCCTGCGGGAACTTTTGGCACGGGTCAAAGCACAGCTCAGGCGGGCGCGTTTATTGCGTGAAGAAATGGGGAAATCCAAAGACATTGCACCGCCGCACGAAAAACTCACCTTTGACAACCTGACCATTGATCTCACCCGCCGCGAAGTGACATTGAACGGTGAAGCGCTGCAGATCAAGCCCAAGGAATATGAGCTGCTTCTCTTCCTCGCCGAACACCGCCGCCAGATGCTCTCACGTGAATTCATTCTCGAAAGGGTCTGGGGCTGGGATTTCATCGGCGATAGCCGCACCGTGGATGTACACGTCCGCTGGCTGAGACAAAAGATCGAAGCGGACTCCTCCAACCCCACAAGAATTGTCACCGTCCGAGGCGGCGGGTATCGGTTTGAGGGATAAACGCAAACCACCACTGACTTGCAATGAACAATTTATACCTTCCATCCCTGATCTTCTTAATTCTGATCGCCGCGTGGTTCGCGTGGCGATATTATGATTTAAAAAGACGGCTGGAAAAATACACTCAACAGGTTCGCAGTCAGAACCTCACAACAGACATCAAAGGGATCGAGAACCTTTCCAACGCTGTCGCATCGGTGCAAGCCGCGTTCAACACGGAACGGCTGGAGTTGAACACAGAAAACGCCCGCCTCTCCACCGTACTTGAACAGCTTACAGACGGCGTGCTCATCGCCGACGAGAACGGGTTGATCCAATTTGCAAACCCGGCCGTGCGAAGACTCTTCGACACCAGCGAAGTGATCGGGCGCAGTATTGCAGAGGTCATTCGCAACCATCAATTGGTGGATGCTTGGAGAAGATGCCAGCTCACCCGTGAACTGCAAAGCGAATCTGTGGAACTGCCTGCGCGCCGTCAGTTCATTCAATTGATCGCGATCCCCGATTCACATGCCGGCGGGAGTCTGCTGCTGGCACAAGACCTGACCCGCGTTCGAAGACTCGAAACCGTGCGGCGGGATTTCATATCGAACGTTTCGCATGAACTGCGAACCCCGCTCGCTTCGCTCAAGGCTTTGACCGAAACCCTGCAGAACGGCGCTCTTTCAGACCCGGCGGCTGGTCCGCGCTTTCTGGGCAGGATCAGCACCGAAGTGGATGCGCTGACCCAAATGGCGCAGGAACTGCTCGACCTTTCACGCATCGAATCGGGTCAAGTGGAATTGAACCTGGCTCCTCTTGCGCCAAAGAGTTTGATCTCATCTGCCGCGGACCGCATGAAAATGCAGGCAGAGCGCGCCAGCCTCAAACTAACAGTAAAATGCGCAGAGAACCTGCCTCTCATCCGCGCCGACAAGTTACGGCTTGAGCAGGTGCTGGTGAATCTGATCCACAATGCGGTGAAGTTCACCAAGCCCGGGGGCGAGATCACCCTCGGGGCAGAACCAGTTACCGGCGGGGTACGATTCGCGGTGCGGGATTCGGGGATCGGGATCCCAACCGA
>Ga0268298_10002935_pt1 | contig 18045 bp, 15 predicted proteins | sample WWTPWeurt_MetaG_FD_194462 | JGI IMG/M metagenome (GOLD analysis project Ga0268298, IMG submission 194462) | Activated sludge microbial communities from WWTP in Nijmegen, Gelderland, Netherland - WWTP Weurt | ecosystem: Engineered > WWTP > Aerobic digester > Activated sludge | place...
GTGCGCTCGAGCACGCGGTCGATCTGCGGGCCGCCCCCGTGAACCACGACGATGCGGATCCCGACGTAGCGCAAGAGACACACGTCGCGCGCGAAGCTCTCTTTCAGAGCATCGTCCGTCATTGCGTGTCCGCCATACTTCACGACGAACGTTCGCCCGTGGAAACGCCGGATGTACGGCAGCGCTTCGTGGAGGATCTTGGCTTTCTCGACCACCGGGTCCATGGCGGGGCAGCCTACTCGACCGGTTGCCCCGAGGACCATCCCGACCCGGCGCGGGTGGCCGGCGGTCCAAAAGGCGCGTGCAGGGGGCCGCTCCCGTGTTAGGAGAACGCAGCCATGGAAATCCTGATGGTGAGCCTCGAGCTCTCCCCGTACGTGCGCCAGACCGACGCGGCCGAGAGCGTTGCGTCGCTGTCGAAGGCGCTGCGTCAGCTCGGCCACAACGTCACCGTAGCGCTGCCGCGACAGCCGGGATTCGAAGACTCCGGTCTGTTCTTGGCGCGCCGGCTCACCCCGCTGCGCCTTCCCGACGGGGGCGAAGTGCCTCTCATCGACGCCCAGCTACCGTCGGGCGTGCAAGTCACGCTGTTCGACGCCCCCGTGCTGTTCGATCGGCCCGGCGCCTACGGTGAAACCGAGGACTACCCGGACAACGCGGCCCGTTTCGCTCTGCTCTCGCAGGCGGCGGCGTCGCTCGTGCGGCAGCGCGCCGAACAGGGGACGCAGTTCGACATCGTGCACCTCCACGACGCGCCCACGGCGCTGGTCCCACTCTTGCTCTCTCGCATGCCGGGCCCGAGCGTGCCCACCGTGCTCACGATCCACGACGCGACTCGACAAGGGAGCTTCGAGCTCGACGCCGCCGAAGGCCTCCCGCGTGACCTCTGGACCGACCCTTCGTTGGTCGTCGAAGGCGAGGTCAACCTGCTACGCGCCGGGCTCGCACACGCGCAGGTCGTGACGACGGTCTCGCCGGGCTACTCGAGCGAGCTGGCACGCGGGTTCGGTGCATTCTCCAAGGCCCTCGAGGCTTCGGGAAAGCAGGTGATCGGCATCACCAACGGGGTCGACTACTCCGTGGTCAACCCGGCGACCGACGCGGCTCTCGCGAGTCGATACGACGCGGAGAACCCGTCCGGGAAGGCGATCTGCAAGGGTGCCGTGCTGCGCGAACTCGAGCTCTCGGTGGAGCTCGAGCGCCCGCTCATCCTCATCGAAGGGCCGCTCACGCCCGAGCGCGGTGGCGAGCTCCTGCTCGCGTCTCTCCCGCTGCTGCTCAAGCGCGATGCCTTCGTCGTAGTGGCGTCGGAGCTCTCTGCGCCACAGGCGAAGAAACTCCGGCTCCTCCGCTCGCGGCGCCGGGACGATTTCGGGCTGGTGGAGCGGCCGACGGCTGCGACCGCGAGGCGCGCCTATGCCGCCGCCGACATCGCGCTGTTCGCGCCGCGTCACTGTCCGTGCGGCCAGAGTCAGCTCGTGGCGGAGCGTTACGGGGCCATCCCCGTGGCGCGCGCGGTCGGCGGGATGTGCGACACCATCGTCGACGCCGATGCCGCTCTGGAGACGGGCACCGGGTTCCTGTTCGACGAAGAAAGCGAAGCGGCGCTCGACGCGGCTGTCGGGCGCGCTCTCGCCGCGCTGTCGTCAGCGTCCGCCGGGCGCTTCCGCAGGCGGATCATGCGTCTCGATTCGAGCTGGGACCGGCCCGCGCGGCGCTACCTCCAGGTCTACCGGAGCGCGCTCGGCGCCGGGCGCTGAGCCGTCGAAACCTCGTCCGAGCTCGATACAGTACGCGAGCCAGACGCTCCGCGCGCACAGGATGCCGAAGATGGCCGCTTGGTGCAGCACGAAGACTCCGACCATGCGGGCGCTCCCGGGGCGGCTCACGTCGAGCGCCCCCACGAGGTGAGCTACCGCGACCGTGAGCGCGGCACCGATGAGGGTCGCCAGTAGCCAGCTGCCGCCGATCCGGATCGGGCGGCTTGCCGTGAGGCGTACGGCACGGCGAAGCGCGCCGCCCAGGCGCGCGCCGCGAACGAGCTCGATGCGCGCCATCTCCTCCACGAGCCCTAGGAACAGGGCGGGTAGGGAGCAGAGGAGAGCGACGCCGAGCGCCGTGAGGTCGACGCTCCGCTCGTCCCAGTGGGTGGGCGCTTTCCGGTAGATGAACACGACCAGGAGGCCGGCCAAGAGCCAGTACACCCCCTGGGCGAACCACTTCGCACCGAACATCACGCTGCTGCGCGGCCAGAGCGCAACGCCCCGTTTCGTCCACTCCGAAGGCCCACTCCGGGCGTCTTCGTCGAGCGCCGACAGCAGGCCGACCGCCGGGACCAACGAGACGAAGCCGAGCATGACCGCCACGAGGAGCGAGCCCTTGGCCTCCTCCGCGAGCACGGCGCCCCCGAGTCGCAGCGCTTCGGTGAGCTCGAGTCCGCCGCGCTCGAACAGGATCGCGTCGCCGCGCGGGTGCTGGGTGGCGCCTTGCGCGGCCAGCGCCCGCGCCAGCGGACTCGCGATGATCCAGCCGCAGAGCAGGCGGAAGACGTACGCCCAGACGATGGCGGGCAGGGCACGGCGAACGGAGCGGACAGTCATGGGCCGAGGGCTCCGAGGAACAGCTCGGCGAGGTAGGTCGCTCGCTCCAGGGTGCGGTGAGCGAACTTCGCGCGACTCGAAAACGAGTTGTTCGCGAAGTTCTCGTCCAGCAATATTTCGCGGTCGGGGTCGACGATGGCGGCCACCACCCTGTCGCTCCCCTCGTGGTCCAGCGTCGTCCAATTGCCCTTGCCGTCCCAATGCGCGCGGCTGCGCGCGCCGGACGCCATCTCGAGCTCGATGCTCACCGGAAAGCTCAGCGTGCCCTTGCGCCGCACCAGCACGCGGCAGGCTTGCGTGTCGGCCGCGCGGGCGCGCTCCACGGTAGTCCGCCCGGACTCGCTGTCGAAGACGCCTGCCGGCTTCTGTTCGCCCACACAGTCCACGGCGCCGAGCTCGTAGTCGACCCAGCCCTTGTCGAACAACGCAGTCTTCAGCGTGTCGTGCGCATCGTCGCCGAGCTCGGCGCGGACGGCGTCCAGGAGATCCTTCGGTGCCGGGTGGCGAAAACGCTGGTCCCGCGTGTAGCGTTCCAGAGCGCGGTCGAGGCCGTCCGTTCCCCAGGCGTTGGCCACGCTGGCCAGAGCGACGGCGGTCCGCGCGTACACGAGCGCGCCGAGGTCCTGGAAGGTGGCGAAGCGGGCTGCGGGCTCAGCGATCGCGCCGTCGTGACCGTGCGCGATGGCGAATACGCGCCGCGCCGCCAAGTCGCTCACCTCGAGACCGCCAAGGGAGAAGAGCGAGCCCGTGCCGAAGCGCGTTTGCATGAATTGCGTTTCGGCGTAGGTGTTGACCCCCTCGTCCAAGAACGGCCAGGCAGGCTCGTTCGAGGCCAGGAGTCCTTGGAACCATTGGTGACCGAGCTCGTGCACGGTCACGGCGGGAGCCGCCCGCGCTCCGCTCCGGGCTGCCCACCAGGGCCCGCCGGTGGTGATGAAAGCGGGGTATTCCATCCCTCCGGCGTTGCGGGCCGCTTCGGGCGGATGCACGACGGTCAACGTCGGATGGGGGTATCGGCCGTACCTTCGGCTCATGTGCGGCAGTGCGTCGCGCAAGACCTCGAGCTCGTCTTCGGCGTTTGCTTCGTGCCCGGGCGGGTAGAGGAGCTGCACGTCGACGCCGTCGACGCGCTCTCGGCGTTCGCGAAATCGATCCCAGGCCGTCCAGGCGAAGTCGTGCACACGCTCGGCGTGGTAGCGGAGCTCGACGCGGCCCGCGTCCTCGCGGTCGCCGACGCGACGGCCCGTCGCGCCGACCACGAATCCGCGCGGAACGTTCAGTGTCACGTCGTAGTCGCCGAAGTCGGCGTAGAACTCGGCTTGGGGGTGGAAGGCGAAGTGGGCCCAAGTGCCGTCGGGCTCGCGCTTCGCCAGCTTGGGGAACCACTGGCCGACGAGGTGGAACGAGCCGGAGTAGCCGGTCCGCTCAACGATGGATGGAAGTCGGCTCGTCCACTCGAGCTCGATGTTCACCTTCTCTCCTGGGCCGATCTCGCGGGGCAGGGGCAAACGGATGTCCGTCTCGTCATCGGCGTCTCCCGGGCTGGTCTTGGCCGCTCGAGGCCACAGGTTCTCGGCGCCGAGCTCGCGCACCGCGAGACGCGTCACGTCGATGTATCCGAAGTCGCTGCCGTGGCTGCCGCTGCGACCGGCGCCGAAGGGCGAGCGCAGAAACAGGCTCTGCTCGTTCTTGAATGCATTCAGGTAGAGGTGGAACCAGAGCTCGTTCGTCGAAACACTCGACGGGTTCTGCCACGTCAACGTGCCCTTTCCCGTCAGCGTGTGGCTCGCCACGTCGAGCCGCGCCTCCAGCGCATAGGAAGCGATGCGGGGAGGAACGCTCGCGTCGGGCGCGACGGGCGTGGGCGAAGGCGCGCTGAGGGGATCGGCCGAACCGCCGGACCCGGCGGCGGGCAAGGCGAACCCGAGCGACACGAGGAGCGCTCGAAGCCGGGTCATGGCTCAGCCGCGGCCGAGCGCGATGATCTGCTGTTCGAGCAGCGTGTACAGGATGCGAAGCGCCTCGAGCCGGGGCATTCCACACACGTCGAGGATCTCTTCCACCGTCGAGTACCCGTCGACCATCGAGAGCAGGAACCCGGCGCGGTGATCCAACGAGAGCCAGCGCACCTGGTCGGGTGGAATGGCCACGTGGACCGGCTCGTCGAGGGAGCCGAGGCGCGCTGCGTACATTTGTGTGAGGACGTCGCGGCAGCTCTGGGCGAAGCGTTGGGCCTCGTCGTGATTCGGATCGGTCTCGAGCAGGCTCTCGGCCAGGATCAGCGCGCCGGTGAAATCGCCGGCAGCGTAGCGATCTCGCATGTCGACGACCGCCGGGTCTTCCGCGGGCGGAGACGACTTCAACGCGGCTTCGAGGTCGAACTCGAGCGAGCTCGGCTCGAGCATCGGCTCGGGGGCGTCCTTGGCACCGAGCTCGAGGGACAAGTCGTCGAACGTGCCGTGGTGCGCCGTGGGCTCGTCGATGGCGAGGTCGAACTCGGGCACGCGCGGCGGGCGCGGCGGCGTGCCCGCGCTGGGGGTGGGCTTGGCGGAGGGTCGCTCCGCAATGGCCTGGACTCCCGACTTCTCCTCTTCGAGCTGGCCCATGGCGTGACGCACGTAGTCACTCGGCGGCATCTCCGGGATCGCCGTCACGCGATCGAAGGCGTCGGACTCTTCAGGGTCGGGAACCAGCACGAGTCCCGTCACCGAAGCGTCGGGCGCCTCGGCGTCGTCGTCCCACGAAGAATCGATGGTGTCGATCTCCGGTGAGGCGAGGCTTTGCGGGATGCTGCTGTCCTTGGCCATCGGTCTCGTGTGCGGTTTCGTAGTCAGGAGCGCGCCACGACCCCCTTGAACATGCGCTCGGTGCGCTGGAGCTGCTCGATCTGCTCCTTGACGACTTCGGACTCGCCGCGCTCGAGAGCCTGCCGCGTCACCTCGACGATGCGCTTCGCCTTGCTCATGGCGTCACGACCGAAATCGGCGCCGCCGACCACCCGCTCCACGTCGGGGAACAGGCGCTCGACCTCGGCGATCAAGGATTCGGCCTGCTGCTTGACGCCCTCGAACTCCTCGTCCTGGCGGCGTTCCACCATGTAGTCCTTGGCGTTCTCCATCATGCTCTTGATCTCGTCCTGGGTGAGGCCGCTGGTGGCGGTCACCTGGATCGACTGAGCTTGGCCCGTCTCGAGATCCTTGGCGTGGACGCTGACGATGCCGTCCGTGTTGATTTCGAAGGTCACCTCGATCTCGACGTGGCCTTTGGGCGCGCGGCGGAGGCCGGTCAAGATGAACTCGCCGAGGAGCTCGTTCTCGTCCGCCTTCTTGCTCTCGCCCTGCATCACCAGGATCTTCACCGCGGTCTGGTTGTCGCGGCTGGTGGTGAAGACCTTGGTGCGACTGGTCGGCACGGTGGTGTTCTGCGGGATCAGCTCCTCGAAATAGCTGCCGAACGTCATGATGCCGAGTGCGTGCGGCGTCACGTCGAGCAGGATCATCTCGTGCTTTTCCTCGACCAGCGCGGCGCCTTGGATCGCAGCTCCGAGCGCAACCACCTCGTCCGGGTGCACGCTCTTCGATGGCTCGCGCTGGAAGAAGTCTTCGACGGACTTCTGCACGGCCGGCATGCGCGTCATGCCGCCGACCAGGATGACGTCTTCGACCTCGTCGACGCCGAGCTTGGCGTCGTCCAGCGCCTGCTTGCAGATGTCGACGGTACGCTCGACCAGATCCTCCGTCAGCTGCTCGAGGGTCTGACGGGTCAGCGTCCGCTGCAGATGGAGCGCCTCGTTGCGGCCCGTCGAAATGATGAACGGCAGGTTGATTTCCGTCTCTTTCACGCTCGAGAGCTCGCACTTGGCCTTCTCCGCCGCGTCGCGCAAGCGCTGGAGCGCCATGCGATCTTGGCGCAGGTCGATCTCGTGCTCTTCTTTGAAGCTCTCGACCAACCAGTCGATGATGCGAGCGTCGAAGTCCTCGCCTCCGAGAAAGGTGTCGCCGGTCGTGCTCACGACCTTGAACACGCCGTGGGCCCCGATCTCGAGGATGCTGATGTCGAAGGTGCCGCCGCCGAGATCGTAGACGGCCACGGTGCGGTCGAGGTCCTTGCCGAAGCCGTAGGCCAGCGAGGCCGCGGTGGGCTCGTTGATGATGCGGATCACGTCGAGGCCGGCGATGGCGCCCGCGTCTTTGGTCGCCTGCCGCTGGTTGTCGTTGAAGTAGGCGGGTACCGTCACCACCGCCTTGCTCACCGGGTGCCCCAGGTAGTCTTCGGCGATGATGCGCATCTCTTGTAGGATCATCGAGCTGATCTCGGGGACCGAGTAGGTCTTGTCCCGGAGCTTGATGCGCACGTCGCCGTGGGGGCCCTCGACGATGGAGTAGCTCGAGGTCATGAGGGCGTTCTTGACCTGCGGCGAGTTCCACTTCCGGCCGATGAGGCGCTTGGCGGCGTAGACCGTATTTTCGGCGTTGGTGATGGCCTGGCGCTTCGCGATGTGGCCGACCAGCCGCTTTCCGGCTTCCGTGACGGCGACGATGCTGGGCGTGGTCTTGTAGCCGCCGCGGTTGGGGATCACGACGGGGGCATCCCCCTCCATGACGGACACGCACGAGTTGGTCGTGCCGAGGTCGATTCCGATGACCTTTTCAGACATTGTTACCCTTCCAGAAGCTCTGCTGCCTCAGACTCTCACACGTCCCCGCGCTTGATGCGTTTGATCCAGTCTTTGATGTTAGCATCGTTCGGATTCGCCTGTGCCAGGCGCTCGAACTCGCCGAGCGCGCTCTCGCGCATGCCGGCCTTCAGGTAGACCTGGCCGAGGGTGATGCGTGGCTCGATGGATTTCGGCGCGAGCTGCACGGCTTTCCGCGCCATCTCGCCGGCCTTGCGCATGTCGCCGCCGCCCTCCAGCAGGCACACGGCGATCTTGTCGAAGATGTTCGCGCTGGGGCGCCCCCGGGAGACCTTCTCGTAGGTCGCGGCCGCTTCCAGGAAGTGCTTGTTCGACTCTTCGTACCTCGCCTGCTCGAGGTACGTGTCCGCGAGCATGGTCGAAGCTCGCTCTTGGACCTGGTCGAACCGCGTCTTCAGCTGCTCGTCGTCCGGCTTCAGCGACACGGCGATGCGGAGCGCGTTGGCCGCCGAGACCACGTCGCGGTTCGAGAGGGCGACTTCGGCGGCCTCCACGTACTTCCGCACTTGGTTGTCGCGTGCTTGACTCAGGCGCGCTTCGTATCGGCGCTTGAGCTCTTCGGCGACGTGCTCCTGGATGGCTGCACGATTGGACGGTGGAGCTTCCGACGGCGGCACGCCGCGTCCCGGCGGCAGCACCGAGCCCCGCAGCTTCCGCGCCAGGGCTTTGCGTCGCTCTTCGGGATCGAAGCTCGGGGGCCAAGACCCGGCCGGTGGGGCCTGGCTCGCTCGCTCGCTCATTCGAGCTTCTTCTTCGATGAGCTTGCGCGCAGCCTCGAGCTCCGCGGCCTCCTCTTCGAGCTGCCGCTCGATGTTCTTCGCGCGGTTCTGGGAGGCGAGGTAGGCGTCGTAATCGGCTCGGCTCTGGCTGCGCGCGAGGATGTCCTGCGCTTCGGTGAGGCGCTGGAAGACGCGCTCGAGCTTCGGTTTGAAGTTGCCGAGCTTCTTGCCGTAGTACTTGTCCGGGTGGAACGTGCCGACGATCTTGAAATAGGCTTCTTTGATCGTCTTCCGGTCGGCGTTGCCCGCGACGCCCAAGAGCTCGTAGTGCGAGAGCGTGTCCAAGCGGTAGAAGTAGTCGAGGACTTGGCGTTTCCGCGGCAGATCGATGTCGACCTCTTCGTCGAGCTCGGCCGGATCGTAGAGTGCGGCAGCGGGATGATCGGCGTCGTGGGACGGCGCCGCGGTTTCGATCACCGGGCGACTCAGGCGAGTCCCCGGCGGCAGTGTCGGGCGCTGGCGTGGCGGTGGCGAGCTGCCGCTGAACTCCACGTCGTAGCGCACGGCGCCGAGCTCTACGAGTCGGGTGAGGCTCGCGCGCACGCGCTCGGCATCGAGTCCCGTGGCCGCAGCGATGTCGGCCTCGCTCGAACGCCCGTCCACGCGCGTCATGACGAAGGCTTCCTCCGGCCCGAGCGGGAGCTGGCGCATGTCGACCCCTTCCACGAGGCAGGGCATGCGGGCGTCGGGGTTTTGCTCCACTCGCTCCAGAGTTCCTTGAACCGGGAAAATACCCAAGAAAGTCTAGCCCGTAGGCGGGTTTTTCCGCAATTCGCTGGCTCTCGCGGGCGTCATCCACAGCCACCACGCCGGGGACCGCAGAATTGCAGCGGAAAGCTCCCCTGCAACGCGATGCGTCAGCTCGTCGCCGTCGACGCCCGTGGTTTCCAACTCGACCACGTCGAGCTCGAAACCGGGTCTCCCGGGTCGCTCGCGCAGGGTCGCGACGAGCAGCGGGACGCCAGCGCGCAGCGCGAGCTCCGCGGGTCCGCGTGCTACCGGCGTGCGTTCGCCCGCGAGCTCGACCTCGACGGATGGAACCGACGATGGCAGATCCGGCAGAAGCCCGACGAGCTTGCCTCTGCGCAGCGCGCGCAAGATGGCGAGACCCGATCCCGCGGGCCCCCGATGGATGACTTCGACGCCGCGCAGCGTCCGGTGGTGGTCCACGAGAGGGTCGAGCTCGGGGTCGTAGCTTTCCCGGACCACCACCGCGGTCGGCAGCCCGAGCTCGCTCACGGCCGGCGCGATCCACTCGAACGGCCCGAGATGCGCGCTCACCACCACGGCGCCCCGCCGAGCCGATAGCAGCGTGCGCGCCTCGCTGGAGATGGAGACGACGTCCTCGGCGGCGACCCTCGGCCGGCGCGCCAGGAGCGAGAGCGCGAGGCTCTGACCGGCTCGGTCGAAAGCGCGCCTTGCGAGGCCACGCGCTTCCGCTTCGGGGAAGAGCTTTGCCAGGCGGCTCTGCGCACGTTGGCGGAGGCCGCGCGCAGCTAGCCACGTCACCAACCCGAGCGCGCGTCCGGCAGCGCGCAGCAGTCGCTTGGGCGAGCGATCCGCGACGACCAAGAGGGCGCCCACGAGCCAGCGAATGACCCGGTTCTTCCTGCGTTGCGCTGCCGTCCAGGTCTCGGCCGACCCGCGCGCGACTGCGCCCGTCGTGGCGGTCATCATGAGCCGCAGCTGCGTCGGACTTGCTCGCGCGCGGTCTCGAGGCGCTGTTTCGCGCGCGCGCAGCGCCCCGCGGGGTCGTCGCCGCCGTTCAGATCGCAGATGCGATCCGCGGAGCGTTTCATGGACTCGAGCGCCTTCTTCGCCAGCGTGCAGTCTTTCTGGGTGGAGAGCGCGCTCGCGAGCTCGGCCGAGTCCGAATCGAAGAGCGTCTCGGCGTCCGAGATGGATCGCGCTGGGGGTTCGGCGTAGTCGAGCCCGCCCGTGGGCGCCTGCTCCGGTCGCTTCTCGGCTTGGCCGTCGTCTCCGCCCTCGGCGCCTCCTGCGGGCGAACCCATCGAAGCCGGCTCTGCGGACGATTCGGGCGTGGCGGGCCCGGGCGCGCTGGACTTTGCCCCCGCGCCACAGCCGCCGAGGGCGAGCGCGAGGGGCAGCACGACCCTTGCTGCACGGGTCATGGCCCGCCCTCGAGCCTCGTCGCTTTCTCGATGACCTCGGCCTGAATCGACATCGACTTCTCGAAGGCATCGAGGGCTCGCTTCTTGGCGTCTTCGGCCGCTTGCGTGTTCCCTTTGTCCTTCTCGGCGCGGCTCATGCGTTCCTCCACGAGCCCCCGCACCTCGAAGAGATGACCGCGGAAGTACGTGGTTTCTCGCGCGAGATCCAGGCCGCGGGACAGGTCCTTTTCAGCGGCCTCGAAGCGGCCGAGCTGGCTCTTCAAGTCCGCGAGCCGTGCCAGCGTGTCGGCCGTCACCTCGCGCACTTCGGGAGCGTCGGCCGCTGCGCCAGCGGGGAGCGGTCCCTTCACCAGGCTCTCGAGCGGTTCGATGGCCTTCTCGAGTTCGCCCGCTTCCTCGTGCTGATCGGCGATGTGATGCGCGCTCTTGGCGCGCGAGAGGAACGCCAGCAGCACCGGGTCGATCGGCGCGCCGGCGTCGCCGAGGGCCGGGACGTCGCTCGGGGCGCGCCCGCAGGCGAAAGCCGAGCCGAGCGCGACGACCGACGCGAGCGCCAAGGCGAGCAGAGGGGAGCGGCGGTGGAGCATCAGCGGACCCCCCACAAGGCGTAGCGATTCGAGCGCAGCTCACGCGAGCGCGCGAGCGCGATGCGGTCGACGCGGGCCGTGGTCGCGCCCGGCTCGAACTTCTCGCTGAACATGCTGGCCGTCGAGCGCGAGACCGCGAGGTCTTCCGCCTGCTGGGCGAGACTCGCGCGGTTTTCCGAGTCGAGTACGGGTCGCACGAAGAGGAACCACGATGCGGCGATGGCCACCGCGGCCAGGGTGGCGGCGCCGAAGGACACGAAGATCACGTTGCCCCGGCGCGGTCCGCCGCGACTCGGCAGCGCGCGCGAGAGCGCGCGGTCGGCCGACGCAGAGGTCAGCTCGCGTGGCGTGTGGGCCGAAGACAGCGCTCTCGCCAGCTCCAGAGCCGGGTGTTCGCCTTCGCCCGCGAGGGCGTCGCGCAGGCGCGCGCTCTCCGCCACCTCTTCCTCGGTAGGGGGCGCCAAAGGGTCTTCCAGCGCAGCGGCGATGAGCGCTTCGTTCACGGCCGCGTCGAGCTCGCCCGGGGCGAACGCCGCGCGCAGTGCTCGAGCCAGCTCTTCTTCGCGCTCTTCCGGTAAGAGCTCGCCGGGGTCGAGGGGACGCTCGGAGTCGCGGCTCATGCCGTGCCTCCTGCGCTCGCCAGCGCCTTCTTCAGAGCGGCCATCGCCCGATGGAGTACCACGTCGAAGGTGGCGACGCTGACGCCGAGCTCCGCCGCGGCTTCTTCCCGCGAGCGCTCCTCCATCACGCGCAGGCGAATGGCCAGCGCGTAGCGGGGATTGAGCCGGCCGAGGAGCTCCTCGACCCGCTGGCGCGCACGGGCGAGATCGTGCTGTTCGATGACCTCTGCATCGCGATGGTCCCGTTCGGCAGCGTCGAGCTCGCGCTCGACGTCGGAGGGCTCGAACAGGATCTCGCGTTTGCGCGCGCGGAGCTGGTCGAGCGCCACGCGCAGGGCGACGACGCGGAGCCACGGGTAGACACCGACGCTCTGCCACTGGAATTGCGAGAAGCGCTCGACGACCTTCATGTAGGTCGCGCTCAGCGCCTCTTCGGCGGCGGCGGCGCTGCCGAGCCGCGGCAGGAGCACGCTGCGATAGAGGCGCGGTCCGTGCCGGCGGAGCAACATGCCGAGGGCCTCTCGGTCCCCCGCTCGCGCACGCTCGGCGAGCTCGCGCTCCTCCTCGAGCTCGGCGGGTTCCCGTTCCTGCACGGCGGCGACTCTACACGGCGCATCTCGGCCGAACAGCCCCGACCAGAGCGCTCCCAGACCCCCGAACGGGGGCATCGCCGCGGGGGCGAGGGGGAGGGCCAGGGCGCTCATGACCCGAGAACGCACGGCGTGGGCGGAGCTTACGCCCCCGTTCAGTGCTTCTTTCCCCGCAAGGCGCCCCCTCCGACCACGGCCGTGGACGATTTCCGCTTGCCAGCGCGGGCCCGGGCCGAAAGATTCCGGCGCCCGCTTGGCCCATCGATCCAGCATCTGCCCCACCTGCGGCGGCCTGAACGGCGCCGACGAGACCCGCTGCTTTCGCTGCGGAAAGCCGCTGCCCGGTCCACTCGGGCGCGGGCTCCGGGAGCTGTTCGAGCAGGCGCTCGGTCGCGACTACCCGCTGACGAAACTGTACGTCGGGCTCTGCCTGGGTGTGTTCGTGCTGATGGCGCTCTCGAGTCGGCAGTTCACGATGCTCGGTGGTGGTCGCATGTCCGAAGCCCTGCGTTGGGGCGCGCTGCTCGGTCCGCTCGGCCGCATCGAGCCCTGGCGCTACCTGTCGGCGATGTTCGTGCACTTCGGCGCGCTGCACGTCGGCTTCAACATGATGGCGCTCATGGACTTCGGCAGGCTCACCGAACAGCGGCTGGGCTCGGGGCGCTTCGCCTTGATCTTCGTGCTCACGGGCGTCGTCGGCTTCGTCGCGAGTGACTTCTGGCACGCCTGGTCGGGCGTCCCCGTGTTCACCGCGGGTGCGAGCGGCGGCCTGTTCGGACTGACCGGCGCTTTGGTGGGCTACCTCTACGCAGCGCGCGACCCAGCCTGGAAGCAGCTCTTGATGCGGGTCGCCGTGTACGCCGTGATCTTTGCGGTGGCGATGAGCGTCAACAACGCCGCCCACGCCGGTGGCTTCGCCGTCGGGCTACCGCTCGGGTACGCCTTCTACAAAGAGCGACAGCCCTGGACGCGAGCGCGCCTCTTCCAGGTCGTGGGCGGGCTGCTCGTGATCCTGAGCCTCGCGTCCATCGGGCTCAGTCAGGCATCCCGCGTCTGGCGCGAAGCGAGAGCGCACGAGATTGCTGCCGGACGCGATTGACCGAGATCCGGCCCCTCGCGCTCAAGTTCACAAGAGCCCTCTCAGCTTGCCGATCACACCGCGACGCGAGAACAGCACGCGCATGCCTTTGAGTAGCAGCGTGCGCTTCTTCTCGGAGTAGGGGTGCCAGAGCGGGTCGTGGGCGGGGGGCCGCACCCGATCGGTCGAGAGGTGGCGTGTCACGGCCAGGTCCCGGAGCGCGTCTTCGCCGTGGACGCGGCCGAAGCCGCTCTGTCGCACGCCCCCGAACGGTGCTTCGGGGCAGGCATAGTTGCTGAGGACGTCGTTCACGACCACGCTGCCGGCGCTGACCCGACTCGCGACGCGTCGTGCGCGCTCCCGGTCGGTGCTGAACACGTAGGCGTTCAGGCCGAGATGGGATTCGTTGGCGAGCGCCACGGCCTGCTCTTCGCTCTCGACTCGCATGATGGGCACGATGGGGCCGAAGATCTCCTCTTTCATCACGTTCATCTCGTGGCTGCACTCGGCCAGCACCGTCGGTTCGAAGAAGCAGCCTGGCCCCGGCCGGCGTTTGCCGCCCGCCATGAGCTTCGCACCCTTGCTCAGGGCGTCTTGGAGCAATTTTTCCGCGACTTCAGCCTGCTTCGGGAAGGTGATGGCGCCCACGTCGACCTCGCCTTCGGCGGGGTCGCCTTGTCGCAACTCGTTCGTCAGAGCGGTGACGCGCTCGACGAGGGCGTCGTGGATCTCCTTGGCAGCGTAGACGCGCTCGACGCTGATGCAGGCTTGACCGCTGTTGGCGAAGCCGCCGGTCACGATGGCGCGAGCGGTTCGCTCCAGGTCGGCGTCGGCGCAGGCGATGAGCGGCGCCTTTCCGCCGAGCTCCATCACACACGGGATCAGCCGCTCTCCGCACGCGGCCGCCACCTTTCGGCCCGTCGCGACGCCACCCGTGAAGACGAGCTTGTCGATGCCCGCATCGAGCAGCGCCGCGCCGGTTTCCCCGTAGCCCGTCACGATTTGCAGCAGGTCTTCGGGCAGTCCGCTCTCGTTCCACACCTGCTTCATCTCGAGCGCGATGAGACTCGTGACCTCGCTCGGCTTGATCACCACGGCGGAGCCCGTCACCAGGGCGGCAGCTGCGTCGCCGAAAGGGATGATGAGCGGGAAGTTCCAAGGCGAGATGATGCCGATGACGCCGCGGGGCACGTATTCGACCACGCTTCGCCGGTGCTTGAGCAGGTGCAGGTCGATCTCGCGCGGCGCGAGGGCGCGCGGCGCGGCCTTGGCGAGCCAGCTGATTCCGTCCACGAGCGTCATCACCTCGTGGGTGAGCGCCTCCTGCTTGGGCTTGCCGGTTTCGCGACTGAGCAGGTCGACGAGCGCTTCGGCACGTTCCAGCACTCGATCGCGCCAGCCGAGGATGCGTTCGGCGCGGTCTTCGACCTCGAGCACCGACCAGGTGCGCTGCGCGCTCCGTGCACGCTCGACCGCCAGGCGAACTTCGCTCCTGCTCATCACGCGCACCTCGCCGAGCACGTCCCCGCTGGCGGGCGCGATGGACCGGATGACATCGGGGCCCTGGGTGGGCGCGGCGTCGGAGTTCACGTGCGCGAGGGTCATGGCGTCGAGTGTGCCGCTGGACGGGCGTCGCTGTCGACGCCCCGCGCTGCCAGCCCGAGCCACTCAGCTCGGCGGGGGAGGGACGTCGGCCTGGGTCGAGCCGCCCACCGCCAGCGAGTTCGGCCCGACTTGGAACGAGCCGACCCACGTGCCTTCCAGGGCTTTGGGGCGTGCGGAATCGTCGAGGGTGGCGTCGGCCGTCGACTTGATGGAGAGCTGCCCGGGCGCTGCGGACCACGCGCTCGATGAGCTCACCAGAGCTTTCCACGACTTCTCGAGTCCCTGGCCGCATAGCGCGGTGACGCAGGCGAGGTCACACTTCGGAAACGCAAGCCCCGGCGAGGCGCCCGCGGCGACCAACGCTTCGCCGAGCTTCTTGCAGCTCAGGGTCTCTGCCAGCGCGCCCGTCACGCTGGTGGAACCCGTGACGGCCTTTTTGGCGGGCAACTCAGCGAGCGACGCGAGCAGCGCCGAGGGCAGCAAGGCCAGGTCGACCCCGAACGCGACTCGGTCATCGGGTTGCGCCTGCCATTTCACGAGATACTTCGGGAGAAATCCGGCGCTCCCCGCCGGGTTGCCTGCGATGGTGTCGAGCTGGACCCACGCGGCGTCGGCGCTCACGCCGGTGAGGCGACCGTGAATCGCATCCGGCGTCGCAAAGTTCTCTGCGCCTTCTTCGAGCCACGGGCGGAGGGCGTCGCGAACCGCCGAGGGGCCGCCCAGCGCTTGGGTCGCGACGTTGTCCCAGTCCCCGTTCTTGCGAGCCGAATCGAAGGCGCTCTCTTGTGCGGGATCGGCGAGCGCGTCGCGCATGGCGTCGAGCACCACGCTGCTGTCGTCCACTCCCGGCGCGAAGGCCGCGAGCGCCGCCTCCACGTCGAACACGCTCGCCCACTTGCCCTTCCCGCCCTCCAAGCCGAAGTTCACGATCAGGTCGACGCCGTCGAGCCGCATCGGCAAGTCCGACACCGGCACGGTGACGAAATTCACCTCGCCGGCGGCCACTTCCGCCAGGTCCGCGCAGCCCGCGATGGACTCGGCTCCGCGCAGGGTGACCGCGAACGCAGGCCCCACCGGCACGTCGTTCACCTGCGGGATCTGTTCGGCGGGAGCAGTGCCCTTCAGATCACCGTCGCTCGTGAAGTCGCCTGCGAGCTCGGCGCACGTGACGCCGGTGCGCACGCCCGCCACCCAGTGGGAGACGCTGCGCTTGCCCTGGTAGGCCGGCTTGACTTGCAGGGTCGCGAACCCGCTCGCGCTGACGGCCGCCGGGATGCTGATGGTCGTCGTCTCACCCGAGCTCACCCGAATGCTGAACGTGGTGGCCGAGCTCGGTGCGGTGACCACCAGGTCGACCCGCCCGTCGGCGTGGGTCTCGGCTTCGCTCTTGTCGAGTGATGCGTCCTTGGCGTCGCCGAGCAGCGCGAAGCGCACGAGGTGCACGCCGGCGGGCTTGGCGACGATTTCGAGCTTCCTTACCTCGCCCGGGATCAGCGCCAGGGTTCCCGGCGGATCGTAGGAGAGGCTCACGGGACCGCCTGGCTGCCCCGCCGTGCCCCCGGTTCCGCCAGCGTTGCCCCGCTCGTCGGACTCACCCTGGCTGCACCCCGCGCACGCGAGGACGGCCGAGAGCGCCGCGATCAGCCAAGCGCTCGACGGGAAGGCGGAGAGCGTCGCCATGATGGTGAGAAGTAAGGAACGAAGAAATAGCGTAGGCTTCTCCAAGGACAAAGCAAGCGCCGGGTCCGGAGGCAACGCCGTTCCCGGCGTGATATGGGAAGGCCGGGATGGAGTCTTTGACCCCGAGCTCCATGAAGGTCCTGGTCGTCGACGACGAGCCGGGGATCAGGCAGATCCTCCAGATCTCCCTCAAGCGAGAGGGCTTCGAGGTCGTTTCGGTCCCGGGCTGCCGCCTGGCCATCGAGGCCCTCGAGAAGAGCCCCCAGCCATTTCCCGTGATCCTCACCGACCTGGCGATGCCCGACGGCAGCGGCTTCGACGTCCTCTCCGCCGCCAAGTCTCGGGATGCCGCCAGCGAGGTGATCCTCATCACCGCTCATTCCACGGTGGAAAACGCCATCCTCGCCATGCGCGGCGGGGCCTACGACTTCGTGACCAAGCCCTTCCAGCCACAAGAGATCACGGCCCTCGTGCACAAGGCGCTGGAGAAGCAGCGGCTGGTCGCGGAAAACCAGCGACTGCGCGCCCGCGTTGGCCGGAGCGACGATGGACTGTTCGGACGGAGCCCGGCCATGCGCGAGGTCTTGTCCCTCGTCGACCGCATCGCGCCGACTCGCACGACGGTGCTCATCACGGGTGAGAGCGGAACCGGCAAGGAGCGCGTCGCGCGGGCGATCCACGCGCGCTCGGACCGCTCCGACAAACCCTTCCTGGTGATCAATTGCGGGGCTCTGCCCGAAGCCCTGATGGAGAGCGAGCTCTTCGGTCACGAAAAGGGCGCATTCACTGGCGCCCAGAGCCGCCACCGGGGGGTGTTTCGCGACGCGGATGGGGGCACGGTGCTGCTCGACGAGATCGGTGAGCTGCCCCCGCCGCTCCAGGTGAAGCTGCTCCGGGTGATCCAGGACCGCGTGGTCCGTCCCGTGGGCGCGAGCCAGGAGGTGCAGGTGGATGTGCGCTTGCTCGCCGCCACCAATCGAGACATCGAAGCCGATGTCGCTTCGGGAGCTTTCCGGCAAGACCTCTACTATCGCTTGAACGTCATCCGCTTGGTCTTGCCGCCGCTTCGTGAGCGGCGCGACGACATCCCACTCATGGCCGAGAGATTCCTCAAGCGTTTCGCCGGTGAGATGGGCAAGGACGTGACCGGTTTCACGGCGGACGCCATGCGTGCGCTCGAACGCTACGCGTTTCCTGGAAACGTGCGGGAGCTGGAGAACATCATCGAACGCTCCGTGGCCCTCGCGAGCACGCGATCGCTCGGCCTCGGGGACCTGCCCGCCGAGGTCAGCGGTGCGGCGAGCGCTCCGGCCGCCGAGCTCCTCAGTCTGCCCCCCGAAGGCGTGAAGCTCGACGAGGTGATGAACGAGGCCGAGCGGCGCCTGCTCGTGCTGGCGCTCGAGCGGACCGACGGGAATCGGACGGCGGCAGCCCGGCTCCTCGGCGTCACCTTCCGCACCTTCCGCTATCGCCTTTCGAAGCACGGTCTCGACGCCGAGGGCGCAGACGACGAGCCCGCGTCGGAGCCTGGTGCGCAATAACTTCCGCACCCAGACCTATTTTCGCTGCGAGAAATGGCGCTGGTGGCCGGCGCGAGGCTAAACTCCGAGAATCGACGCGCGCAGCCGCTGGTACGCGGCGTGCAGAGCAAAATCCGGATTCGAGGACCATGCGACGG
>Ga0268298_10002937_pt1 | contig 18043 bp, 14 predicted proteins | sample WWTPWeurt_MetaG_FD_194462 | JGI IMG/M metagenome (GOLD analysis project Ga0268298, IMG submission 194462) | Activated sludge microbial communities from WWTP in Nijmegen, Gelderland, Netherland - WWTP Weurt | ecosystem: Engineered > WWTP > Aerobic digester > Activated sludge | place...
GGCGAGCCACGCATGCGTGAACGTCCGATCGGGGATCTGGTGGAGGCATTGGCACAATTGGGGTGTGATATTCAATCGCTGAAGAAAGTAGAAAGTGGAAAGTCAATTTGTCCGCCTGTGAAAATAAACGCCTCTGGTTTGCGGGGCGGAAAAACAAAAATTGCAGGAGATATTTCATCTCAATTTTTATCGGCGTTGCTGATGACCGCACCCTATGCCCAGACTCCCGTTGAAGTGGAACTTACCACCGACCTCAACTCCAAGCCCTATGTGGATATGACCGTCACCATCATGAAAGACTTTGGCGTGGAGATCGAACGTGACGGATATTCAAGCTTCACTATTCACGCTTCATCCTTCTTTCCTCTTTCCTCTTATGCCATCGAATCCGACGCCTCCGCCGCTTCCTACTTCTTCGCTGCCCCTGCCATCTGCGGTGGAACCGTCAAAGTGGAAAACATCTCACGCAAGTCTGTGCAGGGTGATGTGAATTTCGTAGATGTACTTGCTCAAATGGGCTGCAATGTTGCTGAAGCTGATAACTCGATACTCGTTACTCGATCCTCGTCCCTCCACGGTATAGACGTTGACATGCGCGATATCCCCGACACAGCTCAAACCCTTGCCGCCGTTGCGCCGTTTGCAGATTCTCCTACCCGCATTCGTGGTATCGCTTCTGCCCGTGTGAAGGAAACAGACCGTGTCCACGCAACCTGTACCGAGCTTGTCCGATTGGGTGTGCAAGTCGAAGAACATGAAGACGGTATGACTATCTATCCATGTCAAACCTTCAAACCTGCCAACATTCAAACCTATAATGACCACCGCATGGCAATGGCATTCTCCCTCATCGGCTTACGTTTCGATGGTGTGACCATCGAAAATCCATCCTGTGTGTCTAAGACCTTCCCGAATTTCTTTGACGAATTGGAAACCTTGCGATGATACAACTCGGTCTCATTGGTTATCCGCTTGGACATTCTCTTTCGCCAAAGATTCACACGGCTGCACTCAAAGCAGTTGGCTTGCAAGGTAACTACTCCCTGTTTCCTATTCATCCCGACGATAAACAAGGATTGAGAGATTTGCTCGCCCACGTCCGCTCGGGTGAGATTCACGGACTCAACGTCACCATTCCGCACAAGCAAAATGTGATCGAGTTCATGGAAGAACTCACACCAACAGCAAATGTCATTGGCGCGGTCAACACGATCTACATGCGAGAGAATAAACTCATTGGTGACAACACCGATGCCCCAGGTTTTCTTGCCGATTTGAAGCAGGTTTCAAATTCATCATTTACCACTCCGCACTCTGCGTTGGTCCTCGGCGCAGGTGGTTCAGCAAGAGCCGTAGTATATGCCCTGTGCAATGACGGATGGAACGTCACCCTTGCTGCACGCCGAATTGAGCAAGCCCAACAACTTTCACAATCTTTTGGGAAGTATGATCTTCAACTTTCCACCTTTGACCTTCAACCTGCAACCTTCAACCTGATCGTCAACACAACACCCGTGGGCATGACCCCCCACCCAGACCATTCTCCCTTGCCTGAAAATCTGTCATTGCCTGCCAATGCTTTTGTCTATGATCTGGTCTACAATCCACGCGAGACCAAACTTGTCCGTGAAGCCCGCGCACAGGGATTGAACGCCTCAACCGGGCTTGGAATGCTTATCGAACAAGCTATCCTCGCCTTTGAAAAATGGACAGGTCGCATCCCGCCGCGTGATGTCCTGTTTGATGCCGTAGGGGCGACCCGCCCTGATTAATTAAAACTTTGGACGACTCAAATAGGTCGCCCCTACTTCTGGAGAACTTATGCTTAGATTTCTCACCGCAGGTGAATCTCACGGACCTTCGCTCACAACCATTTTGGATGGCATCCCTGCCGGGCTTTCCCTCAACCCGGAAATTATCAACAAAGAACTCGCCCGCCGTCAGCAAGGCTACGGCTCAGGCGGACGCATGAAGATCGAGAAAGACACCGTGCAAATCCTTGGCGGTGTCATGGGTGGCGAAACCACAGGAGCTCCGCTCGCGTTGCTCGTTCAGAACGATGACCATGTCAAATGGAGAGGCAAAGCCATCGAGCCGATGACCGCTCCACGCCCTGGTCATGCGGACTTAACGGGTGCGGTCAAATATGGCTATAAAGATTTGCGCCCCGCACTGGAGCGTGCCTCCGCCCGTGAAACTACCATGCGCGTAGCCGCTGGGGCTGTGTGCAAACACTTCCTGGCTCAGTTTGGGATCATCGTTGGTGGATACGTTGCCTCCATCGGTGAAGTCTCCGCAGACTTCAGTGACATGCCCTACGAAGAACGCTTCACTCGCGCCGAAGAGTCGGATGTGCGTTGCCCGGTCGACTCCTCCGCTGAAAAAATGCGCGCCGAAATTGAGAAGACCATTCACGGCAAGAACACCCTCGGCGGTGTGTTGGAAATCGTCGCATTGAATTTGCCGGTTGGCCTAGGCAGTTTTGTGCAATGGGATCGCCGTCTTGAAGCCAAACTTGCCATGGCGATCATGTCTGTGCAAGCCATCAAAGGCGTGGAAGTGGGCGACGCCTTCGAAAATGCACGACGTATTGGAACGGAAGCACACGATGCCATGCAACTCAACTCGTCACTCATCACTCGTTACTCAAACCGCGCAGGCGGCACCGAAGGCGGAGTTTCCAACGGGCAGCCTATTGTTATCCGTGCCGCGATGAAACCGATCGCTACCACTCTTGTCCCACAGCAGACCGTTGACCTTGCTTCCGGCGAGAACGCTCCCACCAAATACGAACGCTCCGATTTCTGCCCTGTGCCGCGTGCAGTTCCCATCCTCGAAGCGATGGTTGCCTTCGTTTTGGCAGATGCCCTCCTCGAAAAAATCGGCGGCGACTCAATGAATGAAATGAAGCCGCGCTTCGATGCGCTCCGCAAAGCCACCCTCGAAGACCTGCCAATGGATAACATTCCGCATATCTTTTGGGAATAATTGATAACTGGATACTGATTTCTTATGCATATCTTCCTCTACGGTCCTTCTGGCTCTGGAAAATCCACCATAGGCAAAACGCTTGCGCGAGATATTGGTCTTCCTTTCGTTGACTCCGATCAGGTGGTCGAGGCGAACTCGGGCATGTCCATAGCCGATCTCGTTGAACAGCGCGGAATTGAAACTTTGCGCGAATTGGAAACCGCCGCTTTGAAGCAGGTCATCGAAGGCAGTGACAGTATCATTGCGCTTGGCGGCGGAGCGCTTCTGCGAGATTCAAACCGCGCTCTTGTTGAAGCAAACGGAAAAGTGATCTTGCTGCGGGCGGAACTATCCACGCTGACCGAGAGATTGCAAAACGACCCGAATCAGCGTCCCTTATTGGCGGGCGAGTTGGAGACGAAACTCAGCGCATATCTTTCAAGTCGCACTGACCATTACGCTTCATTCCCCTTGCAAACCCATGTAGATGGACGAAGCCCCGAAAATCTCTCGCGCGCGATTCAAACGCTTCTCGGCAGGCATCATCTTTCTGCAATGGGCGAGTACGACGCGATCGTTGGGCAGGTATCTGACCTGAAAAATTTTCCCATGCAAAATCCCATCATCGTCACCGATGAGAATGTAGCAAAGTTCCATCTTGAAAAGATCCAAAACCTTTTCAATGCCAGATCTATTGTCGTCCCTGCGGGTGAGGAGAATAAAAACCTCGAGACTATTTCGCGCCTGTGGAAAGCCTTCCTCGAAAACGGACTCGACCGTAAGAGCACGGTCATCGCTCTCGGCGGCGGTGTGATCGGCGACATGGCAGGCTTCGCCGCCTCGACCTACATGCGCGGCATTCAATGGATCGGCATCCCAACGACTTTGCTCTCGATGGTGGATGCTTCACTGGGCGGCAAAACGGGATTTGATCTGCCCGAAGGGAAGAACCTCATTGGTTCTTTCCATCCGCCGAAGTTGGTCATTGCAGACCCAAGCCTTTTGCTTACGCTGCCAGATCGCGAGCTGCGCTCCGGCATGGCAGAAGTGGTCAAGCATGGCATCATCTCTGACCCTGATCTGTTCGGTATGTGTCAGCACGGCATGGATTGGGTGAAGGCGAATCTCGAAGAAGTGGTCAAACGCGCGATCGCGGTGAAGATCAAAGTCATCGAAGAAGACCCGTACGAAAAAGGATTCCGCGCGGCGTTAAATTTGGGGCACACCATCGGGCACGCGGTGGAACTCGTCAGCAAGTTTGAACTGCGTCATGGCGAGGCGATCGCCATCGGCATGGCCGCTGAAGCCAGATACTCTGCCCGGGTTGGGCTGGCAGGCCAAAGCACGGTGGATGCGATCGAGTCCACATTATCGGCGCTGGGGCTGCCCATCCAAATCCCCGCAGGGATGCCGCGTGATGAGATCATCCGCGCAATGCGTATGGATAAAAAGAAAAATGCCAGGGCGATCCGCTTTGCGCTGCCGGTGGAGATCGGGCGGGTGGATTTGGTGGAAGTGACGGATCTGGAATCGGTATTGGAGTGAGTATGAAAATTTTACTTTTGCACGGACCGAACTTGAACTTGCTTGGCACGCGCGAGCCGGAAGTTTATGGCTCGATGACGTTGAATGATATCAATGAAAAAATAATTTCGCTCGGGAAGGAACTCGGCGCGGAAGTGACCTGCCTGCAATCAAATCACGAAGGCGCGTTGATCGATGCTCTGCACGATGCGCGGACATGGGCTGCGGGTGTGGTCTTCAACCCCGGCGGATACACTCACACTTCGGTCGCGTTGCGTGATGCGATCTCGGCAATTGTGATTCCTGTGATCGAAGTACATTTATCCAACGTGTACGCGCGCGAAGAATTTCGGCACACATCGTTTGTGTCGGCGGTGTGCAAAGGCAAGGTGAGCGGATTTGGCTGGCGCTCGTATGAGTTGGGCTTGCGCGGGCTGATTGATATAATCAAGGCGTGAACACTCAAACCATACAAACTGCTGAACCATTCTTTCTGCCGGGTAGTCGTACCGGCATTTTGCTTATTCATGGATTTACCGGCACGCCCAAGGAAATGCGCTGGATGGGGGAATACCTCAACCGTGAATTTGGTTTCACCTGTCTCGGTGTGAGGCTCGCCGGCCATGCCACCCGTCCCAAGGATATGGTGCGCTCACGCTGGACGGATTGGACGGCTTCGGTTGAAGACGGCTACAACCTTCTGCGCGGCGTGGCGGATGAGATTTATTTTGTGGGGCTTTCGATGGGCGGAGCGTTGTCCCTTTACATGTCCACGCGATTAAAGGTCAAAGGTGTTGTGACCATGTCTGCGCCTTTTGAAATTCCAGATGCGCACCCGGCGTGGCAGATCAAACTCTTCAGCAATTTCAGAACCTACCTGCCAAAGACCAAGGGCAGACCCGGCACAGGTTGGTTCGATAAGGACGCTTTCAAGGGACACATTTCCTATCCGCTGAATCCGATCCGCTCGGCGGCGGAGTTGAAACTTCTGCTTGAAAAGATGCGCGCGTCTTTGCCTAAGGTGACTGGTCCTGTGTGCCTGATCCATTCGAAAGATGACACCTATGTGGTGCCTGAAAATATGGAGCAGATCTACGCGGGGCTGGTGAATGTATCAGACAAGACAAAACTATTCGTGACAGGGTCAGGTCATGTCGTCACGCGTGATGCGGCTCGTCATCAGGTGTTTGAAATGGCGCGGGATTTTATCTCCAGATTGGAAACCCAAAAATAGATCGGATGAAGAAAATTGAGTCGTAGTCTTGTTTTTGTAGCCGCCGCCCTTTTCTTTTGGGGGATCGGCGAAGGGATGTTCCTGAACTTTGTGCCGATCTACCTTGGCAGCCAATTTATGCTGGGCGAACAGCAGATCGGTTTTGTGCTTGGGGCCTTTGGTTTTTTCATGGCGGTCACTCACATCCCCGGCGGATATCTCGCCGACCGCATTGGGCGCAGACCTTTGCTGTTCACCGCGTGGATCATGGGGTTTTTCTCCATGCTGGTCATGGGTGTTTCAACCAGGCTCCCGTTCTATCTGGCGGGTGTTTTTATTTACGGGCTGACGGCTTTCGTTTCGTCGCCGTTGAGCAGTTATGTCACCGCCGCCCGCGGCAAGTGGGCAGTGGGAACCGCGCTCGCCTTCATCTCTGCTTCATTCAATTCAGGCATGGCGCTTGGTCCTTTGGCAGGCGGGTGGATCGGTGAACATTACGGATTGCAGGTGAGTTATCTGTCTGCGGCCGGGGTGTTCTTCTTTTCCATGATGTTCATTGCGTTGATAGAGAAACAACCCATAGACAGGCATGATCCGGGTGAGCCGCCCATCGGTTTGTGGAGCAATCGCAGTTACGTTTCGTTCATTTTGGTCGTGGCTTTTGCCGTGTTCGCCATGTATATCTCACAGCCGCTCACCCCCAATTTTTTGAAGGATGTGCGCGGACTTTCATTGAGCGATACGGGACTTGTGTTTTCAATGGGTGCGTTGGGGAATGCCCTGCTCACATTGCTGGTCAGCCGGTTCGCGCCGCGGCGCGGATTCATGCTGGCTCAGTTATCTGTGATCTTCTTTGCCTTGTGCATCTGGCTTGGAAGCGGGCTGCCCATTTTTATGCTTGGATATTTTCTGCTGGGCGGCTTTCGTGCGGCACGCCCCATGGCGCAGGCTCAGGCGCGTGATCTTGTGCACGAATCTCAGATGGGGCTCGCTTATGGGACTTTGGAGACGGGCAATGCGATCATCTTTATTCTTGCCCCGCCTCTTGCCGGATTCATCTTTGAAAAAGATCCCTTTGCCATTTATCCGCTGGCGGTGGTGTTGATCGTGATCTCGATCTTCATCAGCCGGGTCTTTGGTCCGCGCAAAAATGCAGTTGTCACTTCGTAGATCGAAAGGATTTATTCATGCTGAAGATCATTCCCTTTACCCTTGGTCCCGCTCAAACGAACGCCTATCTGGTCGCTGACCCGGAGACAAAAGAAGCCGCGGTGATCGATCCATCCTGGGATGGGCAGGTCATTCTCAAAGCGGCGCAGGATCGCGGCTGGCGAATCGGTCACCTTTGGTATACGCACGCCCATTTCGATCATATCGGCGGGGCAGGGGCGATCGCCGATGCGTTGAATCCGCTTCCGCTGGTTGCGCTTCATCCCGATGACCATGTCCTCTGGCGTGCCGGGGGCGGCGGAGCGATATTTGGCTACGACATTGATCCCGGTCCCGAACCAACGATAGATTTTTTGCACGGCATGAAGCTCAGGCTAGGGTCGAACAGTTTTGAGGTGCGTTACACACCCGGGCATACAAAAGGTCACTGCGTGTTGTACGCACCGGATGAAGGCGTTTGTTTTTGCGGCGACCTGATCTTCCACGGCAGTGTGGGGCGCACCGATCTGCCGGGCGGTGATTGGGACACGCTCGCGAACAGCATCCGCACCCAGATTTTCACCCTGCCTGATGAAACCGTCCTTCTGTCTGGTCATGGACCGCAAACCACTGTGGGCGATGAGAAGCAGTTTAATCCTTTTGTAGGAAAAGCTAATCCCTTATAATTTGATCCAGGAGGTTGAAACTATGAAAAATCCAAATGCTCAAAATCAAGGTCAGAACCAAAACCAGAATCAAAAGAGTGCTCCTGAACGTCCGCGCTTTTCATTTCTTTCATCCATTCCGGGCTGGCTTGTTGGTTTGGTACTGGCGGTAATTGCGATCGTTGTGCTTGCCAATGTCAGCAAATCCTTCTGGTATTTTGAAGTGGTGGAGAACGACCAGGTGGGTGTCACGGTCGAGGCTGGAAAGATCCAGGGTGTTGTGCAGCCCGGCATTGCCTATGACTTCGGTCTGTTCGTTGACCTGATCAAGATCACCACTAGCGCAGTGGCGATCACTGTGGATGACCCCGAGCTCATCACCATTGATAAGCAGCGGGTGGGTTTGGAAGTGACAGCGGATGTATTTCGCCCGCGGGAGGCGGATGTTGTCATCAGCAACTATTCCCGCTATCGGAATATTTATCAGAACGATGACGCTCTTAAACAGCGCATGACCGCTTTCACCCTTCAGGCAATGAAAGTGTGCGTTGGCGATAAAAAATTTGACGAAGCCGTGATCGGGTCTGGTCGTGATGACCTGCGCGCCTGTATCGATGAAGAGTTGAGCGGTCTGGCTGCGCCGCTTGGCTTGGAAGTGCGAAACGTCGCTGTGCCTCAGATCACCATTTCGCCGGAGGTTCAAGCCGCTTTGGATGCCATCGTGCAAAGCCGCCTTGCCACTGAAAAAGCCAAACAGGATGCCGAGAAAGCAAGGCAGGAAGCCACAGCCCAGCAGGCGGTGGAAGAAGGTCGCATTCGCGTTGAGCAGTCGAAACTGCAGGAAGAAGCACGCCAGCAGGCTACACTTCAGCAGTTGAAACAACAGCAGCTTGAAGCCGAGTTGGCCGTGATTCAACAACAAACCGTCAATGCCGACGCTCAACTGACCTTGACCCAGGCAGAACAAAAGATCGCGGATGAGCAGGCGAAAGTAGATATCGCCAGGGAACTGGCTTTGGCAGAAATGTACTCAAACCATCCCGAGTATGTGGCTTTGCAAATTGCGCTCGCCAATGCCAGCGCCATCAAGGAGACCGATAAATTTATTTACACCCCAGCCGGTTCCTTCCCAAATCTAATTCTTTCGAACGGCGTAGTACCCACAGTCCAGGTTAAGTAAAGCAAAGAGACACCCTGCATTTTTTGCGGGGTGTCTCTTTATAAAGGATATCAAATGGTGAAACGTGCTGTTGGTATCAGCCTTGGAAGTTCAAAACGCGATAAGAGCGTAACTGTCTCTCTCAATGGGCAGACGATACAAGTAGATCGCATCGGCACAGATGGCGATCTGCAAAAGGCGCGCCGCCTGTATCTGGATCTGGATGGCAAAGTGGATGCCTTTGGCGTGGGCGGCGTGGACCTGCATTTGCGGTTGGATGGCAGGGAGTATCCGCTTCATGCTGCGCTGAAACTTGTCTCTGGCGTTCGACAGACTCCACTCTGCGACGGCAGCGGACTCAAGCACACCCTTGAGCGGCGCGTGTTCCAGTTAGCCAGAGCTCAACTGGGAGACATCCGCTTTCGGCAGGCGTTCGTCCCTGTCGCAGCGGATCGATCTGGGTTGGCTGAAGCAGTGGCTGAAGTCGCAGAGAAGACCGTGTTCGGTGACCTGATGGTCGCGCTTGGAGTCCCGGTCCCCATTTACGGAATTCCTGCCTTCAAACGAGTCGCCAGGATCATGCTGCCCATCGTCAGTCATTTCCCAATGAGCATGCTGTTCTATGGCAGCGATGGAGCGGAACAAGAGCCGAAGTATGTGAAGTACTTTGAAGGCTCAGACCTGATCGCCGGTGATTTTCTCTTCATGCGCAAATACATGCCCATGAACCTGAAAGGGAAAACGATCCTCACGAACACCACCACCGAAGAGAACATCGCCCTGCTTAAAGCGCGCGGCGTAAAGACGGTCATCACCACTACGCCCCGTTATGATGGACGTTCTTTTGGCACGAACACCACCGAAGCCATGCTCACCGCTTACGCGGGTAAGGGACGCAGGCTTTCAGATGAAGAATTAAATGGGTTGATAAATGAGTTGGGGTTAAAGCCGACCGTGATCCATTTCTAGGTCACCTGGGTCTGACGAATTTATTCAGATCAGCGGGAGGGTCGCCGCGCCACATTTCGATACGGCGGAAAGATTCAATGTATCCCATTTCCTGAAACCCGGGCAGATGCGGATCGTTCACCTGAATATTCTCAACATGCGTATCAAGGCGCGGATATTGATGATGCAAATGTGAAAGCAGGGCGTAAGTGACCTTCGCCGGGTCGCCTGCTTCGGTCTTGTAGGCAAAGCGCGTGAGCAGGAACTTCTGACGTTGATACACCAGCCAGCCGCGGCTTCCATCTGGCAGGGTGAGTCTTAAGCCTGAGACTTCGTTCGCGTTGAACAAAGACTCCGATTGATTCGTCCACGGTTGGGTGCCCCGATCATGTCCCACCAATACAAGGGCATCTGCTCTTTCGAGCCGCTCGGCATCTGCCACAACAGGGTCCAGTTGACGGTTCAGCGGTGAGCGGCGCAAGACCAATAATTCCCCGACCTCATGAAAACCGAATTTAAGAAACAATTGATGCGCAGGCGTATTGTTCTTGATGACTTCCAGCATGCAAAAGTCGATGGATAATTTTGCGGCTTCATCGATCAACCCCTGCATCAGGGCTTTGCCGATCCCTCCGCGCCGGGTGTTGGGCACCACCCCAAGACGGGTGATCCACGCCCGTTCATGGCGGACGCCCAGCATGATCACGCCCAGCAACTCTCCATCTTGTGATGCAGCCACGATGGAATTCTCAAGTTTTACATCGTAGTTGGCAACATATTCAGCCAGACGCGCCGCGTTCATCGGCATCGGCACCATGTAGTCCACACGGGTCCGGTTGTAAATGTCCGTGAGTTGTTCGATGCTAAATTGACTTGCAGGGATCAGCTTGATGGTTTGGGGAGTGTTGTCTGGTTGCATCTATGGCGCTTTGAGGTAGGACTTGACCTGGGCAGCGAACTCACTGACCCTGGAGATCGGTTTGATGATATAGCCGTCGCATCGATAACTTCTGACCACTTCCCTGGCTGCTTCTTCAGGCCATGCGGTCAAAATGATAATGGGCGTGTCATTCAGAGACGGCTCTTCACGCATCCAACCGGCCAGGGTTTGCCCGTCGTAATCGGGCAGACCAAGGTCCAGCAGGATCAGGTCTGGGACGAGGTCTAGAGCCATGGATAAGCCGGTTTCAGCATCTGGCGCATGAAAGATCTCATACCCGGCTTTGGATAATGCCTTGCGGACAAGGTTTAGGTTATCGAGGATATCTTCAACAACGAGTATGCGTATCATGGCAATGGATGTTTTGGTTTGGAACACTATGGGATAGCCGCGTTGTGGGACGGCAATCTTACGCGTTGGGGTTGGAGGGGACGAAGGCTTCCACCCTGGCCCACAATTCACGGATGTTGATCGGTTTGGACATGTACACATCGCAGCCGGCGGATAATGCCTTTTCGGCGTCGCCTTTCAGGGCGTTGGCAGTGACCGCGATGATCGGCACATAGGTCAACGCGTGCTTCCTGCTGCCGCGAAGTCTGCGGGCCACTTCGTAGCCGTCTATGTCTGGCAGGTTGATGTCCAGCAGGATCAGGTCGATATCGTTGCTTTCAGCAGACGCGATACCGTCCAGCCCGGTCATGGCTTGCAATAATGTGTATCCCCGCGCTTCGAGCGCGCGCTTCACCAGCATCATATTATCGGGGTTGTCTTCTATGTATAGGATATTGCTTCCCATGCTTTCTCTAGGCTCCATTCTTATCTTCAATGACATTGATGACTTTGTCTACAAATTTGCGGGTCGGCAGGGACCCTTTTTGATACAGGGCTTCAACACGCCCGTTCAGGCGGTTTCTTTCTTCCGTGGTGATATCTTTCGCGCTGACCACCACCACAGGGATGTCCTTTGTGCGCGGGTCAAGTTTCAACTCTTCGACAAAACCGAACCCATCGATGCCGGGCATGGTCAGGTCGCTGACGATCAGGTCGGGCAGATGCTGACGCGCCATGGCGAGACCTTCCCAGCCGTCCTTGGCGTGATAAACGCGGTAGGATTTTTTGCCTTCCAACAACCTGCGGATGAGCAGGGCATCGTCCGAGTTGTCATCCACCAACAGAACGGTGGTCACTTTCTCGTCCAGGTTTTCGAGCGCGGCTTGCAGCCCTTCCTGCGGAGCAGGCGATTGATCCTTGCTCAAATGCACATCCACCGCCCATTGATCACCGAGCACATGCTTTTCAACCGGGAAGGTGTGACCGGTGCAGTTGACCACCACGGTCTCGTACCTGCCGATCGTCCCATCCTTCAACATCTTGACCAGTCCCGCGTAGGCGACGGCGGTTGCCGGCTCGACGGCCATTCCCTCGCTTTTGGCAAGCGCCCGCATGGCGTCGAAGGCTTCCGCGTCTGTCACGGATTCCATCGTGCCGCCATATTTTTGGAGGATGTTCCAAAGGTAGGTATAGGTCTTGCCGGGGTCGCCCGTGGAAAGGATGATGATGCGGGTGTCGGGGATCATGGGCTCGGCGGTGTCACGCCCGGTTTTGAACGCCTTGACCATCGGCGAGCAGCCTTCCGCTTGAATGACCGCGATCTTGGGAATGCGATGGATCAATCCCATGTCGAATAATTCCTTGAAGCCCTGATACACGCCCATCGGACCCATGCCGCCGCTCACAGCCTGAATGTACCAATCAGGTGCGCGCCAGCCGAGCTGCTCCACGATCTCATAAGCAATGGTCTTCATGGATTCACGAGCGGGCACTGAACTTGCGCCGCGGTCCAGAAGCAGGTGCTTGCGTTGGGCGAACTGACTGGCGATCTGTTTGGTCTGGTCGTAATTTCCGCTGACGCGGATCACCTCTGCGCCGAAGAGCGCCGCCTCGCGCAATTTTTCCTGCGGCACGAGGCTGGTCATGAAGACCCAGAGTTTTACACCGGCCCTGGCGCAGGCTGCTGCGTACGCAACCGCAGCGTTGCCGGTGGATGCAATGACCGCTTCCTTGATCCCGCCTTCTTTCATCGCAGCGACCGCGACTGCGGCTTGCCGGTCTTTGAAGGAACTGGTCGGTCCGTAGCGTTCATCTTTGAAATACACCCGTTCATGCCCAAGGCTGGGAGCGAAGCGCTGCGAGAGCCAGAGCGGTGTTCCACCGGCGGGGTACAGGTTCGAAGAGTTGGCGTTGTCCACGGGCAGAACATCCTGATAACGCCAGAGGTTGCTGGCGTGCCCGGGAAGTCCGCGCAGGATCTCGCGTTTGAATGATTCGTAATCGTAACTTGCTTCAAGCCATTGCGAGGAGCATTGACTGCACACAGCCGGCACAAAAGGTTCGTAAGACTGCTGGTTTCCGCAGATGGCGCATTGAAGGAATTTTGGCTTCGCCATGATTTTATTTTACCTTTTGGTCCACCGGTCGTTCATTGATCTGCGCTTCGATGGGCATGAAGACATAGAAGGTTGAACCTTCGCCGTTGACGCCCGTGCTTTCGGCCCAAAGTCGTCCGCTGTGCATTTCGATCAAGCGGCGGCTGATGGGCAGACCCAGCCCCGTTCCGCCGACCTTGCGGGTGGTGGATGTGTCAACCTGAGTGAATTCCTGGAATACGGTTTCCAACTGATCGATGGGGATGCCGATGCCGGTGTCTTTTACGCTGATGAGCACGTTATTCTCTTCGCGGTTCACCCGAACAGAGACCCTTCCCTTCTCGGTGAACTTGATGGAGTTGTTGATGAGGTTGATCATCACCTGGCGCAGGCGGATCTTATCGGCATGGATCTCAACTTCATGGTCTGAGTCAGGCTCGATAAAGAGGGCGAGATTCTTCTCGCCGGCGAGCGGTGAGGTGATGCCGGTCACTTCTTCAAGGATCTCCTGCAGGTTGAACTTCTCAATGTTGAGGTTCATCTTGCCGGATTCGATCTTCGCCATGTCGAGCACGTCGTTGATCAGGTGCAGCAAATGCTGTCCGTTCTTGTAGATCAAGCCAAGGTCGTTCCTCATGTTCTCGGTTAGCGGACCGTCCAACTCTTCGATCATCACATCGGCGAAGCCGAGAATGGAATTGAGCGGAGTGCGTAATTCGTGAGACATGTTGGCCAGAAAGGATGATTTCAGGCGGTCCAGCTCGCGCAATTGCGCCACCGTCGCCGACTGCTCTGCATACAGCCTTGCGTTTTGCAGAGCCACCGCCACTTGCAGGGCGAGCGTGGTGTAGATGTTGGCATCTTCCTGCGAGAAGTACCCGGCCTGCGCAGATTGAACATCGAACACGCCGATCACCTTGTCACCAGAGATCATGGGCACGGCCATCTCGGAGCGGGTATCAGGCAGGAAGGGGTCTGGCAGGTAGTTGGCTTCCTTGCGGACATCGTTCACGATCAGGGCGGTGCGTGCGCGTGCGGCGCGGGCCACTACCAGCTTATCCGCATCGATCTGAAGCGCTTGCCCAGCCGACACCATGCTCCGTCCCACTTCTCCTGCGCCGGCTGTAAGCAATAACGTATTCCATGATTCGTCGGCAAGGTAGATCTGGGTGTGATAGAGGTTGAAGCGTTCTTTTGTCAGGTCCACCACTGATTGCAGTAATTCGTTGGGGTCGAGCGTGGTGGAAGCGGTGGTACTGACGACTGCCACAGTTTCCAATTCACGCGCGCGCCTTTCGTTCAACTCGAACAAACGCAGGTTTTCGATGTGTGCGCTGGCTTGTTCTGCGATGCTGTTGGCAAGCTCGATCGCGCCCGTGGGCAGTTCCTTCAGCCCAGCCACAGACAACTGCCCGATGGGTTCACCGCGCACGATGAGCGGCTGCTCAAAGGTGATCTCGTGGGAGATTTCGGTCTGCCCGAAGGGAGTGACCTGCACCGAGTCATAAACATAGCCTGGCGCTTCCGGTTTTTGGTCAATGAACGCCTGCCAATTTTGACGGGTGAGGCGGCGGGTGGCTTCTTCCGCGTTGGCACGGGCGCGAGAGGCATCGGCCAGCAAGCGCAAATTTTCCACCTGTTGCGAGATCTGACGCGCCACCGAAGCGACCATATCCTTGTCGTCATCGGTCAGCGGATGTTCGGGGTCGGTTTTCAAGAACAAACTGCCGACCTGTTCATCGAGCACATTGACGGTTTCCTGGTAATCGATCTCTTCAGGTGTGGCGGCTCTAAAAGGTTCCACAGCCGCCTGATCGTACACATACCCGATGCGCTCGCTATTTCGGATCCCATCCATGAAGGATTCCCAGCTCTCATGGGTGAACTGTCTGTTGGCGGCTTGCGCTTCGGCGCGTGCCCGCTCGGTTGCGGCCAGCAGACGCAGGTTCTGGATCTGAAGCGAAACCTGTTGCGCAACAGCGCTGGTGAGGTTCGCATCCTCTTCCGTCAGCTCGCGTTGTGGGGGAGGAGCGATCTTCAGATCGCCGATCACAATGCCGCTCGCTGTCAGTGGAGTATTGATCGTCTTCTCAAGTTCTGCATTTGGCAGGTCTGCCGCTTTTACAGGCTGAAGATTATCTTCGCGAAAGGCAAACCCAATCTCTTCCGGTTCATAAATAACAGTGGGAGCATAGGTCACCTTTTGCGGGGCGCTTCGATCTTCACTGCCCTTCAACTGCTCTTCCAGTTCGCGGATGCGCGCCAGCAATTCATTCGTGTCGTAATGCGGATCTGCCTCCTCGTTCTTTGACAACGAAGAAGCCGGTCCATTCACGACGGGCGGGTTTGCTCCTGTTTCGATGGAGTCTGGCCGCCTGACGATCTGTTCCAGATCGGAAAAGAGTTTTTCAACCCGTTTATGAGATCTTTCATTTTGAGGCATGGGTTGTCTCCTGAGCTTGCGACAATTTAATTCCTGTCCTTCATGCTCAATTGGGCAATGGTCATGGGAGCGCCAAGGGCGTGACCCAACTCGCGCGCTGCGATCTGCAGCACGGCTTCCACCGTTGTTGCGCTTTGGATCTTCTGGCTGATGGCATTCAGCGTGGACTCGCGTTCCGCCTGTTGCTGCGCGCGGACAAAGGATCGGGCGTTTTGCAAAGCTGTGGATACCTGTGAAGCGAGCGTGGCGTAGATATTGGCATCTTCCTCTGTGAAGGCGTTCAAGTGATCCGCCTGCACATCGAGAACTCCAAGCATCTGTTCACCGATCAGCAGCGGCACAGCCAATTCAGAGGCGGTATCGGGCAGGAGCGGATTTGGCAGCCAGCCCGGTTCACTGTGAACGTCATTGACGATCACGGGGAGGCGGTCACGACCAGCTCGCGCCACAAGCGATTGCTCCTGATACAGAGGGATGGCGGTGGTGCCGTGTGTGCCTTCGCGCTCGTCGCCTTCCTTCCATCCGCACGCCGCGATCTTCAGCATGTCTGTGTTCTCATCGAAGATGAAGATGTGGGCGTGGTACAAGCCGAACTGCCGCTGTGTCAGGTACACCACCGATTCAAGCATCTTCTCGATGTTCAGTTCTCGCGAAGAAACCGAGCTGACGGTCGCGACCGCTGCCAGTTGGCGTGCGCGCTTGTCCAATTCGATCTGACCGCGGCGGGTCTCGTCAAATTGCCGCAGAGATTCGATATGCGCCCCGAGGCGTTCCGCCACTTCGTTCGCGAGAGCGACGGAATCTGTATCGCGTGAGTCCAACCCTTGAACCACCAACTTGCCGATGGCTTCATCGCGGACTTTTAGCGGCAGCGAGTAACCGGTCTCTTCGACCCGGCGGTCGCCGTTGTTATTTTGTGGGCGCACTTCCTTCAAGTCATAAATGTAGCTGATCTTGTCGCCGGTATTCGAGACAAAGGATTTCCAGCCTTCACGGGTCAAGCGGCGGGACGCTTCTTCAGCTTCAAGACGATATCGTTCTGCGCTATCGAGCAGGCGCAGGCTTTCGATCTGCTGGGAGACCTGTCGCGCAACCGTGTTGAGCAACTCATCTGTGCGGGCGATCGGTGACTGTCCTTCAATATCCAGGACCAGGTTGCCAAGCTCTTCACCTGTGACCGTGATCGGCGCGACGAGCGAGTTATTTTTTACTTCCGCTTCATTCGACAACGGTGTGATCTTGTTCTGCTCAAAGACGAAACCGGTCTCTTCCGGCTGGTGAATGGCATCGAGGTATTCTGTCCAATTGGCGCGAGATAGACGCTGCGCTTGCGCTTCCACTTCGGCGCGGGCTTGTTCTGTCTCGGCGAGGAAGTTCGCGTTTTGAATGGCGATCGCCAATTGACCTGCCAACGCTTCAAAAGCGGGTAGTGAGTCCTGATTCAGCGCACCGCTGACCGCACTTTGCATGTTCAATACACCCACCACTCTTTCGCCGATCAAGAGCGGCACCGACATTTCGGAGCGCGTCTCAGGCAGCAGGGGATTGGGTTTGAATGTGACACTTGTGGAAGTGTCTGAGATGACCACCGATCTTTTTTCGATCGCGGCGCGACCGTTGACCGAATTGACATTGAATGGCAGGCGGTGACTGCGCCCAAGCAATTCCCGACCCACATCCCCGGTACCGGCTTGCAGGTTGAGATAGGTCTGGCTGAGGTTGATGAGATACACCTGCACATAATACAGATCGAACTGTCTGCGGATGAGTTCCGCCGCCTCGGTCAACATGACATCCAGTGCGCGCACTTGCGAAACCGTGCGTCCTACTTCCGCGGCAAGCTCAAGGTTGCGGGTACGTTCCGCCACACGTTGTTCCAATGTGGAGAAAGATTCGCGCAATTGAGCGGTCATGGCGTTGAATGTGTTCGCCAATGTACCGATCTCGTCCACGCTGTTCACAGAAACCGTCCGACTCAGATCGCCGCCCGCGATGGCTGCGGCTGTTTCGGTCAGGTTGCTAATGGGGCGCACGGTGATGTTGAGGAATTGAAGGATGATGAAACCGCCCAAAATGATCGCCGCCATACTGATGGCGATGGTCTGCAAGAGGTTCCTGTTCTCCTGTGCGAAACTGTCTGTGCGGTCAGAGACGACTTCAAAGACACCGATCCGCTTGCCCGAAAAATCGTTGATCGGGAAGCTGATGATCGAATACTTCCGCCCTTCAAGCTCGTATTGTGACACCACTGTTTCGCCAGACATCACGCGCGGATAAATGGAGTCTTCAGCAAAGAACGGATCGCTATTGGTTCCGGCTTGATACAGAAGATTCGGATTGGGTCCGGGCTGTTCAGAGATGGAACCCTGGATCGTTGCTGCTTCGGCGGCTTTGCTGTCGATCATGATTCGCGCTTCAACCCCGTATTGATTCTGAATGGAGTTGAGGAAGGATTGACCAAGGTCAATGCCGACATCCACCACGCCGATATGCTCGCCCTGATAGGTGACCGGCACAACGCCGCGGACACCCAAACCTCCACGACCGATCTCGATACCACTGACCTCTTGCCGGGCGGCGTTGGCTTGGACGACGGTGGCGCGAAT
>Ga0268298_10002938_pt1 | contig 18041 bp, 31 predicted proteins | sample WWTPWeurt_MetaG_FD_194462 | JGI IMG/M metagenome (GOLD analysis project Ga0268298, IMG submission 194462) | Activated sludge microbial communities from WWTP in Nijmegen, Gelderland, Netherland - WWTP Weurt | ecosystem: Engineered > WWTP > Aerobic digester > Activated sludge | place...
GGAACTGGAATCCCTATAGCTCGCGGGAAATTGGGAAGGCTTGGTTCCAGGTGAGTCCCGACGACTCAACCAACATGCCCAGAATTTGGGCACCCAAAGCCTTTGTGCACGCCTGCCGAAAGCTCACGAGCGGTACGACTGCATGGGTGCCTTCGAGGGCGGACACGATGACGATGACGCCCTGCCCGCCGAAGGCAGGGAGGTCGAGGCCGCCTTGAACCTGCTCGATGAGCGCATAGGAGGTGCGTGATGAGGGTGCGGAAGCCCGAGGCCAGGGCACTGGTCAAGGTGCCAGGCCGGGGCATCGCCCTCAACGCTTCGACGCGCCGGGTGCCTCACAAGCACCGGGACAACCGCCGCCCCAAGACCAAACAGCTGCTCCAGGAGGGGTAATTCCGGGCAGATCGGAACTCCCCGGAGACCGGAGCCGGTGAGAAGACCAAGAGAGAAACCCTCGCCGAAGGGCTTTTCGCAGTAGCCAACGAGACCCTGGTAGCCGGAGGGCCGCCATGGGCTGGAGTTACGGGAAAATTCACTGCACCCCCAAGGAGGAGTTGCGGCGTCTGGTGGAAGGCCCCGCCCACTTCGCGGAGAAGCCCTCCCGCTACCGCCTACTGGACTGCGCCATCGTCCGCTTCCGGGTGGCCTACTTGGCTTGCCTGGACCTCAACGATGGAAAGATCCGGGCCCTGGTGTTTCTGGTGAACACCAAGGAAGGGAAGGACGGATCAAACTTCGGCTACAAGGACATGAGCGAGTGCATGGGGCCCGTGGAGGCGGACTGCCCCGCCCGCATCCTGGCCCGACTCTCTCCCCTGGAGGAGTGCTACCCGGCGGGGAGCAACAGCCTGAAGTGGGCAAGCGACTGGCGGGAACGCTGCCGCCTGAACCTGGAGCGTGCCAAGGCGTCCAAGGCCCTGAAGCCCGGGACCAAGATCAAGTTCGAGCATCCGATCAAATTCACGGACGGCCAGACCATCGACACCTTTGAGGTGTTCAACCGGGGGAAGGCGGTCCGGTTCAAGGACGAATGGGGCAGCACCTACCGCATTTCCGGCTACAAACAGCGGCCGTTCACGGTGCTCGCATGACCCTGCGCGAGATCGCCGCCATGTTCAAGCCCGGGAGCCAGTGGCGCAAGACCAACACGGCCATTCCCGAGGTCTTCGCCGACATGCGAACCCGGGTCATCAAGATCACCCGTGGGGGCACCCAGGAACTCACCTTCGACGGCGCGCACTGGCTCACCCTGCCTCCGGCCCACGCCGTCATCGAGGCCAGGGAAGGCTTCCTGAGCTACTACTGCGACTTCGAGAACCCCAACCCCGACAGCACCGTGACCCTGGAACGGGTTACTTAGGAGCCTCCATGACCGAAACCGAAACGATTACCTCGCCGGCCGCCGCCGAGACCACTTCCACCCTGCTGCTGGAGGCCCTGAAGCGCCTTTGCGACACCGCCCGCCACTGCGACGGCCGCCCGCTTCGCCAGGATCTCGAGCAGGCCCGGAAGGTCATCGAGCAGGCCGAGGCCACGGCCGCCAAGATCGCTTACCTGGTGATCCAGGAGGGCGGATCATCCACCGAGATGTATGTCCACGGGTTCGACACCCCCGAGGACGCCGACAGGTACCGCTTGAGCTGCCGGGACGAAGGCAGCTACCGGACCTCTGATGTGATCGAGGTTCCCGAGCTGGTGGCCGAGCACCCGGACTTCTGGGCGGTTGCGGAAGCCATCGCAGGCGCCGCCACCGAGGTGGACTACCCGGACGGGGATGCCCCTGAGTCCGATGAGGACACCGATGAAGGCGAGGAGGGCTGAGATGGGGATGACCCTGAAGCAGGCCGCCAAGGCGCGATTCTTCGACGCCGTGAGTGCCTACCGTGACGCCAAAGCCTCCCTGCAGGCCAAGGAGCCCGGGGCAGAGACCGCCTTTGTGGTCGCCTCCCTGCGTCTCCATGCAGCCAAGGGGGGCGTGCCCAAGAGCTACTGGCCCATGGCCCGCCGGGCCGAGCGGGATTGAGCGCCTGGCGCCCGCGTAATCCAGGGTTAGAAATCTAACCCTGGGAGCGGCCACCGGCCGCCTGGTGATTCCCTCGCCGACGAGATTGGGAAGTTTTGCACCTCGATTCTGAATGGGTCGGGCCGTTGCCCTGGACCTGGAGAGCAGAGATGAACGCGATGACGGAGCTTTTCGGTGATGCGATCTACACCTACAGCCGCAAGCAGGCCCTCGAAGACGGCGTGTTGGTGGACCTGTCCACCAACTACCCTGAGACCACCAGCCTCTACAAGTACCCGGTGGCCTGCACCGCTGAGGTCTGGAGCGATCTGCTGGCCCCCAAGACCCGCACCGTTGACCCCGGTGTGATCTGGGACCTGGTGTGGATGAGCCGGTCCAATGTGGTCAGCCGCCTCGATCCCACCACGATCCTGTTCGATGTCCTGGTCCGGGGTCGGAAGCGCCGCTACAAGGTCGTCTGCGGCCCGAATGACGACGCCTCCCCCTGCCTGACGATCATGCAGGAGGGTCAGGACTAGGCAGCCGTAAGGCGCTGAAGGAACGACCAGGCCGGTTCGCCGGCCTGGAATGCCATGGGTTCCTCGCCGAGGTCTTGATTGAAATACGCGCGCGAGACTGAGTGCTCAGGAGGGGCCATGGACGCGGAACCCGCGACGCAGACCCGGAAGTATTTCAGGACGATCTTGGAGATCGAGGTCTTGTCCGAGGACACGCCCTTCGAGGGTGGCTTCGAGGAACTGGCCGTTGAGTGCGCCCACGGGGAGTGCTCCGGGGCGGTCCTGAAGCGCGAGACCACGGAGATCAGCGGCAAGCAGGCCGCCGATGCCCTGACCGCCCAAGGGAGTGACCCCAGCTTCTTCTTCCTTGATGACGAAGGCGAGGTGATGCAGTGACCGACCAGGCCGAGGCCCAACCCAGAAGCATCTGGGATGAAGACCCCAAGTTCCCCGCCTCCGAATGGCGCAGGGAAGCCTGGGAGGACAACACCCGCCTGGGCTACTGGGAGTGGGTGCAGCACCAGCGGGAGAGTGCCGCCGAGGAAGCGGAGCCCGACGCCGTGGGTCTCAAGGATTTCGAGGTCCAGGTGCGGAAGAACTGCGAGTTCTCGCTGACCTTGGACATCGTGGCCGCCAACGAGCAGGCCGCGCACGAGGAGGCCATGAAGATCGCCGAGCAGACGAAGGACGAGGACTGGGGCCAGGCGTGGTCAAGCCTTGAAGCAGAAACCGTGTAATGCAACAGGGGAGAGTCATGGAAACCACAACCGAAGCGGCCACCAAGAAGGTCCGCATCAGCCTCTCCGCGCTTACGCGGGTTGAGTATTCGGAGATTCTGGAGGTCCCGGCCGGGATGACCGATGGGCAGCTCGACGATCTCGTGCGGCAGCGGTACGAGGAAGTTGATGGGGGTGAGTTCGACCCGGACAACGAGTTCTGGGAGAGAGGGGAGTGTCACTTCGACGCCGAAGATGACGATGCCCAGGCCGAAGGCACCGTGGCCCTCGTGGACGGCCGCCTGGTGGTCACCAAGAACGCTCCCGAGGAGGACTGAGATGCCCCAGACCCATTGCCTCTCCCCTGAGATGCGACTGGCCGTGCCCAAGGCACTTGAGGCTCTGGAGGCGCTGCACACCGCAGCCCAGGGCTGGAATTCGCCTGGCAGCCGGGACGCCATAGATGAAGCTCTGAAGGAGGTACGGGCCGGGGAGACACCTGCCTTGGATGCCCTGGCGGCCCTGATGGATGACCATGCCTGCTTCGAGTGCACGGTCATGGACGGTTTCCTGGAATTCGAGGACTGGGGCGAATCTGGCTACGGCCATGTCTGCGATGAGTTGGAGTTCGTCGAGGCCCTGGGGGATCTCTTCGAGGCCGGTGGCACCCTGGTGCGCTACGACCGGGGGGACTGCCTCCCCAGCGTCGAATACCGCTTCCACGGTGGCTCCTACACGGTGGGCGTGGCCCAGGCGGATCATTTCGTGGACGACAGCGACCAGGCGAAGGTCCAGGCGGCCTTCCAGCGGGTGCAGGCTGCAGCTCCGGCCACCTGCAGTGAGGATCTGGAGATCCTGGCGCAGTTCATGGCCTCCGCTGGGGTGACGGTTCAGGAGCAGGAGGAGGTAATCGCCTAAAGAGCCGGGCCACGCGCCCGGTGCAGGGTTCCTCGGCGAGGAGGTTGGACGAAAAGGGCATCCGACCCTCGAGGCTGGAGGTGGCTCATGCCCACTACTGTTCTTGAATTCGTGGACGCCCAGGCCATGGCGATCAAGCACCCCAAGACCTTCGAGGCTCCCAGCCCGGAGGAACTGGCGGCCGTGAAGGAGGGCAACTATGTGAAGGTGTGCCCGACCGTGGGCAACGAGCGGTTCTGGGTCAAGGTCACGGACTTCATCCTGACCCCGAATGGGACCCGGGTGGAGGGGACCGTGGCGAATGACCTCCTGTTCCCGGAGGAACACGGCCTCAACCTCGGCAGTCGCGTTGAGTTTGAATTCCGTAATATCTACGCGGTTTTTCCGGAGTAGCCACAGGAAGGGCCGGTCCTCGCGGACCAGGCCCTCTCCCGAGAGTCCATCGGCGAGGAGATCGGGGAAAGACCTGGCCGGAAGCTGGAAGCTGGAGGTGCCCATGAAGGCTGTGTTTCGAGTCTGGAAGCAAGGCGGCGAACTGTTCGCCATCTTCCCTGAGTTCGCCGCGACCATCGGCGGCTTCACCTGCATGAGTGCAGACCGGAACGGCCATTCGGCGGCTGACTACTCCCACTGCATCCAGAGCTCCCGCCCCGCGAAGCCCGAGGAGGTCGAGCGGATCTGGAGTTTCCTCTCCCCTCTGGGCTACCGCCGCGAGGAGGTCCAGCTCACAGCCAGGACCCACCACAGCACCCACCGCCTGCGCCGGGAATCCGTGCGCTGGGCCTCGTAACCAATTCAAGGAGAAAGCATGGGCGTCGAGTTCTTCCAGACAGTTATGGGCCAGCGGTTCTATGAAGGGACCATGCCCATGCTCGCCAAGGCTGCAAAGGGCATCGCGGAGGGCCTAGCCGCCCAGAGAGAGAAGGGCGAGGCGATCACCTCAGCCCTGACCCGCCAGAACGAACTGCTGGAGCACCAGAACGGGCTTCTGGAGCACCAGAACAAGATCCTGGTCGAGATCGGCAAGGTCCTGGAAGAGCGGGAGCGGGGCTGACCATGATCCAGATTCCGCAGGCTCCGATCTCCGACTACAAGATCCTGCTGATGCCGAGCGGCGATGGTTTCCCCTACGCCACGGCCTGCCTCATCCCGAAGGACATGACCACGGAGGCGGCTGACGCCCTTCTGGGCGAGGTCACAACCTCGATGAACGACGAGGAACAGGACGGAGAGGGCGATAGCTGGGAGTGGGAGGAAATGGTCCACCGCCTGGAACCCCATGGCTTCGTCTTCCTCGACTTCGAGCGCGGCAAGGTCCAGTGGGACCACGACTGCACGAGCTCTGACGAGAGCGAGGCCTGACCATGCGCGTCCGAGGCCTCTCCCTCTCCATTGAGGACTACCTTCTCGTGGGTGTGACCAACGCCACTGCCGAGAAACCCGACTGGGGGATGCTCCGGCCGGCTGACCTGGAGCGAATGCACGCCCTGGCCCTGGCCCTGGGGGAGAACCTTCCCGGCCACGGCCTGCGGGTGACCACCCAGAAGATCCTGGCGGCCACCACCCTGAAGCTCGCCCGGAAGTGCCCCCACCTGGTGACCCGCTGGGAGGCGGTCTGCCAGGAGTAGCCCGCGCAATCGCGTAATCCCCAACCCCTATGCTGGTCATACATAGCAAGAGGCCAGCGTGAACACCAAATCGAAAATCATCGAGATCAAGCTACGGGTCCAGCGGGCCCGAAAGGTGAGTTTGGAGGGGCCAACCAAGTCCGTCCGTCTCCGAAAGCTGATGATTGAGCTGACGGACTGCCTCAACCAGACCATTTCGGTCCTGGATGCCGTTGCCCCGAGTCGGCGCGAGCCCAAGACCGTTGCAAAGGACGGTAAGACCGGGCTGCGGTTGAGCCAGGATTGGCTGCTGACAGAGACCGGCACGAATCTGCAGGGCTTCCGGGAAAAGGTCCTGAAGGCTCTCAGCAGGTCCAAGGAGGGCCTGTCTGCGGGTGAGATTAAGACGAAAATCGGGTTCCCATTCCCCGATGGCTACCCCACCGCAGACAACATTGCGGAGCGGAAAGTCTATGCAGACTACTTCCGCCGCAACCTGATGGACCCGCTGGTGAGGGCAGGGGAGATCCGCCTGGTCGGGAACCGGCGAGCAGCTGTCTATCTCATCAAGAAGAAGCGGAGCAAGGCCGAGTAGGGCCTGCTCCTGGAAACCCTCGCCGAAGTCTGAATTCAGATCACACCGATCCAATAGAGCGAGGAGGCGGTCCAAGTGACTGGTTAGCCATGCTGCACATCGTAAAGAACTGGCGGGAGATGAAGCCCGATGCCCTGGTGAACGGCGCAAGCCTCACGGGTATTGCGTCTGCTCCCCTGGTCACGGAAGCGGCTGACCTGCACCCCGGCTGCGAACTGGCCCTGGCCGACGCCCTCAAGCGGGGCGAGCTGGTCGAAGGCCTGGTCTTCCCCTGGGAAACCCACCGGGATGCTCCCCGGCTGATCCTCCTGGTTGCGACCCGGCTGGACAGCAAGGCCGAGCCCAAGGCTGGCGACCTCCTGGTAGCCGTGGGCAGCCTCCGGGCCTACCTGTTGGCCGAGAGCCTGCGGACGGTGGCTGTGGCCGCCTTCGCTGACGGCCTGCCCCGCGAGGAAGTCCTGCGGGTGCTCACCGAGGCCCTGGGAGACCTTGAGACCGAGGTGGTGCTGGAGGCTGCGGGCTAACGGTTCATCCATGCAACGCGACGGCGGATGAGGGATTGTCTCGCCGCCTGTCCAATCCACCAGCCCACACTCTCCCCATGCGCCTACGAGTTCAGCGGGAAGTTCTACCGGTTGCTCACCTACCCCCTGGCTGCCTCCTACGGGGACGACCCACACTTTTCGCTTCGCTGTAGCAGGCCAGGATACTGGCGGCACGGCTCGGGGCCATGCAGGTGCCCAGAAGGGCATCAGCCAGATTGGCGAGCTCGGGAACACTCAGGACGCGAACGGACAAGGCAGAACCTCCGGCTCTCAAGGTCCAGCGGCAGGAAAGGGACGGGGCCTCGGCGAGGGAATTTCGGGTGCGCCCATGCACTAGGCGCCCAGGTGGGTGGGTGGGTGGGTGGGTGCGTGGGCGCCTGGGTGGGCGACCAGGTGGGCGACTAGGCGGGCGCCTGGAGCGTACACGCAGAGGCCATGCCGGAGCGGGGCTTGAGCGTCCAGGTGGGCAGGCCCCGAGTTAGGCCACCCGGGCCCGGGGCCTTGCCTTGGGTTCTCCGATCATCTTGGCGAGGGCCTGGAGGACCGCGCCACAGAGTTCCTTGGCATCGTAGATGACGACATATTGCGGGTAGAAGGCAGAGACGGAGGCATCGCACACGCCGATGCCGTAGGTCTCCACGCCGTGGCGAGTGGCCGCTTCCACAGCCGCCCGAAGGTCGGCAGAGGGGTCAGCCGCGCCATCGGTAGGGCGACCGTCCGAGAGGACGATCAAGATGCGGCGGTCAGCCTTGTGGGCCAGGGAGCGACGAGCCGCCCACCGGACCGCCACGCCATCCGCGTTGCCTGCATCTGCGGTGAAGTGCATCGCAGGGGAGGCATCACGGCTCTTGAAGGTCTTGGCGACCTTGTGGGCGCAGACGCCCCCATAGGTCGTGGTGAAGCCCAGGATCTCGGTGGTGATGCCCGGGAGTCGGTCAAGGGCCTCATGGAGGACCACAGCCGCCTTACGGGCATGGATGTACTTCTCGGCGCACCCCATGGACCCGCTGTTGTCCACCAACAGGGTGACCGCAGTGGTGCCCGACTTGCTGTGAACCACATCCTTGAACACTCGATTCGAGGTTCCCATGGGGATGTGGTGGAGGGCGTGGCTGTTCAAGCGGCCCGACTCCAGACCCCGCACCACCTGGGTGCGGTTCTGAGCGATCAGCTTGTTCCGCAGGGCATGGCGAACCCCGGCAATGGTCATCCGGAGTTCGTCCAGGGCAGAGGCGTATTCAGCCTTGGCGGCAGGAAGAACCTCTTCCTGCTCCATCCTGGCCCACGAAGTGGGAGTGTGGCCCAGGGGAACCATCAGGCCGGACTTGGCCGCTTCCAGCAGGGCGGCGGCTTCGGCCTTCTTGGCTTCCGTTCGGGCGATTTCCATGGCGGGGGCCAGCAGGGCCAGGACCAGTTCAGCAGGGCTGACCTTCTCGGGGGCCCGACCAGTGGCCTCAGCCTCACGAGCTGCCCGAGCCAGCTCGGTTTCCAGGTTTTCCGGTTCACCCTCGCTGCCAGCCTCGCCCTCGGAGGGCTCGGAGGCACCACTGCCAGGGGAACCGGCATCGCTTTTCTCACCCGACTTCCGTTCGCCCTTCTCGGGCTTGGAATCGGGGGAGCCTTCACCGGCATCATCGGCACCGTCCTCGGTGCTGGAGTCATCACCCTCACCCTCGGCGTCATCGCCTTCGGAGTCCTGGCCTTCGGCCTTCTCACCTTCGCTGGGGTCATCCTCGCCCTTCTCGGGCTTGGAGCCAGCGGAGGCATCATCATCCGACTCATCGCCCTTCTCGGGCTTGGAGTCGGCCTTCTTGGACTTGCCCTTCTTGGGCTTGGTTTCAGAGGACTCATCGCCACCCTCCTGGGGCTGGGAGTCCTCGCCTTCACCCTCACCACCACCCTGGCCGCACTGTTCGTCGCCCTGCTCGGGCTTGGGCTTGGACTGCGGCTTGGGCTGGGGCTTGGGGGTGGGAGGCTTGGGGGTCTGGAGCATCGCCACGATGCGGACGGAAACCCGGTACACCCCGGCGGTGTCCTCGGAAGCCAGGGCTTCCTTCACCAGCGGGGTCGCCTTGGTCAGGAACGGCAGGACCTCGGCCTCCAGCTTGTGGCCCTTCAAAAGGGCCTCAGCGTCCCGGCCATAGGCCGTGAGGCCAAGGGCGGCCAGAGCCACGGTCAGGGGGTCCTTGGACCCCAGCATGGCCCTCTGCGTCAGGGGGAGACCGACCTCGTTCAGAGCGTCGATGTTCTCCCCTGCACCCTCAAAATCAGCGGCCATCAGGATCTCTTCTCGGGGGTCCTCCAGGATGTTGGCGACATTCTGGACGAGGCCCCCGACCTTCGCCATTTCCGGCGTGAGGAAGGTGTAGCGAACATGGCCCATTTCATGGTCCAGAAGGCCCTGCGCGGCCTGCATGGTGCAACCCTCGGGAAGGTTCTCTTCCCGGGGCATGATGATCTGCTCGGCCTTTCCGGTGACGGTGCTGTACGCCGTCATGCCGGTCTTGGCCGATGCGCTGATCCTCACGCTCTTGACTGCCCCAGCGGTTATCGCTCCAGCGATGGCGCCAAGCAGATCCTCGCGGTCTGTGCTGTAGATGCTCGTTTTGCGGCTCATGGGATACCTCGGACTTCCATAAAACCCCCGGCTTCTCCGGGGCAATCGTCGGCGAGGGTATTAGAGCCTTTGCGCCCTGCGGTGCGGGGCAGGACTGTGGGCTTGTGGGTGTGCAGCTGTCAAGTGCGGGGGCCTGGTGCCTGCCTCCCCCTTGCCTGCCCCCTCACGGCGAGAGGGCAGGTGGGGCCACGCGGTGCCACCGACGCGGCCCCTGGAGGGGCGGGAACGGTCCTAGAGGAGCGCCCCGGCAGTGGTGACCTTCTGGACTGCGTTCCAGAGGCCCATGTATTCCTCGGCAGTGAAGGAACCCTCGGCGGTAGCCGAGAAGCCTTCCTGCCAGTTGTTCAGGTCCTTCGCGTTCTCAGCGAAGTTGATGGCGTGACCCGTTCCCCATGCTCCGTTGACAGCCTTGCTGTCGATCATGGAGCGGATCAGGCCAGAGGCCCGGACCACCTTGTCCGCGATCTTGGCGGGGATGCCACGACCCACCAGGATCGCAGTCTCGATGGCGGGTTCGGCATAGCCGACCCGGATCTGCATTCCGAAACGGCGAACGAGGGCCGCATCTACGGAAGGGGTGTTGTAGATGCCAGCCTCGTCATGGAGGCCGCCCATGGAATTGGCGGTGCCGATCATTGCGAAGTCAGGGTGGGCCTCCACCACTTCGCAACCCTTGTCCATCAGGGTCAAGGTCGGCATGTCCTCCATGGCGCTGTAGAAGGCGGCGTTGACCCCGGGCAAGCCACGGTCAACCTCGTCAACCAGCAGGAGGTAACCGAAGCGCATGGCTTCGGTGAGGGGGCCATCGACCCACACGGTGGCCCCTTCCTTCACGATCCAGTGGCCCACGATCATTTCAATCGTGGTCTGCTCGGTCATGTTCATTCGCATGAGCGGCCGGTTGGTTCGCCGGGCGAAGTCCTTGCCGTAGGAGGTTTTCCCGGTCCCGGTGGGACCATAGCAAAGAACGGGCTTGCGGCGACGGAAGCCAGCGGCAAGCCGCCGAGCGTGAGCCTCGTTCCACACAAGGTTCTCAGGGAAGGGAACGAGAGGGTGTTCCTCACCCTCACGGATGAACTCCGAGAAGATGGCCGCAATGGGGTCAGCCGGGATCACAGTCGGATCCACCTTGACCGCAGCTGGGGCCACCTTCGGGGGAGCCACCGCTTCCGGGGCATCAACGCCCAGGGAAGCGACCAGGGCGTCGGCCCTCTGACCACGCATCCAGCTCTCGCCATGGTTGGCGATGACGCCCTCCAGGTGCTTGCAGGGTGCGGGGCTGGAGGTCCGGAAGGCAGGGCAGGAGCAGGTCATCGGGTTGAGCGTCACCGTGTAGGGTGTCGCATCCGATCCCTGCACCTGGAACTCCGTTCCGGCAGGGGTGATGGCACTGGCCGGAACCTTCCCGGCATGAACGCCCTTCGTCACGATGGAGCGGAACTCACGCTCCAGGCTGTCGAGGTCCAGGACCTCGGGCTTGGGGGGTTCCACCACGGTGGGAGTCGCGGCAGGGGCCGCCGAAGGGGGGAGAATCGTGTCATAGACGGACCGCTGGGTCAGCGGGACCGTCTTGTCGTTCTCAGCCAGGGTCAGGCCCACAGTCTTGGACTTGGGCTGATAGCCCCCGGCCAGCTTCTCGGCCAGCTTGGTGCTGGCATCGGTGCCGGAAACATGGGCGCTCTTGAGAGTCGCCCCACGCTTGCCGTAGCTGGTGAAGTGGGCGGTACGACCGCCCCGCTCGAGGACTTCCACGACATACACTTTGTCGTGGCCTGAACTGTTGTTATGTAGGACTTCTCGGGACAGGACCGAAAGGGTCATGGCGGCACCTCGTTCCTCCATGCTCAGAGGGGAAAAATTGGGTGGATCCTCGGCGAGGGAATTACCCGCGCAAGCGCGTTCTTTAAGGCTCGCGCCCGGGTCTGGACAACGGATGGCGAGGCATAAAAATAGCGGGGCCTGGTGTGGCCCCGCCCCGTTTGGCACAACCCAAGAGGCATCCGTGATGCCAGCTGTTCAATCGTCCTTCTCCACCCGGGTTAAGGGAGGGGTGGTGCGCGCTCTTGCTTGGGCTCCGGTTGCCTCAGCGTCCGGTGAAAACCATTCTCGCGGACGCCGCGGGTCGGGCCGCGTAATGGGTACTGCGCGTAATCCCTGCTTCGGCGAGGCTCTTGGGCCTACCTCTTGTCGAGGATGGCCTGGGCTTCCTGGGGCTTGATCCCAAGCGGGACCGCAGCCTGGGGGAGCGTCCACCCGGCCTCGAGGGCGCGGGCAATGAAGTCCCAGCGAGCTGTGCGGAGGGCCGCGGGGGTGTGACCGTCTCCCTGCCCATCCTGGGCAAGCAGGGCCCGGAACAGCAGACGCTCCAGGGCGATCCCGAGGGTGGGCTGGGCCTCCTGGACCTTCCGTGGGGAAGCCAGGGAACGGACCACGCCATCCTCATGGGTGATCAGGCCCCGGCGCTGGAGGCTCACCAAGCGGCCATACATCTTGCGAGCAAGTCGGCCCTTGGCGCCCTTGCTGGACCGGGGGCCAACCAGGAGGGCGGCGAAGTGGTTGAGCAGGACGCGCCTGACGACGCCGGCCGGGAACACCTCGGTCACGACTTGGTGGATCCACGCCCCGCTGAGTCGCCCGACGGCCATCCTGTCCTCTGTGTCAGTCTGGCCGTGCAGCGCCCTTATTGAGTTCATCTCTTATTGCATCAGATTGCTTTGACTTGTATGCCTTCGTGATTCTGTCGCGTTCCATGGTTTGGACATTCAGCATTACCACCCAAAAACCATCGCGTTGTGCACAGCTACACAGGACATTCTGAAGTTTGTCGTCGGGGTGGAGGTAATTTCGGGGTGAGGAGGATGACATACCGTAATTCGTAACTTTTGAGCTCACCCGACCGTTAATGTAGGCCTTCCGTGGAACGCACCACACTAGGCCACTTTCAGAGTCCCCGGAACTGTTGCTCCATAGGTTTGGAAATCGCTGCCGAAGGCCTTGTTCAAGGGCTGCGTAGTGGTTTCGTGCTTCTTCTTGAGTGGAGTACCTGGTGAAAGCTGAGATTCCAATTAAGATCCCATCGTTATTTAACTCAAGTAACTTTACCTTCAAGCTGCTGGTGGGGTCTGAGAATGTCCATATCATCAGCCCTTCCTTTTCTATCTGGCGTGCCCCAGCGGGAAGGGTTGGCTTTTCGAACAGCGTATAACCAATAAAGTTGTAATCATTGTTTGTCCATTTGTCTGCGAATGCGGTCGCCTCCTGAAGTGCGTCCGCTCTCACTTGCTCGAGATTGGTCGCCTGAGTTTGGGCGGGAGGGACGCAACCGAGTAGGAGCATGCCGGTGATTAATGGAAGGATCAAATTGGATCCGGTCATGTTTTGTCCTCCACTAGAAGTGGTTACTGAAATCGAATCATAACCAGAACTTCCCTGGATATAGTCCGGAAGCCAAAATACCTATAACTTCAATGGCATTCCAAGGCAGTCCGCAGACCGGATTCAGTAGATGAGCCTCGCCGATCGGACCCAGTAGTTTCAGAAAAATGGGCGCTCGGAAGCGCCCATCTTCACCAGGCCGTCCGGGGGAGGGTTTCATGGCCTTCCACAGCCGGGGCGGTCTCGTAGTGTCGCCTCTCCAAGGAGTCCCCGAAGGGAACGGCGACTGCACCTCATTACGCCGAAGCGGAATGCCCAGGGGCGGTGCGATCCCGGAGGATCATGTGGCACGGATGCCACGGTGCGAAAGGTTTCGCGTCCCTGGGTTGCGGCCCTGGCCGGAGCGAGGGTGGCCCGAAAGCCTGTGACATCGCCGGAGCGGTGTCCCGCTGAGGGTTGTCATCCCGCTACGCAGAACGACCTGGCCGGAGCCAACACCCGGATGGGAACTCCCTTCCAGGCCCCTCATGGGGTGTGATCGTTGCCGACCACCGAATCAGTCTGGGAGGGCTGTTTTGACGGCATACCTCGGCGAGGGCATTGAGTCGCCACAGGGCTGGACCTTTGAAGAGAGAGGCCTGCCCATGAATCCTTCAAACCAGACCAGCTACAAGAATCCCTGGCACCACCCGCTGAAGCCCGAGTACGGGCCAGCCTTCTTCGCCACATCGGCCACGCCCCAGTTCTACAAGGGCTATGCCATCTACCAGCGCATCGAAGGCCGCGTGTGGGATGTCGTGCGGAATGGCGTCTGCGTCACCCAGATGGCAGGCCCCAACGGTGCGCGTCGGGCCATCGACGAACTGACCAGCCCAGCCGCGCAAGAGCAGCTGTCTGCCTGAAGTCGTCCCTGCCACCACCAGGTGCGCGGGCCACGGCCACGGCCGCAGGCAATGCCCTCGGCGACGGAATTAGCGAGACTCCCTACTTGAACCTGATGGTGGAGGTGCCCCATGGCCCACACCGCAACCAAGACCATCACCGCAGCCGTGCTTGAGAACGGCAACTGGCTCCTCCGCCAGATCGAGAAGGGCCTCGATCCCATCAACGCTCTCGTCGGCGGCTACATCACCCAGGTGCCTCTCCGGGATCCCGCGGTGATCCTCTACGCCAACGAGGATGGCCTCCGCCTGGCCCTCCCCCAGTCCGCGGTCCAGGTCATCCCCGAGACCGGCGAGTGGGTCGAGATCCTGGTCGGCACCCTGGTCGCCTTCGGCCCCGCCAAGGCAGGGGAGGAGACGGACGCCACCGAGGTCACCATCGTGGCCCTCAACCGCCACCTGATCCCGGTGGTCCGCACCGAGAAGGTGGTCCGCTTCGAGTAGCGGGTAGCAGTAGCCCAAGGGCGGGCCCCTCCGGGGGCCTGCTCATTACGCGGGCGTAATCCCCCTCGGCGAGGGAAAGGAGACTTGAGCCAGAGAAAGACTGAAGCGTCTTGATGACCTGGGGCAGCCATGACCACAAAGACGGAACCGACCAACATCCTGACCCATGAAGAGGCCACGGCCCTGAAGGCTTGGGCCCAGACCTTCCCGAAGGCCTGGGAGAAGAGGCTGATGAGCGCCTGGTTGACGGGCAACTACTCCGGCGTGAAGTCGGATGTGACGGCTTACCTCCAGCAGATCCGCAACCGGACTGTGGACGCCCAGAGCCGCCCATTCCCGACAGACCTCACGAAGCGCATGAAGATCCTCGCCAGGATCGTCCAGTAACGGGTGGGGTCCCCGCACCAAGCGACGGGGAACGGACGCCGAAAAGACTGTGAGGGCAAGAGGTCGCAAATTGACCAACCCGTCCCGCCGCCCCCCAAGATCACCCCCCGTAGCTCAAACGAGCAGAGCACCCGGACAACAGGCCAGACGACTACCGGGCACGGATGCGGCTTCAAGACCCGCCGGGGCTTCCTGCCTGACCATCAATCGCCAGGAGGCGAGGGGGTTACCTGGGGCAATCCCTTGGCCTTGGGACTGGCCCTGGGATTGGGCTTGAACTCCAGGGTGAAGCCTAGAAATTGCACCTTCCGGACATCACAGATCCGCAGGAAACCCACCAGGGCGACAAAGGTAATGATCCATTCGTAGTTCATGGGTTCCTCCGCTTGCGACAGTTCCCCTTAAAGGGAGGGGATTCGCATTGCGTGGAACGACAAAAGAAGGGTCGATCTTCGCTGAACCGAGTCAAGGGGGCTGGAACATAAGTCACCTCTCAGGATTTCAATAAAGTCGATTTAATCCGCGCCGCGTTGCATGGGTGCGAGGTCTCCGGTTGGCGTAGCGCAACCAGGTATGAGTGAAGATCCACCAATGTTTTCACCCTCGGCGATGGGGTCAGGAGGTCTTGGACCGGAGGCTGGAAGGACGGAGATTGCGATGAAGCCCATGGGTATCCTCAACAAGCCCGAGCGTTTCACGGTCACGGCCTTCGTGCCGGGCCACCAGCGGAACCGCCTCGGAACCTGGACGGATGGGCGCCAGGATCGCTTCGGCCGGGTCAAGGTCGTTGAGACCTTCGAGGCGGAATCTGTGGAGGCGGCCAAGGAGCGCATGGTGCGGCTCCTGGTCCCCCTCGGCATCACGATCTGCGAGTCCAGGGCGATTAAAGCCTAATTGGGAGAAGCCATGCTGCTCGGAACGATTGAAGGCGTCACGGGTGCGGGATCGGTGATCCTCCTGGCGGTCAAGGACCTGAAGGGTGCCTCTCACTCCGTGTGGGGTGACCCCCGTCTCATGTCGATGCTATTGGACGGTGTGCTGGCTGAGGCCGAGCGTGAGGGTGTTCACCCCACCACGGTCCAGGTCCTCGCTGAGGCCCCTGGCGCTGCCGAATGGGTTGCACTGGTGTCCTCGTTGCCCACCGAGACCCTGGAAGCCATCCATGAGGCCGGCGGGTCCAGTAGCCCTACAGGCTGCCGGACTCCATGGCCGCAAGCCAGGCCATCGCCGCTGCGTAGTGATCGGCCTCGGCGTGCATGGAGGCCCTGAGCTCCTGCGGGTGGGCCTGGATGTGCCTGAACCTGGCCTCGGAGGCCTCCCGGAGCTACTGGTTGATCTCCTCGAGGGCCGCGTCGTCCAACTCCATGGGTTCAACGGGCTGGGCCACGGGTCCATTGAGGGACCGCTCGACCTGATCCCGGGGGCCGACGAAGGCCGCGCCCTCGTGGACATCAAAGAGAACGGGATCCGGGGCGATCCCGGTGCTCTCGTCCGGGTAGAGGTCGAACTGAGCCATCCAGGGGGTCAGGCTGGGGCTGTGCAGGACGCGGCTCCAGGCGATGGTCCCGGTATGCCCCGCCATCCTCGACCCTGACCGGGTGCGAATGTAGAGGTCGTCTCCACAGAAGGACAAGCCGACCGTCGGATCAAGCTGCTTGGGATCGCCCAGGAGTGCAACGAGGGGCCCAGGGAAGGTGATGGGGATGCGCGTGAGCGGCGTGTTCATGCCTGGACCCCGCCGCGGCGGTCCCAGGTCTTCACGTGGTGGCTGTCGGTGTGGCCCATGGGCACATCCTCCCAGCCCCACATTCTCTGGAGCAATAGAAGCCTTCCCTCGCCGACGGATGATCTCGAAAACGGGCCCGGAAACTGGGTGGACACCGTGCAGTTGGCTGATCCAGCTGCCTTACACAGGGAGGCCCCATGGCCTATCGCAATTCCTGCCAGTTCATCGGCAACATCGGCCGCGATCTCGAGGTCAAGACCTTCGACAACGGCAAGCTGGGCAACAGCTCGATGGCCCTGACGAAGAAGTGGAAGAAGGAGGGCGTGTCCCAGGAAAAGACCACCTGGGTCAACCTCACCTTCCCCGGCCACCTCGTGGACACCGCCGCCGCCTTCATCAAGAAGGGCCGCCAGGTCTTCATCGAGGGTGAGTTGGAGACCCGCGAGTACGAGAAGGATGGTGTGAAACACACGGCCTTCTCCGTCCGGGTGGACAACTACCAGCTGCTCGGCAGCAAGCCCGAGGGCTCCACCCCCTCCGGTGCCTCCGAGGAAGAGGACGCCTACGCCGGGCAGGCCCAGGGCTAAGGCCCAATCGGATTAGTGAGCGGGGCCCCTTCGGGGGCCCTTCGCTTGTCTGGGGATGGTTTCATCGGCGAGGAGGTTTTGCTTTCGTTTGTGACGGACTCACAAGCGGTCATGTAGTAATTTCAGACAGAATCACACCTGGGAGGGCATATGCGCGCTCGGACCATCCATGCCATTGGCACCATTGTCGTCCTGCTCGCCATCGGCTGCGACTCAGCTGAATCAAGGGCCAAGAAGGCAGCCGCTTTGTTTAGCAGAGCCTCCGCCGATGGAAGGGCAGTCATCCTTTCCCTTAATCCACCTCGGACCGAAGGCTACTTCAGCCCCGCTTTCTACGACAAAAGGCAGCAAGAGCATTTGGTGAAGATCAATCTGAGTGGCAATGGTGGGGATCTTTCCAAGGCCGTCCTCCAGGCCTTTGAGGATGAAATACGGTTCAACGAAAGGTACATCTCCGAGATGGAGTCCCTTCTTTTCATGATGCAGGTTGTCAAAAAGGATGTCGGAAACGACTCCACTAAGGACCTCAGCGAAAATGAACGGACACTTACTCAGAACACGATCGCGCGCATTCCTGCCAAGCAGGACGAAATCACGAATGCCAAGAAAATCCTCGGGATTTTTGAAACCCGCCGAGCCGAGATAATGAAAATCCTCAGCGAGAAAATGTAAGTAGGTGCCTTGATGCCAAAAACAGCCGCCTGCACCACTGGAAGTGGCACCACTTACCATTCAGGCTTGGTGCTGTGGTCTGCCCGGTCTGGTTGGGCGCGCCCATCGGCTTGCTGAATAGTCGGACCGGCGGTTGGAAGCCATCGCCGCGGCCCGCAACCGGGCGAAAAAACGCCCAGGAGATCCCGGGCGTGTAATCACTGCGGCTGAACCCGACAGACCTTAAAGGGCCAGCCAGGAGTGCCTAGCGGGTCACTTCTTCCCGCGTCCCATGATGCCCTTGCCGGCGACCTTGGTGGAGGAGACGGGCTTGGGGTTGGGTGAGTCAGAGGGTGAGGGGAGGTCAGCAGTAGCGAGAGCGAGGGCGGCCTTGGAGTTGGGGGCAGCGCCC
>Ga0268298_10002939_pt1 | contig 18041 bp, 15 predicted proteins | sample WWTPWeurt_MetaG_FD_194462 | JGI IMG/M metagenome (GOLD analysis project Ga0268298, IMG submission 194462) | Activated sludge microbial communities from WWTP in Nijmegen, Gelderland, Netherland - WWTP Weurt | ecosystem: Engineered > WWTP > Aerobic digester > Activated sludge | place...
TGCTCGCGGTACTGTGCAGCGAATCGCCCCATGTGCAGGAAGCCGTAAGCCAACGCGACGTCGGTGACGTTGATCGCCCTCCCCTCGTGCTGAGCCGCGCGAAGAGCCTCGTGCACCGCCTGGAGTCGGCAACGACGTGCATACGCCAACGGCGCCAGTCCGGCGTGGCGCTTGAAAGCCGCTTCGAGCGTTCTCGGCGACACGCATGCGTGGTTCGCGATCTCGGCCAAGGTCAGTACGCGATCCACATTGGCGCGGATGTACTCCTTGGCCCGGCGCAGGCGTTTTTCGTCGCCGCGATCGGAGAACCGCTGCTCGGCTCCTTGCTCGCAAAGCAGCGCAGTGAAGGCCGACAGCAAGAACTCCTCCATCGCCGCATAGGCCGCAGGATGCCGCAGCCATTGGCTGCCAAACCGATCGAGGTTGCACGTCAGGTCCTGCGTCGCCTGCCACCAGGCGGCCACGCCAGGATCTTGACGCGAGTGCGCCAGCGGAAACCTTGGCGCATTGCGAGCACCCCACGCCAAGGCTCGCTCCTCTACGACGCTGCGCGGTACCTGGAGGAGGATCATCGTGCAGTCGCTGGTCCAGACCATGCGGCTCTTGACATGCGGTTGCAGCACGCTCAGCACGCCAGGATCCGATGAGGTCTCATCGGATCCGCAGGTCACCTGTGCGGCGCCGCTCAACGGAAGCTGCACCATGTAGAAGTCGCCCCGCTCGCCGGCGTCGATGACCACGTCCGCACCGTAGCGCAGCACGTTCAGCGACACGTCGCGCAGCCGCACTTGGTTGTGGGTCACATCCAGTTGCTGGCTCTCGTACCGGAGTTCCAGACGATGCGGCGAAAACACCCGACCGATGCGCTCGCTCGCGTCCTCGACGCTCCGAGAACGCACCAACGGGAAGGCATCCAGCAACTGCGGTGCTGCGGTCGTATTCATCGCGACGAACAGTATACTGTTTTGGTTTAGTGGTAAAGCATCTGCCGCCTGCTAGGGCTTTCCCCTAGCAGCCTCATCTCTCGGAATGGGGACAGCGCCGTGCGGGATTCGGATAGCCGGCGATGCTGGTATTCGCAAGACTGCGACGATGGCCGCCCTTCGATTCCACCAAGATGACGCGCTGATCGTCGGCAGCGGCATCAATTCGCTGGTGTGCGCCGCGTTGCTCGCGCGCAGTGGACAACGGGTCCGCGTCCTGGAACGGGAACGGGTTCTGGGCGGCTGCATCCGGACCGACGAGTTGACTCTGCCCGGACTGCGCCACGACACGCTGTCGACCGCGCATCCGCTGTTCCTCGTCGGCCCCGCATATGCCGCGCTGGGACAAGCCCTGCATGACGCGGGATTGCAGTACTGCAACACGGACGCGCCGACCGGCGTGCTTCTGCCCGATGGCCGTCATCTGGTGTTGTCCACCTCGCGCGAAATCAACCGTCGACGCTTGGACGCGGCCTGCGCTGGCGACGGCACTGCCTATGCCGCGGCGCTTGACGAGGTCGCGGCGCAGGCCCCGCTGGTGTTTTCGCTGCTCGGCAACGAGCTTTGGCGTCTCGGCACCGCCAAGACGCTGGCCTCTGCTGCCTGGAAGCAGGGGCCACACGCCTTCTCGGGCCTGATCGGTCAGGCGCTGACCCCGGCTCGCCCCTGGCTGTCGCAGAGCTTTGGTTCGGAGCTGTCCGGCGCACTGCTGGCACCCTGGGTGCTGCATTGCGGCCTTGGTCCGGACGCTCCGCTGTCGGCCCTGATGGCCAAGGTCGTGGCCCTCACGCTTGAATCGGTCGGTATGCCGCTGGTCCAGGGCGGCAATGCCAATTCGGTGCGCGCCTTCGAGCGCGTGATCCGCGCCGCCGGCGGCGAGTTGGAAACGGGCGCCGACGTCGAGCGCGTCCTGGTCGAACGAGGCCATGCGGTGGGTGTGCGGCTAGCTGATGGTCGCGAGTATCGGGCGCGCGACGTCATCTGCAACGTCACGCCGACTCAGCTCTATCAGCGCCTGCTGGGCGCCTCGCAGGTGCCGGCCGAGATCGCGGTGCTCGCACGCCAGTGGCGCTACGGCAAGGGCAACCTGCAGATCCACCTGGCGTTGTCGGCGCCGCCGCAGTGGCCCGACGCGTCGCTCGCCCGGGTCGGCTACCTGCATCTGACCAGCGGTGCCGACGCCATCTCGCGCGCGGTCAACGAAGCCGAGCGTGGCCTGTTGCCCGCCGAGCCCACGATCTGCGTGGCCCAGCCCACCGCACTCGACCCCAGTCGCGCGCCGCCGGGCCGCCACATCCTGTGGATCCAGGTGCCCGAATGCCCACGCGAACCAGTCGGAGACGCGGCTGGCCTCATCCACGTCCCCGCAGGCGGACGTTGGACGACTGCGTTGCGCGACGCCTTTGCCGACCGCATCATCGAGCGCCTTGCGCGCCAGTTACCGAACCTGACGGACAGCTTGCTCGCGCGCGCCGTGTTGTCGCCGGCCGACCTGGAGCGCCTGAACATGAACCTGGTCGGCGGCGACCCATACGGCGGCGACTGCAGCCTCGACCAGTCCTTCCTCTGGCGCCCCTCTCGCGCCACGCGGAATCATGAGACGCACGTCGCCCATCTCTGGCACATCGGCGCCTCCACCCACCCCGGGCCGGGCCTCGGCGGCGGCTCCGGTTTCCACCTGGCCAAGGCACTCGGCGCCGCCTGAAGACGTACCGACCATCGCCTCTTCCACGAACCCAAGACATCCGCTGGAGACACGCATGACCACTCAACTCGCCCAGTTCGCTCAGGACATCGCCACCGGCGCCCTGCGCGTCGTCGACCTCAGCCACACGCTTTCCCCCGACTTCCCCGCTCTTCAGCTGCCCCCCGAGTTCGGCCAGGTCTGGGCCTTCAAGAGCGAGCGCATCTCCCGTTACGACGAAGCCGGACCCGCGTGGTACTGGAACAACTTCTCTTGCGGCGAACACACCGGCACCCACTTCGACGCACCCGCGCATTGGGTGACCGGCAAGGACTTCCCCAACAACACCGTCGACACGATTGACGCGCGGCGCTTCATCGGCCCGGCCGTCGTGGTCGACGCCAGCGCCGAAGTGGCGCTCAACGACGACTGGGTACTGACCGTCGACTTCCTCAAGGCCTGGGAAGGTCGCCACGGGCGCATCCCGGCTGGCGCCTGGCTGCTGTTCCGCACGGACTGGTCCAAGCGCATCAGCAACCCAGCATCCTTCGTCAACATGCGCGAGGACGGTGCCCACACGCCTGGCCCGACCGCAGAGGCGGTCCAGTGGCTGATCAAGGAGCGCGACGTGCGCGGCTTCGGCGTGGAGACCATCAACACCGACGCGGGCCAGTCCTACGGCTGGCCCATCGCCCATCCCTGCCACACCTTCATGCATGGCGCCGACAAGTTCGGCCTGCAGTGCCTGCGCAACCTCGATCAGCTCCCGCCCACGGGCGCGGTCATCGTCGCGGCGCCGTTGAAGATCCAGGCCGGCTCCGGCAGCCCGCTGCGCGTCCTCGCGCTGGTGTCGTGAGACTCGAGATCGGGATGCACTTCGTGGTGTTGCAGACGAACCTGTTCCCTTGCGCCGCGAACGGCCAGTTCATGGGGGTCTGACATGGCCGAGCGCTCATTCGCCAAGGAAGTCCAGCAACTGCGCGTGCCGGACGGCACGCAGTTCCGTGGCGAGGGGATCCTCGCCGTCACCAAGGCGCTGCTCGAATGTGGCGTCAGCTACGTCACCGGCTACCAGGGCTCGCCGATTTCGCACCTGATGGACGTGCTGGCCGACGCCCAGCCGATCCTCAACGAACTGGGTGTGTACTTCGAGCCGGCAGCGAGCGAAGCCGCCGCCGCGGCGGCCCTCTCCGCATCGGTGAACTACCCGGTGCGCGGCGCGGTGACATGGAAGTCCACCGTCGGCACCAATGTCGCGTCGGACGCGCTGTCCAACCTGTCCTCGGGCGGCGTCACCGGCGGCGCCTTGATCATCGTCGGCGAGGACTACGGCGAAGGCTCCTCGATCATGCAGGAGCGCACGCACGCCTTCGCCATGAAGTCGCAGATGTGGCTGCTCGATCCCAAGCCTCACCTGCCTTCGATCGTGCAGGCGGTGCACGACGGTTTCGCGCTCTCGGAGGCCACGAACACGCCGGTGATGCTGCAGCTGCGCATCCGCTCCTGCCATTTGCACGGCAGCTTCGTCACGCGCGAGAACCGCAGGCCGGCCTTCACGCTCAAGGAGGCGCTGGAGAACCCCACGCGCGACCTCAACCGCATCGTGCTGCCGCCGGCGTCGTTCCTGCACGAGCGCGAGAAGCTGGAGCAGCGCTGGCCCGCGGCACTGAAGTTCATCACCGAACGCGGGCTCAACGAGTTCGTCGATGGCGACATCGACCACATCGGCATCGTCGCGCTGGGGGGCATGACCAACAACGTGCTGCGCGCGCTCAAGCGCCTGGGCCAGGCCGACCTGTTCGGCGCCAGCCGCGTGCCGCTGCACATCCTCAACGTCGCCTACCCCTTGGTCCCGGACGAGGTGGTGCGCTTCTGCAGCGGCAAGAAGGCCGTGCTGATGATCGAGGAAGGCCAGCCGGATTACCTCGAGCAGAACCTCAACACGATCCTGCGCCGGCATGGGCTGGACACCACCGTGCACGGCAAGGATCTGTTGCCGATGGGCGGCGACTACACCGTGGCCGCGCTGCAGAAAGGCATCCAGGGCTTCCTGCAACGCCACCATCCGGCCGCCTTCGCCGCGCCGGTGGCCATGTCGATGCCGTCGCGCACGACGGTCGCCAATGAGATGGTGGAGCGCGCGCCCGTGCCCGCAACCTCCCCGGCGGCCGCCGCCATCGCGACGCTGCTGCCGCCGCGGCCGCCCGGCTTGTGCGTCGGCTGCCCGGAGCGTCCGATCTTCTCGTCGCTGAAGCTGGTCGAGCGCGAGCTCGGGATGCACCACGTCTCGGCCGACATCGGCTGCCATCTGTTCTCCATCATGCCGCCCTTCAACCTGGGCGCGACGACGATGGGCTATGGCCTGGGTGGCTCCAGCGCATCGGCCTTCGCCGCCGGCGCGCAGCTGGGCGCGTCCAAGAAGGCCATCGCCTTCATGGGCGACGGCGGCTTCTGGCACAACGGCCTGACGACGGGCATCGCCAACGCGGTGTTCAACAAGCAGGACAACGTCTTCGTCATCGTCGACAACAACTACTCGGCCGCCACCGGCGGCCAGGACATCCTTTCGTCGCGCGCCGTCAACCCGAACCGCAGCACCATGCATCCGATCGAGAAGGCGGTGCGTGGCGTCGGCGTGGAATGGGTGCGCATCCTCACCCGCACCTACGACGTCGCGAGCATGCGCGCAATCCTGCGCGAGGCGCTGAGCAGCAAGGAGCCTGGCCCGAAGGTGGTCATCGCCCAGACCGAGTGCATGCTCAACCGCCAGCGGCGCGAGAAGCCGGCGATGGCCAAGGCGATCAAGGCCGGCGAGCGCGTCGTCAAGGAACGCTTCGGCGTCGATGCGGCGGTGTGCTCGGGCGACCACGCCTGCATCCGTGCCTCGGGATGTCCCAGCCTGACGGTGGCGCCCAGCGGCGATGCGCTCAAGCCCGATCCCGTGGCCAGCGTGGACGAGCACTGCGTGGCCTGCGGCCACTGTGGCGAGGTGGCCGATGCCGCGGTGCTGTGCCCGTCCTTCTACAAGGCTCACCGTGTGCACAACCCCGGCGCCGCCGAGCGCTGGGCGGACCGATGGCGTCGACGCACCGTCGGCTGGCTGCAATCGCGCCAGCGCCGCGCGCGCGCCGATCGGGCGCTGTTTCCCCTGGAGGCATCCCGATGAGCCGCCTGAGCACCCTGCAGCCGCAGACCTTTCACATCGCGATCCTGGCTCTCGGCGGCCAGGGCGGCGGCGTGCTGGTGGACTGGATCGTGGATCTCGCAGAGCACGCCGGCTGGACCGCGCAGTCGACCTCGGTCGCCGGCGTCGCCCAGCGCACCGGCGCCACGATCTACTACATCGAGCTGGTCGAGCCGACGCCGGGCCACGAGCCCGTGCTCGCGCAGATGGCCGTGCCGGGCGACGTGGACGTGCTCATTGCTTCGGAGCTGATGGAGGCCGGCCGCGCGGTCGAACGGGGACTGGTCACGCCCGAGCGCACCACCGTCATTGCCAGCAGCCACCGCACCTACGCCATCCAGGAGAAGATGGTACCGGGCAACGGCGTGGCCGACAGCGCCGGCGTGCTGGAGATCGTGCAGCGCGAATCCCGTCGTCTCGTCATCGATGACATGCAGGCGCTGGCGGTCCAGCACGGAAGCGTGATCTCAGCGAGCCTGTTCGGCGCGTTGGCCGGCAGCGGCGCACTGCCCTTCACCGTGAAGGACTTCGAGGCGGTCGTCGAACGCAGTGGCGTCGGTGTCAAGGCGAGCCTGGCGGCGCTGCGTGCGGCGGTCGACGCGGCGCAGCGCAGCGTCCCGCCCGAGCTGCCAACCGATCCCATGCTGACCGCGCCGCGCACTCTGCCCGAGCGCGCGGCCAGCCCCCGGCTTCAGCCGCTGCTCGAACGCATTCGAGACAGGTTTCCCCGCTCGGCCTGGAACTGGCTGGGAGAGGGCTTGGCGCGCGTCGTGGACTACCAGGACGTCGAGTACGGCGCCGAATACCTCGACCGAGTCGCGCACGTACTGGCAGCGGACCCCGCCGGTGCCGACGGCGAGGTGGCGATCGAGGCCGCACGCTGGATCGCGGTGGCGATGAGCTACGACGACGTGATCCGCGTCGCCGACCTGAAGACCCGCGCCGAGCGCTTGGCACGTGTACGGCGCGAAGTCGGCGCCGGCGCCAACGACGTCGTCGGCAGCGAGGAGTACTTCCACCCCCGGCTGGAAGAGGCCATGGGCCTGCTGCCGCGGCGCCTGGCCGACTGGCTCGACGCATCGCCCGCAGTCAAGGGATGGGTTGCCCGCCGCCTGGACCGAGGTCGGCGCATCCGCAGCAACACGTTGCGCGGCCACCTCCAGCTGCGCCTGGCGGCCGGTCTGCGACGCTGGCGCCGCGGCAACCGCCGTCACGCCGAAGAAGTCGCGCACCTCGAAGCCTGGCTGGCCGATGTCGGACGCGCGTTGGCCCGGGACCGCGCGCTGGCGATCGAACTGCTGCGCTGCCGCCGTCTGGTGAAGGGCTACAGCGACACGCACGCGCGCGGCAGCAGCCGTTTCGATCAGCTCTTGCGCACGGCGCGCGAACTGCTGGGCCGGCCCGATGCGGGCTCGCTCCTCGGCTCTCTGCGCGAGGCCGCGCTTCGCGACGCCGACGGCCGGGCCCTGTCGGAACGCTTGCAGGCGCTGGGGCTGGCGACATGAACCGAGACCGCCTGATCGACGTCCCCGGCTGGGTCCGTCCACTGGGCCATGTGGGCGGCGTCACTGCGAGCGGCCGCCACATCTTCCTTGCCGGCCAGCTCGGGTGGGACGAACGGGCCTGCTTCGTCGCAGCCGAGCTCGTCGGCCAAGTCCGCCAGGCGCTCATCAACATTGTCACCTTGCTCGCGCGGGCCGGTGCCGGCCCCCAGCACATCACCCGAATGACCTGGTACGTCACCAACAAGCGCGAGTACCAGCGCCAGATGCCGGCCATCGCGCTGGTTTACAGCGAGCAGATCGGGCTGGAGTTCCCGCCGATGACCGCCGTCGCGGTGGAGTCGTTGATGTACGACGAAGCGCTCGTCGAGATCGAGGTCACCGCCGTCGTGGACGACGTCACAGCGACGCCCCCTTCACCCAGCATCAGGAGCCATTGATGAACAGCCCTTCCTTCGATCCCAACCGCAGAAAGCTCTCGATTCTGGCCAGCCTGGGTGGTCTGTTGGCTTGGACCCGCGTCGGCGCGCAGACGCCTGCCTGGCCGTCCAAACCCGTGCGCCTCGTGGTCGCGCTGGCGCCGGGAGGTCTGGCCGACGTGCTCTCGAGAACCATCGAGTCGCCGTTGAGCAAGGCCCTCGGGCAGCAAGTGTTGATCGACAACCGCGGAGGAGCAGGCGGCAGCGTCGGAGGCGTCGAAGTCGCGCGCAACGGCGGCGACGGCCACACCTTCCTCATCGCACCCTCGACCCTCGAATCGGTGAACCCGTTGATCTTCGCGCGCATGCCCTTCGACCCGCAGAAGGACCTCGTACCCGTGGCCTTGCTGGCCAACAGCCATCTCTTCCTGCTCGTGCGCCCCACGCTTCCAGTCAACACTCTCAAGGAGTTCTTGGCCTATGCCAAGGCGCACCCGGGAACCTTGAGCTACGGCTCGGCGGGCAATGGAACGACGCCGCACCTGGCCGGCGAACTGCTCAAGCAAGGCGCCGGGATCACCGCGACCCATGTGGCGTACCGTGGCGCCGCCCCCGCGATCCAGGACGTCTTGTCCGACCAGATCGACTTCGCCTTCGGACCGGCTACGGTCCTCTCGCATGTGAAGGCAGGCAAGCTGAAGCTGCTCGCCGTCGCGAGCCGTCAGCGAAGCCCAAGCGCGCCTGACGCGCCGACCTTTGTCGAGGCCGGCGTCAACGGCGTCTTCGCGGACAGTCTGTTCGGCATCTACGCGCCGACTCAAACGCCGGTCGAAGTCATCAACCGAATGAACCGCGAAGTCAACAAGGTCCTCGCGCAGCCCGACATCAAGGCGCGCTTCCTGGAGCTCGGAGCAGAGGCAGCACCGCGGCAGCCGGCCGAATACAAGGCGATGGTGCAAGCGGAGACGAGTCTGTTCACGGAGATCGTCAAGTCCCGGGGCATCACCGTCGACTGAATCGAACACTCGTTCTTCGGCGGCGCGCATGCGTACCGCACGGTTCGTCCCAGGAGCATTGCACGCTACGAGTCGACAGCGTCACGAGATCCGCACTGGCTGCGGTGGTCCCCTGGACGTGTGCTATCGCGCTGCATCCGCGTGCGCGTGGGTTCATCGCGGCGCCCCCTGCTCGGATATCCATTGCCGAATGTCTTCGGCACGCCAAGCCGTGATTCCCTCCGACAGCTTGACGGGCGCCGGGAATGCCTTCGCCTTGACGCGCCGCCAGAGCGTCGACCTCGAGAATGGGACGAGCCGAAGCACGAGCGGCTGGCGAACGAAGCCTGTCGCCGGCAAGTTAATCTGGAGTTCGGTTTCGCCCGCCATGCGCGGCGAGGCGGCGATCGAATGGGATTGCATGATCAGTCCGTTCCTTGGCAGGTGCCAAGCGAGGCAGGGCATGACCATCTCCGTCGCAGCCGTGCTTGGTCGAGGAAGGACCGGCTGCCAAGGAACGCCGAGCTGTGACCTCGCTGCCCGCGTTCCGGTCTGGCAGGAGGGTTTCGTTGGGCACGCTGCGCTGCTGACAGCGCAGGCCTGAGGTCATTGGAGGCGTGGCCGGTCGATTGGACGTCGGCCCCTCACGAATCGATGGCCCCCGTGAAGGGCCTGGGAAAGCGGAATTCGCGGGCAGGTGACGACTGCGACGTGCCCTCGAGGGGGCATAAGGGAGGGCAAGCGCCGGACCGGCCTCGCGACCCGCTACGATGCTAGTTGCCTCCGCCGAACGTCCGACAGTCCCGAAGACCTTGTCGCACGGAATCGGCCCGCGCGGCCGGCGTTTGCGCGTGGCAGGCAACCAGACTAGACGAGCCCATCCACCGTTCCGGCATCGCCTTCAGCCATCACCACCGCTTGCACATCATCGGGAGCGGGCAGCACTTCTGCAGCGGCAGCGGAGCCCTCAGCGGCCTCTTCGGACGTCGCCGCAACTCCGGCTTCGTCTCCTGCGATCGGCGCGTTCTCTGCGCGTCGAGCATCCATCGCGTTCATCTCGCGCCTTAGCCGTGTGGCCAGGTTGCGCGCACCGTTCGCGACATCGCGCACCTTGCGCTTGAAAGCCGCGCGCTCGATGTCGACCGCCTGAGGTGTGATCACCTCGTGGATCTCCAGCGTCTGCAGCAGCGGCATCAGCTGGTCGAGCTTCGTCACCAGGTCCAGATAGCGACGGCTGCTCGACGACAGCACGCCCACTTCCAGCTCGAGCGGCACCGTGTCGTAGGTCGCGGCGCTGGTGATGCCGTTCGCCTGGAACAGCGCCTCGGCGCCATCGATCGCGTGGTCCAGCTCGCCGGCCACCTTGTCCATCTGAGCGCGAATGAGCGCCTCGACTTTCGCGACGTCATCGTGGTTCAGGCGCGTGCGCGCGATCACCGCGATGAAGTGGTTGCTCAACTGGAAGGTGTTGAAGTACCGGATGAACATCCGCTTGCCTTCGGCACTCGCAAAGCTCGCCCGGAGCTTCAAGCTCGCGGCTTCCACTCGCCTGAAATCGGCCTTGGTCTCCCGCGCGATGATGCGCGCGTTGACGCCACCCTGGTCACGCTTGACGAACTCGATGTCTGCCATGGCCGAATGCTCCCGAGAGGTCTCGCTCCTTCGGCATGATCGGCAGCGTCGACGCGCATCGCCACGCGAAACGGGGGCGATGTCTGGCCGATATCGGCATCGGGACGCGCTGGCCCGCATTCCGACATTGACGGCGATGGGGCGGTCTTCTACCGTTCGCAGCACGCAGTCGCTGGCCCTGCGTTTCACCTTGGCGAGCCCTGGAGACGATTGCGCCGAGCCCTTGTGCGCTGATATGCGAGCCGGGCGAAGGCGGTGCTGACTGCCTTCGCATGAACCGTTGCCTCCGGCACGGGCTCGCGGGCGGTTCGCGCAGGCGGCTTTCGAAGCCGATACCCGGTGCCTCGGGCGCCGACGCTGTTCCGAAAGTCGCTTTCCTCCGGTCGCTGGCACACCGGCACGTGCGCGCCCTGCGTCGTACACAAGCCAGCCTTCACGCTTTCGACTCCGGGCCGTCGCCGCTCGAGTCCGAGTTCCATCCACCCCCTGGGGGCTTCACGCCTCCATCCGGTGCGGGTTGCCTCCTGCCTTTCGAGGAGCCAACCATGTTGGACCGCATCGCCCCGTCCGGGGCCTGGGTTCCGGCGCCGATGGGCGTCCAGTTCATGCAGCCCCCGGCCGCGCCGCCTGCCTTCCCCTCGCTCGTCGCAAGCCTGCAATCCATTCGGCCGGCGAGCGGCGCAGCGGACGGCCTCTCCGCGGCCTTCCAGGCCGCGCTCGACGAAGCCGATGCGCTCGTCGAATGGACCGAGGAAGACGTCGTGCTGCTGCACTGGCGCCTGCTGCAGGAGATCAGCGCACTCGCCGATCCGGCCACGCCGCTGGAAGAGAAGATCGAGACGCTGCGCTGGGTATTCACCGAACCCGAGAAGGACACGAAGCCGTTCTCGTTCGTCTCCTGCCTGCGCGTCGTCGGCTGCAGCCCGATGTCACCCGTGCCCTACGTGGGCGCGGTCGATCCCGAGGCTGTTCGCGACTACATCCGTTCGGCCACGCGGCGCTGGCTGCGCGACACCTTGCTGCGCTATCCGCTCTGGGTCCGCGACGCAGTGATGGCGCACCCCGAATGGGTCGAGGCGCGGCTCGCGCGCAACCCGCAGTGGATCAACGAAGAGGTCAGGCGAATCGCCGTCGAAGGCGATTTCTTCGCCTGACGCCAAGCCCTTCGACGCTCAAAGGAGTGCGTCATGTCCCACTGGAAGAACCTTCTTTGCCTCGCCGGCATCCTCGCGGCGTACGGGCTCGCGGGCCACCTCGACTTCGAGGACGAGGAGGCGCTGGACCACGTCCGGCGCGCCACCGTCGCCGAGGCCGCACCCGCGCAGTCGCGCACGCGAGCGCCTGAAAGGCCGCAGCGCGCTACGTTCGCGGTTGCGGCGTCCGACGCGGCGCAGGCCCCCTGCGCATGCGAAGGATCGGCGATGAACCGCCCCGCCATGCATCCCGCTACGCCGCATGCCGACGGGTCCTCGCCGTGGATCGCGGTGCACGCCCTGGGCGACATCGAGTACCTCGTGAAGGAAAGCGAAGTGCTGACCGGCCAGGCCGGTCGCTGCTTCGTCGTCGCCGGCGCCGATCGCCTCGCCTACCGGGTCCATTGGCACCCGCTCGGCTTCAAGGTCGACCGGCTCGATGACCGTGGCCACGTCCTGAGTTGGAGTCACCTGTCGCACCGGGGCTTCGCGGAGCACCCCGTGGCCCTGGCGATGACGTGCGGCCAGTTGTTCACCCTGTCCGTGCCCTGTGAGCCCACGGGCACCGACTGATTCCGTTCCATCCCTGGCGGGTCGCTCCGCCGGGGGCGATGCGCCGACATCATCAGGAGATCTCCATGCAGATCCAAGTCCGCATCAACGAGGACGGCGCGCTGCGCAACCAGCGCTATGCCTTCACGGACCGCTTCACGCTCGTCACCGAGCTGCTGCAGAACGCGCGGCGCGCCGGCGCCACGCACATCGTGGTCGATCATGACGACGAGAAGAGGCAGCTGACGGTGCGCGATGACGGCTTTGGCATCACCGACTTCCAGTCGCTGCTGAGCTTCCATGAGTCCGGCTGGGACACCGACACGGTGGCGCAGGAGAGCCCCTTCGGTGTCGGCTTCAGCAAGTGCCTCTACGCAGGCGCGCGGGTGGTCGTCAGTTCGGGCCGGCACCGCGTCGACATCGACACCGCCGCAGCGCTGCGTCGCGAGCCGGTCGACGTCGAAACGATGGACGCCCAGGTCCCCGGCACCCTCGTCGAGTTGTACGGCGTGGATGTTCAAGGCCTTGCCGTTCGTATCGCAACCATCTGCCAGGGCTTCCCGGTGGACGTGATCTTCAACGGCCGGCATCTTGCGCGTCCATATGCGCCGGATCGCCTGGCGCTGCGAGCGACGTCGATCGGCGCGGTGCATCTCGCCGGCGACGACGACGGCGACGACACGCAGCAGATGCTGGTGTTCCTGCAGGGCTTCTGCGTGAAAGCGCCGCTGTACCCGGACCCGAACAGAGTGAACGTCGTGCACCTGGATCCGTCGCAGTTCATGGCTCGCGGGCCCGACCGCGACAAGCTGATCGACGAAGACCAGCAACTGCGGCGCGTCAACGCCGAGCTCACGCGGCAGTGGCGAGAGATCCTGATGGCCGCGAAGGCGCGGCTCGAGCCGGTCCGCTTCGTCGAGACGTACTACGAGGCGATGCGGCACTGGGGTCACCTGAACCTGCTCGACGACGTCGACGAGGTGCCGGCAAGGCTCTTCGACCGCATCGTCGGTTATCCCATCCAGGGAGACGCGAGCGACGAACACTACCTGGAGTCGCCCGCTGCCGCTCCGAGCCGATCCTCGATCGAGCGCGGCGAGGTCACGCTGGTCTCGCTCGAGAGCTTGACCGAGGAGAACGCCGCGCACTGGATGCTGGCGAGGGCGCAAGGCTGGTGGCTGCTCCATGTCCACGGGCTCGGCGCGGCGCACTGGATCCGGCCGTTCGTCCACCACCTAGACGACTCGAGTGCGGAAGTCATGCCTCTGGACGTGCAGGCGCACACGGCCTTCGCGGGCCGGTGGGTGTGGCCGGAGATCATCCTGTGCCGGGCGGTGCGCATTCGCGTGGAGCAGCACGAGGCCGAAGTCATCGACGGCGCCGTGTGCCACGACGGCACCGTTCTGGTTCCCGCTGGCGAGTCCACCGGCGATGCCGTTCGGCAGTTGTCGAGCTACATCGACGACAACGATCGGTACGATGGGGACGACGAGGACGCAGATCGGGACGCTCTGGCCGACTTGATCCGCCGCCTGCGTGCGACCGATCCTGCGAGCTTGTTCCAGTCGCTGCTGCGCGAGCTGAATCTCGAGCGGTATCCCCTGCTGCACGGCAAGCGCTTCGAGGTCGGCGTTGCTGCAGGAAGCGTTCCGGACCCGGTGGTCTCGGTGCTGGAGCCTGCGTCCGAGCAGGCCTCTCGGCGATTCGACGGAGGCCGACATGCGTGACGCCGAGTACGCCGCGCGCGTGGACGCCGTCAAGCAGCGTGCGCACGGTCGATGGACCGAGGTCCTCGGGGCCCTGGGCCTGGACGAGCGGATGCTCAGGCGCAAGCCCATGCCGTGCCCGCTCTGCCAGGACGGTGTGGATCGCTTCCAGTTCACCGACAAGTTCGGCGAAGGGAACTACCACTGCCGCAAGTGCGGAGCGGGCGGCGGGTTCAAGCTGCTGCAGGCATGCAAGGGCATGGACTTCCATGCGGCCTTGTGCGCCGTGGAGCAGGCACTGGGGATGCTTCCGCCGGCGAAGTCCGAGGCAACGGCGCCCGACCCGAAGCGAATGACCAAGCTCGTGCAGCGGATCTGGGACGAAGCAAAGCCCGTGACCGCAGGCGACGAGGTCGACCGCTACCTGCGCAGCCGCTTCCTCGAGCTGCCGAGCTATCCGGCGTCGCTGCGTTTTCATGCGGCGCTCGGCTACTACCAGAAGGACGGCGCGGCCAAGGCCCGCAAGGTGGCCGAGTACCCGGCGATGCTGGCCAGCGTGCGGAGCCCCGAGGGCATCGTCACGTTGCACCGCACCTATTTGTCCGGCGGCGCCAAACTGGATGCTCCGGACGCCAAGAAGGTACTGAGCGGCGGCTATGCCGGCGCTTCGGTGCCGCTCGGCGAGCCCACCGACGAGCTGGCCGTGTGCGAAGGCATCGAAACGGGCATCGCCGTGCTCCTCGCAACCGGCAAGCCGGTCTGGTGCGCGCTCGGCGCAGGCAACCTCGAGCCTCTCTGGGTGCCCGAGTCCGTGCGCCGCGTCAGCATCTACGGCGACAACGACGCCGCGGGGGACTACACGGGACAGGCCAGCGCGTATGCGCTGGCGCGGCGGTTGTTGCGCGGTGCCACAGGCACGGCACGCCGTGTCGACGTGTTCATCCCGAGATTGCCGGGCACCGACTGGGCCGACGTGTGGCGCCAGCGACAGGAGGCGGCGCAGCGACGGGCCGCGTGATGTTCTTTGGGGGGCGGCGAAGAGCCGCTCCCCGCCTTTTCAGCGCAGGTGCGCGGCTCGACCCTCGCGCCTGCGGCGACAAGGTTTCTTCCCTGGTCGCTGCCAGACCAGGTCGCGCACGCGCGGCAAAGGCAGCCTTGGAGATCCCGGCGCGACACCCGTCGCGCCATCGTGGGTCGGCGCCGCCGACCCGTCATCAGCCCTCGCGGGGATGCGCACTCCCGCTGCAAGCGGTGCCGTCGTCCCGCGTCATACACACGGAGAGAATCCATGAAGACCGGACGCACCCTCACGAGTCTGGCCGAGGAACTGGAACGCCAGCTCAGCTCGAAGAAGGACCTGATCGTGCCTGCCTCGTTCATGCGTCACAGCACGGACGAGGCGGGCAGCACGCGGCTCGCCATCGACGGTGCCGCCGAGCCGCTCGACTTCGGCGTCACGCCGTTGGCGCGGCGCCAGCTCGCCGAGAAGCTGAAGATCCCGTACGCGTACTTCGATCGCATGCGCACGGACCAGCCGCAGCTGCTGGATCGGAACGTCAACACCTGGCTGCAGATCGACGACAGCCGTCGCATGGTCCGCACGCTCGACGGCAACGTGCGCGCGCTGCTGTCGGACCGCTACCACCGGATCGACAACTACGCCCTCGCCGAGTCGGTGCTGCCCGTGCTGAAACGGCTGCCGGACGCGCAGATCGTCTCGGCGGAGCTGACGGACACCCGGATGTACCTTAAGGTCGTCACGCCGCAGCTCAAGGTAGAGATGGCGCCGGGCGACATCGTCCAGGCCGGCGTTGTGGTGAGCAACTCGGAGGTCGGCCAGGGCACGGTGTCGGTGCAGCCGCTGCTGTTTCGCCTCGTCTGCCGAAACGGGCTGATCGCGCCCGACTTCATGCTGCGCAAGACGCACATCGGCAAGACCATCGGCAAAGAGTCCGAGATCACGGTCTTCAAGGACGACACCCTGGCGTCGGACGACCGCACGTTCCTGCTGATGGTGCGCGACATCGTCCAGGCCGCGGTGTCCGAGGCGACCTTCCGCCAGACCGCGCAGAAGCTGCAAAGGACTGTCGGCATTCGCCTCGCCGGCGATCCGGTGAAGACCGTCGAAGTGCTCGCGCAGCGCTACACCCTTAGTGATGACGAGCGTACGGGCGTGTTGCGCCATCTCATCGAGGACGGCCAGCTTTCGGGCTACGGCCTCGTGAACGCCGTAACCCACTACAGCCAGACGGTCGCCGACTACGATCGGGCAACGGAGTTCGAGGCGCTCGGCGGACGCCTGATCGAGTTGTCCGCGCAGGAGTGGAAAGGGTTGGCCGAGGTGGCCTGAACAGCGGCCTGACGACAGGCCGCAGAGCGACTGTCAAGGGGGCTGCGGCCCCCTTTCGTCTCCTGCGTCGACCGGAGCGCCCGAAGCATCTGCTCTTCAGAAGATTCGCATCGCGATGGTGCCGCGCACGCTGCCGAGCAGGCGCAGTCCCGGCACCTCGGCGGCGGAAGCCTCGTCCAGCTCGCTGTCGTAGGCCTTGTTGTCGCACTTCATCCGCCAGCCGCGGCCGAGTTGCTGCTCCAGGCGACGGATGAAGAACTGGCCCTGGCACTCGAACGCGTACAGGCCGTTGCCAATGAAGCCCTTTGCCTCATCGACGAACACCAGGTCGCCTTCGCGAAGCTGCGGCGCCATTTCGTCGCCGGGAACCCTCAGTGCTCCGCCCGGTTGACCTTTCCAACCCAGTTCACGGGCCATCGCATGGACGCACCGCGCCACTTCCAGAAGGGGGCCCTCGCTGGTGCCGGCATGTGTCTGACCCGCCCGATCCAATCCGATGACTTCGTCGGCGCTGATGTCCAGTTCGGAGCACAGCCGCGCAAAGGATCGGAGATCCGGCAGTCCGGGGTCCGAGCCGGCGAACCAACGACGGACCGTCTGGGCCGCTCGTCCCGTCAAGTCCGCGACAAAGGACACGCGCCTGTCGGCAGGCAAGCCCATCGCCACCAAACGATCGATCAGTCGGTCTCGGAATCCAGGCGTCAGGTTCGCAGACGCCCTGCGGCATGGAACAGGCTCACGTGCCTCCTGTCCATCTGTTGCCACTGTTCGTCGAGGGCTGCCCTCGACGCGCGGCGAGGTGCGCGGGAACACGATGTGCGCGCACTGCCGTCCCTGTATGCGGCTTTCGCGAAAGAAACCGACGGCCTTGTTTCTACCGTGACTTTCGTAACCGCATGTCCCTCGGACGAAAACCGCCTGGAATCAAGGTCGCCTTCGTGTGGCAAACGCCGAGGCGTCGTGAAGCGACAGCATTTCCTGTCGAAGTGACGATGAGGGCCAACATATGCTGCCTACACGTTTACGCCATAGCGCCCAAAGAGTGCGCACAACCAAACCAGAACCACGCAATCACGGGGCTCTCGGAGGACCCGACCATGGACAACTCGCCGTTGACGGATGTTCAAACCACGAACCTGCGCACGCTGATCGCCATTCGGCTGGGGCTCGAGCGCGACGCCGCCGACACTTGTCGAGCGTACGCTCTGGAGCCGAAGGCGGCAGAACGACTGCGGTCGTTGTCCCTCGATCGCTTGTGGGGATTGGTGCACACCGTCGGGCAAGTCAGCCTCTTCGTCGCTCGCGACGATCTCGCCGCGCTCATTGACGCGCCCTCGGCCGTTGCCGGCGCCTTGGCGGCGGCCCATCCACCGCGACCGGCCACCGCACCCTCCGAATGAGGTGCGCGCGATGGAGGTCTCCAAACGCATCGACAGGCGCATGCGCGCCCTGGCGCTGGCCCGAGACTGCGCCGAACTCGGTGCCCGGGTCCGCACGATTCACCACATCACCGGCATCGGCACGCGCGAACTCGTCCGTCTGCTGTTCACCGAGCGAAACCAGCCGCCTCGCGGCCGCGCGCCGGACACGCGCGAGTGGTACCACGCCGCCAACCTGCTGAGTCGCACAGAGGCTTCGGTGATCGTCTCGAACTTCCGCCGCCTGCGCGCGATGGGCATTGCATCCGGCGAGGCACTGGTCTGCGCCTACCGCTACTACCGCTCGGTCTACCAGACGCCGCACCGGATCAGCTTCGACCGTGCTTTCGACCTTGCGTCGCACACCGATGGGCTGTGGGTCGCCAGCGCTTCGAGCTTCGTCCTCGTGGCGTGCAAGACCTG
>Ga0268298_10002940_pt1 | contig 18034 bp, 17 predicted proteins | sample WWTPWeurt_MetaG_FD_194462 | JGI IMG/M metagenome (GOLD analysis project Ga0268298, IMG submission 194462) | Activated sludge microbial communities from WWTP in Nijmegen, Gelderland, Netherland - WWTP Weurt | ecosystem: Engineered > WWTP > Aerobic digester > Activated sludge | place...
CGATCGCATCGCCACCCATATCCTCGCCTTTGAAGGCGACTCCCAGGTGGTCTGGTTTGAAGGCAACTATGCGGATTACGAGGCGGATCGTCACCGTCGTCTGGGGGCGGAGGCGGATCAACCCCATCGCATCCATTACAAGCGCCTGCAAGGCTGAAAGCCTCGGCATCCTGAGCTGGTCGTCATGGAAGCGGAGTCCCTGTTCTCGCGCGCCGAGCAGTTACTCGGTCGGCTGGAACGGCTGCTGCCCAGGGAGTCGCTTCCCCTGGACTGGGGGCGACTCGCCTATCGCTGGCGTCGCGATGGCCGTCTGGGGTATCTCCAACCCCTGGCGCGGCCGCATGACCTCCGTCTCGAGGATCTGTTGTGCATGGAACGGCAGAAGTCCGAAATCGTCCGTAACACCCGCCAGTTCCTCGCCCGTTGCCCGGCCAACAATGTGCTGCTCTGGGGTTCCCGGGGGACCGGCAAGTCATCCCTCATCAAGGCGTTGCTGAACCAGTACGCGGAAGAAGGATTACGACTGATCGAGGTGGAAAAGGAGCATCTGGTGGATCTGCCGGAGATCGTCGAGCCCCTCTACGAGCGTCCGGAACGATTCATCCTCTTCTGTGACGACCTCTCTTTCGAAGCCGATGACCCCAGCTACAAGTCCCTCAAGGCCATGCTCGACGGCTCCCTGGCCGCGCCGCCGGACAATGTGTTGATCTATGCCACTTCCAACCGGCGTCATCTCTTGCCTGAGTATCTGCGAGAGAACGAGGCGGCCCGCATGAGCGATGGCGAGATCCATCAAGGCGAAGGGGTGGAGGAAAAGATCTCCCTCTCGGAACGTTTCGGGCTCTGGCTCTCCTTCCATCCCTTCAATCAGGAGCAGTATCTGGCGATCGTCGCTCACTGGCTGGGACGCCTTGGCGCTGAAGTTGGCGCAGGCGACTGGCGCCAGGCGGCTTTGCGCTGGGCCTTGGAACGGGGCTCTCGCAGCGGACGGGTGGCCGGTCAGTTTGCCCGGGATTGGGCCGGTCGCCAGATGATCGATTCGATCTGATGGGTTGGGAAGGAGGCCAGCAGGCCAAGAAGCGGGGCTCCTACCAGGGCATGAAGGAATTCATGAAGGTCATGGGTCGGCTGACGCTCTGATTCAGCCCGGAAAGATCGCCGCGCATGTTGTAGGTGGTGAGGCTGAGATGCCGCATGGATTGGTTCATGGCGTCCATATTGGCCAGGATGGGTTCGAGGGTACTGACGTCGCGGGCCATGGACTCGACACTCACCGACATGGTGCGCACATTGGCGGTCAGTTGCTGCATGTTGTCCGACACCGACTGCATGTTGCTGGCCAGCACCGTCATGTTGGAGTCGACACTGATCGCCAGGTAGTGAACGTCTTTCGCCAGGCTGAACACCAAGTAGAAGCCGTAGGCCGCGAGGATGATGAAGGCAAATAAGGAGGGATAGACGATCAGTTCCCAGCGCCGGGCGCTGGTTTCGAAGGCGTGGGACAGGCGATCCATCGCATAGGCGCTGGCCTGGGAACCCGAGGCGCTGGCATCCATCGGGGTATCGACCGATTTCGAGTCGAGGACGTTCGGACCTTTCTCTGCCATCGGACAACCTGCTTAAAACAACACTCTTCTCATTACCAATGTATGGCGAAAACTAGCATAAAACATCTGCTCCCGCCAAAGTCTTGTAAATATGGATAAATAATTTTTTAATTATACTCTAAAATGCCGTTTGGCGAAAGCAGGAACAGGAAACAAAACCAGGCCGTCCCTGTGGTACCTGAGCGGAAACCAGGTCTCGGAAGCGATGAATCTCTTGTGTCGAGTCGAAGGACGGCTGAGCTTGCCACCTATCAGTTTGTTTCCCCCCTTGATAAGGGGGGATTGAGGGGGGCATAGCGGCAGGATCTCTGACGAAGCTATCCTGGCTGCGGGACTTCAGGCCAGAAAATCCCCCTTCTCCATCCTTTTCCAACGGGAAAGAGGCTGAGGAACCCTTGCTCGCCAAAACTGATAGGTGGTGAGACGGCTGAGCCTGTCTACGAAGGGGAGACGGCTTGCCGCTCCAGGGGATATTTATCAGGGAGAGTGAAGAGTCAAGGGCACTTTGCCGCCGGAATCATGCACCGATCGCCGCCTTGCTCAGATGGCCTCTCCAGTCGCCACTCGGATAGGCATGGACTAATAATAAAGCCTCGATCCATAAGACAAATATTATGCGACTATCCCAGGCTGTGGGTGAAGTCCACAATGGGACAGGTTTTACTGGCCATCAGAAAATAAGCGTTGGCGATCAGTATCAGCCCTCCCAGCAGCAAGGAGCCGAAAAGTCGGAAGCGATGGGTACGCATTGGGTCATTCCCCCTTTCAATTGATCCTGTGCCCTTGGAAGTCCTCTCCGATAGAAGGCTATTGTCGAAATAAGTTCACGCAAAAATGACGCCAACCACTCCCTGCTGCCAAGGTTCTGAAACAACAGGACCTCCCGGCCGCTTCCTTGTCGTGTCGACAATAATAAGTACAGGGTGGGTTCGGAAAGAGGGCGATGAGCACCAGTCCGGTGCGTTCCAGAGCCAAGAGCGCAACCCGACGATCTTTCGAGTAGCGGTATGGCGGATTAGAGCAGCTCGCGGGCCTCCAGAAGCTTGGCGAATACCTTGGAATTCCGCTTGTAATTGTAAAGTCCTTGCTTGGCGACCGGCAACGCCTGGAGATCCAAAGGCTGGAAACCCCGCTCCATAAACCAGTGGGCGGTCTGAGTGGTAAGGACGAACACCTGGCTGAGACCCAGCCCCCGCGCCCGGGTTTCCATATAGGCGAGGAGCGCATCGCCCCGGCCACGATCGCGATAGTCCTCATGGACGGCGAAACAGGCCAGTTCAGCCATGGCTTCCGCCTGATAGGGAAAAAGCGCGGCACAGGCAATGGCCATGCCGTCCCGCTCGACCACGACGAAATGACCGATCTCGGTCTCCAACACCTCCCGGGAGCGGCGGACCAGAATCCCTTTCTCTTCCAGGGGGGCGATCAGGGCCAGGATGCCCTGGACGTCTTCGATGCGGGCGGTGCGGGTGTCTTCATAGGGCGAGGCGGTGAGCATGGTCCCGGCGCCGTCGCGGGTGAAGAGTTCACGCAGTAAGGCCCCTTCTTGTTGTCGTCGTAGCAGATGGACGCGGCGAACGCCACTACGACAGGCCGTGGCCGCGGCCTTGAGGTGTTTGCGCAGGTCGTCGCTGAGGTCACCGCGCTCCTGGAGCAGACGGTCCACCTCGGCGGGGACTAGGTTGGAGATCAGCCGTCCCTGGGCGTCAAGCAAACCCTGCCCTTCGACCAGAAAAATAAGCTTGTCCGCCCCCAGGGCAATAGCGGTGGAGGTAGCCACATCGGCGGCGGTGAGGTTGAAGACCTCCCCGGTGGGCGAATAGCCCAGCGAGGGGATCAGGGCGATGGCATCGGTATCGAGGCGTTGCTGTATGGCCTCGGCGTCGATGCGGCGCACCACCCCGGTATGGCCGTAATCGACACCCTCTTGTACCCCCAAGGGTCTGGCGGTGACGAAATTGCCCGAGGCGACCCGAATCCGCGCCCCGGCCATGGGGGAATTCGCCACGCCCATGGACATCAGCGCCTCGATCTCGACCCGCACCGCGCCCGCTGCCTCCTTGACACAGGCCAGGGCCACGCTGTCGGTGACCCGGCGGCCATTGACGTACTGCATCTGCGCCCCGCGCTGACGCAGCCGCTCCTCGATCTGGGGACGGGCACCGTGCACCAGGACCAAACGGATACCCAGGCTGTGCAGCAGGGCCAGATCGTGAATCAGACCGGGAAAGCCCGCATCCGCCAGGGCCTCCCCCCCCAACTCGATGACGAAGGTGCGCCCGCGATGGGCATGGATATAGGGCGTGGAACTGCGAAACCAGGCGACGAAGGGGTCCATCTTGCGGGGCTCCAGGGTCATGGCCGGGTCAGGCAGAACCGGCGTATCAATGCCTGGATCAGGTCCATGGTCGGTCGGAGGCGCTCGACGGCCAGATACTCATCGGGCTGATGGGCTTGGTCGATATCGCCCGGGCCCAGGATGAGGGTGTCCATGCCGAGCTGGTTGAAGAAGGGTCCTTCGGTGGCAAAGGCCGTAGTTTCCGCGGGGTGGCCGGTGAGGGCCTCCGCGACCCGGACGATCTCGGCCCCGGCCGGCGTTTCCATCGGCGGTACACCGCCAAACAGGGAACCGATCTCCAATTCCAGACCGCGTCCGAGGATAGAGAGAGACAGGCGCCGACGCATCTCGGCCCGGAGTTCGCCCAGATCCATGCCGGGCAGCGGCCGCAGGTCGATCAATAATTCGCACTCGCCGCAAATCCGGTTGGGGTTGTCGCCGCCGTGGATGTGTCCCAGATTCAAGGTCGGCATCGGCACCCTGAACAAGGGATGGCGGTGAGCGGCTTGCAGCTCATCACGCCAGCGCAAGAGTTCCGCGATGATCAGATACATACCTTCCAGCGCGCTACGGCCCAGGCTGGGATCGCTGGAGTGTCCAGAGCGCCCGATGAGGCGGATCCGTTCCATGGTGATCCCCTTGTGGGTGCGGACCGGCCGCAGCCCGGTGGGCTCGCCGATCAGGGCATGGCGCCCCAACGGCATGGGCGACTCCAGCAAGGCCCGGGCCCCCGCCATACTGCTCTCCTCATCGGCGGTAGCCAGGATGGTCAGGGGATGGGCGAGCCCGGAGAGTGGCCCCATCTCGGCGATGGCCGCGATGACGATGGCAAAGAAACACTTCATGTCCGAAGTGCCCAGACCATACCAACGCCGATCCGCCTCCGTGAGGCCGAAGGGATCATATCGCCAGCGGCCTTCATCGTAAGGCACTGTGTCGGTATGGCCGGCAAGCACCAGGCCGTTGCTCCCCGTTCCCAAGCGGGCCACCAGATTGAATTTGCCGGGGGCTCCGGGGATCGGCAGGGCCTGGAGCTGGAAACCGAGATCTCCCAGCCAGTCATGCAAGAGCGCGATGACCCCCTGGTTGCTCTGGTCCAGGCTGGGATTGACGCTGCTGATGGAAGGACAGGCCAGCAAGGCCGCCGCCATGTGTTCTAGGGAGGGAATGGTCATGGAGTGATTGTGCGGTGCGAACCTGGATCGGGCAAGCCCGGATTCGGTCGGGGCATCCTACTCTGCTCAGGTCGTCGGGCCGTCCTACTCGGCCTGAGGGAGGAGTGTAGGGACTCCCAGCTTGTGGCACTTCGATCCCCCAGGAATTGACATGAGCGCTCGGTTATTCCGGGCTTCGAGCGAAAATAGCCCGCATTTATTCTGATTAAGAGAACAACAGGTAATTATTTAGAGGTATTGTTCTCATTTAGAGAACATAAAACCGGGTCAAGACACTCAGGCCCGGATGCGCCTCGCCCTTCGACGGAGTTCAAGGCGGGCTTATACGGCCTTCCACATCTCCAAAATCAGCTCAATTTGCCGTTGGCGGTTCCGTCGGCCTTTGCCTTTGACGCCATAACTTGAGCATCACCAGCACCAGCGGCGAACCATGCATCAGCAGATCGAAGATGTCGATGGGGCGATGGAGCTGCCCACTCACCAACATATTCAACTTCTCCCACAGATGGGGTTGAGGAAAAAAGGGCGCCAAGCCAAGCAATAGCGTTGCCCCCAACAACAGCTTCCAGGAAAGCCTATCCAGCCATACCATAGGGTTGTCCTCGTTCTCGTTCCGCAGGGTCATTCACACTTTGTCTGGCGCTCGACACCATCCTCACCATTCATCACCTCGAAGACAGGCCTGCCCTCATGACTGATCTGTTTTGGCTCCTGTTAGCCGCCGGCGGCCTGATCTGGTTCTGGCTCGACAGCATGAGGTCCCGCGAGATCGCCACCGGAATCGGCAAGAGTCTCTGCGAGCGCGAAGGGGTGCAGTTCCTCGATCACACCGTATCCCTCGCCAAACTGAGTCTGCACTGGGGGCCCAGAGGACTGCGCCTGCGTCGGCTGTATCAGTTCGACTTTAGCGAAGAAGGCCTGGGTCGCCACCATGGATTCATTGTCATGATCGGTATGGAGATGAAGGGTGTGGGTCTGGAGCGTCCCGATCCGAACGCCAGCCTCAGGGTCTACCAGCCAACGCCCCCATCCCGCGACGGCCTCTAAACCTCTTCCATCAGGCTTGAGAAACTCCGAGAAGCTTATTTCACCACCTTGAGCGAAGGCTTGCCCTTGGGTGGTGTTGGTGGCTCGGAGTCCTCCGGCGGCGGTGTTCCTTCGGTGGTCTCTTCTTCCGGGAACAACATGCCGCGCCCATTTTCCCTGGCGTAGATACCCAGCACGGCCAAAGGCGGGAAACTCAAGGTCATGGCCGTACCACCAAACCTGGCCTCGAAGACGATGAGGTCATTCCCCAACTCCAAACCACGAACCGCCGTGGGACTGATATTGAGCACGATACGTCCATCCTTGACGAACTGTCGCGGCACGATCACATGCTCGGCGGCGGCGTTGACGAGCAGATGGGGAGTCAACCCATTATCCAGGATCCATTCATAGAAGGCTCGGATCAGGTAGGGTCGGTTTGACAGCATGCGGAGCCCCCTGGCTCGGTGTCCCATCCGATGGAGAAACTCAGCTTCGCATCTCGCGTTCGAGTTCGGTGAGACTTTGGCGGAAGGAGTCCCGCTCGAACATGCGCTCGGCATAGTCTTCGATGACTCGCCCCTGGACGGGCAGCTCGACGCCGAGTTGGGGCAGACGCCAGAGGAGCGGGGCGATACAGCAATCCACCAGGGTAAACTCCTCGCTCATAAAGAATGGTCTGGCGCCAAAGGCCGGAGCCGCCACCAAGAGGCTGTCCCGTAGCTGCTTTCTCGCCCCATCCGCTACAGCCTCGTTGGCATTGCGGATCCTGGCGGCGGGCAGGTACCAATCTCGATCCACCCGCCACATGAGCTGACGGGACAAAGCACGAGCCACCGGATCAACGGGAAGCAAGGGGGGATGAGGATAACGCTCATCCAGATACTGCATGATGATGCCGGATTCGTAGAGCACCAGATCCCGATCGAACAGGGTAGGCAAGGAACCGTACTCGTTCACTGTCAGCACGTCATCCGGTAGACGACGGGGATCGGCATCGACCACATCCACGGTAATATTCTTTTCGGCGAGCACGATTCGAACTCGGTGGCTCAACGCGCTCTGCGGATCGGAGTAGAGCGTCATGACTGAGCGTTTACTTGCCACAACAGCCATCTGATGTTCCCCTGCGGCTTCCCCCGACGACACCCGGGGGAATAGAAAAACGGAAAGGGCGCAGAGTATACCCCAAACTATGCGCCCGGAGAGAAGCCGGAACAGAGCCCGGCAGAGTCAATCAATGTACGTCTTTCCAGTATTCTTTCTTCAGGGCGTAGGCCAGAACGAAGAAGACCAACATGAAAATCATGGCATAGATCCCCAGACGCTGACGTTCGAGCTGCATCGGCTCGCTGACGTGGGTCAGGAAGGTGGCCAGATCCCGGGCCACGCCGTCGTATTCCTTCGGCGACAACTGGCCGGGGGTCAGTTGTTCGAAGCGATCGAAAACCTTCGTCTTGCCGCCATCCTTATCCTGATGCTCTGAAAACACGGCCTTTTGCATGCCTTGCAGATCCGCCAGTACATGGGGCATACCCACGTTGGGGAAGATGCGGTTGTTGACCCCCAGGGGCCGGCTGGCATCCTGATAGAAGCCGCGTAGATAGGTATAGATCCAATCGGCGCCGCCTTCCTTCAGGCGCGCCTCGAGGGTGAGATCCGGGGGTGGCGCCCCGAACCATTTGGCGGCTTGTTCCCCATCCATGGCGTTGGTCATGAGCTCGCCAATCTTCCCTCCCGAGGGCATGAGGTTCTGTTTGATCTGATCCTCGGTCAGATCGAAAGCCATCAGGCTCTGATAGCGGAAATATTTCAGCGAGTGGCAACCCAGACAATAGTTGACGTAGAGCTTGGCTCCCCGTTGCAGGGCGGCTTGATCTTTGAGGTCGATGTTGGCGCTATCGAGGTGGACCGCACCGCTGGCAAAGCCAAGCACAGGGATCAGGGACAGTACGAATGCGGCGATCAACTTTTTCATTGGGTCACCCTCTCCGGAGCGGGCTTGGTCTTGTCGATCTTGCTATACCAGGGCATGAGCAGGAAGAACAGGAAATAGAGCGCCGTGCAAATCTGGGCGATCAAGGTTTTCACCGGACTGGCCGGCTGCATCCCCAGATAGGCCAGGATCACGAAAGAGACGGCGAACACCCCCAGCGCGATCTTGAACAAGGGTCCTTTGTAACGGATAGATTTCACCGGGCTCCGATCCAGCCAGGGCAGGAAGAAGAACATGACCAAAGCCAGTCCCATCACCGCCACTCCCCAGAACTGGGTGCCGGCAAAGCTGGGCACAGCGCGCAGGATGGCGTAGTAGGGGGTGAAGTACCATACCGGGGCGATGTGGTCAGGGGTTTTCAAGGGATTGGCGGGCTCGAAATTCGGCTTCTCCAGAAAGAGGCCGAAGAAGTCGGGCAGGAAAAACACGATCGCCAGGAAGATGATGAAGAAGCCGGCCACTCCGGCAATATCCTTGACCGTGTAGTAGGGATGGAAGGGAATGCCGTCCGCCGGGGCGGTCGGGCTCCAACGATTGCCCTTGGGACCCTTTTTGATCTCGACGCCATCGGGATTATTCGACCCCACCTTGTGCAAGGCGACGATATGGATGAACACCAAGGCCGCCAGGATGAAGGGGAAGGCGAAATGGAAGGCGAAGAAACGGTTGAGAGTGACATCGGAAATGACGTAGTCGCCGCGTATCCACAAGGCGATGTCCGGCCCCACCAGGGGGATGGAGGAAAAGAGATTGACGATCACCTGGGCACCCCAGAAAGACATCTGTCCCCAGGGCAGCAGATAACCGAAGAAGGCGGTGGCCATCATCATGATGTAAATGATCATGCCGATGATCCACAAGAGCTCCCTCGGCTTGCGATAGGAACCGTACATCAGGCCGCGGAACATGTGGAGATAGACCACGATGAAGAAGGCCGAGGCGCCGGTGGAATGCAGATAGCGCAGCAACCAGCCCCAGTCGACATCGCGCATGATGTACTCGACGGAGGCGAAGGCCTCCGCGGCGGAAGGTTTGTAGCTCATCGCCAACCAGATGCCGGTGACGATCTGGTTGACCAGGGCGAGCAGGGCCAGCGAACCGAAGAAATACCAGAAATTGAAATTCTTCGGCGCATAGTATTCGGCAAGATGCTCTTTCCAGACTTTGGTGAGCGGGAAACGCTCGTCGATCCAGCCGAGCAGGCCGGTGGTGGTGGTCTCTTGAGTGGCCATCAGGCAGCTCCTCCGTCGTCACCGATGAGGATGAGGGTATCCGATATGAACCTGTAGGGAGGAATGACCAGATTCTTGGGGGCTGGGACACCGGCGTAAACCCGTCCGGCGAGATCGAAGGTGGAACCATGGCAGGGACAGAAAAAGCCCCCTTTCCATTCCTTGCCGAGATCCTCGGCCCCCACGTCTGGCCGATAACTCGGCGAACACCCCAGGTGGGTACAGATGCCTATGGCGACCAGAAGCTCCGGCTTCCGTGAACGGTGGGCATTCTTGCAGTATTCGGGCTGCTCGGAGATCGCCGATTTGGGGTCGGCCAGCTTCGCCTCCAGGGTTGGCAAATCCTTGAGGTTCTGCTCGGTACGACGCAACACCCAGACCGGATTGCCGCGCCACTTCACGCGCAGCAACTGCCCGGCCTCCAGCTTGCTGATATCCGCTTCCACCGGCGCCCCCATCGCTTTGGCGCGGGCGCTCGGATTCATGGAGGCGACAAAGGGTACGAGGGCGTAACCTACACCGACCGCACCCACCGCGGAAACGGCTATGGTTAGCACCCGCCGCCGCTTCAGGTCCACGCCTTCTGCGCTCATCGATATTGACTCCCCAGAATACGCAGGTCAGATCACAAAAGAATCCGGAATTTCATCGCCGGAAGCCGCTAGGAATATTTCAGAATATATTAAAAAATTCCTAATAAACAAGGCATTTTGCTACAGGGTCCAATCCCGGTCAAGCTGAATACACCCTTGACGACGGACTTTCCTTGTCGCAAATCAAGCTGGATTCGGAAGATCAAGAAATCGATGGGAAATCCCGAAATGCGCCGCCAGATGTTCGCCTAAGGCGGCTACGCCGAAACGTTCGGTGGCGTGATGCCCGGCGGAAAAATACTGGATGCCGAGTTCCCGGGCTTGATGCACCGTCTGCTCGGAGATCTCCCCGCTGAGAAAGGCGTCCAATCCCCATTGGGCCGCCTGCTCGATCAGACCCTGCCCGGCGCCGGTGCACCAACCGAGACGCCGGATGAGCCGCCCGTCCACGGGGATGTGCAAGGGGGAGCGACCCAGTCTTTGCGCCAGACGCTCACCCAGTTCTACCGCGGTTAAAGCAGGCTCCAGCCGTCCCTGCCACAAGAGTCCATTCCCGGCCAGGGGTTGCGGATCGAGGATATCCAGGTGTTCGGCCAGTTGGCGGTTATTGCCGAGCTCGGGATGGGCGTCCAAGGGCAGATGATAGGCCAGCAGGCTGATCCCCCCTTGCATCAGGGTGCGGATGCGTCGCCCCTTGATCCCGGTGAGACGCGGGGACTCCCCTTTCCAGAAATAGCCATGATGCACGAGCAGGGTATCGGCGCCGAGCTCGAGTGCCGCTTCGATCAAGGCCTGGCTGGCGGTGACCCCGCTCACCAGATGGGTCACGACCTCCCCCGCCTCGACCTGTAGCCCGTTTGGGCAATAGTCGTCGAAAGTCCCAGCGGCAAGGAGTTCATCGCAGTAGTGCCAGAGTTCGTCGAGCCTCAACATGGCCTATCCTTCAGTTAAAATTAAGCCAGCGTCATGGTAGGTTATTGTACTATGCGCGCCCGTCCCATCCTGTCCTATCTCGCCACGGCCTTCGGCGCGGGTCTTGCGGCCCTGTTCATGCTCTGGCTGCTGGGCCCCGAGCTCTTCAAACCAACCGCAGCGGTTTCCGGATTCCCTCTCAATACCCGAGCGCTCCCGGCCACAGGGCCGGTTTCCTACGCCGAGGCGGTACAACGGGCCGCTCCGGCGGTAATCAACATCTATTCCACCAAGATCACCACCGAGCGCCGCGCCTCGCCCCTGGATCCCCCGCTGCTGCAACGCCTTTTCGGCGACCGACTGCCCCTGCCGCCCAGGCGCAAGGCAGAGACCAGCCTGGGGTCCGGGGTGATCGTCTCCAGCGACGGCAAAATCTTGACCAATCATCATGTGATCGAAGGGGCAGATGAGATCAAGGCCGTTCTGCCGGATGGGCGGGATCTGGAAGTCCGTATCCTTGGCAGCGATCCCGAGACCGATGTCGCCGTCCTGCGCGCTGGAAGTGGGAAACTGCCGTCGATTCCCCTGGGCGACGCCGCCAGGCTCCGCGTCGGGGACGTGGTGCTGGCCATCGGCAACCCCTTTGGTGTGGGACAAACCGTCACCCTGGGTATCGTCAGCGCCACCGGACGTTCTCACCTCGGCATCCATGCCTTCGAGGATTTCATCCAGACCGACGCGGCCATCAATCCGGGCAACTCCGGCGGTGCCCTGATCAACGCCCAGGGAGAACTCATCGGCATCAATAATGCCATCTACTCGGAAACCGGCAGTTCCCACGGCATCGGCTTCGCCATTCCGGTCGAACTCTGCCTCGCCATCATGGAGCAGATCGGCACCAAGGGCCGGATCATCCGTTCCTGGCTGGGGATCAGCGGTCAACAACTCACCCCGAACCTCGCCGAGTCCTTCGGTTTGAAGGTCATCGAAGGGGTGCTGGTCTCCGGCGTGGAAGAACAGGGTCCCGCCCATCGGGCCGGCATCCGCGCCGGTGACGTCATCACCCAGATCGACGGTCGACCGACCCTGGACACCCGCCAGGTACTCACCCTCACCTCCCTGACCCCACCCGGCAGCCGGGTACGCCTCCAGGGCTGGCGCGGCAACGAACGCCTGGACCTCTATCTCACCACCGCGGATCGCACGGGCAAGGTTTCCACCAGGCGGTGAGTCGACAACCATCACCCGGTCCCCTCTTGCGCTGGGATACGCCGTTGAGAGTACAGACCTGTCAGGAATTGGCCTGGACACTTTGTTGTTCCGGGCATCGACCTCAAATGGCCATTTTTCGTTCTTAAAAAGAGAACAATACGCAAATTTTAAGACTATTTGTTCTCCTAAAGAGAACAAATATCGGCTATCAGCCTCCAGGCCCGGAAGCGCCAAGAGGCGGACGGGCCAGTTGCGACGACTTCCCTTCCCCAGCGTCGACCTCATACTGATAGATCGGTCCCGCCCCCTTGGTTCGATCATGGGAGATCAGGTTATCAAGCTTGACGACTCATTCTTGTATCCTGATTTCCGGGTGGTCCGCGTTCATAACTCTTTGGAAGAAATCGATGCCTCTACGAGATCTGTTGTCAGCGACCTTGTCATCCTTGTGCCTGGGGTGGCTGCTGTGCGGCTCAGCCACCAAGGCGCTCGCCGGTGAAGCCGACTTGGCCTATCTGCACCTTCCATCAGGGTTCAAGATTCACGAATATGCCCAAATCCCCAATGCCCGGGCCATGGCCTTGGGCCCTCGAGGCACGGTCTTTGTCGGTACCCGTACCGAGGGACGGCTGTTCGCGCTCCGCGATCAGGACGGCGACGGTCGGGCCGATCAGCTCTATGAACTCGCCGCCGGGTTGGATATGCCGACCGGGGTGGCCTTTCGCGACGGCGCCCTCTATGTGGCGGAAAGTGGTCGGGTGCTGAGATACGATGGTATCGAGGACCATCTGGCCGATCCGCCCACGCCGGTGGAGGTGACCAGGGTGCCGGCCTATCGGCATCACGGCTGGCGGGAGATCGGCTTCGGCCCGGATGATCGCCTCTATCTCAGCATGGGGGCGCCCTGCAATGTCTGCGAGTCGGAGGACCTGGGGGCTATCTGGCGGATGCGGCCAGACGGCTCCGAGCTGGAGGTCTTCGCCCGGGGGGTGCGCAACAGCCTCGGCTTCACCTGGCATCCCAATACCGGGGCGCTCTGGTTTACCGACAACGGTCGGGATCTGCTCGGCGACGATCTCCCCCCGGACGAACTCAATACCGCCCCCAGGGCCGGGCTGGATTTCGGTTTTCCCTATTGTCACGGCGGGGATCTGGCCGATCCCGAATTTGGCGCCAAACGCCCCTGCCACGACTTCAGACCACCGGTGCAACGGCTGGGTCCCCATGTGGCGAGCCTGGGACTGGTGTTCTACCAGGGACGGCAATTCCCGGGCCAGTATCGCGGCCAGATCCTCATCGCCGAGCATGGTTCCTGGAACCGCTCGGTCCCCATAGGGTACCGACTGAGTTTGGTGCGCCTGGAAGGGGATCGCTCACTGGGCTATGAGCCCTTTGTCTGGGGCTGGCTCGGGGAAGACGGGCGGGTGCGGGGTCGCCCGGTGGATCTGTTGGAATTGCCGGATGGTTCGCTCTTGATTTCGGACGATCACGCCGGGCGGATCTACCGCCTCAGTTACGGCGCACTACCCTCGACGGCGGCGACCCTGCCTTGAGCCGGGCTCGGGACAACCTCCGCCGCGGGACCTTGTCCCGCAAAATGGAGTGATGCCGGAACCCGGCGCCGAGATGGAGGACCAGTCAGTGTACTTGTAGACGGTCACCGCCAATCAGCAGGCTGGTATTTCTTTTCCCGGCAATCGCCTAAGTCCAGCACACCCGCCCCAACCTCAGCCGGCTCGCGGTCGTCAGCTGATCGACGACCCAAGCATACCGGAGTCGATGACCTCCTGACCGCTTCTTACACCAAGTCCAGGGACACCCTGCGTCAGATCCCAGGCTGGTTGTGGCATCTACCGCAGCCACAGCCTGTCGCCTGACAATCAAATCACTGAACTATAAGCCTTTTCAGGTTGGCCCATGGTTTGCTCAAAGGGCCTGATCGTGCCACGGCCTGGAAATCCCCGAAACTCCCGCGTGGGCACTGAAGGCCCTGTTTCCCCCGCTACCAGAGGAGCTTCCCCATGAAGTGCCCGCCCCGACCGAAAACCTTGGTCCTGATGCTCGCCACAACCTGCTCAGCCGCCGTTCAGGCGGACTTTCTCGAAACCGAGACCCTGGAACCCTTGGTGGTCACCGCCCCACCGATGCTGGCACCGCTGGAGACCCGATTCGATCCCAAGTTGCCCCAACAACCCTTACCGGCCCAGGATGGCGCCGCCTTTCTCAAGGCGGTGCCCGGGATGAACGTCATCCGCAAGGGCGGCACCGACGGCGATCCGGTGTTCCGCGGCATGGCGGGTTCGCGGCTCAGCATCCTGCTCGATGGCGAGAACATCCTCGGTGGATGCGGCATGCGCATGGACCCGCCTACCGCCTATGTGTTTCCCGAGTCCTACGACAGCGTCACCCTGCTCAAGGGTCCCCAGACCGTCCTCTACGGTCCCGGGAACGCCGCCGGCGTGGTGCTGTTCGAGCGTGAACACCGGGGTTTCCAGCAACCCGGGTGGAAGTTTTACGGCAGCCTCATGGGCGGCAGCTTCGGCCGTCACGACGAGGTGCTGGACGCCCAGGCCGGCAACCGGCAGTTCTATCTCCGCGGCACCGGCACCAACTCCCACTCCGACGACTACGAGGACGGCGACGGCAACAAAGTACATTCCAAGTACAGCCGCTGGAGCGCCACCGGGTCGGCGGGTTGGACCCCGGATGAGGATACCAGCCTCGAATTCTCCACCGCCCGTAGCGACGGCGAAGCCGCCTATGCGGATCGGGCCATGGACGGGGTCAAATTCGACCGGGAAAACTACGGCCTGCGGCTGGAGAAGCGACGCCTGACGCCCTGGCTGGAGAAAGTGGAGGCCCTCGCCTATTACAACTACATCGACCATGTGATGGACAACTACAGCCTGCGCCGTTTCGTCCCCACGGCGATGATGCCCAAGCCGTCGGTAAACAACCCGGATCGGGAGACCATCGGCGGGCGCCTCGCCTTTACCCTGAAGCCGGCGTCCGACGCGAAACTCCAGCTCGGCTTCGATACCCAGTCAAACGTGCATACCCTGCGTTCGACCATGAATCAGCTCAACATGCCCTACCAAGCCATGTCCCGCACCGAGGACGCCGAGTTCCAACAACTGGGACTCTTTGGCGAATGGACCCAGTTCCTGGGCGCAACCGACCGGGTCATCCTCGGGCTGCGCAATGACTGGTGGCAGGCGGAGGACAAGCGACAAACACTGCGGTTGAACATGATGACCACGGTGCCCAATCCCACCGCCAATCACGAACGCGACGAGACGCTGACCAGCGGCTTCGCCCGCTACGAGCGGGATCTGGCGGGTAGCGGTACCACGCTCTATGCCGGTCTCGGCCATAACGAGCGTTTTCCCGACTACTGGGAGCTGATCTCTTTCGGTAAGGAAGGACCCACTGAGGCCGATCTCAGCGCCTTTGATACCACGGACCCGGAAAAGACCACCCAAGTGGATCTCGGCGCCACCCTCAAGGCCGGCCCCTGGGGCGGCTTTCTCGCCGCCTTCTACAACCGGATCGACGACTTCATCCTCATCCAGTCCAATGTCAAACGGGGTTCGGGCATGACAGCCCGCACCGTCACCATCACCCGCAATGTCGACGCCACCACCTGGGGCGGCGAGGCCGGTCTGAGCTATGCCTTCCGCCCCGATCTCAAAGGCGACCTCAGCCTGGCCTATGTGCGCGGCACCAACGACAGCGAGGATCGCCCTCTCGCCCAGATACCTCCGCTGGAGGCTCGTCTGGGGCTGACCTGGGATAACCGGGTCTGGAGCGCCGGCGGCCTGCTGCGCCTGGTCGCTGAGCAAGATCGCTACGCGATCAACGAAGGCAACATCGTCGGCCAAGACCTGGGACGGTCTCCCGGCTTCGCCGTCTTCTCCGTCCATGGCGGTTGGCGACCCCATAAGGATGTGCAACTCACCGCCGGTATCGACAACCTCTTCGACCGCACCTATGCCGAACACATCAGTCGCAACGGGGCCATGGTTCCGGGGTATGAACAGACCACCCAGGTCAACGAGCCTGGCCGCCTGTTCTGGTTGAAGGCCAGCGTCGAATTGAACTGAGAAAAGGGATGATCCGCCCGCTGCCAAGTGGGCGGATATTGCCGCCTCGCCGGTCGTCGCAACCGATCTTCCCGGAGTAGACAGGCCTTGATAAGCAGCCCATCCACAAGGGTTCGCCACCACTCTTCGCGAAACCAGGGACTTTCGGGCCGTATAGCGGCGTTCATGGTCTCTTGGCTTGCGCTCCTGGCGGCAGAGCTTGGCGCCACGAACCGGCAATGGGACCTCAACGATGTCGCTTATCTCTTTCCTTTGCCTCAGGAGGCAGAGTCGAACGCTCCCCATCTGCTGAGGCCGCAGGATGCCGGGCGCGAGGGGGAGTTATTGCCTTATGAGGACTTCCTCAAGGTCCCCACCCTGCTCAACGGCGGCAAGGGCAACCCCAGTCTCTATGCCACCGCCTTGCACCTGGTCGGAGCGAGGATCGACCCCTGCCCAAAAGCGGTCGCCGACCGCTGTTCTCCCGAAATCAGATTGGTATGGCAGCCCATCGAAAAGGACCTCGGTTCCGGCGCCTGGGTCGCCCGGGACGCGGCGGTGCACAGCTTTTACCCTCTGCGCCAGGAACGCTTCCAACAACTCGCCCGCGATCTTTGGCAGCTCAAAATGACCAATCTGGACAAGGGCATCGATACCGCCGGGAAACCTCTCGGTATCCATCCGGCCTTCAGCCAGCCGATAGGGACCAACAACTTCCAGACGAGGTTGCAGGAGATACTGCTCGACTATTGCGGCGCAAATAACCTGTCGAGCCTGGCCTTCACGTCCCTGCTCACCCCCAGGCAGTGGTGGCGCTTCGGCAAGCTGCAAGCCGATCGAGCGGGTCATTGGGTGAATGTCGATATCCCCCGCATCGAAGCCCCTATCGAGGACATCTTCAATGTCGCCCTCGACAATATCCATAACCCCTTGGGCGAAAAGGCCGATGCCGTGTTCAACGTACTGCCCGAGGACTATCCCGAAGCAGATAATCTGCTGCCGCTCATCAATCAGGGATATCGAACCAATGACGACAGGGATTATCCGATCTTTAAGGCCAAACTGGATGCCCTGGCGCGCTTCGACAATCCCCAGCGGTCCAACGCCGAGACCCTGGACTGTGCTGGTTGCCACTATGCCGAGGCCGCCCGTTCTTACGCCCTGAAACGCTTTCCCGCGTTGAGCGATCATCTCTCGGCCGATCACTACCCGAATCCTGAACCAAACACCTTCAACCTCACCAACACTACCCTGGCCTCACAGGGCACCCGGGTCGTCAGGGCCTTCGGATTCTTTGAACGACGTCCGTGCATCAGCCAAAGGACGATTCACGATGCGGCCCAGTCGGCGCATTGGTTGAATACCTCTATGCCGCCTGCTTCTCAAACAGCTCGTTCAAAGGGAGAAACCCCTCTCACATCTCATCCTTCTGGCCCACCTGGAGGCGGAACCCCATCGACGCTGGATCAAGCCCCCGAGGCCCGAATCTGAAATATGTTTTTCTTATTTCAAGATAATATTTTTCTACAGGCTGAGGCTTTTCGGCCTCTGCCCGACAGGATCGAACTTCTGGGGGATGGAATCCGGAGACGAGGAAAGGGGATGGCGCAGAAACCGACTTAATTAATTGGGAGCTGAACGGCCGACCATGTTGAGCTGTGGTCGACCGTTCAGCTCAGGAGTAGGGTTTTGGGGGATGGTAGGGAAAAGCTGTTCCCTCACCATACCGATAACCCCCGGATCCGTGACTACTTCATAAAAACAACGGCCACGGTGTTCCAGTGTGCTGAAATCATTCCCTACCCAGATGCGGATGGGGGCCTCCCGGATCACCACCCAGTGGGCCCGGCCCTTACGATCC
>Ga0268298_10002942_pt1 | contig 18021 bp, 11 predicted proteins | sample WWTPWeurt_MetaG_FD_194462 | JGI IMG/M metagenome (GOLD analysis project Ga0268298, IMG submission 194462) | Activated sludge microbial communities from WWTP in Nijmegen, Gelderland, Netherland - WWTP Weurt | ecosystem: Engineered > WWTP > Aerobic digester > Activated sludge | place...
CGCTCACGCGTCAGGATCAGCGAAATGTGCTCCTCGGGCTCGCGGATGCGCTGTCGCTCGCGCACAAGAAGGGTGTCTGTCACCGAGACGTCAAGCCGGACAACGTCCTCCTGGACGTCGACTTCAAGCCCAAGCTGACCGACTTCGATCTGGTGCGAGTCCCGGGCACTGTCGCATTCACTCAGACGAGGGGCATGGGGAGCTTGGGGTATTCGGCGCCCGAGCTGTTCCGCAGCGGGAAGGATGTCTCGCCTCAGTCAGACATTTACTCGCTGGCGGCCACAGCCCTCTTCATGCTCGTCGGGGGCGATCCGCCGCTCCAAGAATTGATGCGCGACCCGTTCGGCTTGATCGCCGGGAGTGCGTGTCCATACGCTTTCAAGCCGGTGCTGGCGCGCGCGATGGCGTGGCAACCGCGGGATCGCTATCCGACGATGAGGCATTTCCGCGACGCGTTGGAGGGCGCTTTTGCTGCCACAGCGCTCGCGATCGAAGACGACAAAGAGACGAGGGGGACACAGGCGCAGATGCGGGTCTTCTCGCTGTCCGATGAGGAGATTGATGTGCTCCTCGCTCTCGCGCCCGTGGGGCTCAAGCGAGGCCTGCCGCCGAGAAGTCGACCTGCTCGACGGCGTGGGTGGCTGGGCAGTTTGGACCTCTCAATGGACCATGACCAGCAGTGGACGGTGTTTCTGAGTGCCTTGCGCGAACGACTGAATTCGTCGGACTCCAGCTCTTCTACCTCGCGGGCTGGACAGGCGACTGGCGACCCCGGGGGGGAGGACTGGGAGCACCTCTTCGAAGCGCTGGTCTCTATGTCTGAAGAAGATTTCGAAGGGGTCCTGGAACGAGTGCGGGGCTCGACGGGAGTCGTGGTCGCCGTCCTCCTGCGTGACTCGAACCAGTGGAAAATGGCCGGCGCTCTCCTGTCGCATCCGTGGGATGCCGCCGTGGTTGCCGCAATCCGCGGAGAGGCGTACTCGGTCGCGTCGAATCTTGGCAAGGAAGACACGCGGGAATGGAACCCGTTCGCGCGCGCGGCCCTGCTCCAGGCGAAGATGCTCGTAGCGTTCGACAAGCTGAGCGCGGGCGCGAGGGAGCGGCCGGAGGGCGCGAGTCCCAGCTTGCCTGACCTCGACCGGTTGCGGGCGATGATCGTTGAGCGGCGCTACTCGGAGGTCGAGCCCGTCGTCAATGCGCTCACCGGAGAGTTGTATTCCATGGCTTCCCGCGCTGCGCTAGCGGCTGTGGGGAGAATTCACACGCTCGCGTCCGAGGCTCTGCCCCGGCCGCGGGGGACGGTGTCCGGCGAGGCGCAGTTCACCTGGCGTCAGGGGAGGATGCGACTTTACTGGGCCCTGAAGTCGCTTGCAGAGGAGGATTTTCGGCGACTGGTCGGCCGAGTGAGCCACCCGGGTATTCTGCCGTCCCAGTACCTTCCGATCGCAGAGCGCGCGATGGCGCTCGTGCGCTTCGCCGAGCATTGGGATGCTGTGAAAGTGCTGTCTGAGGCGATCGGTGTCGCGTCCATGATTGCGGAGGAGACACCGGCTCTACGACCAGGCGCAGGAGACTCAAATGCAATGAGCATGGACGGCCTGCTCAGACGCCTTTTGTCCTCCCAAGGTTGCTCTTGGAGGAGCTATTTTTCGGATTCGCTGTGGACGACCCTCAAGAGTCACTGCTGGATACCATCAAATTTCTTGTCGCTCACGTGGGCTTCGAGCGGGTGCACGAGCAATACATGGCCACCCGTGCGAGGTTTGCCGCAGCCGGCTGGAAGCTCCCTGAAGAGGCCGAGGAACAGCCGTATTCCGATGAAGATTTCAGGGATGCTACTGCATCAGCGGCGTCGATGGGAACGGAGGCCCTCGAATGGTTGGCCGGGTCCTTCGGTGTTCCTCGCGAATACTGGATTTCTGGCGTTCTGTCCCCACTGGACGAAGCAATCAATCTCTTTGAATGGGCAGCGTGGAGACAAGACGGCATCCGCGAGCTCAAACACCTGGCGAGTATCGCTCCCCAATCCCCAACTTTCGAACAGCGAATGGCTGATCGGCGATAGCTCGGCGGGCTACTTGGGTGTGGGCTTGATGGGCCCGGGGGACGAGGGGGAGGCGGAGCCCGCGGGGGGGCTCTCGGGCCACAGGGGTTTGCCGCTCTCGTCGCGCAGCTCGACGACCTGGGTGCCTTTGGAGACGCGGGTGGCGATGACGATGATCTTGCCGCCCTCGCGACGATAAGGTCCTTCGACGTGGACCTCGCTGTCGCGCTCGAAGTGGAGGCCGCGCTGATCGAGGTACCAGCCGGGCGCGAGCTGCACGGCCACCTCGACGCCGACGAGGGTCTCTCCGCCGGAGGTGACGATGGTGGGAGTGACGCTCAGGTGGACGTTCTCGGCGAGGCGCTGCTCGGGGGGGATGCCGTCGGCGCCGAGGATCTTGCCGTCGAAGGCGAGGCGCGTGGGCTCGGGCTCCGGCGGACGCCAGGGGCCGCGCGGATCGCTGGGCGGTGAGCAACCGAGGAAGAGGGGCACGAGACACAGCGCCCCTACCCGTGCCGAATCTCGCCATCGACGAAAGAGGGAGGATCGCATGACTTCAATGCTCGCAAGGCGCGGGCCATGGAATTGCGCGGGAAAAGAGGCTGTCTGGAGGGTGGGGCACGCAGCCTTTTCGTGCTGGGCGATGGGGGGAATTTCTGGGCGCTTTTTCACCACGGAGTCACGGAGAGCACGGAGGGCACGGAGGAGTTTTTCAAGGGCCTCTATTCCATCCAGGTCCGTCGCCCCTCGCTCGCTTCGCCGTCGCCGTCGCCGTCCCCCGACTCGCCGTCGCCGTCCCCCGACTCGCCGTCGCCCGATTCGCCGTCGCCGTCCCCGACTCGCCATCGCCGTCGCCGTGCCCGATTCGCTGTCGCCGTCCCCGACTCGCCGTCGCCGTCGCCCGATTCGCCGTCGCCGTCGCCCGATTCGCCCTGCTATTTCACCGCAGCGACGCGGATCTTGGTGCGGATGATCTGCTGTTTGCCGCGCCCGATATCCGACACATCAAACCGGATCCCCCCGGGCTCGCTGCCAATCGGCGCTGCTGCCCCAGAAGGCAAGACGAAGGTCGATGTCACGTCGATCCATACGACTGCGCCGTTCTGGAAAGGCGCCCCCATCGCGAAGGATCGGCCCGAGAGCGACGCCGCCGCCGACCTCGCCGCGTTCGCCCACGCCTCCGCGGAGCCGCCGTTCATCGCGGTGGGCGTGATGGTCAGGATCTGACCCGAAGGCGTGAGGATCGCGAGGAATGTCGCGCTGCCGACAGAAGGTCCGAGCGCCTGTCGCACAGCGGATTGAAGCGCGCTCGCGACGTTCCCCGCCGCGGGCAGCGTCAGGCCCAGGGACTTGTCGCGCTCGCCAAGCGACTCGTGGAGCAGTCTTGTCGCAATGGTCTTGTCCACGGCAGGCTTCGGGCTCGTCGTGGAGGCGCCCGATGCGCCCTGTCCCTGGACAATCCCTTTGCCGCCAGGCGCCGGTGATGCGGAGTCTGTCCCACCCGGGGAGGCAGGGGCGCTCGAAAATCCGTCGGATCCGGGGCTCAAGACGAGGAGCGACAGCGCGCCGGAGGAGAGCGGGGCGGCCGGAGGCGGGCCTGTGTATTCAGGCTTATTCGACGCCGTGATCCGGGCGTCGGAGAGCGGCGCTCCCGGGGCGTCTGTCGTCTCCGGTCGTGAGGAGCGCGGGGTCGCGCTCAATGGCCCGTCCACCGAGGGGCGGTCCGACGCAGGGCGCGCACCGTCGGGGCTCCGTCCTCCAGCGGCGGCCGTGCGCGCAGGAATGTCACTCGCCCGCACGAATGGCGCATCCGGCAGCGTGCCGGGGCTCGTCTCCAGCGCACGCGATTCTGCCCCGCTCGGGGTGGGCGCAGCCGCTGCCGGGGTGGTCTCGATCTCCACGTCGATGGTCGCCTGGACAGGCACCCAGAATCCGCTGCTGAGGGCGTTCTTTGGGGCGACGAAGGCCAGCGCGAGGACGGCCGCGTGGAACGCCGCCGCCAGGGCAAAGCTCAAAAGGACGTGCGTCTCGCCAGACTTCGCACGTCGCCAGTGCCACGGCTCGGGGAGGGGCCGCGGCGCGCCAGGAAAGCGGCTCGCGGAGACCATGCGCTGAATGAGTGCAACTCACGAGCCACGGGCGGGAGCTTTTCTTCACCACGGAGCAGCTGTGTTTCTTGTCAAGTAGCGGAGGCGAGTTTTTTCGCGTCCCACAGCGCGTCGTGGCGCAGCATCGAGTTGAGGATGACAACGAGCTTTCGGATGCATGCTGTCATCGCTACGAGCCCCTTCTTGCCGCTGGCCACGAGTCGCATGTGGAAGGCGCGGATCGTTGGATTGCAGCGCACCGCGGTGAGCGTGGCCATGTACAGGACGTTGCGCACCTCGGCCCGGCCGCCGCGGATGTGGCGTGGCTTGCCCTTGCGCGGTGAGCCGCTGTCATCGTTGAAGGGGGCGACCCCGACGAGTGCAGCGATCTGCTTGTTGCTGAGCGTCCCGAGCTCGGGCAGCACCGTCAGCACGGTCCGGGATGTGGTGGGGCCCACGCCCGGCACCGACCGCAGCAGCTCGTCCTTGCGCTTCCACACGTCGCTATTCTTGATGCGCGTTCCCATATCGTCGTCGAGGGTTTCGATCTCGCGCTCGAGAAAGCTGATCGCGCGCTCCACGCTGCTGAGCACGCGCTCGACCTTGCGCGGCCCGATGAGCTGTTTCTCGCGGGTCTTCTCCGCGGCGAGCTGCGTGACCAGCTGGCGCCGACGAATCAGCAACTCCCGCAGTGCGACGGCGTCCTCGCTTGGCAGCGGCATCACACGAATGCGCTCGAACATCTTCGATGCGAACTCTGCGAGCAGGGCTGCGTCCAGGCGATCGGTCTTCGCTTCCAAGCCGAGAGCGCGGGCGAAATCGCGAACGCGCCGAGCGTTGACGACCGCGGCTGGGAGCTGGCGCGTCAGCAGAGCTGCCAGCGGCGCCATCTCATAGCCGCCCGTCGCCTCCAGGACGATGAGCTTCGGCTCCTGCGCAGCGACGAACGTGCAAAGCGCCTCGTACCCGTCCTCGGTTTGTGCAAAGCGCCTCGACGTCGGCTCGCCGTGCACTGCCACATCCAAGTTGTCCTTTGCCACATCGATGCCGACGAACTTCACTGTTTCCTCCAAAGTTGAAGCCACAAAACGCTCCCGGCGCGGCCCAGTCTTGCGCTGATTCGAGGTGCACTCTTCCAGCTGTTCGAGCTCATCCAGAAGCCTGTGCGATGGCGACCCCAGCTCCGTGACGAGCTCTGAGCTCGAGCCACAATCGGTCTACCATCGCCGCAGTCCTTTTACTCACCGTCCCACTTTTCCACAAATTCCCAGGTTCTCAGTCTCCTCCCCCCGGCCCCCCACCTCGTTACGGCGACGAGATCGCTTCGCTTGTGAAGGCAGATGGAACATACAAGCCACGGAGAGCACGGAGGTCGCACAGAGGTTTCTTTGTCCCAGATTCCCAGAGCGTTCTGAGAACAAAAAATCCTCCGTGAAACCTCTGTGACCTCCGTGGCTCCGTGGTGAAAAAGGCCCCAGAAATCGCTCAAATAATCAGCGGTCAGGCGGACTTCGCCTCGTAGCCCGCGTCCTCGACGGCCGCGATCATCGCGTCGAGCGAGGGCGCCTGTCCGGGGGCGCTCGTGATCGTGGCGTCCTTCTCGGTGAGCCGGACCTCCACGCTCGCGACGCCAGGGAGCTTCTTGAGCGCCGAGGTGACGTGGTGGACGCAGTGCTGGCAGGTCATCCCTTCGACGTGAAGCACGGTTTTTTGCGCGGTTTCCATGATCGTCTCCATGAGATCCGGGCCTGTCCGGATCAGATTGTCACTCTTGCGGACGCGGGCGGTGGTTGGTCATTGTACGGAGCGTCGAGACTCCGTCCCCCAGCGACGGCCCGGGCTTTGCGGCGAAGCGCCGGAGGCTGAGCGAGCTCATGAGCACCGAGACGCTGGAGAGCGACATGGCGGCGCTCGCGAGGACCGGGGACAGGAGCCATCCTGTGAACGGATACAGCAAACCGGCCGCCACGGGAATGCCCACCAGGTTGTAGACGAAGGCCCAGAAAAGGTTTCGCCGGATGGTGTGGAGCGTCGCGCGGGCGAGCCGCAGGGCCGTCACGAGGCTCGGCGCGCCGCCCCGCAACAAGGCCACGTCCGCCGCCGCCACAGCGATGTCCGTGCCCGTGCCGATCGCGACGCCCAGGTGCGCCGCCGCGAGCGCGGGAGCGTCGTTGATGCCGTCGCCGACCATCGCCACGATGCGGCCCTTCGCGCGCTCTTCGGTCACGACGCGGGCCTTCTCCTCGGGGCGCACCTCCGCGATCACGCGCTCGATCCCCAGCTCCTTGGCGACGGCCTCGGCCGTTGTCTTTCGGTCGCCGGTGATCATGGCCACTTCGATCCCCATGGCGAGGAGCTCCGCCACTGCCTCTTTCGCCCCGGGGCTCGGCCGATCCGCGACGGCCACGACCCCCGAGGGCGCGCCGTCCACGGCCACGAAGAAGGGCGTCCGGCCGAGCCTGGAGACCGCCTCTGCCCTGTCCGCCAGGCTGGCCGTCGACACGCCGATCTCGGCGAGCCACGCGGCGGTCCCCACACGGACCGTATTCTTACCGACGCGCGCCTCGACCCCGAGGCCCGGGGCGCTCTTGAACCCTTCGGCCGGGAGGAGGGCCACGCCGCGATCCTTGGCGCCCTGGACGACGGCGGAGGCGACGGGGTGCTCGCTCGCGTGCTCCGCGCTGGCGACGAGGGCGAGGAGGCCATTCTCGTCGAGGCCGGGAGATGCGCTGATCACGTCGGTGAGCGCCGGCTTTCCGGTGGTCAGCGTGCCTGTCTTGTCGAGGAGCACGGTGCTCACGCGACTGGCCGCTTCGAGCGCGGCGCCGCCCTTGACGAGGATCCCGAGCTCCGCGCCGCGCCCTGTGCCGACAGCGACGGCGGCGGGGGTGGCGAGCCCGAGCGCGCACGGACAGGCGATCACGAGGACAGCCACGAACCGCTCGACGGCCACGGACACGCCTGCGGCCGTCGGATCCACCAGAGTCCACACGACGAAGGTGATCACCGCGAGCCCCACGACGATGGGCACGAACACCCCGCTCACCACGTCGGCGAGCCGCGCGATGGGGGCCCTGGATCCCTGCGCCTCCTCCACGGCCGCGACGATCCGCGCGAGGGCCGTCTCCTTGCCTGTGCGCGTCACTCGAAGGACGAGCATGCCTGTCTGATTCTGTGTCCCGCCGATGACCGTGGCGCCGACGCCTTTTTCGACAGGCATGCTCTCGCCTGTGAGCATCGCCTCGTCCACCGCCGAGGCCCCGCGCACGACGAAGCCGTCTGCGGGGATCCGCTCGCCCGGCCGCACCGACAGCACATCTCCCGGTTTCACCGCCGCGAGCGGGATCTCTTCCTCGACATCCACGCTCCCCGCGAAGGTGCCAGTCACCGAAGTCTCAGCTCCCACCGCCGACGCCGTCGCCGTCGCCGCGGCGGGGGCTTGTTCTCGCACCCTTCGCGCTGTCTTGGGGACGAGGGCCACGAGCCCGCGCACAGCGTCCGCGAGGTGCCGCCGCGCCCTCGTCTCCAGCATCTTGCCGAAGAGCACGAACATCAAGATCGCGCTCGAAGCCTCGAAATAAAGGTGCGGGAGCATCCCGTGCGCGGCGTGGGGGAAGAGCCCCGGGAAGAAGAGCGCGACGCTGGAATACAGCCATGCCGCCGACGTCCCGATGGAGACGAGCGTGCTCATGTCGGCTGTCCGATGGCGTGCCGCGGCCCACGCGAGCCGGAAATAGCGCCGTCCCGGCCCGAAGATCACAGGCGTCGCGAGGGCGAACTGCAACGCTCGCCCGAAGGGCCCGGCCGTCCCCGGGATGGCCCCGTGCGACATCGCCACGACGAGCAGCGGGATCGTCAGCGCCGCGGCCAGAAAGAAATCCCGTCGGATGCTGCGCTGCTCCTCGATCTCGGCCTTTTCGATGGCCGCCGCGCGCGCGGCAGCGCCGTCCCGAGGCGCCGACTTTGCGCGTGGAGCACCGAGAGTGCCAGTCTGGGGGAGAGCATCCTTCGCGCCGAGAGTGCCAGTCTTGGGGAGAGCCCCGCTCGCGCCGAGAGTGCCAGTCTTGGGGAGAGCGTCCTTCGCGCCGAGAGTGCCAGTCTTGGGGAGAGCGTCCTTCGCACCGAGAGTGCCAGTCTTGGGTAGCGAGCCCGTCGTCGTCGCCGAGTCCGTCGTCGTCGCCGAGTCGGTCGTCGTCGCCGAGTCGGTCGTCGTCGCCGAGTTGGTCGCCGTTGCCGTTGCCGAGTCCGTTGCCGAGTCCGTCGCCGAGTCCGTTGTCGTCGCTGTCGAGCCTCTCTCCGCCTCTTCCTGCGCCTCGCGCTCCGCCTCGGCCTCGTCCGCGCCGGGCACCTCGTAGCCCGCGTCCCGGATCACCCGCACCAGCGCCGCCTCGTCCGTGGCCCCCGGATCGAACGTCACGGTGGCCCTGTTGAGCGCCAGGTTCACCGACGCCCCGCGCACGCCCGTCGACTTCGACAGCGCCTTCTCGATCCTCCGCACGCAGGCCGCGCACGTCATCCCCTGCACAGGCAGCTCGGTCTTTGCCTCGGCCCCTGCCAGACCCGAGCTCCCCTCCTGCATCGTCGTCGTCGTCATCTTCAACGCTCCGCGCTCCGCGGTTCCATACCGCTCGTCACGGCCGACGCACACCCCTTCCTCGCATTACACGCCGATCACGAACGATCTGCGCTCGAGGCTATTTCGCGTGGCAGCGGCTCTTCGCCTCGGCCGAAGCGCCTGGATCGGAGCACGTGCAGTCGACGCAGCCCTCGTCCGCGCACGCGCCGCACGTGGCGTGGACCTTCTTGCGGAGGGCCTCGCGGGCGCGAAAGACACGGACAGCCGCGTTGTTGGCTGTCAGGCCGTGCTCGTCGGCATAGGCCTTCACCGAGACGCCGTCGACCTCGATGCGGTGGAGCGCCTCTGCGTATTCAGGCTTGAGCGTGGCGGTGAGCTGGGAGACACACTGGCAGACGTGCTGGGCTGTCTCGTGGGCGGGCGGCTCGTGGGACTCCAGCTCGGCGGCGAAGGCGGCGAGCGCGCGGTCCTCGGCGCCGCGGCGGCGGTGGCGATCGATGACGGCGTTGCGCAGCGTGCGGTAGAACCAGGCCGTCGCGGAGGCGTCGTTCTCCAGCGTGTCCGCCCTGTCGATGCCGCGCGCGAAGGCCTCTTGCAGGATGTCCTCGGCGATGTCGCGGCGACCGACGCGCTTCTCCACGAAGGCGAGGAATTGGTCACGGCTCCTGACGAGCTCGCGGATCACGTGCGCGGAGGCATCCATCGGCCGAGGATGGGGCCCCTCGCTCCCCGTGGCAAGCTCCGAGTCGCGCAGTCGCCGCGGGGGGGGGACGCCGCCGCACACGAAGTTTTTCTCGCTCTGCCCCTCCTCCCCCACCGGTGACAACAAAAGCAGCTTATGCTAAGCAGCTTAGGCATGACGGACGAACATGGACCGCCGAGGCGAACCATCGAGCCCTTCGTGGGCCGAGGGCGCGAGGTCGCCGCGCTCAACCTGCTCCTGAAAGACCGCGGCGCGCGCTTCGTCCTCGTCTACGGACGGCGACGGGTCGGCAAGACGACGCTCCTCCTGCGGTGGGCCGAGCTCTCGAAGCGCCCCTTCATCTACTGGGTCGCCACGCGGGACACTCCGGTCCAGACCCGCGTCGGCCTCGCGCGGGCCCTCTGGCGCTGGGCGCACCCCGGGAGCACCGGGATCCCTCGCTTCGACACCTGGGCGGACCTCTTCGAGGCCGCGGCGCAGCTCATCGGCGACAAGCCGGTCACGCTCATCCTCGACGAGTTCTCCTATGCGGCAGAGTCCGATCCCTCGCTCCCGTCAAACTTGCAGGCGGCCTGGGATCACATCTTCAAGAAGATGGACATCACGCTCGTGCTCTCCGGCTCTCACCTCGGGATGATGAAGGGGCTCCTGTCGCATCAATCTCCGCTCTACGGACGATTCACGGCCCAGCTCCCGGTGGATCCGCTCCCGTTCTCCGCGCTCTCGGACTTCTTGCCCCGCTACAGCGCCGCCGAGAGGGTGGCAGTCTACGCGGTGGTCGGGGGGATCCCGGCCTATCTGGAGCGCTTCGACGACGAGAAGAACATCGGCGCCAACCTGCAACACCTCTTCATGCGGCGGACGGGCATGTTCCGGAGCGAGCCTTTCATGCTCATCGGCGACGTGATCCGGCGCGAGACGCAGACCTATGAGAGCATCCTCAAGGTCATCGCGGAGGGGCACCACACCCCGCAGGAGATCGGGGCGCAGCTCGATCTGACGTCGGGGTACCTGAGCCCCTATTTGAAGCAGCTCACGGCGCTCCACCTCGTCGAGAGACGACTCCCTGTCACTCTCCCCCCCGCGCGTCGGGCGTCGAGCCGAGAGGGGCGATATCACCTCAGCGACTCGTATCTGCGCTTCTACTTTCGCTTCATCGCTCCCAACCTGCCCCTCGTCGAGCAGGAGCAGACGGAGCTGCTCTGGGAGCGGATCGCCGAGCAGCTCCGAGCGTTCGTCGGGGTCACGGCGTTCGAGGAGATCTGCCGCGATTGGGTGCGCGCGATGGGGCGGAGGCGGCGCCTCTCGATGGTCCCGGAGATCGTGGGCAGTCATTGGTCCAGAGGCGAGCAGATCGACGTCGTCGCCATCAACTGGCGTGACAGGACGATGCTCGCGGGGGAGTGCAAATGGGGCTCCGAGAAGGTCGGCTCGAGCGTCGTCGAGGAGCTCGTCGCGAAGGCGGAGCGAGCCAGGCCCGAGCCGGACTTTCGCCTGTCTTATGTGGTGTTCTCCCGCGCCGGGTTCACTCGGGCGGCGAAGATCGAAGGCAAGAGCCTCGGCGTGAGGCTCATCGAGGTGATGGAGATCGATCGCGATCTGTGCAAGGCGGACGCCGAGCCCTGAAGATGCGGTTGGCCCTTCTGCCGAACAGGAGCCCCGCGAGGGCGAGGAGCCCCAGGGCAGCCCCGGCGTCGTCGCGCGGGGCCGTGCGGCAGCCGCAGCCGGGATCCGCCGCGGGAGAGGGGGTGTTCGCGACTGGCAGCTTCTCCACCACGCGAACATCGATGACAGACGCGCTCACGCCGGCGTCGCCCGAGCGGAGGGCCACCAAGCGAAAACGACCGAGCCTCGAAGGGGTCCAGTCGAGCTGCGCGTCGCCCGACGCCGCGGCGCCCTCGGGGCCGAGCAGAGCGATCGTTGTGTCCGCCTCCGAGAAGGCAGGAGGGAGGGGGAAAGTGGCCTTCTGGCCGAGCTCCACGAGCACGGATGTCGGGCCGACAGAGGGGTCCTCCGGCGGGCAGTCGGCCGCGTCTTCTTCGGGGATCAGCGGGGCGATCGCGTCCTGGACAGTCCGCCACGAGGGCTGATTGGCGGTGAGCCACAGGCACGCCGCGCTCGTCCTGTCCGAGGTCTCTGCGGCGGCTTCACCGAGGTCAGCCGCGCGCTCGGCGGAGAGGGCGAACAGGGCCGCTCGGGCGGTCACCTGGGTGGCGCGGGCATAGGCGTCGATCTCGTCCGAGAGGGCCTGATCGGCGAGGTCGCGACGGAGGTCCACGTCCGCGATCGCGAGCCTGCCGAGCAGCGTCCCGAGGGCGAGGGCCGCGTCGCGCCTCGCCTTCCCCGGAGCCTTCGCGGCGGCGTGATCGGCGAGGGCCTTCGTCAACGCCGGAGAGGCCAGCTCGTCGGGCCACAGCGTGTCGTGGTGCACCATCTCGGCGAACAGATCCGCGAGCGCCCGAGGGGGGGAGTCCGCGTCCGCGAGGAGCAAGGCGAGATCGGCTGTGCGCAGGGGGGCGCCCTGTCCCCTGTCCGTCGTATACTGCACAGGATCAAAGGAGAGCTCCGCGTAGCTCGCGATGGCCGGGAGGGACGCGAGGGCGTGGCGCATGGGGTTCGCGAGGAGCCCGCCGCTCTCCGGAAAGAGGGTCTCTCGGCCTGTGATCGGGTGCGTGTGGAGCGAGCGGAGGACCTCCACGTCGTTCACGGGGTAGTTGTCCCAGACGAAGACGGCCGAGGGCTCCTTCCCGGCGAGGGCCCCGAAGGCCGCGGCGTCATCCAGCGTGATCTCCTTGGAGAATACCCCCTGTCCTGTCCACGCGAGGGGCACCTCCAGAGGCAGCGTGGCGAGGGCCGCGAGGTACTCCTTGTCCGCCGCGGACAGCCCATCCGCGAGGCCGGCGTAGACCGTCGGCACGAACCACAGGCGCGAGGAGGAGTCGCGGGCCTTCATCGCGTCGAGGAGGGCAGTCGCGAGATCGGCGTGGGCCTGTCCGAGGGCCGCCGTGTGCGCCTGCGACAGATCGTCCATCAGCAGGGCCGCGTCGCGGATGCCCGCTTTTTCGGCCATGGATCCCACCTTGTCGAGCAGTATCTGCACGTCCGCGGGGTCCTCCGGATCGATGTCCTTCCCTGGCGAGACGGCCCACACCACGTTCACGCCCACGCCTCGGCCCGCGTCGGCGACGGCCTTGAAATGGGCCATCTCCTCGTCGGAGTAGGGCTCGCGCCAGGCGTCGCGGTGCTTCGGGTCCTGTTTTGGAGCGTAGACGTACGTGTCGAGCCCGAGGGCGCCCATCGCGAGCACCACCTTCTCCCGCTCGTGCCATGTCCACGGACGCCCATAGAACCCCTCGATCACCCCGTGGACAGGGCCCTCGGGCGGCCGGACCAGCGCCGCTCCCGAGCACGTCACATCCACCTTCACGGGGGCCTCGGAGGAGCCCACGCCCGACACTGAATACGTGTATTCCATGGGCCGCGGATCGAACCGGACGCTCGCGTCGGTGAGGGTCGCCTTCGACGTCGACCGCTGGCCGAAGTGAGCTGTTCCGCCCGAAGGAAGGTCGCGTGTCGCCTCCACGGCGAGCAGTCCGTCGCCGTCGAACGTCAGGTGCACGCCTGCCTCATCGCACGTCCCCTTGACCGGGCCGAGGGTGCCTGTCGTCGGGCCGCCGAAGACAGCCACTCTCGCGACCCGGGCCCCGCCGGGGAAGATCGCCTGAAGCACACGGAGAGAGGGCGCCTCCTTGAACGTGAGCGTGACGCCTGTCGCATCGCCCTGCGCGTCCGCGGCCATCTCGGTGAGCGTGCCCTGGTCCGGCCCTGTGAAGAGGCGAATCGGCGCGTCGGGAGGATCGATGTCGATCCGAACGGACGTGACAGGAAACGCCTCGATTCCGCCTCGTGTGGACCAGTCGAAGAGCATGGAAGCGGTGGAGCCCTCTTCCGCCGGCACCTCCCATGCCGTCTGCGGATCCTCATCGCGCACGGCGCCCGGACCCTTGTCGAGCTCGGAGAAGCCGAAGGACGACAGCGAGAAGGGGGCTACCTCGATCGACGCGAAAGGCGCCAGATCCAGGGGTGGGGGCGCAGAGTGAGCGGGGCGCCCGGCGAGGAGAAGGCAAGTCGAAACGACGAGGGGCACGAGGGATCGCATCGCGCCATCCTAGACGATGCGCACTGTGGGATCGCTGGGATGTCGAACCAAGCCTCGGGTGCTGCGCCGAAACGCGCGACATCACTGCCCGAAAAGGCCACTGTCGCTCGCTCCGTGCCAGGCGACACGGCGGGCGTCCGTCGTGCTTCACTTCGGGAAGCAGACGTACTATTCTCGGCGCCGACGAGAATCACATGTCCCGTTTGAAACGAATCGCCATTGAGCACTATCGCGCTTTCGAACAGGGGCTCGAGCTGGAGCTTCGCCCGCTGACGCTCGTCTACGGAAAGAACAACGCGGGCAAGAGCTCGATCGTGCGCCTGTTGGGGATCATCCAGGATTCGCTCGCCGAGTCCTCGAAGAGCCCCTTCGATCTCAGCGGTGCAGCCGGGGGCAGCGGCAAATCAACCTTTCTCGATGTGTTGAATGCCCGTGATCGCGAGCTGAAATTCCTGCGATTCACGCTCACGTGGGACGACGGGTTCGATGCCACCTGGAGGATCGGGCTATACGAGGTGGATCGCATCGAACGCCTGCGAATCGAGGAGCTGTCCGTCGCTGGGGCGCCCGTTTCCGGGATGGACCGGGCCATTTGTTGGTACGGCGACCCGAAAGTGCCAGAGGTCATGCCGCCCGAAGGAGCCGACCGACTGGCGTCAATCACTTTCGGCGGACTCATGCCGGTGGAGGCGTCCGCGTCGCATCCACTGCTGTCCGCTTTGCGAGCACGTCTGTTGGAGATCCGCGGCCAAGTCCAGTATTTGTCCGCAGTACGCGCGGAGCCCGCGACCGCGATCCGAGAAGGAGGGACCCCACCGGACCTCTCGGCAGACGGCAAGGAGGCGCCGCAGATATTGCTCTACGACCGTCTCGTCTTCAGCGAGGTGGAGGCGTGGATCCGTCGTGAAGTGAAGCGCGAGCTCAGGCGCGAGCCGGTCGGGCCGAAGACCTGGCAATGGCACCTACCTCCGAGCGGCGCTCCCGAGCTCTCGATTCCGTTCGCTTCGACCGGTGAAGGGATGGCTCAGGTCCTGCCCGTCCTCGTTGCTCTCGCGCTGAGGCGCACCACGAGCCGGACGGATGGCAAATGTTATCTGGCCATCGAGGAGCCCACGACGCATTTGCATGACGATCTCCAGATCCAGCTAGCGAAGCGATTCGCGGAGATCGCCAAGGAGGCCACGCCGCCGATCACGCTCCTGGAGACCCATGCTCGGCCGCTGCTCCTTGGTGTTCAGCTAGCGATCAAGGAGGGGTTGGATCCTTCGCGTGTGATCCTCTACTGGGTCGACCAGGATGACAAGGGCGTCAGTCGGGCAGAGTCGGTCGAGTTCGACAAGGACGGCCTCCCGACGAGCCAGCATTTGCGCACGGCCTTCGCCGACGAACGGCGGCTTCTGCGAGAGCTCAGCCGAGCACATCTTCGCGCTCGCGACGGCGAGCCCGCCGAGCAAGCTCCGATCGAGAAGGCCTCGGTCCGATGATCGTGACCCTCGATCAGCGTCTGTTCGTTCAGGGCACACTTGGCGTCGTACGAGGCTTGAGCTTCGTCATCAGCGCTGAAGAGCGGTGTCACGTCCTGTTGACAGACCCACTCTGGGACCCTGAAGATGAGAGTCAGCCCATCCAAAAGTGGCTCACTGCCCTGTCCGGTGAGGCAGTCGAGGCCGTACGCGCCAGCTTGGATAGAGGCCTCGATGAAGCCGCGAACGCCAGCAAATCCGTCGCGCGGGTCCGAGTTGAGCCGCTCGTCGCGAGCCGCTGGGAGGACGGCGTGCTGTCACCGGCAGACGCCCTCCGCTTGATGCAGACTCCGCTGTGGCTCGTGCTGGAGAACGGCCGAAATGATCTGCAGTTTCTGCTCCGTATTCTTGACCGAAGAGATCGTGTTTTTCTGGAGGAGCACCTGGCCGAAGGTAGGGTCGAGGTCCCGGTAGGCGGCGGAACCGGAGAGCTCAAGGTTTTTCTCGAGGACCTTGCCACTCTCCCCGCGGTTCAGTCGGGTGCTCGGCAGACCACTGGCTGGATCCGCCGCCTTCGTAGCTGGGTGATGTTTGATCGCGACGCCCACCACGAAGATCCAGCTCAGCCTTCAAGCCTGTCGGAGACGTTGCGTTTGCTGTGCGCGAGCATGACGCGGCCTCGTCCGTTCCCTGGTCACCAGCTCGGGCGCCGAACGATCGAGAACTATCTCCCCGTCAAAGCTCTCGAATTCTGGGCGGAGAACGCTCAGACGAGCGGCTCGAAGAGGCGACTGCGGCAAATGGTGTGGGCGTTCTCGTCATTGGAGTTCGGCGAGATCCGGAGGGCTTGCTTCGCGATGAAGGAGGGCCTTGTCAAGGACGTTGCCCCGGCGGTTCGTGAGGATCTGAAGCGGCGAAAGCTCAAGCAAATGAAGTTGAAGCGCCATCCGTCTTGGTTCACCGAAGACCAGCTTCGGAGTGTGCTCAAGCGGAGGTCGAAGACACGCGAGCGCTGGCTCGAAGAGACGGAGCTGCCGGCCGTTTTCCGCGGGATGAGGGACCCCGTGCTCCTCCGTTCATTGAACCGCGGTTTCGGAGATCGAGTGGCGGAGCTCTACGGCGACCGAGACCTTGATGATGCATGTTTTAATCGCGTATTCATAGATGACAGCGTCGCGAAGGCTTGGCGGGAGGGGCTCGTGGAGAGTCTCCGAGCGGTGCTCTGATCATGGGACGCATGTTCGAGACCCCTGTCCTGCCGCGCCTCGCCGAGCTCCTCGAGGAGGTCCGAGAAGGAGCGATCAGGATCCCCGAATTTCAGCGTGGATACGTGTGGTCCGACGATCAACGACTTCGACTGATGGACAGCATTTGGCGGGGTATTCCGATTGGCAGTCTCCTCGTATGGAGGACGGTGGCGGACAAGGGGCTCCGCGTCAGGACTCAGATTGGTCCGTGCAAGCTGCCCCAGGCGGGCGTTCCGACATCGAGAGGCTATTTGGTGGACGGCGTCCAGCGGGTCACGACGCTGTTCACGGCGCTCATGCCTTTCCCGGAGCTGAGCGAACGCGACGAAGACGGGCGTCGCTGGCCAATCTATTTCGATCTCGAGCCCGATCGCGGCGACGATCTGCGGTTTCGGCTCCGGCACGCTCACCAGGCGGTCCCCGTGACATGGATTCCGCTGTCGTGCTTGCTGGACGACGCGATGTTGCTCGAATTTCGTCAAGATCTGGTCGACGCTGGGCGGCGCGATCTCTTGCAGGAGACGCGCCGTTTGGAGAGCCGCTTTCGGGACTATGTCGTTCCGGTTGTCCCGCTGGTGTCCGATGATCAAGAGCTCGTCACGGAAGCGTTCGCCCGAGTGAACAGTCAGGGACAAGATCTGGACGAAGGAGACATGGCGCACGCGTTGACGCAGGGGCAAGGCTTCAGCTTCAACGAGGAGCTGGCCACCGTCACGGAGCGACTGTCGCCGGTTGGCTGGGAGGGAATCGGGAGGAGGACGTTGATCGCGGCGCTCAAGGCTATCTGGAACCTGGACGTCTACAAGTCGGGGACAAGGGGGCTCAAACAGAAGCTGGAGTCTCGTGAGGGGCGCGCTCTCCTTCGCGCGCTCCCCGAGCTCCTTGAGCCCGTCATCGAGGTGTTTCGGACATTCGGTGTTTATGGTCCCGGGAGTCTGCCCTATTCGTACCAGTTTGTCGCTGTTCTTCGAGCGGCGCACCACCTGGGCGCGGAGCGTCTGGGCGCCGCCAACGGGCCGCTGCGGAAGTGGTTCTTCTGGACCACGTACAACGAGCATTTTACCGGGATGACCAGCGGCCAGCTTCGGGTGGAGCTCGAACGGGTCGCGGCCCTGATCGGCGGGGCTCCTTGGCAGAGCTGGTACGATGTTCCGCACGTGAGCGCCGTGACACGGCTACGCGCCAACGCGGTGCGGTCGCGCGCGGCCATCCTCGTCATGGCGATCACTGGAGACGCGATGGCCGGGGACGAGGATCAACGGCGGCTCTATGGCGCGTCAGGCACGGATGCGCTGCACAGATTATTTGCGGACGAATCAGCCTATGATCTGGAGAATCGCGTCCTCGCGTCCGAGGGGGACATGAAAAAGCTGCGCGACTGGACGCGGGCGGCCGGGGCGGATTCAACGCCCGCCCGCTTAAATGAGCTGGAGATGCTCCTCCGTCGGTACCTGGTAGGGGTGGGCCCGACAGGCTTCGGCCTGGATCCAAAGGGCACGCTCCGCGATCGCGCGAGACTCCTCCGACGAATAGAGAGAGAGTTTGTCGAAGAGCTCGAAGGGATCTGGGAGTCGACGGACACGAACGACTGAGGCGTTCGGTGCGGTACAAAGGGGGCTCCAACCGAAGAGCATCGTCTGGGCCATCGGGGCGGGGTGATGGGTCACAGATGGAGCACCCGAGTCACAAACTGTAACCCCCCTTCGGTACCAACCTGTACCCCCCGAGCCCCCCGGCACCCC
>Ga0268298_10002947_pt1 | contig 18001 bp, 16 predicted proteins | sample WWTPWeurt_MetaG_FD_194462 | JGI IMG/M metagenome (GOLD analysis project Ga0268298, IMG submission 194462) | Activated sludge microbial communities from WWTP in Nijmegen, Gelderland, Netherland - WWTP Weurt | ecosystem: Engineered > WWTP > Aerobic digester > Activated sludge | place...
CGCAGGCCATCGACCACATCGTCGCGCGCGCCAAGGCGCATGGCGTGGTGGCCGGCATCCACAACGGCCGCAGCGACGTCGCCAAGGCGCGCATCGCCCGTGGCTTCCGCTTCGTGACGGTGAGCTCCGACGCGCGCCTGATCGCCGCGGGTTCACAACAGGTTCTGGCCGAAATGCGCCAGCGCTGAACGAAGAAAGGACATCGCCATGAAGCTGGGATTTATCGGCCTCGGGATCATGGGCGCGCCCATGGCAGGCCATCTGCGTGCCGCCGGGCATGACTTGTTCGTCAATACGCGCAGCAGCGTGCCGCAAGCCCTGCGCGACGCCGGCGCGGTGGCCTGCGCCTCGCCCAAGGAAGTGGCGCAGCGCGCCGACGTGATCTTCACCATGGTGCCGGACACGCCGGACGTGGAGAAGGTGCTGTTCGCCGACAGCGGCGTGGCGGCGGGTCTCTCCAAAGGCAAGACCGTGGTCGACATGAGCTCGATCTCGCCGATCGAGACCAAGGCCTTCGCCAAGCGCATCAACGAACTCGGCTGCGACTACTTGGATGCGCCGGTGTCGGGTGGCGAAGTCGGCGCGAAGGCGGCCAGCCTGACCATCATGGTCGGCGGCCCGCAAGCCGCGTTCGAGCGCGTGCTGCCGCTCTTCCAGCTGATGGGCAAGAACATCACGCTCGTCGGCGGCAACGGCGACGGCCAGACCACCAAGGTGGCCAACCAGATCATCGTGGCGCTGAATATCGCGGCGGTGGGCGAGGCGCTGGTCTTCGCCAGCAAGGCCGGCGCCGACCCGGCCAAGGTCAGGCAGGCGCTGATGGGCGGCTTCGCGGCCAGCCGCATCCTCGAAGTGCATGGCGAGCGCATGATCAAGCGCACCTTCAACCCGGGCTTCCGCATCCAGCTGCACCAGAAAGACCTGAACCTCGCGCTGCAAGGCGCCAAGGCACTCGGTGTGAGCCTGCCCGGCACGGCCAACGCGGCGCAACTGATGCAGGCCTGCGCGGCGCACGGGCTGGCGGACAGCGACCACTCGGCGCTGGTGCGCGCGCTGGAGATCCTCGCGAAGCACGAGGTGGCCGCCGGATAATTCGGCGCATGACCACGCCGAACCCCCACACCGATCCGCGCGGCTTCCTGCGCGCGCTCTACGACGCCGCGGTGGCCCGCGCGCTGCCCGCCGAAACCACCGCGCCCTGGCTGCCGCAGCCGCCCAAGGGCCGCACCGTGGTGATCGGCGCCGGCAAGGCGGGCGGCGCGATGGCGCAGGCCGTCGATGCGCTGTGGCCCAAGGGCGCGCCGCTGTCGGGCCTGGTCGTCACGCGCTACGACCACGTGCCTCCGGCCTACAAGGCGAAGCCGGGCCGCATCGAAGTCGTCGAAGCCGCACACCCGGTGCCCGACGAAGCCGGCCGGCGCGCCGCCGAACGCATCGCGCAGCTTGCGCAAGGGCTCACGGCCGACGACCTCGTGCTGTGCCTGATCTCCGGCGGCGGCTCGGCGCTGCTCTCCTTGCCCGCGCCCGGCATCACGCTCGAGGAGAAGCAGGCCATCAACAAGGCACTGCTCAAGAGCGGTGCGGCCATCGACGAGATGAACTGCGTGCGCAAGCACCTCTCGGCGATCAAGGGCGGGCGGCTGGCGACGAACTGCGCGCCGGCGCGCGTGGTGACGCTCTTGATCAGCGACGTGCCGGGCGACGCGCCCGAAGTCATCGCCAGCGGCCCGACGGTGCCCGACAGCACGACCTGCGCCGACGCGCTGGCGATCCTGAATCGCTACGGCATCGAAATCCCCGCCGCCGCGCGCGCCGGGCTGGAGAGCGGCGCCTTCGAGTCGCCCAAGCCGGGCGATGCGCGCTTCACCGGCCACCAGGTGCACATGATCGCCACGCCGCGCCAGAGCCTGGAAGCGGCGGCGGCGGTGGCGCGCGACGCCGGCATCACGCCCTACATCCTCAGCGACGAGATCGAAGGCGAGTCCAGAGAGGTCGGCAAGGTGCACGCCGCGCTGGCGCGTTCGGTGGCGCATGCCGGTACGCCTTTCGCGAAGCCCTGCGTGATCCTGAGCGGCGGCGAGACCACCGTGACGGTCAGAGCCAAGGGCGGCCGCGGCGGCCGCGCCACCGAATTCCTGCTCGGCTGCGCGATCGCGTTGCAGGGCCAGCCGGGGGTGCACGTGCTCGCGGCCGACACCGACGGCATCGACGGCGTGGAAGACAACGCCGGCGCCATCGTCACGCCCGACACGCTCGCGCGCGGCCGCGCCGCGGGCATGAAAGCGCAGGAGTTTCTCGACGCCAACAATGCCTACGGCTTCTTCGCGCCGCTCGGCGATCTGGTGGTGCCGGGGCCGACGTTCACCAACGTCAACGACTTTCGGGCGCTGCTGGTGGTGTGAGCCGGCGCGGTCTACTGCCTGCGGCGCCGGCGCGCCGCCAGTTCGGCCCGGGCGGCGGCATCAGCCGCCACGACGTCCGCAAACCGCGCCGCCGGGAATGCACGCAATGCGGGCAGCCCCGAAGGGAAATAGTCGCGGGTGGCCGGTAGGTCCACCACGCGCAGCAAGTCGAACGTGGTCAGCATCCCGCGTTGCGCCTCGTGGCGGAGCTCCCAATCCCGTGGCGCGGCGTGCGCCTGGCTGGTGCCGTAGGCGGCGGCGATCACCGTGCCATCGGGCAGTACGTTCAACACCAGTACCGGGCGTGCCTTCGGCCCCGGCACATCGGGCGCCTCTCGCAGCGGGAACCTGCACCACACCACGTCCAGCGGGCGGGGCCTGCGCACGGGCGCCTACCGCTTCAGGAAGTCCTTGCCTGCCCCAAGCGCGGCCAATTCCGGCGCCAGCGCCCACTTGCCGGATCGCTGGAGCTTGCGCATGCGCGCCGCGCATTGCTCGGGCGTCATCGGCTCGTACATGCGTTCGTCGTGGTGCGCCTTCAGCGCTGCCAGCACGGCCGCACGCGCGGTGCGCTTGCCCGTGTCAGCTTTGACCTGGGCAACGATGTCGTCCGGCAATTCGATGGTCAGCGTGCTCATGGCAATCACGGAGGGTGGGCAGCAGCCTGCGCGATTCTGCCTGAGGCAGCGGGCCGATGTGCGCCGCTCAGCGCACCTCCACCTCCACGAATACCACTTCCCCCGGCCCCGGGTTGATGACGTTGTGACGCACGCCGACCTGGCGCCCGTACGAGCGGCCCTTGACGAGCTCGCTGGTCTTGCTGCCTTCGTCGGTCTCGAGCACCAGGCTGCCGTCGGTCATGGGCACCACCACGTAGTCGTGGGCGTGGGTGTGCCAGCCGGTTTCGCTGCCGGGCGGGAAGCGCCATTCGGTGACGATGACGCGCTCGTTGTCGATCTGTACGGTGGGGATGGCTTGGGATCTCATCGCAGGCTTTCGAGGGTGGGGTGGCGTTGCTCAGGGGCTGCTGTGGAGGATGGAACGAGTGGGGTCGGGTCAGGCAGCGCCGCGCTGCAGCGCGCCGCCGAAGAACCGGCGAGTGTTGAGCGCCAGGGCGTCGATGTGGTAGCCGCCTTCCTGCACGTAGACGGTGGGCAGCTTCAGGCTGGCCACGGCCTGGCCGAGGCGGTAGAAGCCTTCGCTGCCGACGCCGACCTGCGATTGCGGGTCGTCCTTGTGGATGTCGAAGCCCAGCGCGAAGACCAGCGCATCGGGGCGATAGGCGCGCACGGCATCGAGAGCGCGCTCGACCTGCTCGAAGAAGAAGGCTTCCGACGAGCCGTGCGGCATGGGCAGGTCCAGGTTGAAGCCGCAGCCGGCGCCGGCCCCGATTTCATCGGCGAAGCCGGCCACGCCGGGGTAGAAGTTGGTCGGGTCGCCATGGATGGAGACGTAGAAGACGTCGTCGCGTTCGTAGAAGATTTCCTGGATGCCCTGGCCGTGATGCATGTCGGCGTCGAAGATCGCGACGCGCGCATGCTTCTCGCGCAAGCGCTGCGCCGCGATCGCCGCGTTGTTGAGGTAGCAGAAGCCGCCGGCGGCCGCCGCGCGCGCGTGGTGGCCGGGCGGCCGGCACAAGGCGTAGCTGTGGCGCTCGCCGGCCAGCACGGCATTCGCGGCAGCCACGGCACACTGGGCGGACCAATAGGCCGAGCGCCAGGTGAACTCGCCCACCGGGCAGCTGCCATCGGCCAGGTAGGCGGCCGCCTGGGCCAGGATGCCGCGCAGCGCGTTGGGCTCGCGCACGAAGATGTTGGACATCACCTCGTCGCCCCAGTCGGCGGGCATCTTCTTCCACTCGGCATGCGCGGTTTCCAGAAAGCGCAGATAGGGCGCGGTATGCACCGCCTGCAGCGCGGCCATGCCGTGGTCGGCCGGCGTCTGCACCGCCAAGCCCAGGGCCTCGACGCCGCGCAGGATGGCGCGCGCGCGCTCCGGCACTTCCTGCGGCTTGCGCATCTGGCCGCGCGAGAGGTAGGTCTGCGGATGGTGCAGCAGTTGCTCGGGGTGGAAGAAGGTCTTCATGCGAGGCTCCGGCCGGAGGCCATGGGGTTCAGGTCAGCAGCTTGCCGCGGTTGAGGAGATTGCGCGGGTCCAGCGCCTGCTTGAGCGTGCGCATCAGCGCCAGTTCCTCGGCTGTGCGCGAGTGGCCCAGGTAGGCCTTCTTGTGCTCGCCGATGCCGTGCTCGGCCGACACCGAGCCGCCATAGCGGCGCAGCAGCGCATAGACGCATTCGTCGATTTCCGCTTCGGGGAAGGGGCCCCAGCGCGCATCGAGCCGCACGCCCACGTGCAGGTTGCTGTCGCCGATATGGCCGAAGTGCACGTGCTCGCAGCGCGGGAAGGCGCTGCGCAGCGCGGCCTGCAGCGCGTCGACGAAGCGGCCGAGGTCGCTGATCGGCAGGCTTACGTCGTAGCCGCAATAGGGTGCCCACATCAGCGGAAATTCCGATACCGCGTCGCGCAGGAGCCAGAAGGCGTCGCGCTCCTTGAGCGACTGGGCGATCGCCGTGTCGCGCAACCAGCCCTGCTCGAAGGCGGCCTCGAGCATGGCCGAGAACATCGCCATGTCGCGTTCGGCGTCGCTGCCTTCCATCTCGATGAGCACCTGCAGGCCCTCGGCACTCACCGGCGAGCGCATGCCGGGCACGCGGGTGGTGACCAGCGCGTGGAAGTCGGGCCACATCACCTCGAAGGCCGACAAGGTGCCCGCCAGCGCGCGCTGCGCGTGGCGCAGGAAGCGCACCACCGTCTCGTGGTCGGGCAGGGTGCACCAGGCGGCGTGGCAACTGCTCGGCAGCGGATGCAGGCGCAGCACCGCGCGCGTGACGATGCCCAGCGTGCCCTCGGAGCCGATGAACAAGTGCTTGAGGTCGTAGCCGGCATTGTTCTTGAGCATCTTGTTGAGGCTGCCCACCACGCTGCCGTCGGCCAGCACGGCCTGCAGGCCCAGCACCTGCTCGCGGAACATGCCGTAGCGGATCACGCGGTTGCCGCCGGCGTTGGTGGCGATATTGCCGCCCACCTGGCAGGAGCCGCGCGCGCCCAGGTCCACCGCCAGCAGCAGGCCCGCGGCGCGCGCCGCTTCCTGCGCCGTCTGCAGCGGCGTGCCGGCCAGCACGGTCAACGTGCCTGCCGCGATGTCGATCTCCTCCACGCCATTGAGCCGCTCGAGCGACAGGGCGATGTCGCCCTCGGCCGGCAGCGCGCCGGCCACCAGGCCGGTGAGGCCGCCCTGCGGCGTCACGGGCTGCTCGTGGCGGTGGCAGATGGCCATGACGCGCGCGACTTCATCGGGGCTGCCGGGGCGCACCAGGGCCAGCGGCACGCGGCGCTGGGTCTGCATCCAATCCGTGCAGTGGCGCGGCGGGATGTCCGCGCCGCTGAGCACATGGGCCGCGCCCACGGCCTGTGCGAGTTCATCGAGAAGCCTGCTCATGGCTGTGGCCTCAGCGGCTCGCGCCGCGCGCCACCAGCATGGCGCGCCATTGGCTGCGGAAGACCGGCAGCGAGAGCGCCAGGCCGGCGCAGGCGATGACGGCGATACCCAGCAGGGCGATGGCGTCGGGCCGCTGCCCGAAGACCAGCACGCTGAACAGCACCGCCAGCAGCAGGTGGAAATAGTTGAAGGGCGCCAGCGACGAGGCCGGTGCCTTCTGGAAGGCCTTGATCAGCAGATACTGGCCGATGCCGCTGAGCGCGCCCACCGCGGCCATCAGCGCCAGGTCGCGCGCATCGGGCCAGGCCAGGCGGCCGGCGGTGGGCAGCGACAGGCAGGTCATCACGGCGCAGACCAGCGCGGTCCATGCAAACTGCTCTTGCGAGCTGACCTTGCCGGCCAGCCGGCGCGTGAGGATCTGCAGCATGGCGTAAGCGGCCGCGGCCATCAGCATCAGCACGGTGCCCACCAGGGGCAGGGCGGCTCCCGGGCGCACGATCAGCAGCATGCCGATGAAGCCCGCCAGCACCGCCTGGCTCTGCGCGGTGCGCACCTGCTCGCCCAGCAGCCAGGGCGAGAGCGCGACGATGATCAGCGGCGAGAGGAAATAGATCGCCGTCGCTTCGGCCAGCGGCATGGTGTGCAGCGCCTGCATGAAGGAGAGCCCCACCGTGCCCAGCATCACGCCGCGCCACAGCAGGGTGCGGCAGTGCGCGGCGGGCAGGCGCCAGGGCGTGCCGCTGCGCTGCATCAGGACGACGGCCATCAGCAGCACCGTGCCGTAGCGCACCAGGTTGACCAGCGGCGCGGGGTGGCGCGCCACCAGGTCCTTGGCCAGCATGTCCAGCGTGGCCAGCGCGACGATGGCGCACAGGAAGATGCCGCAGGCCTGCAGCCACAGCGCATGGGCGGGCCGGCCGGCTTGCGCTGATGTCATGCACCCGCCTTCGCGTCGGGTGGCACGCCGGCCGTCTCCAGCATCGCATTGAGCAGCACATTGGCGCCGGCCTCGAGGTGCGCCGGCTGCGCGTCCTCGATCTCGTTGTGGCTGATGCCGTCGCGGCAGGGCACGAAGATCATCGCGGTGGGGGCCACGTCGGCGATATAGACCGCGTCGTGCCCGGCGCCGGTGACGATGTCCATGTGCGTGTAGCCGGCGCGCTGCGCCTGCTCGCGGATGCGCTGCACCAGCGGCGCGGCGAAGGGCGTGGGCGGAAAATGCTGCACGTCGATCAACTCCACCTCGACGCCGAAGCGCTCGCGCGCCTGTGCGCAGGCCTGGCGCCAGCGCCGGTCCATCAGCGCCAGCGTGCCGGCGTCTTCATGGCGCAGGTCGGCGCTGAAATGCACGCGGCCGGGAATCACGTTGCGCGAGCCCGGATGCACCTGCACCACGCCCACGGTGCCGCGGCCATGCGGCTGGTGCTCGCGCGCGATGTGGATCACCTCCTGCATCAGGTGCGTGGCGGCAAATAGCGCATCGCGTCGCACCGACATGGGCGTGGGGCCGGCGTGCATCTCCATGCCGGTCACATTCACGTCGTACCAGCGCAGGCCCAGCGAGCCGGTGACCACGCCGATCACCTTGTCCTCGGCTTCGAGGATGGGGCCTTGTTCGATGTGCGCCTCGAAATACGCCGCCACCGGACGCCCGCCCACCGGCAGCTCGCCGGCGTAGCCGATGGCGCGCAGCTCGTCGCTCACGCGCAGCCCGGCGCGGTCGGTGGCCGCTAGCGCGGTGGAAAGCGGAAATTTGCCCGCGAAGACGCCCGAGCCCATCATCACCGGCACGAAGCGCGAGCCTTCCTCGTTGGTCCAGATCGCCACCTCCAGCGGCGCCTCGGTCTGCAGGCCGCGCTCTTGCAGCGTGCGCATGACTTCCAGGCCCGCCATCACGCCGTAGCAGCCGTCGAATTTGCCGCCAGTGGGCTGGGTGTCGATGTGGCTGCCGGTCATCACCGGCGCCAGCGCGGCATTGCGGCCGGCACGGCGGCCGAAGATATTGCCGACTTGGTCGACCGTCACGGTGAGGCCGGCCTGTTTCATCCAGCCGACCACCAGATCGCGCGCCTGGCCGTCCAGCGCGGTCAGCGCCAGGCGGCAGTTGCCGCCCTGTTCGGTGGCGCCCACGCGGGCCAGATCCATCAGCGACTGCCACAGGCGCTGGCCGTTGATGTGCAGAGTGGTATTCGACATGGCGGCGACGATTCAGTGGGTCGAAGCGCGCTCGCGCTGCAGTTGCTGCGCGCGCGCGCGGATGGCCGAGAGGGTTTCGCCCGGCGCGATGGCGTCGGCATCGCAGCGGATCTCGATCAGCGCCGGCAGATGCTCGCGCTCGGCGAAGGCGAGCGCCCGGGCGAAGGCGGCCTCGAACTGGGCGTTGTCGCTCACCGTTTCGCCGTGGCCGCGGTAGGCGCGCACGAGCTGGGCGAAGTCGGGGTTGTCGAATTCGAGCGCGATGCTGCGCGCCGGAAATTCGCGTTCCTGGTGGGCGCGGATGGTGCCCCACATGCCGTTGTTGAAGACCAGCACGACGATGCCCAGCCGGTATTGCATCGCCACGCCCAGCTCCTGCAGATTCATCTGGAAGCAGCCGTCGCCGGCATAGCAGACCACCGCGCGCTGCGGGTGCTCGAGCTTGGCGGCGATGGCCGCCGGCAGGCCGTAGCCCATGCTGCCGACGGTGGGCGCGAGCGAACTGCCGATGCCGTTGAACTGGCGGTAGCGGTGCGGGTAGAGAGCGTAATTGCCGGCGCCCACGCTGACGCAGGCCTCGGCCGGCAGCACGCGATTCACATGGCAGGCGGCCGCATCCAGGCTCATGGCGCCGGGCGAAGGCAGCGGCACCAGCGTGGCGCGGTAGGTGGCATGGGCCTCGCGCGTGTGGGTGGCCCAGGGGGGTGTGCGCGTGGGCACCAGCGAGGCCAGGCCTGCCGCCATGCCGGCATTGCTGGCGCAGATCGCCAGCGCCGGCTGGAAGACGCGGCCGAGTTCCCCCGCATCGGCATGCACGTGGATGAGCTGCTGGCGCGGGCGCGGGCTTTCGACCAGGCTGTAGCCCTCGGTGGTGGCCTCGCCCAGGCGCGCGCCCAGGGCCAGCAGCAGATCGGCGTCTCGCACGCGTTGGCGCAGATCCTCGTGCATGCCCCAGCCGACATGGCCGGCAAAATTCGCATGGCGCTGGTCGAAGCACTCCAGGCGCCGCCACGACACGCCCACCGGCAACTCGAAGCGCTCGGCGAAGCCGCGCACCTGGGCCAGCGCCTCATCCGTCCAGCCGCTGCCGCCGACCAGCACGAAGGGCCGCTGCGCCGCCTCCAGGCGCTGCTGCAGCGCCGCCAGATCGGCCGCGCCGGGCCGCGTGATCACGCGCGCGTAGTGCGGCAGGTCGGCCACCTGCGCGATGCCCCACAGCGTGTCTTCGGGCAGGGCCAGCACCACCGGGCCGGGGCGCCCGCTGGTGGCAACGCTGAAGGCGCGCGCGATGAATTCGGGGATGCGCTCGGTGCGGTCGATCTGCGCCACCCACTTGGCCATTTGGCCGAACATGCGGCGGTAGTCGATCTCCTGGAAGGCCTCGCGTTCGCAGAAGTCGTTGCCGACCTGGCCCACGAACAGGATCATGGGCGTGGAATCCTGGAACGCGGTGTGCACGCCGATGCTGGCGTTGGTGGCGCCCGGGCCGCGCGTGACGAAGCAGATGCCGGGCTCGCCGCTGAGCTTGCCCTGCGCCTCGGCCATGTAGGCGGCGCCGCTTTCCTGGCGGCAGACGATGGCCTGGATGGCGTCGCGGTGCTCGTTCAGCGCATCGATGCAGGGCAGGTAGCTTTCGCCGGCCACCATGAAGATGCGGCGCGTGCCGTGGTTGCGCAACTGCTGGATCAGGATCTGGCCGCCGTTGCGCGGCGCGGGGAGGGTTTGGGGCTGGGTCATGGGATGTGCTGGCTTCAGCTCAGGGCAGCGGCGGCGCCCACCGGGCTCCAGTGCTTGCCGGGGATGGCCTCGACGAGGCGCTGCGTATATTCGTTGCGGGGGCTGTCGAAGACCTGTGCCGGCGTGCCGCGTTCGACGATGCGGCCCTTGTGCATGACGACGATCTGGTGGCAGATCTGGGCCGCCACGCGCAGGTCGTGGGTGATGAAGATCATCGCCAGGTTCAGGCGCTGCTGGATGTCCTGCAGCAGCTCGAGCACCTGGGCCTGCACCGACACGTCCAGCGCCGAGACCGATTCGTCGGCCACCAGCAATTGCGGCTCCAGGGCCAGGGCGCGCGCGATGCCGACGCGCTGGCGCTGGCCGCCCGAGAAGGCATTGGGGTAGCGGTCGAAGGCCGATTCGTCCAGTTCCACCAGGCGCAGCAGTTCGCGCGCCTTGCGCTCGGCCTCGGCACGGGGCACGCCGTTGGCGACCGGCCCGTCGATGATGCTGCGGCCCACGGTGTGGCGCGGGTTGAGCGAGGCGAAGGGGTCCTGGAAGATCATCTGCAGGCGCCGGCGCATGGGCCGGAACTGCGCCTGCGACAGCGCCGCGATGTCGGTGCCCTCGAAGACGAGCTGGCCGGCGTCGATGTCGGTCAGGCGCAGCATGCATTTGCCGATGGTCGATTTGCCCGAGCCGGATTCGCCCACGATGCCCAGGGTCTCGCCGCGCCGCACCTCGAAGCTCACGCCATCCACCGCGTGCACCACGCGCTTGCGCACGAACAGGCCGCGCTCGGTGACGTAGGTCTTGCGCAGGTCCTTCACTTCGAGCACCAGCGCTTCGTCGCGCGTATCCGCGGCCGCGCGCTCCGCGTCGCGGTGCGGCACGGCGGCGATCAGGCGCTGCGTATAGGGATGCTGCGGGCGGTTGAGCACCTGCTCGGCCGGGCCCTGCTCGACCAGCACGCCCTTTTCCATCACCGCCACGCGGTCGGCGATATCGGCCACCACGCCGAAATCGTGGGTGATGAACATCACGCCCATGCCCATGCTCGCCTGGATGCGCTTGATCAGCGCCAGGATCTGCGCCTGGGTGGTCACGTCCAGCGCGGTGGTGGGCTCGTCGGCGATCAGGATGGCCGGCTCCAGCGCCAGGGCCATGGCGATCATGACGCGCTGGCGCTGCCCGCCCGAGAGGCGGAACGGGTAGGCGTGCTGGAGCGTGGGCGGGTCGGGCAGGCCGACGAACTGCAGCAGTTCCAGCACGCGCCGCTGGCGCGCCGGGCCGGGGTAGGCGCCGTGCACGGCCAGCACCTCGGCGATCTGCTCGCCCACGCGCATCAGCGGGTTGAGCGCCGACATGGGCTCCTGGAACACCATGCCGATGTCCTTGCCGCGCAGCGCCAGCAGCTCGTCCTCGCGCAGCTGCAGCAGGTCGCGCCCCTTGAAGAGGATGCGCCCGGCCTGCGGCTTCAGGTAGTCCGGCAGCAGGCCCATGATGGCGTTGGCGCTGATCGACTTGCCCGAGCCGGATTCGCCCACGATGCACAGGATCTCGCCGGCGCGCATGTCGAACGACAGGTCCTTGACCGCATACGCGCGGTCGCTGCCGGCGGGCAGGGCCACGCTCAGCTGCTCGATGCGCAGCAGCGGGGTGTCGCTCTGGGGGGAGGGCAGGGCCATGGCTCATTCCCCCCGCTTGCGCAGTTGTGGATTCATCGCGTCGTTCAGGCCCTCGCCGATGAGGTTGATGGCCAGCACGGTGAGCAGGATGGCGACGCCCGGCAGCACGCTCATCATCGGTGCCTCGCGCAGCATGGTGCGGGCCGCGCCGATCATGAAGCCCCAGCTCATCAGGTTGCGGTCACCCAGGCCCAGGAAGGACAGCGAGGATTCGGTGAGGATGGCCGTGGCGATCATCAGCGAGGCCGTGACGATGATGGGCGAGATGGCGTTGGGCAGGATCTGCGTGAAGATGATGCGCGCCGGCTTCTGGCCGATGACCACCGCCGCCTGCACGAATTCGCGCTGCTTGAGCGACAGGAATTCGCTGCGCACCAAGCGCGCCACCGGCGGCCACGAGACGATGGCGATGGCGCCGACGATGGAATAGATGGAGGGCGTGAAGATCGCTACCAGCACCACCGCCATGGCGAGCTGCGGGATGGTCTGGAAAAACTCGGTGAAGCGCATCAGCAGGTCGTCGATGCGCCCGCCGTGGAAGCCGGCCAGGGCGCCGACCAGGATGCCGAAGACCACCGCCGCCACGGTGGACACCACGCCCACCAGCAGCGACATGCGCGCGCCGTAGGCCAGGCCCGCGCCGAGGTCGCGGCCCAGCATGTCGGTGCCCAGCGGGTAGTCGCTGCGCGTCAGCGGCGCGATCAGCGGCTCGGCCACCATGGACCAGGGCGACTCCTCGTACCAGACCGAGCAGAACACCGCGGTCAGGATCGTCAGGCACAGGATGACCAGGCCGACGAGCGCGCCCTTGTTGGCGGCAAAGCGGCGCAGAAACTTTTTCATCTCACGTTCCCAGCTCGATGCGTGGATCGACCAGGCGGTAGACCAGGTCGGTGATCAGGTTGAACAGCACGACCATGGCCGAGGTCACCAGGAAGACGCCTAGCAGCAGCTGGTAGTCGCGCTGCATCAGGGCGTCGAACATGAGGCGGCCGATACCCGGCCAGCCGAAGACGGTCTCGGCCAGCACCGCGCCGCCGGCCATCTGGCCGAGCTGGATGCCGGCGAAGGTGACCACCGGCAGCATGGCGTTGCGCATCACGTGGCGGCGGATCACCTGGCCGGCGGGCACGCCCTTGGCGCGCGCGGTCTTGACGAAGTCCATGCCCATCACCTCCAGCATGGAGGCGCGCGCCAGGCGCGCATAGACCGCCATGAAGAAGCAGCCCAGCGCGACCACCGGCAGCACCAGGTGCGCGGCGATGTCGGCGGCGCGACTCCAGCCCGTGAGATTGGCGCCCACGCTTTCCATGCCGAAGGCCGGCAGCCAGCCCAGCGTGACCGAGAACAGAATGACCATCAGCAGCGACAGCCAGAACAGCGGCGTGGCGTAGAAGACCAGCGAGACCGACACGATCAGGCTGTCCAGCCAGGTGCGGCGGCCGGTATAGCGGCTGCGCGCGGCGAGCACGCCCAGCGCTCCGCCGACCAGCAGCGAGAAGATGAAGGCCAGCGCCATCAGCAGCAGCGTGGCCGGCAGGCGCTCGGCGATGAGGTCGAGCACCGGCAGGTTGTTGCGGTAGGAGAAGCCGAGATCGAGCTGCGCGATGCCCTTGACGTAGAGCCACAGCTGCATCCACAGCGGCTGGTCGAGGCCGAACTGCTGGCGCAGTTGCGCCAGGTAGGCGGGGTCGGACGACGCGGCTTCGCCGGCCATGATGGCGGCCGGGTCGCCCGGGGCGAGGCGGATGAGCAGGAAGTTGAATACCACCACGCCCAGGACGACGAAGAAGGCCTTGCCCAGCCGGGCGACGAGAAAGGAGAACAGCTTCACGGCCGCAGTACCTGTGTCACTTCTTGTCGAAATAGACGTCGTCGAAGCTCTCGTTCAGGCCGATGGCGGTCTTCACCACGTTCTTCAGGTTCTTCGTATGGAAGGTCGCGTTCTCCACTTCGAACAGCACGCCGCTGGCCACCTCGTTCATCAGGATGGTCTGCACTTCCGAATACAGCTTCTGGCGCAGCTCGGGCGTGCGCGCGGCGGCGGCGGTGGCAAACAGCTCGTCGACGCGCGAGTTCTTGTAGCCCTGGTTGTTGACGAAGGGCGAGCCCTTGATCGAATTGGTCGAGAGGAAGTGGCGCGCCACGCCCAGCGCCGGGTCGCCATACTGGTAGGTGAAGTTGAAGGTGAGGTCGAAGTCGAACTCGCCCGAGCGCTTGGCCCAGCCGCCGGCGTCGGCCGCTTCGATCTGCACCTTGAAGCCGATCTGCTCCAGGCTCTGCTTGGTGTATTCGGCCAGGCGGTCCCAGGCGGCGCCGTAGGGGAAGGACAGCAGCCTGACCGTGCTCGCGCCGACATTGACGCCCGACTCCTGGATCAGCGCGCGCGCCTTCTTGAGGTCGTAGGGGTACTGCGGCAGGTTCTTCTCGTGGTACAGCGTGGTCGAGGCGACCGGGCTGGTGGCGACCTTGCCCATGCCGAAGAAGATGTTGTCGACGATGAATTTGCGGTTGATCGCGTGCATCACCGCCTGGCGCACCTTGAGGTTGTCGAACGGCGGCTTGCGCATGTTCATGGTCATGAAGGCCAACGGCGCATACATCTCCCAGCCCTTGGTCGTCATCTCGACATTGGGCAGGGCGCGCAGGCGCTTCACGTCGACGTTGTCCACGTCGCCGCCGCGCAGCAGCTGCACGTCGCCCTTCTCGAAGGCCACGGCGCGCGAGGCCGCATCGGGGATGACGCGGAAGACGATCTCGTCGAGGTAGGGCTGGCCCTTCTTCCAGTAGTCGGGGTTGCGCACCAGCACGATGTGCGAGCCCTTCTTCCACTCCTTGAACTTGAAAGGACCGGTGCCGATGGGCGTCTGGTTGGCGGGGCTGGTGCGGTAGTCGGTGCCCTCGTAGACGTGCTTGGGCACCATGGGCATGTTGTCGACCACGAACAGGCTGAGGAAGGGCGAGAAGACCTCCTTGAGCTTGAACTCGACCGTGTGCTCGTTGGGCGCGCTGACCGACTCGACGTACTTGTTGATGATCAGGCGGCTGCGCGGATGGACTTCGCGCAGGAATTTGTCGACGCTGAAGACCACGTCGGCCGCCGTGAAGGGCTTGCCGTCGTGCCACTTGACGCCGCGCTGCAGCTCGAAGGTGTAGGTGAGGCCGTCGCTCGAGGTCTTCCACGACTTGGCCAGCGAGGGTTGCGGCGCCAGCTTGGCGTCGTAGGTGAGCAGGCCCTGGTAGATCTTGCCGGCGACATATTGCGTGGGCCCCTGCTGGTTGAGCCCCAGCATCAGGATGGGCGGCTCGGGCTGGACGATGGCGGTCAGCGTGCCGCCCTGGGTCTGTGCCCATGCGGCCGGGCCGAGCAGGGCGGTCGCAACGGCCAGGGCAGCCCCGGCTTTTCGGAAGAAGGAGGGGGCAAGGGGCTGGGTCATCGGAATCTCCGCAGGGTTGAGGGCGGGAAGGCGGGAGGGGGTGCCGGCAAGCGGCAGGCGTCAGATTTCCTTGTCCTCGGCGGCATCCAGGCCGAGGCGGCTGCTGACACCCAGCAGGTGCTCGCGCATGGCGCGTCGCGCCGCGCCGGGCTGGCGCTTCTTCAGCGCCCGCAGCAGCGGCAGGTGTTCGTTGTGGGCCATCTCCCACACCTCGTCATAGACGAAGTGCTGGTTGAGCTTCATGAAGATGGCGCTGTTCTCGCTCAGGTGCCACAGGTGCTGCACCGTGGAGGCGAGGGCGGCATTGCCGCTGGCCTCGGCGATCAGCAGGTGCAGCCGGTCGTTGTGCCGCGACGGCAGCTCCGAGCGAGGCAGCGCCAGGGTGGCCGCCTCCATCTCGCTCAGCTGCGCATCGCTGGCATTGCGCGCGGCGAGTTCGGCGCAGTAGGGCTCCACCAGCAGCCGGGCCTGCAGCAGTTCGCCGGCGCCGATGTCCTGCGGGACGGCGCTGACCCCGGGCGGCGCCGCTTCCGCGCGCACGAGGCGGGATTCCGCTCCGGTGACGTAGACGCCAGTGCCCACGCGCACGTCCACCCATCCTTCGATCTCGAGCGCGATCAGCGCTTCGCGCACCGAAGGGCGGCTGACGCCCAGCATCTCGGCGAGTTCGCGCTCCGAGGGCAGGCGTTCCTCGGCCCGGTAGATGCCGGCGCGGATCTTCTCCTGGATCTGGTCGGCGATCACCCGGTACAGGCGCGCGATGCTGACGGGCTGGAAGACGGGGGTGGGCGACATGGGTTGTCTGGCGGCCAGGTGGTAAGGCCAGTGTATGGCTTTACCACCTGACGACTAGTTGGGGAAAACGAGTAGGCGCCCAGCCCGATCCCGATACTGATCGGGCCGGATGCCCGATTCATGGACCAGACCACGATCATCATCGTCCTCGCGGTCCATCTGGTCTGCTCGGGCGCGACCGCGTCGTCGCTGCCGGCGCGATGCGCGCGGATCCGCGCTGAGCCAGGCTCAGGTCACCGGCGCCGGATTGAACAGCACCAGCGCGTTGTGCAGCCGGTGCCGCTCGGCCCAGGTGCGCTCGCCGCTGGCGGTGGCGAGCAGGCGGCGGAACAGCTCCCAGCCCATCTCCTCGATGCTCGCCTCGCCGTTGGCGATGCGGCCGGCGTCCACGTCCATCAGGTCGTGCCAGCGCCGCGCCAGCTCGCTGCGCGTGGCCACCTTCACCACCGGGCATTCCGCCAGGCCGTAGGGCGTGCCGCGGCCGGTGGTGAAGACGTGCAGGTTCATGCCCGCCGCCAGCTGCAGCGTGCCGCAGATGAAATCGCTCGCCGGCGTGGCGGCATAGATCAGGCCGCGTTGATCGCGCGCCAGCTTCTCGCCCGGCGCCAGCACGCCGGCGATGGGCGCGCTGCCGCTCTTGACGATCGAGCCCATCGCCTTCTCGACGATATTCGACAGCCCGCCCTTCTTGTTGCCCGGCGTGGTGTTGGCGCTGCGGTCGACGCGGCCGCGCTGCAGGTAGGCGTCGTACCAGGCCATCTCGCGCACCATCGCCTGCGCCACTTCGGGTGTCGCGGCGCGCGCGGTGAGCTGGTCGATGGCGTCGCGCACCTCGGTGACCTCGCTGAACATCACGGTGGCGCCGGCGCGCACCAGCAGGTCGCTCATGAAACCGACCGCCGGGTTGGCGGTGACGCCCGAGAAGGCGTCGCTGCCGCCGCACTGCACGCCCACCACCAGCTCGGAGGCCGGCACCGTCTCGCGGCGGCGCCGGTTCAGGCGTTCGAGGTGCACGTGCGCCTGGCGCAGGATGGAATCGATCATCGAGCCGAAGCCGACATGCGCTTCGTCCTGCAGGCAGACGACGTCGAGCGCGGGTTCGGCTTCGCGCGCGTCGTCGATCGGGATGACGCCCGGAGGCAGCAATCGATCGGGCTGCAGCTTCTCGCAGCCCAGGCTCACCACCATGACCTCGCCGCCGAAGTTCGGGTTCAGGCTGATGTGGCGCAGTGTGCGGATCGGAATGACCGCGTCGGGCGCGTCGATCGCCACGCCGCAGCCGTAGCCGTGCTCCAGGCCGATCACGTCGTCGACGTGCGGATAGAGCGGCAGCAGCTCGCGGCGGATGCGCTCGACCGCGTGCTCGACCACGCCGGCCACGCATTGCACGGTGGTGGTGATGGCCAGCAGGTTGCGCGTGCCCACCGAGCCGTCGGGGTTGCGGAAGCCCTGGAAGCTGAAGCCTTCCAGCGGTTCGAGCTTGCGCCGCGGCGCGTCGGCGATCGGCAGCTTGTCCAGGCCGCGTGCGTCGGGCATGCGCAGCAGCTTCTCGTGCACCCAGCGGCCGGCCGCGATGGGCGCGAGCGCGAAACCGATCGCCACGTCGTAGCGGCGCACCGCCGCGCCTTCGGCGATGTCGACCAGTGCCACCTTGTGGCCCTGCGGCACGCGCTCCTTGAGCACCAGGCCGCCGGGCAGCGTGGTGCCGGCGTCCAGGCCGCCGTCGTTGGCGACGATCGCGACGTTGTCGCGATCGTTCATGCGGATGATGTGAGGGGTGGCGTTCACGTCACTCCGGCTTCACGTTGCCGTCCTTGACCACCTTCTGCCACTTGGCCATCTCGTTGCGGCCGAACGCGGCGAACTGCTCGGGCGTATTCGCCGCGTGATCCAGGCCCAGGCCGTCCATTTTCGCCTTCACCTCGGCGGTGGCAAGAATCTTCTCGATCTCCGCGTTCACGCGCTGCACCACCGCCGCCGGCGTGCCGGCCGGCGCGTACAGCGCCTGCCAGCTGGCGACGTCGAAGCCCGCGATGCCGGCCTCCTGCAGCGTCGGCACCTCGGGCAGCACCTTGCTGCGCTTCGCGGAGGTGACCGCCAGCGCGCGCACCTTGCCCGACTGCACGTGCGGCAGCGCCACGGTGGCGGTCTCGAAGCTCATCGGGATCTGGCCGCCGATCACGTCCTGCACCGCCGGTGCGCTGCCCTTGTAGGGCACGTGCACGAGCGGCGCGCCGGCGAGCAGCTTGAACATCTCGCCGCTCA
>Ga0268298_10002948_pt1 | contig 17993 bp, 17 predicted proteins | sample WWTPWeurt_MetaG_FD_194462 | JGI IMG/M metagenome (GOLD analysis project Ga0268298, IMG submission 194462) | Activated sludge microbial communities from WWTP in Nijmegen, Gelderland, Netherland - WWTP Weurt | ecosystem: Engineered > WWTP > Aerobic digester > Activated sludge | place...
TGCTTAATTTCCACCTTGTAGTGCATCATTCCTTTTCTTCCTGACATAAAAGCACCTCCTGTGCTATCTTCTCACAGGAGGGCTTTCTTTTCGTGTCCACTTTTCGGGGGGCAGTTCAGTGAGGGCAAGGTTTTTTTATGTGAGAAAGGCGAGGCATTTATCATGGCTTCGCCTTTCGCTTTTGATACGCTGCGCCCGTACGGGTATAATCCGATGCATGTTTAATCGTATCGTACGCGGACTTGAAATAGGAATTACCTTACTCATTCTCGCACTGCTCATCAACTATGGCAACCCCTCCCTTTCAGATCCAATTGAAAAGGTGCGCGCTTACACACGCCAGATCGAATTCAATTATGTTACATGGATGGCGAATGCCGCCATGCTCAAACTACGCTCGGCGTCCATCGGGGTGCCGTATACATTAAATCACTCGGCCCAAAAACAGGTTGTCACAGAATATTTTCGCGTTACCCGCACCATTCTAGAAAAAGAATATCAACTCGAACAGATCTATGCGGACGCCGCCATTCTCGATAAAGAAAGTGCCTCGGCCTCGGTCCGTGAAGAATTGGCACTGCAACAAGCACGCCAAACCGAACTCGCGCCCTTTGCCGAAGCTGTCCTGCAAGACCAGGTCAGTCAGATTCTCGCAGAGCTGGGTCTGACCGCCCTTGGTCAGCCGCTGCCAAATGTCTTATATCACTCGACGGCGCTGCCCATGGCATTGATCGTCTCACCGCGCGACCGCATCGAACAAACCGCAAATATTTCCATCAAGATGGATATCCCTGTTGATGAACAGGCTGCGCTTGAAAGCCGTGTGGACAAGGGACTTAATTCATCATCGCTGGTGGTGCATATCGGGGGCGTGGGCGTTTACCCGACCATGGTCATGCGCAGCACAGACATGAGATGGATGCTCAGCACGGTCGCTCACGAGTGGATCCATAATTACCTTACCCTTCGTCCGCTTGGAATTTTGTACAGCAATACGCCCGAACTCCGCACAATGAATGAGACGACCGCATCCATTGCCGGCAATGAAATTGGAGAACTGGTCATCGAACGTTTTTATCCCGAACTGAAAAGCGCATCCCGCCCGCGCCCGGGCTTGATCTCTGTTCCGTTTGAACGTGCCCAGCCCGCGGCTCTTTCACAAACAACATTTGATTTTCGCGGACAAATGCGCGAAACACGCGTTAACGTGGATGCCCTGCTTGCGGAAGGAAAGATCGAGGAAGCCGAAGCGTACATGGAGGAACGCCGCCTGATGTTCCTGAGCAATGGGTATTTATTCCGCAAGATCAACCAGGCGTATTTTGCCTTTTTCGGAGCCTACGCAGATTCACCCGGGGGCGCGGCTGGAGAAGACCCGGTCGGCCCGGCAGTGCGCGCCCTGCGCGAACAAAGCGGCTCGCTGGCAGATTTTGTCAACACCATTTCGTGGATGACCAGTTTTGAACAACTACAGAAAACGGTAAACCAATAAATGAAAAGGATCTTATTTTTGCTGCTCTTGTCGGTTACAACCGCTTTCGTTTTTAACGCCTGTGGGTCCGGAACAGAAGGCACGCCTGTTTCCACTGCGGTCGTCGTTGAAAACCCGCTCATTCTCGATACGCCCACCCCGACCGTCAGCTGCGCCGCCATTTCCGCCGAACCGACCCTGGCGCCCAGCGCCGAATCGCTCTTCCCGCCCGTCGCTCAAACTGATTTTTCCTTTGGACCGGCGGATGCGCCAGTGACCATTGTTGAGTATTGTGATTTTCAAGCGCAGGGGTGCAGCACCATGGCGGGCGTGATCGGCGAGTTGATGCGCAATCATACGGATGTGCGCTTTGTCTTCCGCCCTTTTCCTCTGATCGGTGTCCTGGACAAATCTGACAAAGCCATACTTGCCGCGCTGGCCGCGGATGAGCAAGGTCAATTTTGGACAATGTATGATCTGTTATTCGCCAAATACGATCACTGGCAGTCTCTGACTCCGCATGACTTTGACGCCTGGGTCATCCGGGAAGCTGTAGAAGCCGGCATGGACGGGGCTTTACTTGAAGCGGCGATCAAGGACGGTCAAACCACGACCAGAATGATGGTCATGTATGAAGCGGCAAAAAAATTAAGTGTCCCGGCGGTGCCGCTGGTGCTGATCAATGGCGCGCTCCAGCCGTCGTATATTCTCGATTATCAAAACATGAGCGACACGATCGGGCTGATCGCGCTTGGGCAAAAACAATTTACAAGCTGCCCCGCCTTCAATATTGATCCGTCCAGACAATATATCGCTACGATCAAAACAGAAAAGGGCGAGATCGTCATGCAATTATTTCCGGATAAAGCCCCCCTCGCAGTGAACTCGTTCGTGTTCCTTGCGCGGCAGGGCTGGTTCGACGGCGTCACCTTTCACAGCGTAATTCCCGGGTTCGCGGCTCAAGCCGGCGACCCGAGCGGAACCGGCAAAGGCAATCCCGGCTACTTCTTTAACAACGAGAACAGCGGCCTGAAATTCGACAAACCCGGCATGGTGAGCATGGCAAACTTCGGACCGGACACGAACGGCAGCCAGTTCTTCATTACCTTTGCGCCCGCCCCGCACCTGGATGGCGGTTATACAATTTTTGGGCAGGTCATCAGCGGATTGGATGCGGCTGAAAACTTAACTCCGCGCAACCCGTCACAAGGCGTGAGCCTGCCGCCCGGCGATAAGATCATCAGTGTCATCATAGAAGAAAAATAATGCAAACAAAAAACATACATTGGCCTTCGGTTTTGATCCTGGCCGTCCTTGGAATGAGCGCGGCATTCGTGTTCTTAATCGCTTTGGGGCTGGGGATCAATTCAATCTACGAACTCTTCACCAACGGCGCTGATCCGGCTGGCGGAATGATCAGTTCCTTCGCATTCGGTCTCATGTTCATCATCCTGATGATCTGCCTGTGGTTCATCCTGCAAAAGGCAATGGGACGCGCGCAAGCCGATCATTCAATCAAGTTCCCATTCGCGGCCTGGCAGGTCGCTGCCGCGATCGGGATTGTCAGTGTTTCCGCAGGCGTCGGGGGCGTGGCCGCCTTCGCAGAGATCGCATGGCTGAACTGGATTTTACTTCCCGCATTAACCGTTCTCGTGATCGCACCGCCGATCTGGATCGTATTCGGCCTTGGCACGCACGGGATCGAGCTTGGCCCGCGCTGGCGATTCTTTAGCGCGCTGGGCCTGGGCATGACAATCGGTCCGTTGATCATGATCATGCTGGAAATGATCTCGCTATTGGGAGTCGTGATCATTGGCATGCTCCTGATCGCGGTTCAAAAACCCGAACTCCTGCGGGAGATCATCGATCTCAGCCAAAGCCTCCAAATTGAATCTGACCCGCAGGTCATCATCAATACGCTCGCGCCCTATATCACCTCGCCCGCTGTGATCGCAGCCGCGCTGGGATACATCGCCCTGCTGGTCCCCATGATCGAAGAATTGATCAAGCCGCTCGCAGTCTGGATCTTTGCCCGAAAAATGGCGTCACCCGCACAGGGCTTCGCGATGGGCATGTTAAGCGGCGCGGCATTTGCCCTGGTCGAAAGCCTGAACGCGAGCGGAGACGGCAGCGTCAGCTGGCCTGTCATCGTCAGCGTCCGCGCAGGCACCAGCCTTTTACATATCACCGCTTCAGGCCTGGTTGGCTGGGGCATCGTTTCGGCCTTCCATGAAAAAAGAACCGCGCGTTTTTTTGCCGCGTATTTCTGCGCTGTCGCCATTCACGGGATCTGGAACGCCTGCGCCGTCGGCATGGGCATCTCGACCATCGGCCAGTTGATCGGAAAAACAGGCTGGGTTTTCAATATCATTCCAGCCGCGATCTGCGGCATGAGCGTGCTGGCGGTCGGGATGTTCGCGGTATTGATCGCCTCCAATCGGAAGTTAAGAAATGCCGGCATCATTCCGCAGATCGAATCCAATAATGAAGAGGGAGTAAAACAAACATCATGATCTACACATCCACCGCAAGCGAAGGCGACCTTGCCCAACTGGTCGGGCTTACGCACAAACACTTTATCTTTTCCCTCAAAGCCGGCGGCGACGTTCAAAGTCATCGCGGCGTCCTTAAGCACGACGATCTGATCGGCAAGCCGTGGGGTTCGCAGGTCTTCAGTCACATGGGCGCGCCGTTCTTTTTGTTACAGCCCTCCATTTCAGATATCCTGAACGACCTGCCGCGCGCCACTCAGATCCTCTACCCAAAAGACATTGGATACATTCTCATCATGATGGGGGTCGCCCCCGGTCAGCGCGTGATGGAAGCCGGCACCGGCTCCGGTTCCATGACCATTGCCCTGGCGACCGCGGTCGGCGCGGAGGGACGCGTGATCTCATATGAACAAAAACAGGATACCCAAAACCTGGCGCGTAAGAATCTGGAGCGCGTCGGGCTGGCCGCGCGCGTGGACTTCAAACTGCGCGACATCATGCAAGGCTTCGATGAAACCGATTCGGACGCATTTTTCCTCGATGTTCAAAATTCATTCGATTACATCCCGCAGGTGCGTGCCGCGCTCAAGTCCGGCGGATTCTTTGGGACATTGCTACCCACCTTTAATCAAGTGGAAAAGACGCTGCACGCCTTGAAGAAAAATGGTTTCGCGTTCGTGGAGGTCTGCGAGCTGATGCTGCGCCATTACAAATCTGACCCGGCCCGTCTGCGCCCGACCGACCGCATGGTGGCGCATACCGGTTATTTGATCTTCGCCAGAAGGATTGAACCGTCCACCGATCCGCGCGGATTGGAACTGGCTAACGAAGTTGGGATTGAATCATAGATTTTTTCCGTACCGGAGGCTTATCCATGTTCCGTCGTAGAGGACAACGCTTGTTTAGGGGAATGGGAAACCCGAGCATCCCGCCCATGCTGCAACGCGCCAATCAATGGATGGCGGATGCGGATTATTCCGCGGCGGCAGAGGCCTACAACCAGTTGGCAAAAGGCGCTCAAACGCGCTTCCCGCAGCGCGCGCCATTTTTATTCATGCAGGCCGGCCGCGCCGCCATTCTAAGCGGGCAGGTCCAGGCGGGCGTTGCTGACCTGCGCCGCGGATTAACCCTGCTCGCAGACCAGGGCCGCTTCCAGCGCATGCAGGCCTTCGGACAGCAGGTGCTGGAAGAACTCAAATCGCGCGGGTTGAATGTCGAAGCGGATGAGATCTCTGACTTACTGAACGCCAACTCGCCTCAAAAACTTCCCGCTGAATCTGCCCCGGCAAAAAAACCGATCCTGCCCACGCACTGTCCATCCTGCGGCGGGGCGGTCAGACCCGATGAGATAGAATGGCTCGACTATATCACCGCTGAATGTGCCTATTGCGGCAGCCCGCTGCGTGAAGATACGTAACAGGTAATTTTATTCATTTGAAAGCCATCTATCAAGGAAAGCATCTCGCGCTTCCCTTCTGATCTCTTTGATATAAATTTATGCCAAACCTGACCGAAGACTACATCGCCCAAAAACTTTTCGATGCGGGGCAAAACGCGCCCGACTCGGATGGCTATGCAGAGATGCCCATTAAGCCGGACACGGTCTTAAAATGCGCGGCAGTCCTTATTCCGCTGACCTATGTTCAAGACGAGTGGCACATCCTGTTCACGCGCCGCACGGAGCGGGTCGAATCACATAAGGGCCAGGTTTCCTTCCCGGGCGGGGCTTGCGATGAGGGCGAAACAACGCCGGAGCAGACCGCTTTGCGCGAAGCGGATGAAGAGATCGGCATGCGCCCTGCGGATGTCACCGTCCTCGGGCGGCTCAGCCAGTTGATAACCATCACCAGCTTTCGGGTGACCCCGGTCGTGGGTGTCATCCCATATCCATATGCGTTTAAAGTTTCAGGCTTCGAGGTCGGGCGCGTCTTCACCATCCCGCTCTTATGGCTTGCCAGCAAAAAAAATTACTGGGAATTTTCATTGCGCGAATCAGAAAGATCGTTGATCGCGTACCATCCCTACGACGGCGAATTGTTGTGGGGCGCTACCGCGCGCATGACCGTAAATTTCCTGAAAGCGCTTGAAGTATTAAAATAAAAAATCCGCCATCGAAATGATGGCGGATTTTTGGACTCAAAAAACTTACTTCTTGGCGGAAGCGGCGGCTTCGTCATCCTTCTTGCCGCGTTCAACGCTAAGGTCGGGGGCGGCGGCTTCAGCGCCGGGAACAACAGCGGCGTCAGCGGCTTCTTCCTTGACAAGCGTGGCTACGATCACAACATCATCCTCGTCATCGAGCACAAGCACATTTTCCGGCAGCGGAATCTCGCGCACGTGAATGTTATTGCCGATCTCACGAATGGAGGAAATATCGACTGTTATACGTTCGGGCAGGTCAGTCGGCAAGCACTCTACTTCGAGCGCGTCCATGCGATGCACGAGTACGGCGCTGTAATCCTTCACAGCCGGGGCGACACCCACGAACGTCAGGCGCACCTTGGTGCGGATCTTTTCGGTCAGGTCGAGCGCCAGGAAATCCACATGTGTCAGATTGCCTTTAATATAATTGCGCTGCTTCTCGCGCACGATGGCGGTGAATTCCTCGCCGCCGGCTACTTCGATCGTCACAAGCGTGGAAGATGTCAGCTTGGCAAAGACCTGCTCGGCGACATGTGCATCCAGTGAGATCGAGACCGGTTGATCGACATGACGGCCGTAGATCACAGCCGGCAATTGACCATCGCGGCGCAAGGCTCTCACCTGCTTGCCCAATACATCACGTTTGGTGGCTTTCAATATAACTTTTTCCATCATTACTCCTCGGCGCCTCTCACCGCGATCGCGCGGTTACCTTCGCCATATAAAATGAATTTCTGAAAAGCGGCAAACACCGCTGAACATTCGAACAACACGATTCTGGCAGAAAACGCGCCTCCTCGCGGAGACGCTGGTCACATAACGGCTTGGATTGTATACGCGCGGGCATCTTTCGTCAAGGAAAACCATTATGTTGCTGCGAGGCGCTCCTAATCCTGCCGAAGCAGCCTCCCAACATCTTCTTATCCTTCATCTTTCATCTATTACCTTTCATCGCCTTCGCCACCGCAGTTGAATTCTCGTCCCCCCGCCCTTCCAGCTCGCGGATGATGTTCTCATGGTCAACATCATTTCGATTCTGGCTGAGCTTATAGCCGGCGTCCATCCGTGTCACATCCACCGCAAAACCCACCACGCCTTTCATCTCTTTCTGCACAAAGTCCTGCGGCAAATTTTCAAGGCTATACGAAACAGGCTTTTCGTGTATTTTTACCAATCGACTCAACAACGAATACAGCTCATCCCCTTCCACCAGGCGGACCTTTCCATATAAATGCACCATCATGTAATTCCAGGTCGGCACGTTGACATGTCCATACCAGCGCGGTGAAATATACGTGTGCGCGCCCTGAAAGATCAGCAAGACTTCGGCTTCGCCAAAACTTTTCCACTGCGGGTTCGCGCGCGACATGTGCCCTAAAATGGTTAACGCGCCGCCTGCGCCTTCGATCACTTCCACAGGCAAGTGCGTGGCGACCGGCCTCTCTCCAGCACAAGTTACCAAAGCGGGGAAATTATTCGCGCGCATAAATTCCAGAATTTTTTCTCGATCCTCTTCTTGGTAAAGTTTGGGGATGTACATTTGGGTAAACCTCACAATTTTTATACTGTCGCTGCGAGCCGCCGCTTATTCTTTGGCGGAGACACTTGCGCCGCACACTCTTGCGTTGAGCAAGTCCAAGTATAGCTCATGGTTTTTCCAGGAGCGGAAAAAACATTAACCTGAAGTTCGCTGGTCTCTTCGCACTCTTTGCGGGCTTTACGGTTCAAACAGTGATATTTATAAGACTCAACAATTAAGCGTAGTCCCGTCCCGCGCTAAATTTTTTTCTTTTCTATTCCGTTGCGGCATCCCGCGGCACAGAGGCTTCCTCATTCCCCCGTGTATAATCCGCATATCTCATTCAAAATTTACAGGAGATCCACCCTGGAGGAAACCATGAAAAATAAAACCGCGCCTGTCTTGTCAGCGTTCATATTGACCGTGTTTTTTTTAATCGCCTGCTCGCTCTTCACAGGTCCAATTGACGCCACCCCGCAACCAGACCCATATTATTTTGAACCTGTGACAGAAGTGCTCATCTTTGAACCCGATTCCCTGCCGGCTGCGCAAGCCGGTGTTTTATATGAAGCAAAGATAAATATCACACAAAATGTCACACCCTTGAACAGCGTCAGCATTTCAAACGGAGCATTGCCCGCCGGGCTGGAGCTTGTTCAGATGGATGGTGAAGACGCCGCCATGATCAGAGGTATTCCTGAAGAATCCGGCACATATAAATTCACAGTTTTTGCAGGGTGTGTCGGGACCATGGTGAGCGGTCAGATCGGGGAAAAGGAATACGAGATCGTTGTAACCGATCCCGCCGCTTCAACTGCCGGCGGATTGCCCGTCTCATACGACAATATCACCTTCGAAATTCCGCTGGAATTAAACTCAAGCGTATCCTCCTCAAAGACCACTGATGTCGAGTTTCCGTACATTAATCCAAGCAACGGTCTCATGGCGGAACATATCGCCTTTCAATTCACGAACTTTCCGGCAGCGGGAACTGCCAGACTTATGCTATTCAAGGCTTCAGAGTATGCGGCCTATGGCCAGCCGCTGCAGGAAGCGGTCGCCGCCCTGCTCTCCGGCGCGGACGCCTCACAGCCGTTGCCTGATGAATTATTGCAGGGAGAGTTTTCCGCGCAAGCCCAGCCCATCAACTTCAAGAACGGTCATGGCGTCCGCCAGCTGACCCAGGTGTTGACGAACTTCGCCCCCATCACCAACGAAGAATTGTTCTACTACTATCAAGGGATTACCACAGATGGTGAGTATTTTGTCTCTGCCATCTTTCACGTCAACGCCCCATTCCTTGTCTCCAACGGCAGCCCGGACGCCGTCACTCCCGCGGACGGCATTCCCTTCGGCAGCGGAACCGATCTTGATTTCCCAGCCTACTTAAGCGCCGTAACCCAAAAATTGAACGATGCGCCGGCTGATAGTTACACTCCTTCCCTGCTGATATTGGACAGACTGATCGAGTCGATCCAGATCGCAATTCAATAGATAGTTTCAGGCGGATCATGTCCACATCTAAAAAAATATTCCTTGATATCCCGGTATGATAAAGATGTAGCTCATCCGCTCATAGCGTGTATAATCCGCCCCATCTTATTTCTTGGAACAATAATGAAACGCTACCTGCTTTTTACAGTCTTCGTCTCTGGCATGACCACGCTCGCCGCCGAACTCGCTGCGGGCAGACTCATCGGCAACGTCTTTGGCACGAGTAATCTCGTCTGGGCCAGCATTATCGGATTAATACTGATCTATCTTTCGCTGGGATATTCGCTGGGCGGTAAATTTGCGGATAAAAACCCGACGCCCGCCGCCATGTACCGCATCCTCGCATGGGGCGCGTTCACAATTGGACTGGTCCCCTATATCGCCGGGCCCGTCCTTAGGTCCGCGGCGACCGCGTTTGAGGCGCTCAGCGTCGGCATCATGGCGGGATCGTTCGTCGCAGTATTGGTCCTGTTCAGCGTACCCATCACCCTGCTTGGCATGATCTCGCCCTTTGCCATCCGCCTGCTGGTGGACGACACCTCAAAGTCGGGTCAGGCCTCGGGACAGATCTACGCCATCTCAACGCTTGGCTCGTTCATCGGCACCTTCCTGCCCACACTCGTCACCATCCCGACCATCGGTACAACCAAAACATTTTTGGTCTTCGGATTGTTTTTATTGTTCGTCGCGCTGGCTGGTCTGGGAAAATTCGCAAGCCCGCGTGAAATGTTCAAATTGATCTGGATGCCTGTCGTGCTTGCGATCGTTGCCGTGCTTTCCGCCGGACAGGCACTCAAGACCAGCAACGGACAGATATATGAAGCCGAGTCAGCCTATAACTATATTCAGGTGCAGGAAGCCAACGGGTTTACAATTTTGAAACTGAATGATGGTCAGGGCATTCACTCGATCTATCATCCCGGCACGCTGAATTACGGCGGCCCGTGGGAACAATTTTTGGTCGGCCCATATTTTTACGCGGACCGCAAACCCCAGGATGTCAAACGCATGGCGATCATCGGGCTCGCCGCAGGCACGGCTGCGCGTCAGGCAAACGCCGTCTATGAGGAGATTGCCATTGACGGTTTTGAACTGGACGGAAAGATCGTGGAGGTTGGTAAAAAATATTTTGGGTTGGACCTGCCGAATTTAACCGTGCATATCGGCGACGGACGCTTGAACCTTGAACGCAGTCCATATCAATATGACATTATCGCCGTGGATGCCTACCGCCCCCCTTACATTCCCCCGCACATGACCACTCAGGAATTCTTCAGCATCGTCGCTTCCCACCTGACCGATGACGGGGTGCTGACCATCAATGTAGGTTCAGTCCCCGGCGACCGCCGCCTGATAGACGGCCTTGCGACCACGATCGGCACGATCTTCCCATCCATTCACATCATGGATATTCCCGGCACGCTTAACACCATGATCTTCGCCACCAGGCAGCCTACGCTGCGTGAAAATTTTTCTACCAACCTGGTTGCACTGGCCGCCGACCCGAATGTTGACCCATTGCTGATCGCCGCCATGTCATCCACGTTTGCAAATTTTAAAGACGGCTACACAACCACCACCGTTTTCACCGACGACCTCGCCCCGATCGAGTGGATCGTCAATAATATGGTCGTCAGTTTTGTCTTGCAAGGCGGGCTGGAATTTTTACAATAATCTTTTGTCGTTGCGAGGCGACGCACTTCCGCCGAAGCAGTAACATACATAAAAAAGAAACCATGAAAAACATCCTCTCTTATCTGACCTCGCTCCTCATCCCGCTGGCGCTGATCGGCACCGCCCTGCGGATTCTACTGAGCCCGCTTTTTTTCAACATCGAATACAGAATGCCATACTTCCCCGCCGACGAATATGGCTTCACACAGCAGGACCGGCTGCGTTGGGCGCCCTTCGCGGTGGACTATCTCATCAACAACGCGGATATTTCCTATCTCGGCGACCTGAAATTCGAAAACGGCAGTCCACTTTACAATGAACGTGAACTTACCCACATGGCGGATGTAAAAAACGTTGTGCGCGGCGCGTTGAATGTCTGGTATATCTCACTCGCAATATTGGCGCTGCTTGCCATGCTCGCCTGGCGCGGAGATTGGGTTTACGAATTCATCAACGGACTGCGCCGCGGCGGAATGTGGATGATCGGGCTGGCTGTCTCACTGGGACTCATTGCGGGCATCGGCATCGCGATCAGCCCGGATGTATTCTGGCAATTCTTCAGCTTCTTCCATTCGATATTTTTCGAAGGCGACTCGTGGCTCTTTTATTATTCAGATACCTTGATCCGCCTCTTTCCCATCCGCTTCTGGCAGGATGCCTTCCTATGGGCGGCGATCCTTGCATTGGGCGGCGGCGCGGGCCTGGCTTTTGGGTTAAAAGGTCAAGTCGTACATAACAGAGTGTATAATTCCAAATAAACATAATGTCATTGCCTCGTCGGGAAACCATCCTCCTCCCATTGAAATGAAAAAGGATAACTGATTCATGACCTTATCATTAGAGAACAAAGTAGCACTCGTCACTGGCGGTTCGCGTGGAATTGGACGCGCCATCGCCCTGGAACTCGCGGCACACGGCGCGGCGGTGGTGGTTAATTACAATAAATCACCCGAGTCCGCTGAAGAAGTTGTCAAACAGATTCAAGCCTCAGGCGGAAGAGCAGCGGCATTTCAGGCGGACGTTTCAGATTTCAAACAAGCCGAAGCGCTGGTGAAGTTCGCGATCGAAACCTTCGGCGATCTGGGCATTCTGGTCAACAACGCCGGCATCACCCGCGACCAGCTGATCATGATGATGCCCGAAGCAGACTGGGATGCGGTCATTAACACCAACTTAAAGAGCACCTTCAACTGCTCGAAAGCCGCGGTCAAACACATGATGCGCAAACGCGTTGGCAGGATCATCAATATCGCATCGGTCGCCGGTCAAATGGGCAACCCCGGACAGACGAATTATTCCGCATCCAAAGGCGGACAGATCGCATTCACCAAGGCGCTCGCGCGTGAGATCGCGGCGCGCAATATCACCGTCAACGCCATCGCGCCGGGCTTTGTGGACACAGAGATCCTGGATGCAATGACACCCGAAGTACTTGAAGCCGCACTGAAAATGGTCCCGCTTGGACGCAAAGGCAAACCCGAAGAGATCGCCTACGCCGCCGCCTTTCTCGCCTCGGACGAATCCGCATATATCACCGGTCAAGTCCTCGGCGTGGACGGCGGCATGGCAATGATGTAAAAGGAGTGAACCATGATAGAAAACATGCAAGGCAAAACAACCGTATCCCCCGAAGTACTCACTACCATCGCGCGGCTCTCCGCGTTGAGTGTGCCCGGTGTCAGCAGACTCGCACCCGTCTCCGGGGGCGTGAATCGCTTCTTCAAACGCGGAGCAGGCGACGGGGTCCGCATTGAAACGGAAGAGAACACTGTATTTATCAACCTGCACATCATCCTGCTGCCGGATGTGAATATCCGCGAAGTCAGCCGCAATGTTCAGCAGAATGTGACCCGCGCCATTCATGAAATGGTCGGCATGGATGTCGGCCACGTCAACATCCACATCGAAGATATAGATTACGCAGACAGCGAGGCTTGAAAGCATGAAACCCCGATCCAGAGCGCGCGGTATTGCTCTGCAAGTACTTTACGAAACCGATATAGCGAACAATCACCCTCCGGGCGATGTGCTTACGATACGCCTCGAAGAAGTACCGCTTGCCGATGATCTGGCCGAATTCGCGCGGCAGATCATCTTTGGCGTACTTCCCCTTAAACAAGACCTGGACCAATTGATCGCAAGATACGCACCCGAATGGCCGCTCGAGCAGATCGCGGCCATTGATCGCAACATTCTGCGTATCGCATTTTGGGAATTCGCAGTCTCACGCGAAACCCCGGTTAAGGTTGCCATCAACGAAGCAGTTGAACTTGCAAAACTTTATGGTTCAGATTCCGCTCCGCGCTTCGTGAACGGCGTGCTTGGCACACTGGTGGAACATGAACAGGAGATCCATCAAATCATTAAAAATCGCATTGCAGAAACCGAAAATCTGGAATCGTAACTCATGGAAATCCTCGGCATCGGTCCATCTGAACTCATTTTTATTGTCATCCTTGCATTGATCGTCCTCGGTCCCAAGGATATGCAAAAAGCCGGGCTTACAATTGGTAAATTCCTGCGCAAGATCATCACCTCGGAAGGCTGGGAGGTATTTCAAAAGCTATCCCACCAGGTGCGCACATGGCCCAACCGCATGATGCGTGAAGCGAATGAAGACTTAAACATGATCGGGAATGAACTAAACAACGCCACCTCCGGTCGGCGGGAAAAACCGCGCAATCGCTATAACACCCCAAGCCGGCCAAAGGATCCCGAGGCTCCGGCGCACTCGCGCCCATTTCCCGACACACATATATCTGCAACTCCGCCGGAAATCGTTGCGAGCCCGCAAACCGAAGCAGACCCTATATCAAACGAGAGCGATCAACAACAAGATGCGTAAATTTTTTTGGGGCGCCTGGCGGATCCTTACCGCCCCATTCCGCTTCATCTTTGCTATTCTCATGTTTCCATTTCGGGCGATCAAACGCTTTGTAAACTATCTTAACGCGGAAACTCGGGAAAACGACATTGCCGATACGGTCAGCGGGCTGATCGCAGACACAAGAGCCCGCCAGGAATTCTGGGATCATATTGAAGCGCTGCGGACCCATCTGCTGCGGATGGTATTGGCGCTTGTGCTGACCGTAAGCATCTCATTTCTTTTTACACAAAACATTATTAACTTCCTCGCCCAGCCTGTTGGCGGGCTGGATAAACTAAAAGCCATTGAAGTAACCGAATCCATCAGCGTCTTCATGAAGGTGGCATTGTTCTCCGGCATTGCGCTGGCGATCCCCTACATCGCGCTCGAGTTATGGATATTTGCCGCGCCGGGTCTAACACCCCGTGAACGAAAAATGGGACTTGCTGGAATTCCGCTGGCAACCTTTTTATTTTTGGGAGGCGTGGCATTTACTTTTTTTGTGATGCTGCCGGCCGCCCTGCCTTTCCTGAATAATTTCCTGGGGATCAAGACCGAACTGCGCCCGCAATCTTATTTTTCATTTGTGACAGGAATCATGTTTTGGATCGGCATTTCGTTTGAATTCCCGCTTGTGATCTATGTCCTGTCCGCGATCGGAATCATTAAACCGCAGGCGCTCGCACAGCAGTGGCGTCTGGCGATCGTGGTCATTGCCATCGCCGCCGCCGCCGTCACACCCACCATCGACCCGGTCAATCAGGGGCTGGTCATGGCGCCAATGATCTTATTATATTTTGTCAGCATCGGGCTGAGTTATATCGCCTACGCCGGGCGAAAGCGGAACGGGGCTGACGCAGAGACAAGTTAGCGCGGCGCGCGAAGCGCTTCATTTTGCGTACCGAGGAGAGAGAATGAACAAGATAGCCCCATCAACCCGCCGCATTTTTTCTGTGGTACTCATGCTTGGCTTAACCATGCAGGCATGCACAATATCCTTATTCGGAACGCCGGTGAGTCCCGGCAACTCCACCCCCATCCCAGCCGGTGAGATCGCATCACCAACACCCCAGGTTATGGCGCAGACCAACTTTGTGGTGACCATTCCTGAACCGCTGCAGGCAAATGAAACGCTCGCCATCGCCATCATGGATGAAGTGACCGGACTTTCATTGAACGCAACACAATTCCCCATGAGCCCGCGCGACTCGGTCACATACACAGCAGTGCTGCCATTGCCTTTCAACTCCCTTGTGAAATACCGCTATATCCGCCGCGGCGGCGTGCAAGTGTTTGAGGATACGAACTCCAGCGCAGCCATCCGCTATCGTATGCATCTGGTGGCGGGTCCCGGTGAAGTACGCGACATCGTTTCCGACTGGGGAGATAAATCATATACGCGTCCAACCGGCTCGATCGTCGGGCAGGTATTTAATTCCGATACCGGCTCCACGTTACCTAATATACTCGTCAGCGCCGGCGGACAGCAATGTTTTACAGATTCACTCGGCCGGTTTGAATTGATCGGCCTGCCGGAGGGCACACAAAATCTCGTCGTGTACAGTATTGATGGAATGTATCAGACCTTTGAACAGGGCGCGACTGTCGGCGGCGGGAACACCACCAGCGTTGACGTGCGTGTGAAACCCGCTCAGATCGTAAGTGTGACATTTACCGTGACTGTCCCTGAAGTTACCGTGCCCGGTGTGCCTGTGCGCATCGCCGGAAATATCCTCCAACTCGGAAATACATTCGCAGACCTGCAAGGCGGCGTCAGCACGAATACAGACCGCATGCCCATCCTAAGCCTGCAGCCCGACGGCCGCTATTCAGTCACCATCGGATTGCCGATTGGAGCACACATCCAATACAAATATACTCTGGGTGACGGCTTCTGGAACGCAGAACACACCGTCAACGGTCAATGGAACCTGCGTGAATTTGTGGTGCCTGCGCAGGATCTGTCCATTCAAGATGCCGTTCAGACCTGGGCAGCCGGCGATTCCGCGCCGATCCTGTTTGAAGTGACCGTCCCATCTGTCACACCGCCCGGCGACATCATCTATATGCAGTTCAATACATTCGGCTGGATGGAACCGATCCCCATGTGGCCGCTTGGCAACAACCGCTGGGCATATAAGCTTTATGGTCCGCTTAATATCCTTGGTTCTTTTTCCTATCGGTATTGCCGCAACGGTCAATGTGGCAGCGCAGACGACGGCGACACGGTCGGGGCATCACCCAATGGACGGCAGGCATCCACCAGCCTTTTGAGTCAGGATATTCAAGACACGGTCAATACATGGAAATGGTTTGAGAATCCCGAACCGGTTACGCTGGTCGGCACAAGCATTGTCCCGCGCGCCAGCGGATTCAATGCCGGCATCGAATTCCAATCCACCTATCGTCCCAATTGGTCTTATTACGCGCCGCAGGCATTCGCTAACGTTCAGGCACTTGGCGCAAACATCGCCGTCCTGACCCCAAGCTGGACTTACGCTACAGTCTCTCCCTTGCAATTTTCACCAGCGCCCGGGCAAGATCCATTATGGATCGATTCGGCGATTATGGTCTCACAAGCCCGCGCTCTGGGACTTAACGTCGCAATATTCCCCACTCCCAAATTTCCGTCTTCATCCTCTAACTTTTGGCTGGGCGCGCCGCGAGATGCGCAATGGTGGCAAACCTGGTTTACCCGCTACCGCGCATTCGCCGTCAACTACGCGGATCTTGCCACCCAAACCGGCGCGCAAACCCTCATCCTCGGCGGTGACTGGATCGCACCAGCCCAGCCGAATGGAAAACTGTCAGATGGGACCGCTTCCAACACGCCCGCTGATGTTGAAGCGCAATGGAAGTCGATCATTGCGGATGTGCGCGCCCATTTCAAAGGTCAAATCCTGTGGGCGCTGCCATACACAAAATCCAGTTTTGAAACGCCATTGAATTTTCTGCAGGATGTGGACGGCCTGTATCTGTTATGGTCTGCCTCCCTATCGACCAATCCCAGCGCCACAAAAGCAGATTATGCGAACGAGGCCGGACGTTTATTGGATAATGAAGTCGCACCTCTGGCAGCCTTACTGCAAAAACCACTCGTTCTGGCTGTAGCTTACCCATCCGCTACAGGCGCAGCCAACGCCTGCAGCGCAGACGGCAAGGGCGGATGTCTGGATTGGACAGCGCTAAACCAGCCCAATGCGGAGGTGAGTTCAGTGGACTTAAATTTGCAAACACAGGCGGATATTTACGAAGCCATGCTCACGGCGGTCAACACCCGGCCCTGGATCTCCGGTTTCACCAGCCGTGGATATTATCTCCCGGTAGCCCTGCAGGATAAATCCGCATCCATTCACAGCAAACCCGCGGCAGACATATTATGGTATTGGTATCCACGCATGACCGGCGCAGTAAAGTAATAATCCTTCCATAATAAAGAAAGACGGAATTCAAAAAGGGATGCTTGCAAAAGCGTCTCTTTTTGAATGAGAATGTGTTTTACAACAAGTCAGAATAACAGCAGCACACAAACAACTCTGGAGGAGTTATGAAAAAAGCAGGCAAGGTGATCGGCCGTGTATTGATCGGCATCCTTATTTTTGCACTGATCGTTGGCGCGGGCGGGACTTTTTATTTCAAGAGCTATATCCCAAACAGCATTGCCCCAAAATCATTTCCGCAAATTGACGGTGAAATTAAAGTGAGCGGTCTTGATGGCGCGGTGGATATCTATCGCGACAAGATGGGCATCCCGCACATCTACGCGGCCACAACGCATGACCTGTTCTTTACGCAGGGCTATGTCCACGCTCAGGATCGATTCTGGCAGATGGATTTTTGGCGGCATATCGGTTCAGGCCGTTTGTCTGAAATGTTCGGCGCGGGCCAGGTGGAAACTGACTCATTTTTGCGCACGCTTGGCTGGCGTCAGGTCGCAGAACAGGAATACGCGATGCTCGGAGCAGAATCGAAAGCCCTGCTCGATTCCTACACAGAAGGCGTGAATGCGTACATCCAAGAACGCGGAGCGATTGAACTCAGCCTGGAATATTTGATTCTGACCGGGGTTCTCAACCGCTCCTACACGATCGAGCCATGGACTCCCGTCAACTCGTTGACCTGGGGCAAAGCCATGGCCTGGGATCTGGGCGGCAATATGAGCGATGAAATCGAGCGCGCTATTCTGTTAAAAACTCTGTCCCCTGAACAATTAGCCGAACTATTCCCCGAGTACCCAACAGACTACCCTGTGATCGTGCCAACCATTGGCGAAAACGTAAGCAGCAGCCAAAGTCAACAACCAAAGGCAGCCTCAGAATTCCAACAATCAATATT
>Ga0268298_10002949_pt1 | contig 17979 bp, 6 predicted proteins | sample WWTPWeurt_MetaG_FD_194462 | JGI IMG/M metagenome (GOLD analysis project Ga0268298, IMG submission 194462) | Activated sludge microbial communities from WWTP in Nijmegen, Gelderland, Netherland - WWTP Weurt | ecosystem: Engineered > WWTP > Aerobic digester > Activated sludge | place: Netherlands...
GTATCCAATTGATATCTACAAATTCGTTCAAAGGCGCGGGGTCATAGATCCCATTGCCATTCCAATCAACCCGTCCATCGGCAGAGTTGAGCTTGGGATTCCCATTTAAGCCCCAAATAAACAACCGCCCGGCGGGACCGCTGATGCCCGCAATTTCATCCAGCGCGTTTTTATTCAGATCAGGTAATTTGCTGATTGAGTAATTGAGAGGGCGATTTGTCCGCCAATGGATAGTATCTGTCACGGTGTCATTAATTTGGAAAGAGTAATTCATCACACTTAAATAATTGGGTTTGCAGTTTACACCATCCACACCTCCATGAAAAAGCCCGAGGTTATGGCCGAATTCATGCATAATTGTTCCTGCAACCAAATCGTTAAATTCGACATCAAAATCGGTAATAAATCTTGTTGCTATTGTTCTTGCGTTTTGTTGCCATGAAGTCCTGGTGATAGTCAAAAGGAGGTTTGGTCCAGGAAGATTGGCTATTCCACCATTCCTCAGACCTTCGGAAAAAGTGTCGCCAAAAAGTACATAATGGAAAACCAAGCCTTTTGCGCCGATGATATTGGCACAGTTGGTCGTGTCTGTGCGATCTGATTGGGTGCCAAAATGGCCATCATTGTTTCCAGTACCGCAGGTTTTTCCACCCGTACCTCCCAGTTTAATATCCTGGAAATCGTCATCTGGGTCTGGCCCTCGGCTCAAAAAAGATATTACAGGCAAATGAGGAATCTCTTCATCCAGGACCCCATCCGGAAGCGCGCTGGTAAAGATTAATTTCACCCCTCCGGAAATGGGTGCATCTTTAAATGCTTCGCGTACTTTCTTAAGCGCCGCTTCGGGTGGTTTAAAGCCGCGCATATAATCCGCCTCGACGAAGATATTTTTGACAAATGGGGAGGCGCCAAGGGAGAATAAATCCAAATCAATCGTGCCATTGGCGTCAAAATCTATCCCCTTGCCGAAAGACTCCCAATCATCACATAAACTGTCTCCGTCGGTGTCAACGCTGCCATCGCCATCCGGGTCGCCGCACACCAGGCTGAATTCCGAGGTCGAACCACTGGCATCCGTGGCGGTCGCGCTTACAAACAGTTTGGGCAGCTGATCACCGTAGGAAAATTGAAAAACGCCTGACGCAGAAGGCTGGACATTTCCAAGATACACTTCGCCCTGTCCATGTCCGCTGCTGTCGACTTTGCTGCTGGCATACAGATCAATGGTCGCATTTTGTGGATTTTTCGAGGCCAGGACGCCGCTGATCAAAGTAAATCCCATGCCGTCAGGCGCTGCCATCACACCGGCTGGGAAGTAGACCAGGTCATTGGGGCGGATAGCGAAGACAGCATCGCTGTTGGCGGTTACCCCGTTGGGGCGTTCTGACCCACCCGAAAGATTAATCCCCAGTTTGCCGTTGTCGTGGATATCGTTGCCGCGGATGGTGTTGTTTACAGTCCCGTTGTCCAGGATAATAATGCCCTCTTCAGTGTTGCCGGCAATCAAATTACAGGTATCCTGGCAGGCTCCGGAGACCCGGTCGCCGCCGATCAGGTTGCCGGTACTGGCGCCTTTAATCCTGATTCCCGCCAGCTTGTTTGGCTCCGGGACGATCCCGAGGTTATCCATCCCGATCGTGTTGCCTTGAATCTTGTTGTTCTGAGCGCCTGAAATAAATATCCCATTGCGCGTGTTTCCGCTGATCAAATTGCAGGGTGCATTGCAAGCGTTGGTCACTTTGCGTGGACCCCCAATCAGATTATCCACTGCGCCTGCTTCCAGACCGATGCCGTGGAAGCCATTTGGAACGGCGCCTCCTAAATTGCCCAGGTTTGGATTCCCTATCCCAATGTAATTGCCTGCAATGATGTTTTTTGTCGCCATCAGGCCTGCCACCGAAGTATCTGCTCGAATGAGGACACCATCATAGGTGTTGCCCGAAATGATGTTGCGCGCCCCCGGGATAGAACCGCCGATCAGATTATCATAAACCGTCCCGCTGACTTGGCTGTACAGTTGGACACCGGCTATGGTTCCGTCCCCTACGGGCAAACTCCCCAGATAGTTGGTGCCAATATAATTGCCCTCGACCAGGTTGCCGTGGGCATTTGTACACCCAATTACCACCCCCGACCACGGATTGGCGGATATCACATTGGAAAGGGTATCGGTCAGTCCTCCCACGGTATTGTCGTGCCCTGCTGTTGACAATGAAATGTCGCACCAAATTGCGATCCCTGCCCCCCCATTGCCAAGTGGAGATGTACCCCCTAAGTTCGTCCCAATGTAATTGCCTTTGATCAGGGTAGCGCTGGCATTGGCGAAAATGCCAACGCCAGTGCCGTTATTTCCCGAAATCAAATTCCCGCTCACCAGAGAGCCATCCGAAGCGCGGTTTCCGCCGATTTTAATGTTCTGGGCAGAATCCATAATCACAATCGCGGGAAAATCTAATGTATTTAGCCTGTTGTTCGGTCTGGCCAAAGTCCCCGAGGTGTCGGTTCCAATATAATTGTTTTCGATAATCGAAGCCGATGCACCGCCTGTAAAATAGAGGGCATTGGTAGGAAAGTTGTTGATCACCAGACCGCGCAGGGTTACCGGGTTGTAAAATGCAAAGCCGGAGCCGGTGGTTTGTTGTTCGCCTGAAATTTCAATAATCGGTGTGCCTGTGAAACCGGTTTCGGTGGTGCCATCGATGGTCAATGGCACAGTGACCCATTCCCCATTCACAAAATTGATCTTCTGCGGCCCGCCAGAGCCAATCGCAAAAGTAATGGTGGCCGGGACGCCCGCTTTATTGGCATTATAAATCGCCGCCGTCAGTGAACACTGGTCGCCAGGGGTGGCTTTATCGATGTCACAAACCGAATCGCTTTGGTTGATATCAATATAATTTTCAGCCGCGTTGACCACCCAGACGGCCTCCGGGGCCATCTTTTGGACTTGAAGCTGGTTGGAGTTTGGCCCAAATGCCACCAGACCAAAGCCCGGGGCAGGGCTGGTGCGCAGGGCGATGGACGCCGTCAGGGCCGGCAAAGCGCTGCCGGTCAGGCTCAGCGCTCTTGGCGCATCCGCTTCTGCTGCCAGTCCACCATTCAGCGCCGCGGGCGCAAGGCTGAGCACCTGGGCTGTGTTTGCGCCATCGGCAAGGGGCGAAAAAACAGCCAGCCCATCGGCGCTGCCCGCCGCGGCCTGCACCCCTAACAGCCTGCCGCCGGTGGGCAGATTGGCTGCCCCGGAAACCGCCGTCAATTCCCAGTCGGCGAGCGGCCTGGGTTGAGGGGCGGAGTTTATCACTGGCGCCCAGATGCGGGGTTGGAAGGGTAGTTCAGGCGTCAGGTCCAGCCAACCGGCCCCTTCGGGCAGGCTGTATTCATCCAGCCCCACGGCTGCCTGGGCTGCGCCAGCCTGAGCTGCGGCTGGATCAAAGGTTAAGGGCTGTGACCGCCTTTTGTGAGGGTTGGCGACAAACAGGCTGCCATCCTCGGCCAGGATGGCCAGTTCCACCTCGCCTGCCTGAAACCTGCCCGCTGCCAGCCCGGCCGCCCTGAAGGGCAGCGCCCGGGTTTCTGCGGCCGGAACCCCCTGCGCCTCGCCTGCCGGATACATTGACCGGCCATGCACCAGGGTCAGGGTGCTGACTGTGCCGTCGTCCGGGGTGATCACTGCCAGGCTGGGGCGCGGGTCGTCTTCGTATTGTGCCAGGGTCATATCCACGATTGGCCCGGGGAGCGGGACTTCCACCCGGGTTGAACCTGCGGAGAGTGCTCCGAAGGGTGAAGCGATAATCAGGATTCGTGGGCCGGCCGGGCTGTTCAGCCCCGCCAGAATTTCAACCACCCCATCATGGGCGTCGAATTCACCGCTCTTTAAGGCGCTCAACTGCCCGGGCAGTTCCACCCGCCGCGGTGCGGATAATTGGCCGTGTCCATCGCCCGTCAGCAAATACAGCGCGGTTCCCCCCGCCGCGCCGGTCAGCACATCGGCATGCCCATCGCCGTCAAAGTCAGCGGCCTGCAGGAAGGTTGGCTGGTCGGGCAGGCTGCTTAAGCGGGCCTCGGGCAGCAGCAGGGCATCCGAAAAGGTCCCCGCCGCTCGCATGGCACGCCCCTCGGCGCCGTAGGGGTAGATCGCGGCGCTGTTGCCGCGCTGGACAGACAAAATCCCGCCGCCGGCTGGCCACCCGCCTGGGCGGTAGCCGGCCACCACATCCTCGATCCCGTCTTCATCCAGGTCGGCCGCGGCCAGGCTGAGCGGTTGGGCCGTGTTAAGGTTCATCTGGGCCACCAGGTCAAGCGGGCCGCTGTACTGCGTGGCGACCGGGTACAGCCCGTTTGCCTGAATATCTGCGGCCGAGCTGCCGGCGCCAGCGGCCCTCACGGTCAGCAGTGTAAACGACTGCCAGGTCAGGACGCTGACCAAACATACCAACATGGCCCATTGGCTGAAGCGGATGATGCGCATGGGAACCTCCCGGGGAATTGGTGGTGGAGACCGAACGTCTCTGAAAAATAAAACTCTGCTGCCCATTTAACCAAATATCCGCGCTGCACAATAGTGCCAAAATGGATATAATTTGCAGTGTTTGGTGTTTTTTTGCCGGCTTCGCCGGCAAAAAAACACCAAACATAACCTTATTGAAAAGGTGCTGACAATGGCCGAAGATGGGAAATTTGACTTTGGAAAATGGCTGCGTCAGGAGAGGCGCACCCGGGATTTGACCCAGGAGGCCTTCGCCGACCAGGTGGGCATTGCCCGGATCACCCTGCGCAAGATCGAAAGCGGCGAGCTCAAGCCTTCAAAGGAGCTGGCCCTGCTGCTGGTGGAAAAAATTGGCATTCCAGAAGCCGAGCGCACCGCCTGGGTGGCCTTTGCCCGCGGTCTGGCTGAACTGCCGCTCAAGCCGGCCAATCCCCTGCCGCCCAGGCCGCGCACCAACCTGCCGGCTGCCCTGACGACCTTTATCGGCCGCCAAAAGGAGCTGACGGATGTCATTCAGCTGATCGGTAAAAACCGGCTGGTCACCCTGACCGGCTCGGGCGGGGTGGGCAAGACCCGGCTTTCGATCCAGGCCGCGTCCAGCCTGTTGGCCGAATACCCTGTAGGTGTCTGGCTGGTGGAACTTGCCCCGCTGAGCGACCCGGCCCTGGTGGCGCAGTCTTTTTGTGCTGCCCTGGGGGTCGTACCGGAAGGCGGTGGTTCCGAGCTGGAGGCCCTGGTGAATTACCTGCATGCCAAAAAAATCCTGCTGGTGGTGGACAACTGCGAACACCTGCTGGATGCCGCTGCCCGGCTCTGCCAGGCGCTCCTCCAATCCTGTCCGGAACTGCATATCCTCGCCACAAGCCGGGAGGCGCTCGGAATTCCCGGCGAGGCGGCCTATCGGGTGCCGTCGCTCTCGCTCCCGAATGTCAAAGATTTCCTCCAGCTCATCCAGAATTCGGAAGCTGTGAAGCTGTTTGTCGAACGGGCCGCCGCCGCCAACCCTGAATTTGAATTGAATGAAGCCAATGCAGCTTTTGTGATCCAGATCTGCCAGCGCCTGGACGGGATCGCTCTGGCGCTCGAACTGGCCGCCGCCCGCCTGAGAATGATGACGGTTGAACAGATTGCCGCCCGCCTGGATGACGCTTTCCGCCTGCTGACTGGCGGGAGCCGGACCGCCCTGCCGCGCCAGCAGACCCTGCGCGCCCTGATCGATTGGAGCTACAACTTGCTGGTGAGTGAAGAGCAGGAATTTTTACAGAAGCTGGCGGTCTTCACCGGCGGCTGGACCCTGGAGGCCGCTGAGGCTGTCTGCGCCGGGCCGGATGCGTTCGAGCTGCTCAGCCGCCTGGTGGACAAATCCCTGGTGGCTGTCAGCCATGTCAAGGGCGGGGAGACGCGCTACCATTTGTTGGAAACGGTCCGTCAGTATGCGTTCGCAAAGCTGGTTGAAGGCTCCGGTCTGGACCAGCTGAAGGATGCCCACCTGGATTATTTTCTTCAGCTTGGCGAGCGCAGCGAACCAAACTTTTATACTCGTAAAGCGCCGAAGCTGCTGGACGCAATCGAAAGGGACTACGCCAATTTTCACTCCGCCCTGGAATGGGCTGACGAACGTGATTCTGAGGCCGGTCTGCGCCTGGCGAACGCGCTGTTCACTTTTTGGAGATCCTGCGGGGAGTACCAGCATGAAGGAATGAAGTGGTTTGATCAATTTCTTCGCAAAGGTGAAGCACGGCGCAATCGGACTCGCGCTCTCGCATTGATAAATGTTTACAAGTTAATCGGACGGGATCAGCTTAAAGTATTGGATAATGAAAAAGCACATCTTGAGGTGAGCTTAGCCCTGGCGCGCGAGCTTCAGGATGACCAACTTCTGGCAATCACGCTGGAGGAAGCTGGCAGAGCTGAGATATATAAACATAATCTTGATGCAGCTCAGGCCTTGTATGAACAGAGTTTGGAAAGAGCCCGGCGGACCGGCGATAACCATTTGATAGGTAAAGCAATCTATCGTCTCGGCGGATTAGCCTTCAACCGGGGAGACAGTGTTTCCGCTCGTTTATTGCTCGAAGAGAGCCGGGTTTTACTGACCAGGGCAGGTGATATTCAAGCATTGGGATTAACGCTAAACTTTCTCGGATTGCTGAGCAATGACAGCGGTGATTGGGGCATTGCTCGCAGATACTTTGAAGAAGCTCTGACTCTGGCTCAGGAGACGCGAGATTGGTCTTATATTTCCGTTTATTTGTGCAACCTTGGAAGACTGGCGCGAAGCCTGGGTGAATTTGACCGGGCGCTGTCCCTGCTGCAGCAGGCCAGAACATTGGTTCAGGATACCCCAGAAGATGATTTTCTTTGTAAAATTATTTGTGAGTTAGGAGAAGTAGCCCGACTGCAGGGGAGATATGGCGATGCCGCAGATTTATTAGCCGAAAGCCTGGCTCTGCCCAGTACAGCAATAGATTTAGCTGACGCTTATAGCTGTCTGGCAGATGTGGAAAGACTGCGCGGCCGCCTGGCTGAGGCCAAAAACAATCTTCTGAGCGGGATGCGTTTAATGACCAATAAAGCAAACTGGTTTGTAAGCGGCGAGAATTTGGTCTTGAATATTGCTTTTTATGCGCTGGCTTGCCAGATGCCCCAGCCGGCCGCCTGTATACTGGGCTGGTATGCGGCTTTGTTGAAAAACAGAGGGCAGATTCTGCCTCCCGTTTACCAGGCCGAGTTCGAGCAGCACCTGGGGCAGGCCCGCGCCCAACTGAGCGAAGCTGAATTCAACGCTGCCTGGGCAGAAGGCCAGACCATGAGCGCGGAGCAGATCCAGGCGCTGGCCTGGGAGGTTCTGCAGGCGGAATAAATGTGAGCCGCTCCCCCCTGGGGCGCGGCTCACCTGGTATGAAACTATCGGCTGCGGCTTTCAGCGCCGCATAAAGGGCAACAAAATCTTGAACGTGAGCGGCTTCACCACCGAGCCGGAGATCCCCGGCCCCCAAAAGCCGCCCGCCAGGCTGTAGCCCGAGCCGCTGGCGTTGGCAGCGTCCGGCTGCCCCACGGTCGCTGAAAGACTGTATGCGCCGCCCGTGAAGTTTTGCCCGCCGCCCGCGTCGATGGTCCACCAGGACAGGCTGTACCCGGGTACGATATTGGGCTGAACTGGGCTCGCCGTACCGGCCGCACCCGCTGTACTTACAGCGGCGAGCAGCACAGCCAGGATGAAAAATAGGATTATTTTGCGTTTCATCTTAGCCTTCCTGTTTCTTCTGGCCGCTCAGCCAGAGCAAAGCCACCCCGGCCAGCGCCGCCAGGCTGAAAATGGTCGATAGATCGAAGGGCAGTCCCCCTTTTGTGCTGCCCGCCGGGTCAAACTTGTCCAGCCGGTCCTGCAGTGCAGCGACCTGGGTCTGGAGCGTCGTGATCTGCTCACGCTGGTCGGCGATTTGGGCGTCCTTATCCTGGCTCAGGCGGTAAAGCGCCTGGATCGCTGCCAGCGAGACGCCGTCGGCGTCCACCGTGTTGATGTGCGTGTTGTCTTCGCCCACGCCAAACGCCGCCGAAAAGTCCTGCGCCATCGGTCCGATATGCCGGATGGAGGCATCCTGTGTTTTGTAACTCCAGGTTTCGATTGGGATCTGGGCCAGTTTTTCGAGTAATTGGCCCCCATTGACCGCCGCCAGGTTGGTCTTGCTGCTGCGGTCGCTGAGCACCCCCCATCCGCTGCCCCCCGAAGGCAACCAGACACCGGCACTGTTTCCACCAGTGCCATCAATGGCAGAGATAAAATAGACACCGCCCGTGGCACGGGCGATAAAGGCGTTATTAAACGGACAATTGAAGTCAAAATCGTTTGAGTCAGCCCAGGTGAAGCAACCGTTATTCAATGATTTGGCGCGATTGCCGGCGGCGAAGCTTGTGTCACCCTGGGCCAGGTTGTTCAGGCCGCCGGGCACCAGTGCTCCATATCCGCTGGCGGTATTGCCTCCGCCCCCAGCTACTGTACCATAGAGACCACTGCTGGTATTGTAAGCCCCACCACCAATTGTTGCATAATTCTTACTGGCATTGTTGAGATACCCGCTGCCAATCCCAGAATATGATCCGCTATTCTGATTGCTTGCGCCGCCGGCAATCACTCCGTAAAGGCCATTGACATGGTTGTTGAGTCCTCCACCAGTGGCGCCAAAGTCTTTACTGACAGTATTTCCGTATAAATGCGCCCCACCGCCAGCAATGGTGCCGCCGCTGACCGTGGGCGAAATAATATTGCCAGAGTATCCCCCGATGATATTGGGACTGTCGACACCTGGTTGGATCCGCAGCCCGACCTGGCCGTTGGCGCCCAGATTCAGTGTGGTATTGTCCAGGGTACCCAGGAAATTGCTGCTGCCTGTCCCGCTGTTGCCAGCCAGCCCCCAATTATTCACGGCGTAGCCGGCTTCGGTGGCGTATACAGCGGTGCTGGCGGTTGCGGAATTATTAGCATAGCCGGCATTGCTTGCGTAACCAGCCTCGGTGGCATAAACAGCGTTACTGGCAGTTGTAGCGCTAAAGGCATGGCTGGCATAGGACGCATATGGAGCAGCGGTGAGCGGCAGGCGGGGAGAGAGAGTCATAAAGCTGGCGTCGCCGCTGCACTTGACGGATGTTTCCAGCCAGAGCGCCTGGCCTGTGAAGAAGTTGGCGCCGTAATCGAGCTGCACGGTAAACAAACCATTGACAACCAGTACTGAATCAAAGGTGTTTGAATTAAGCAAAGTCCCAGCCGTGAGTGAGTCCCAGGCTGCGATGCTGATGGCGCAGGTGCCATTGACCGCCTGGGTGCCTTTATTCAAGTAGCCCTGGTAGGTAAAGGCCTGACTGATGGGGGCCTGCGGCTGCTGCGCTGAACTGGATTGTGCGGCGCCAGATTGCAACGCTCCATCTTGCGCCGCGGCCCGGGCGAACACTAAAACAAATCCAAGCGCCAAAATAACCGGTACTACAAGCCAAAAATAAAGTTTCATCTTAGCCCTCCTGTTTCTTCTGGCCGCGCAGCCAGAGCAAGGCCACCCCGGCCAGTGCCGCCAGGCTAAAAATGGTGGACAGATCGAAAGTCAGTCCCACTTTTGTGCTGCCCGCCGGATCAATGCCGTCCAGCCGACGCTGCAGCGTCTCAATCTGCTGCTCCAGCCTGGCAATTTGGGCATCCTTATCCTGGCTCAGGCGGTAAAGCGCCTGGATCGCTGCCAGCGAGACGCCGTCGGCGTCCACCGTGTTGATGTGTTTATTGTCCTCCCCCACGCCAAAGGCTGCTGCGAAATCCTGCGCCATCGGGCCGATATGCCTGATGGAGGCATCCTGCGTTTTGTAGCTCCAGGTCTCAATTGGCATCTGGGCCAGCTTTTCGAGTAATTGGCCCCCATTGACCGCCGCCAGGTTGGTCTTGCTGCTGCGGTCGCTGAGCACGCCCCACCCGCTGCCCCCTGCCGAAAGCCAGACGCCGGCCGTGGGAGCACCAGCGCCATTAATTCCGGAGACAAAGTAAACCCCGCCCGTGGCGCGGGCGGTGAAGGCGTTATTGAGTGAGCAGGTGAAGTCAAAAGGATTCGAGTCTGCCCAGGTGAAGCAGCCGTTGTGCAACGATTTGGCGCGATTGCCGGCGGCGAAGCTGGTGTCACCCTGGGCAAGATTGTTCGAGCCGCCAGGCACCATTGAGCTGACCCCGCTGGCTGTGTTGCTGTTGCCACCAGCAAGCGTCCCATACACCCCGCTGACGGTGTTGAAATACCCGCCGCCGACCCCGGAATAATCTCCGCTAATCTGATTGCTTGCGCCGCCGGCAACCACTCCGTAAAGACCATTGACATGGTTGTTGAGCCCGCCGCCGATAGATCCAAAGTCTTGTCCAACCGTATTTTCGTATAAATCCGCTCCTCCGCCGGCGATCGTACCGCCGTTGATGGTGGATGTAATGGTATTGCCAGAGTAGCCCCCGATAATATTGGGGTTTTTGGTCGCTGATTCAATCCGCAGCCCGACTTGACCGTTTGCGCCGATAATTAGCGGTACATTGTCGAGCGTGCCCAAAAAGGAGGCAAAGTTTGTGTGGCTGTTGCCCATCAAGCCCCAGTTGTTCAGGGCATAGGAAGCATACGGCGCCGCGGTGATTTCTATGCGCGGCGACAGCCATGTATAGTTTGCATCACCGCTGCAGTGGACGCCAGTTGCCAGCCACCGCGCCTGGTCTGCTGAGAAAATTGAGCCGAATGAGAGCTTCACTGTGAATAGACCATTAACCACCGGCACATTATTTATGCTGTTCGAACCGAGCGGATTCCCTCCAATAAGCGAGTCCCATACTTCAATAGAGAGATCGCAGGTGCCATTGACCGTCTGAGTGCCTTTATTCAAGAAACCCTGGTAGGTAAAAGCCTCACTGATGGCGGTCTGCGGCTGCAGAGCGGCGCCAGATTCTGGCGTGCCAGCACGGGCGACATCCTGGGCGATAAGAGAAATCAGCCCAAGTAACAGAATAACGGGGATCAAAAGCCAAAAATAAGATTTCATATTCTCCTCTTTTTAAACAGACCGGGTGGGTAATGCATAATTTCGGTAAAGCAGTGCGGCTGACCTGTTCATTTAACCAAAGATCTGTGCTGCACAATAGTGCCAAAATGGATATAATTCATATTCGATATAAAATATCAAAAACGGCAAATACCCCCCTCGATTGAAAAGGTACTGACCATGACCGAAAATGGGGCAGTTGATTTTGGAAAATGGCTGCGTCAGGAGCGGCGTGTTCTGGATCTGACCCAGGAGACTTTCGCCGACCGGGTCGGCATAGCCCGGATCACCCTGCGCAAAATCGAAAGCGGCGAGCTTAAGCCATCCCATGAGCTGGCCCTGCTGCTGGTGGAAAAAATCGGCATTCCAGAAGCCGAACGCCCGGCCTGGCTGGCTTTTGCGCGCGGCCAGGGTGACCTGCCAGTCAGACCGGCCAATCCCCCGCCGTCCAGGCCGCGCACCAATCTGCCGGCTGCCCTGACGACCTTTATCGGCCGCCAAAAGGAGCAGGACGCTGTCATCCATCTTATCGAAAGGCACCGGCTGGTCACCCTGACCGGCTCGGGCGGGGTCGGCAAGACCCGGCTTTCCCTTCAGGCCGCTGCTGGCTTAGTGACCGAATTCCCGCTGGGGGTCTGGCTGGTGGAACTTGCCCCGTTGACAGACCCGGCTCTGGTGGCCCAGACCGTTTGCGCCGCCCTGGGGGTGAAACCTGAGGGCCGCACGCCTGCCCTGACAGCCCTGACGAATTACCTGCAGGCAAAGAAAATTCTCCTGGTGCTGGATAACTGCGAGCATCTGATCAATGCCTGCGCCCAGCTTTGCGATTCACTCCTGCACACCTGTCCGGAGCTCCGGATCCTCGCCAGCAGCCGGGAAGCGCTCCGAATTACCGGCGAGCAGGTTTACCGGGTGCCTTCTCTCTCCCTTCCAAAGACAAAACGCATCTTGAAAATCATTGGGGCCTCCGAGGCCGTGATGTTGTTCGTGGAGCGGGCGGCGGCATATCAGCCCGGATTTGAGCTGACCGAGTTCAACGCGCTCTTCATCGTCCAAATTTGCCAGCGCCTGGATGGGATCGCACTGGCACTTGAACTGGCGGCATCCCGCCTGAAAATGTTTACCGTGGAACAGATCGCAGTGCGGCTGGACGATGCCTTCCGGCTGCTGTCTGGCGGCGACCGCACCGCTTTGCCGCGCCAGCAAACCCTGCGCGCCCTGATCGATTGGAGTTACAACTTACTCTCGGAAGCTGAAAAGACCTGCCTGCGCAAGCTGGCGGTTTTCATGGGCGGCTGGACCCTCGAAGCGGCTGAAGCAGTTTGTGATCATCCGGACACGCTTGAACTGCTTACCCAACTGGTGGATAAATCCCTGGTGACGGTTGACCATGCCCATGGGGATGCGGCCCGCTATACGTTGCTGGAGACGATCCGGCAGTATGCGCTTGAGAAGCTGCATACTGCCCATGAATATGAAGCCACCCGTGAACGGCATCTGAACTATTTCACGGAGCTGGCGGAAGCCAATCAAAAGCGAAGGAAAAATTACCACCAAAAATCAGCCTGCCGGCAGATGGAAATGGAGTTTGATAATTTCCGCGCAGCCCTGGACTGGTCTTTGACCGCCGGCAGGGACGCGATTACACTTGCCAGGGGGCTGCGAACTGCCTGCGCTCTGGATTGGGTGGACGCATCTGCTGAAGGTTTGAAGTGGCTCCAAAAAAGCGCAGCTTTGATGCCGCGTGGTGATCCCGACTTTGACCTGCTGCGCGCCAGCGCCCTGACAAACACGGCCTACATGCTGATTTACCGGGGTGAGATTTCATCTGCGCTTGAAGTCCTGCAAGAAAGTGCTGCCCTGTACCAGGCGATTAACCCGGCGGACAAACGCGGCTGGGTCAGTGCCCTTTCGTATTTTGCTTATGCCTACATGGACACGGATTACACCCAGGCGCGCGCCTGCGCCCACGAGGGCGTGGTAATGGCGCGCCGGTCTGGGGAAGCGGGGAAATGGAGCCTTGCCCGGGCGCTGTTTTGGGAAGGGTGGATTGCGACCCGCCAGACAGAATATGAAAATGCCAGGGCGCTGATTCAAGAAGGGCTTGCCATTTTCCGCCAGGCTGGCGATAAAATCAGTGCGGCCGACATGCTGCACCTGTTGGCCCGAAACGAAGCAGCCATGCAGAACTATCCTGCCGCCTACAAGTATTATGATCAGGCCCGCGAGCTGAAATTGGAATACGGCCAGAACACAAGCGCACTGCATATTCTTTATGACATGGCCACCCTGGATGTTCGTCTGGGCAATTTTGAAGCCGCCCGGACGAAAGTGGAGGCCTGCGTTCTTTATCTTCGAGACCGGGGCGATCAATATAATCTGGCAGGTTCGCTCTGGGGGCTTGGAGATATTTTGCTCAACCTGGGCGAGATCGAGCAGTCCACCTTCCAACTGCGCGAAAGTCTTCAAATCTTTCAGCAGGCAAATGCCCCGCGCTATAAAGGCTACGGTCTGTTTTCTCTGGCCAAACTGCTCATGCTGCAGGGCAGGCTGCATGAGGCCGCCATTCTGCTGGGCGCGATTGAAGTGGAAACCAGCAAGGATCTCTGGCAGCTTTTTCCTCCCCGCAAGACAGACTACGATCAAGCCTACGCCAGGCTTGAAACAGCCCTGGGTTCATCTGCTTTTGCCAGCCTCTACGCTGAAGGCAGGGCAATGACCCTCGACCAGGGCGTGGCTTATGCGCTGCAGATCACCAATTCCCCTGCGCTTCCTTAATCAAGAGAGTTTTGGGCGGCGCAGCCACCCAAAACTCTCTTGATATTGTATCCATTTTGGCACTTTTGAAAGTATCTACCCTCTGATTAAATGAACCATTGAAATAACCCGGTTCTGGTATTGGATGGAGGTAGATATGATGAAAAGCCGTTTTTTTCGAGTCCTCAGTTTTATCGTTATCTTGACAATGGTCATGCCTGGTAATATAGCCGTGTCTGCCCGCCCAGTAGCGCCGGCAGCCAGCAGCATTTCCGGGAAAGTAACCGATAGTGCAGGCATTCCTTTGGCAGGGGTGTCTATCAAGGCAGTCGCTTATCGATATCCCATTATTCTTGTCCATGGTTTAATCGGCTTCCCGCTCCACTTTTTTGGATGTACTGCTTCAAAATACAAACCCAGCGGTTATGATCTTCATTCACCCGGTGATATTGGCGACTATTTTGGCGAGGTGGACGACCTGTTAAAACAGGATTTTCCTGTCTACTATGCTCATCTGGTTAGCAACCCGTGTTACAGTGCGCCGATTGAAACCAATGCCAGAAAGCTGAAACTGGATATCGATGCGGTTAAGGCAGAAACCGGGGCGCTAAAAGTAATCCTGATTGCCCACAATATGGGCGGGCTGGTCAGCCGGGCCTACATTGAGGGCAGCTCATATGACAGCGATGTGGATACCCTGCTGACCGTCGGCAGCCCGCACCTGGGGGTGCCGGTCAGTGTGATTTCAGGAATGGCTTCTGGTACTCCCTCAGGCAAAGTCTGCGCTGGGTTTCAAGATGGCATGTGTGATTTCTCTGTCCCCGCCATGATGACATTTAATGTTCAACATTCCAACCGGCAGTCTGGTGTCCGTTATCTGACGATTAGCGGGGACGCGCCATTGTACACCCGTGGGGGGTGGGGGCAATTTACAGACGCACTGATGGCAGGAATGCAAAATGATGGTCTCGTACCAACTGGCAGCGGATTAGGCCTGTGGAATTCTAACGGCGCGCATGTCCAAAGATACGCAACCGATGAGGTTCACATGGGTATGTTCGCCAACGATTTACAGGGCTATCACTGGACTTATTTCGATACGCGTAAAACACCCCTGTCAGCCGATGCACACAGCATGAGTTACACCGACTGTATCTATCCGTTCTTAATGGATCGCGTCAGCAAGTGTAATACGTATATTCCCGCAGACGCAGACCTTCACAATGCCGCCCAGACCGCCCCAAATCAGCGCACAGCCCTTGTGGTAACTCAAATCCTGCCTGGCCAGGTTCTGACAACCACCTTGGATCTTCCTGCCGCACCTGCCCTGATTGCCGCCAGTTGGCTGACGGGAACGGTGTCGCTGACCCTGCAAACTCCCGACGGAGAAATCATCGACCCGGCTTATGCTGCAGCTCATCCCGGTGTGATCACTTATACTGTGGATGCTGGCGCAGCTGTTTATCAGATTGCCGCGGCCACAGCCGGCTCATGGAAACGGATTCTTACGGGGACCACCCTGCCGGCCGACGGCACAAGTACGCTTTCATTCGCAGCTTTCAGCGCCGACCTGATGCTCACCGGAAGTCTGGACAGGCCCTGGTACAACTTCAATACAAGCGCTTTAATTTCTGCAACCTTGGCGGGCGGTTTGTACGACAGCGTCCTGGTTACTGCGACCCTGACCTACCCCGACGGAGCCACCGACCTGCTGCCGCTGGTCGCGGCAGGGGGAGGGTTGTATCAGGAAGCGCTGATTATTCCCGAAAAACCAGGTTACGTGGATGTGGTCATAACCGCCCGAGGCAGTGCGGCAGGCCAGCCCTTTGAGCGCAGCCTGAACATGGTATTCCAGATTGCGCCGCAAACGATCGCTCTGAGTGGTGTTTATCAGGAAGCGCCCCAGGCAATTTCACCGGGTGGGTCTTTTTACAGATCTTTGGTCATTACGGCAACTGCCAGTGTTGTCATCAGCGGCACATATGGTCTCTCGGCAGACCTGGTGGATGGGACGGGAGCGCCTGTTGCCCACAGCACAACGCTGGCCAATTTGACCGGTGGCACAGATAAACTCCGCCTGGTTTTCGCAGCGGCTGAAATTTACGCCGTGGCAGCGAACGGCCCCTACACTTTGACCAACCTGCTGCTGACCGACCAAAGCGGCGCGCTGCTGCCCGTCGCTGAAGCGCAAAACGTTTATACAACTGCTTCTTACCAATACCGCCAGTTTGGGAGTGGCAAGACGTTTATCCCGCTGGTCGCATCCGGCGCCAGTGCGAACCAGGCGAATACGCCAAACCCTGCAGCACCTCAAATGATGAATTTAGAAACAACAACCGGTGCAGATGGAAACTATACGTTCAGCGGACTGACTGCCGGTCATTACATGGTGGTCGCAATCCAGCCTGGCGAGACATTCAGTCCTGCAGCTCACACCGTCACCTTGCCACCGGACGGCGCCAGTCTCAACTTCACCCGCCAGGGTGGTGGAAGTATCCCTCCGGGTATGGTGTTCGTCCCAGCCGGGGACTTCCAGAACGGCTGCGATCCGAATCACAACCTTTATTCTTTGTGCCAGCAGGATCAACTACCCCTGCACACGGTTTATCTTGATGCGTTCGCGATCGACAAAACCGAAGTGACCAACGCTCAGTACGCCCAATGTGTGGACGCCGGGGTCTGCACTGCGCCATTATTCAATTCATCCTACACCCGAAGTTCATATTACAACAATCCGACCTATGCCAACTACCCGGTCATCCTTGTGGACTGGTCTCAGTCCAGCGCCTACTGTGCCTGGGCCGGTAAGCGCCTGCCGACCGAGGCTGAATGGGAAAAAGCCGCTCGCGGCCCAACCGCACGCAGCTACCCGTGGGGAGATGTCAACCCAACTTGTACACTGGCCAATACCTATGTCAGCGGATACTGCGTAGGTGACACCAGTGCCGTCGGCAGCTACCCGGCTGGAGAAAGCCCTTATGGCGCCCTGGATATGGCGGGCAATGTTTATGAGTGGGTCAACGACTGGTATAGCAGCAGCTATTACGGCTTGCTGGTTTCACCCAACCCGCCAGGCCCATCCACTGGATCGTTTAAGGTGACCCGCGGTGGCTCGTATTCCATTGCCGACCAACTGCAACTGTACACGGCGACCCGCGGCGGCTTTACCATTGATGCTCATAACCTGCGCCTTGGTTTTCGATGTGCGGCCCAGCCTTGAATCATTGAGGCACTGAAGAAACCGTATCTCTGCCAGCCTTGTGATTACATCCCCTTGCAGAGTCGTTTTAGTCGTTCCTTTAAAGTAGTGTAGGGAGTTATTAGCGGGCTTCGCCCGCTAATAACTCCCTACACCATGATACGGCGAACCTTACTTCTCCAGGTTCAACAGGCGGCGCGGTTCTTTTTGAAGCGGCTCGCAGACGGGGTGGTAGTGGACGTGCACCTGACCGAGAAAGGGGATGTTGTTAAACAACAGGGTTTCGGCCTGGGTGGCGATGGCGTCACCGTCAAACACGCTCAGGTTGCCATCCACCCCAATCGTCAGGTTGAGTACCATATACGGGCCAAAGCGGTGGGCATGGACCGCTTCCACTTTTTCGATACTTTCAACCCCGGAGAGCAGTTCGTTGACCTGGTTTGCCAGGGCCTTGCTGGGCACGGCATCCATCAGGTCCACCGAAGATTGGCGCACAATCTCAACCCCGGTGCGCAAAATCACGAGGGCCACCAGGGCGCCCGCCAGCGGGTCGGCCCAAATGATGCCAAACTGGCTCATAAAAATACCAATTGCGGCGCCGCTGGCCGAGAAAATATCATTGCGGTGGTCGTATGCCAGGGCCAAAACAGCCGGGTTGTCGGTTTCGTTGCCGATGCGGCGGGTGATGTAGAGCAGGAAGATTTTTAACCCTACGGTAAACAGGGCAATGTAGAGCGTGATGACCTGCGAACCAGCAAAATTGCTGATGCCGCTCCAGAGATCGAAGAGTTTGTTGACGGCATCCCAGAAGATGGCGATGGCGGTCGTTATGACAAAAGCCCCCACAATTAAAGCCGAGATGCTTTCAAGCTGGCTGTGCCCGTAGGGATGTTCTTCATCGGCGGGTTTGCGCGCCAGGCGCATAAAAATGCTGACTACGATATAATAAGCGACATCCGAAGTGGAATTAACGCCTTCTGCCAGCAGC
>Ga0268298_10002950_pt1 | contig 17978 bp, 14 predicted proteins | sample WWTPWeurt_MetaG_FD_194462 | JGI IMG/M metagenome (GOLD analysis project Ga0268298, IMG submission 194462) | Activated sludge microbial communities from WWTP in Nijmegen, Gelderland, Netherland - WWTP Weurt | ecosystem: Engineered > WWTP > Aerobic digester > Activated sludge | place...
ATGCAAGACCCAGTTTCGAGCGTCGGTTTCGATGCGCGGTGATCCCGTAGCGGTGGGCTTCGTCGCGGATCCTCTGCACGAGGTAAAGTCCCTGCGAGTGGCGGGGGAGCAGCAGCGGCTGGCTGTTATGTGGGAAGAAGATCTCCTCTTCCTGTTTTGCCAAACCCACCACGGGAATTTTATCGAACAGGTCAAATTGCTCGAGGACTTTGACAACGCGTCCAAGTTGACCTTTACCGCCGTCGATGATGATCAGGTCGGGCAGGAAGGAGAACGACGCGTCGGGCTTGGACCCGGGGCCTGATTCGGTTTCCTGTGAGCCTTTCCACCTTCTGAAGCGGCGCGTGAGCATTTCCTCCATCGAAGCAAAGTCATCGGGTGCGCCGATGCTGGTGCTGTCGATGTTGAACTTGCGATACAGTTTCTTGGAAGGCACGCCCTGCTCAAAGACGATCATCGCGCCGACCGTTGCCACGCCCTGGGTGTGACTGACGTCATAGCATTCGATGCGGTTTGGCGGAGCAGATAATTTCAAGGCGCTTTGCAATTCTGCGAGCGCCATTTCCTGTTTGTGGGTATCTGCCTGCCACTGGGCGCGCAATGCCTGCAAAGTATCCGATGCGTTCTCGGCTGCCATTTGCACCAGGTCATGCGGCTGACCTTCCTTGGGCACAAAGAATTCCATTTTCTTGCCGCCGCGCTTCGACCTGAGCCACTGACTGATGATGCTGGCTTCCTCCTGCTCGATCTCCTGCGGAAGCATCACCTGCTCGGGAATATTCGCGGCTTCAGTGTAGAACTGCTTGACAAATTCCGCCATCACCTCGGCTTCGGGCGTGTCTTCGGTCCCTTCGAGAATGAAGTAATCGCGCCCGATCAATTTCCCGCCGCGGATGAAGAACATCTGCACGCAGGCTTCACCGTCCACCCGCGCCATTGCCAGCACATCCGAGTCTTTGTAATCGGTGGCAAAGACGATCTTCTGCCTCTCGATGATGGCTTGCATGGCTTTGAGTTGGTCGCGCAGGGCGGCGGCTTTTTCAAAGCGCAGATCTTCCGAGGCTTTTTGCATGTCGGCTTGCAAACGGGTGACGATGTTCTCGCTGTTGCCGCTCAGAAATTCCATCAGGTCTGAGATCATCTGGCGGTATCCTTGCTGAGTGGATGCGCCGATGCAAGGGGCGATGCATTTTTTGATGTCGTAATAGATACAGGCGCGTTTGTCGAGACCGGTGATCTCGCGGTCGCAGGTCAGGTAGGGGAAGATGCGCCGCAGGGCATCCAAGGTTTGGTGTACCGCCCAGGCAGATGTGTATGGACCGAAATACCGCGATCCATCCTCCTCCATTTGGCGGGTGATGGTGACCTTGGGGAAGGGGTCTGCCCAATGGACCTTAATATATGGATACCGCTTGTCGTCCTTGAGGCGGATATTGTATTTGGGGCGGTGCTTCTTGATGAGGTTCATCTCAAGGATGAGCGCCTCAAGTTCCGAGCCGACCACGATCCACTCGATGTTGGCGATATCCCGCACAAGGCGGCGGGTCTTTGCATCGTGGCTCGAATCCGCGTGGAAGTAGGACCGCACGCGGTTCCTCAAGTTGATGGCTTTGCCGACGTAGATGATGGTCTCTTCGGCATTGCGATAGATATAACAACCGGGCTTGGTCGGCAGGGTGGCAAGGATTCCCTGCAGCTTCTCGGAAATTTCCATAGGCGGCAATTATAAATTAGAAAGGAGGATGACCCAAATTACCTGTTTGTTTTTTTTGCTTTTGAACTTACAATGGATGTATCATTTTAAAAGGAGAATGACTTATGACTCAATTCGATAACACCCCCCTCACACCGCCTTCATCCGGCGCTCCCGGGCCCGCAGGTTGGCTCCCCGTTTGGATCAAGGCGATCTCCAAGCCCAACGAGCAAACTTATGTCGAGATCACGGAACACCCCGATGCCAATTCCAAAACGGCGTATATCTGGGTATTCATTGCGGGATTGGTTTCGGGTATCTTTCAAGCCTTTGCCTCAACCATCCGCCTGGCAATGGGTGTGACGACCCAGTTTCCCATCCCCGGGCTGGAACAATACATCCCTCAATCCACCGGCATGGACGGCGGAAGTATTGGCATCACGCTCATCACTGGGTTGTGCGCTTCTCCGTTGGCGGGTGTGCTTTCGGTGATCTTTTTTGCTTTGGGAGTGGCCATCGTTCAATGGATCGCCAAGTTGTTCGGCGGCACAGGCACTTACGACAAATTGCTCTATGCCAACGCCGCGATCACTGTCCCTTTCACTCTGATCTCATCTTTGTTGGCGGTGTTTAGCTCCATTCCCGTTTTGGGCATCTGCACCGGAATCCTCTCCTTTGGTTTGGGGATCTATGTTCTCGTGCTTCAAGTGATGGCGGTAAAGGGAGTGAATCGTTTCGGCTGGGGACAGGCGGTCGGTTCTGTCATGATCCCGGTTGTCGTGGTTTTCCTGTTTTGTTGTTGTGTCTTCGCCGGTCTTGCCATGGTAACTGGCGCATCCTTAAATCAGTTCAATAACTTTGCCCCGTAGAAATCCCTGAAAAATAAAAAGAGACCGCTCACAATTGAGCGGTCTCTTTTTATTACTTGTTCTTTGAAGCTGGCGGTGGGATTCGGTGCGCGCCTGTCAGCAGAGGCATCTCTGCCATGTAGTAGGCGTATTCATAAGCGGTGGTCGCCCCGCCTTCTCCAACGATCGGCTCGATCAAACCATTATTGTTCGAGTCAATGCCGGCGATGATGTGATCTGCAAGCAATGACATCTCTGTGGCGATCGGCGTCATCTCTGAACCAAACGGCATGTCTTGCAATTGCAGTGCCAACGCAAGTAATTGCTCCGACCAGCCGGTCATATTTTCCAGGCAGATGATCGTCTCGGCGCTGCGGGTCTTAATGCTGTCCGTAGAGTCTGCTGCCTCTGCGGCAAATCTGGCGTGTGAAATGGTTTGAAATAGATAACCTTGTTCTGTGTAACCGGGCTCTCCATTTCGGAGGAGACCGAATCCATCGCTTGGGTCGGCGAGTGAATTATTCTTGTCCCAATCTTGATATTGATCCTTGTTCTGGTTTCCAACCAGCAGGTTGATGATCTCCTCGTTCTTCTGGCGGAAGAGTTTCTCGTCGCCGCTCTCCAAGGCAGTTTGCATTTCGGTCACACTATCGTACAGAGTGTCGGTTGAGTTCCATAACCCGAGAATGAGAGAGGTCGATTCAGGCGCGTCGGTAAACGATACAAGAACATGCCTCACATGGATCAATGCCAGCGGCGGGAATACCGAAGAGGCCGCCGCTTCACCAGAAGGCTCGTTCGGATTCGGATCGTTATCCGGCTCCACCGTAATTTCGAGTTGATCGTACAGCCCAAGGATATTCTCCTGCTCAGGAATGGTGAAGATCAACTGTCCCTGCGAGTTTCGATCCACCGGGATGCTGCCTACCTTTCGACGGATTTCACCGCCCTGAGCGAGATACCACGCTTCGTAGTGCATGCCTGTCTTTGGCGCGGGAAGTTTTGTAATGAGGATAGTGGACTTATCCATGAAGGAATTTTGGTCCAGATAAGAGACGCGCCCCACGGGTTGGTTTTTATCAGCCGCGCGGGAAGGCCAAAACACAAAGGCAAAGATCGCGATCACAACCAAAAAGGCCGAGCCGATGCCAATTCTCAGCCGGGATGGCGCAGCTTGCCGGGGCTTTGAGGCTGGCATCTGGGGCATCTTTGCGAGTCGGACGGTCTCAGCGGATAGGGAGCGACCGTTGAGCACAGCGGTGAACTCATCGGCCAATTCTCTGGCTGATGGATAACGCAGATTTACATCTTTGGCGAGCGCGCGGTTGATGATGGCTTGCAGGTTGGGGGAGATGCCAGCGATGGGCGGCGGCGGCTCGTTGAGGTGCTTCATCAAAATACCAAAAGTGGATTCTGCTTCAAAGGGCACGTTGCCGGCCAGCATTTCATACAAGATCACACCCAGCGAATAGACGTCTGTCTTTGCGCCTACTTTGTCGCCGCGGGCTTGTTCAGGGCTCATGTAGATCGGCGTACCAGACACGGTCCCTGTTGAGGTTTGGATGGATGAATCGAGCAGGCGCACCAGCCCAAAGTCGGTCAGGATCGGTTCTGAATCCGCTGGCAATGGCCGGTTGGGGTCGATGGGACCGGTCGCCGAGCGCAAAAGCACGTTGGCGGGCTTTACATCCCGATGAATGATATTTTGTTGGTGAGCGTAATCGATGGCGGAGCCAAGCGCGGTGAGGATGTGGGCAATGGTTTCGAGCGGAAGTTTTTCTCCGCGTTTGTGTAGTGCTTTAAGATATTCCCCCAGTGACGCGCCTGTGACCAGTTCCATCACCAGGCAGGGTTGACCATCGACCAGCTCGTAATCAAATACCTGAATGATGTTCGGGTGCCGGAGACTCGCGACAACGCGCGCCTCCCTTTCAAACCGGACCCGGTTATCGGGATCAGCTTCCACATGGTCGCGCATGATCTTGACGGCGACCTTGCGGTTGAGCGTGGTGTGTTCACCGATATAAACCTCGGCCATGCCTCCGCGAGCAAGCATTTCACCGATCTGAACCTTACCGAGTGTTTTGCCCGACCAATTTGACATTGCGGCATTATACCCGATAGTATAATTCGACGAATTATAAGGAGCTTGTAATGACGAACACACTTGAAATGACCCTGCGCGAAAAAATGCAAGCGCGCGGATTAACGCTCTCCACCGCGGAATCATGCACGGGCGGGCTGGTCTCAGATCGCATCACCAATGTTTCAGGCTCTTCGGATATTTTCCCCGGCGGTGTTGTAGCCTATGCCTATGAAGCCAAGGTCAACCTGCTGGGTGTTTCCTGGGATACCCTGCACGCGCACGGAGCCGTCAGCGCAGAGACCGTGTTGGAAATGGCGCGCGGGGCACGCAGGTTGTTCTCCGCGGATATCGGGATCTCGGTCAGCGGCATTGCCGGTCCGTCTGGTGGGCTGCCTGATAAGCCCGTTGGCACCACCTGGTTTGGGTTGTCCACCGGGCATGGCGAGTGGACCCGCCGTTTCATTTGGGATGGCGATCGCATTCAGAACAAACATTATTCTTCTGAAGCCGCTCTTCAATTTGTGATCGACTATCTGGATGGAAAGCTAGAATGAAGGCTGCCATCCTCATTTCCGCCAATGCTGAATGGCGAGTGGTGAAGGAACTTTACCCCGCTTTAAATATTCAAAGTTCGCCCTACGGTGAATTCGCCAGCCTGGATCTTGGTCGCCAACAATTGACCCTTTTTCACGGCGGCTGGGGCAAGATCTCTGCGGCAGCCACCGCTCAATATGTCATCGATCATTTTGAACCCGACCTGCTGATCAACCTCGGAACCTGCGGCGGATTTGCCGGGCGCATCGAAACCGGGACGATCATGCTCGTGGAGCGGACTTTGGTCTACGACATCATTGAGCAGATGGGCGACAGCGCTGAAGCCATTGAACACTACGCGACGGATATCGATCTTTCCTGGTTGGATGCCGGGCGCCTGAACGAAAAAGATTTTCTGCGCGGGTTGCTCGTCTCTGCCGACCGCGACATCGTAATCGAAGATATTCCCATGCTGATCGAGAAATATCAAGCCGTTGCCGCCGATTGGGAATCAGGTGCGATCGCGTGGGTGGCGCGCAGGAATCAGGTTCGCACTTTAATCTTGCGCGGAGTGACCGACCTCGTGGGCGGTGATGGGGGAGAGGCGTACGGGAATATTGAACTTTTCCGCGAACGGACCAGGTCTGTGATGCGTGAATTATTCCGTCAACTGCCCGAATGGCTGGATGCAAGTGAAAGCCGCCCGTAGAGCGACCGTTCGATTCCGCCTGCCTACTTTTTGATCTCTCCCACAATGATCTCCATGGAATAGTTGTCCATGCTTTCACGGTAACTGGGAATGGGATGGAACCCAAGCCGCGTGTAAAACCGGATGGCGCGTTCCTGTTTCAGGCTGGTTTGCAGCCAGATCCGTTCGTAGCCCTGCTCACGTGCAAAATCAAATAACAGGGATACCACCCGGTAGCCGATGCCAAGACCGTGGTATTCCTCCAAAAGCCAGAGCCTTTTCAACTCCGCCACCTTGTCATCATATTTTTTGATCGCGCCTGTGCCGACCACTTTGTCATCATCGGTCACTACATAGAAAAGTCCGCGGTTTTCCACGTACGCTTGTTGGAAGTCATCCATGTCGCGCAGTTCGCCTTCCTCCTCCAAAATGTCGTAGAACTCCTGCGCGGTCTTTTCAGGGACATAGATTCGCTGTGCCACACCGGATATCACATATTTTGCATCAACGACTTGATGCGCTTGCAGTTGGGCAATCTTGATCATCGTGACATTTTACAACATCGTGGGCGTTATAATTCCCGCCTACATCCAACCCTTATGAACACCGACCCGGAACAGCAGGAAATTCAGAAACGAAATTTTCGTTACGTGCAGATCGACGCAGTTGGCGTGAGCATTTCCAACGTTGCCGCGCCCTTTCTGCCGGTCTTCCTTACCCGCCTTGGGGCGAGCAATTTTCAAGTGGGTTTGCTCACATCCATGCCGGGCATCACCGGGCTTATTCTCGCCATTATCGTCGGCAGGTTCCTGCAGACTCGCCGCAATATTGTGCCTTGGTACAGCCTCTCGCGTTTGCTTGTCATCTCGTGTTATGCGTTGACGGGCTTGCTCACTTTTGTGCTTTCAAAGGAATACGCGGTCATTGCCACCCTTGCCATTTGGGCATTTGCCACCCTGCCGCAGACCGCGCTGGCGGTTGCCTTTTCGGTCGTGATGAACGCCGTAGCCGGTCCCGAAGGACGTTACGCATTGCTGAGCCGCCGCTGGGCGATCTTCGGGCTGACCAGTGTGGTAATGACCTTTCTCGTCACGCGGGTGATCGACCTCGTGGAATTCCCCCGCAATTATGAGATGATGTTCTTTGGTCTATCCATTGGCGGATTGATCAGCTACTACTTTTCGAATCAGATCAAACTTCCCGATCAAACTCCGCCCATGTTTGTCACATCCTCATCGGCATTTGAATCTGCCCGCAACTACCTCTCCTTAATTCGCAGCGAACCTGCCTTTGTCTCCTTCGCATCCAAAAAGTTTGTGTACTTCTCTGCCATGACCTTGAGCGCGCCCATCATGCCGCTCTTTCTTGTGCGTGAAGTAAAGGCCACCGATTCTCAGATCGGCACCATCACAATGGCGATGACCCTTGTCATGCTGGCGGGATATTTTGTTTGGCCGCGCGCATCTCGAAAATATGGCGGGCGTTTTGTTCTGCTCGCGACCACCTTTGGCATGATCTTTTACCCCGCCCTTACCGCCGCCACTCCGCAAGTTCCGCTCATAATTATTTATGCCGGCATTGCCGGGCTTTTTCAGGCAGGGCTGGACCTGGTCTTCTTCGACGAGTTGATGAAGACTGTCCCGCCGGAATACGGCGCCACTTTTGTTTCGCTGGCTCAATCCATGCAATATTTGTCTGCCATCGTTGCGCCGTTGGTCGGTACCTGGCTCGCAGATTGGATCGGTCTCGGCGGCGCGTTGTGGTTGAGCGCCGGGCTGCGCCTCGTGGGATTTTTGCTGTTCCTGCGAAAAGATACAAGAAGTATACAGCCGCAAGCCGAACCGAGGTGAAAAAGAATCAAAAAGTGCCGTGAGCTTTTCAGTCACGGCACTTTTTGATTCTGATTATTTCGCGGCGGCCAGCGCGGCTTTGATCTGTTCAAGATGCGCGGTGAGATGGAAGTTCGGTTGCAGCAGCCCCGACCCAAAGCGATAGTAACTGCCCTTGTTGGCGGCGAACTCTGCAGGGATCAACGCTGTATATGCCAGGGTTTCATCCACTGCCTTTCGAAGCGCACCCAGCATCAGATTAATGGATGGATACGCCTGAACAGTCGCCTGCACCTGCGCGTGGACGTTCGTGCCGAATCCATCTGAAGTGATCTCGTATCCATCGATCAGGCTGGTGAGGAATGTGACGTTAAATCTTTCGCCAGCGATCAGGTGCGCGACCGTTTCGAGCGCGCTCCATTCGCCGGGTTCGGGATGTGACATGGCTTGCGCATCGCTAAAGCCTTCGAATGATTTTTCCAATTCCGACAGCGCCGCATCATACAACGTGCGGGCCTGCTTCTCCAATTCGGCAGGCTCAAATGGGACGTCCACCATCGGGCGTTTGCTCAACTCCATGGTGACAGTCTTCTTTTCGGGACCGCGATAAAAGCTGACCTCCACTTTGTCACCGCCTTTTTTACCTGCAATGGCATTGGGGAAGCTGTTCGCGTCACTGCGGATCTGATGCCCGGCGAACTCCACGATGACGTCATCTTTTTGCAGCCCGCATTTTTGCGCTCCCATGCCGCTGACCACACCGTCCAGCCGCATGCCCTCACGGACGGGGACGCCCAATGCCGCGGCTTGTTCCTCGGTGAAGTCGCCGGGGATGATGCCCATCATGGGGCGTTGTGAGATGCGCAGGTCAATGCCTGTTTCAAGGACCGATTTGAGGTTCTCCAAACTATCTGCCCAATTTTCCCGAAAGCCTTCTCCCATTTTTGCCCAGGATGGGTCGCTGGGGACTTCGTGATCCATGCAGACGAGGACACCGCCGTCCTTTTCGGTCAGGGTCACTGTCACTTCGGTGGGGGCGGGGTCAATGTTTGAAAACCAGCGGAACCTGACGCGCTTGTTCTCTTCCAGTTCCAGAAAATGACCGCTGGAGTAGAAGTCTCCGCGCCACCACAGGTACATTCGTCCGCGTGGGTGCGGCTCGACGGTGGCTACATCACACAGCCATTCGCGCAGAGAAGTGGAACTGGTAAAGGCGCGGTAGGCAAATTTCACAGAGGCGTTGACAAAAATTTCGGCAGATACAGTGGTCATTGGGCGCTCCTTGAAAATAAGTTTTGAAAATATTCTACCGGGTGTTTTTTCCTTCCGCACCCTGCTGGAGTATTGATAATAAAAAGTGGATGCCTCATCAGCATCCACTTTGTTTGGTTACTTCCCCAACCTGCCTCGTTCAGCTTCGATCACTTCACTTTCCAGTTTCTTGAAGAGCGGTCCCGGCTGATTGAGCTTCGCGCCAGGCTTTAGGTCGCTGGGTTTCCATTGCAGTCCCTCAACGCCCTTGTATCTCAACACAGTATGCTCACCAAGCGAGTCTTTCACTGTTTCGGTGTATTGCTCGCCAAAGAGCGGAGTTCCGTACCCGAAGAACCCGTGCAGTTTCTCGGAGGTAAATGGCAGGAAGGGAGCGAACATCACCTTGAGCGAGTCGATGGCTTTGAGCGCGGTGTAGACCGTCTTGCCTGCCGCTTCTTTGTCCACTTTGAAGGCACTCCACGGTGCGTTGACATCGAGATACTGATTGACCACAGTGGCGAGTTTCATTGTCTCGCTTAAGGCAGAGCGCAGGCGCACGGCGTCCAGTTCTGCGCCCACTGAGGCAAATCCGCTTTCGATGGCGGCGAGCAACTCAAGGTCTGCGGGGCGAAGCGTGTCCACATCCACAGACGGCACATGCCCTTCCCAGTTCTTGTAGCAGAAAGCCAGCACACGGTTCGCAAGGTTGCCCCAGGTTGCCACCAGCTCGTTATTGTTGCGCGCTACGAACTCGGCCCAATCCCAATCACTGTCTTTGCTCTCAGGCATGTTGACGGTCAGGTAATAGCGCAGAGCATCAGGGTCAAAGCGGGTGAGCGCGTCGCGTCCCCACACGGCCCAACTGCGGGAACCGCTGATCTTCTTCCCTTCAAGATTCATGAATTGATTGGCGGGTACATCATACGGCAGGATGAGGGGAATCTTTTCCCCGGTGAACAACTCCATGAATGCGCTGCCAACGCCCATCAGTTCGGCTGGCCAGAGCGAAGTATGGAAGAAGATGTTGTCCTTGCCGATGAAGTGATATTGTTTCGCCTGCGGATTGGTCCACCAATCACGCCACGCTTCGTTCTGCCCTGAGGCCTGTGCCCACTCGATCGGCGCGGAGAGATACCCGATGACGGCTTCGAACCATACATAGATGCATTTGCCAGCTTCGGTCCAACCAGCCACTGGAACGGGGATGCCCCAGTCGAGGTCGCGGGTGATGGCGCGCGGCTTCAGTCCTTCGCCTTCGATCTTCTTGAGCGACTCTCCGAGCACGGTCTCGCGCATGTAGGCGGAACGATCTTTGAGATACTTGACGACATTCGGCTCAAGCTTGGAAAGGTCGATGTAATAGTGCTCGGTCTCGCGCAGTTCCGGGGATGACGAGTCGCCTTCGACCTTTGATTTCGGGTTGACCAATTTTGCGGGGTCGAGCACATTGCCGCAGGCGTCGCATTGATCGGAGCGCGCGCCTTCCGTGCCGCAGATGTAGCAAGTCCCTTCGATGTATCGGTCCGGAAGGAAGCGGTTAAGTCCCGGCGAAAACCACTGCGGCTCGGTCTGGGTGAAGAGGAAGCCGTTCTTTTGCAGGGCGAGGAACATGGTCTGTGAGACCTTGAAGTGATTCTCACTGTGGGTGGTGGTGTACAGGTCGTAAGAGATGCCGATCTTTTGGAACAGCTCAATGAAACCTTCGTGGTACTGTTTGTAAACTTCTTCCACGGGCTTGCCGAGCTTGTCAGCGCTCATCGTGACGGGAGTCCCGTGTGAGTCGGTGCCGGTGATCATCAGCACTTTGTTACCCTTCAAGCGGTGGTAGCGGGCGGAAATGTCACCGGGCAGGTGAGAGCCGGTGATATTTCCAACATGGATCTCGGCATTGGCATACGGCCAGGCGACGGCGATCAGGATATTTTCAGGCATTCGTGCCTCCATTTATGATTTGCCACAAAGTACCGTAACGAAGCACAATGGGTTCTTTGGAACTTTCGTGGTGGATTCTTTACAAACAAAAAGGCTGTCCGCAGAATGGACAGCCCGTTTTCGTTCAGGTAGGTTAACCTAACGTGCTTTCCACTCGGCGCAGCAGAACATCTCCATGCTTCGCATGGCCATGGTCATTAACACCATTGGAAAAGCGGAAGTGAATTTCATAGGGCAAAGTTTACTATGTCCCGTGCGAAGTTGCAAGGACTTACCGGGTTGCGAACTGAATACTGGTGAACAGCACGAACAGAAAGACAATGCCGACCACCCAAAACGCTACCTGACGGACCTTCTCATCGTCCTCGTAATCTTCCTTGCCTTGTCCCCATACAAAACCAGAGTTGGGACCGAAGAAGACTCGGAAGAGATAGGGGTTGTATCCAAAGACCGACCGACCGACACCCGCCAACACCATGAGCAGGCACGCTAGTGCTTCCAAAATAAAGAGGATGAACCAGGTCGTTTCCGTCAGCCAATGTTTGGGGCTGGCCAGATGCGAAAGATAGGTTGAGACAAGGATCGACAGCGGGATAGCGTATAGCCAAAGAATGATATTTGGTGAACGGTTGCCAGTCGGAATTTTATAGACCAGTTCTTCGATGCGGTCAATGTAATCGGTGGCCCACTTTCGGTCTTCCGACTGTACGCGGACGATGATCTTGTCGTTGTAGGTATCCCAAAAGCCCTTTTGTAGGATGACGAAGCTCACACGAACGAACCAGTTATCGCGTCCTTTTTGGAGCATGTTGTCTTCAATGCGGTCGGGTTGTTCAATGAAGTCAGCCTGAAGGATCAGGTGAATGACTGCCTCCCGCTGTACTTCAAGATCGTGTAGCACATCTTCGATCCGCCTGGTCTCGAAATAGCGAAAGCTGGATGTGTAAACCCTGTAGGTTACTTCGGCAGGTGCGGGAAAACGCTGCGAGGCGTTTTCCAAAACTTTTTGAAAATCCTTCAACCCTTCTTCTGTGAGCACAAAGCTCTTGTAATATGTTTCGTCAACGCCGTTGGTAAGAGTCATTTATTTTTCCCAGGGGCGCTAATTTTACCCTGTCTTTTCAGGCTTGAGGAATTTCATCGCCAGGACCATGCCCAGCACGAGAACGGAATTCCCCAAACTCCACAGGTCCTTTTGGGTACTCGCCTGTTGAAAGAGCGCGAACAAAGAGAACACATCGAGCACGATCAGGAAAAGAAAAGCAGGGATAAAACTTTTTGTCTTTGTCACCAACGCGGCAGAAATCCATACAATGGGGATGAGATAGGGGAGTTGATCATACGCCCAGAGATAGATCGTGGACATGAAAGCCACAGGCAGGATGATGTTGAACGCGTCCCATGCTTTAACGCGGGCCTGATCCTGCCAAAGGTAGAATCCGCTCAGCCCAAGCAGAACCAGCCCCAAGGTCCCGCCCAGAAGCGTGGAGCATGGAGCGGCGCCCTCGCAAATTAAGTAGGAAAATGCCCACACGTTCGAGTGTACTCCCTGAGTCCGATCCATCACCGCTTCACTTGCCGCGCGGAACTTGATCAACCAGAGCGGGTCTTGCATCATCCCGATCACGAGCAAAGCGACCCCGCCAATGGCAACGCCCCAGATCGCCTTCCAGTTTTTTTGCGCGAGGAACCAGATGCCCGCAAGGATGAGGATCGTCAGCCCTTGCGGAGGTTTGAGCATGGTCAGCGAGAGGAGCATGCCCGCCGCGAGTGGTTTGTCTTTTTCAAGCAGCACGATCGCCCCGAGAATGGAGATCAACGCCAGCGCGCCGACCGAGCCTGTGTGCAGAGTGAGATACACAGGACCAAAGAAGAACATGGATGCAAAGGTCGGCACGAGCAGCATGCGCGGCGCAGGGTCTGGCCAGCGGCTCAAAAGAATAAAGATGCTGGCGGCGATGATGACGAGCGTGAGTACCTGCCAGGTAATGTACGCCGTAGGCAGAGATATCAGCCCGAGCGGTACGCACAGGATGGCAAGCGGCAGGGGGTAAGGGAATATCTTGTTGGGCTGCCACTTGATGCCGTAGGTCTCATGCCCCGCGAGATATTGCACTTCGTCGTAGGGACTTTCGCCTTCCAGCACCATGCGTCCTGCCAGCCAGAAGAAGGTGAAGTTGGAGCTTTGAAAATCAAAGGTGGTGTAGCTGATGCGGGCGCGCAGGAAGATCATGCCTCCGATCAAAATGAGCGTGAATAGGATCCCTGCGGTTTTTCTGATGGAGTTTTGCATGTTGTACCTTTGAGATAAAAAACGATGGCTTCCTGAAAAGGACAGCCATCGTTTGGTTACAGCAAGTCTTTGAGCTTTGCGAATGGGGAGCTGTTTTCTTCAGGTCGATGACCGCAGTCCTTTTCATTCAAGTTCTGCCCGCACTCGGCGCACAGTCCCTGACAATCGGGCTGGCAGATCGGGCTGATGGGAATTTCGAGAATGGCGTATTCACGCAGGAGTTCAGCCAGCTCAATATGCGCGTCTTCAGGCAGGATCAGCCCTGAGTCCGTTTCGGAGCGTTGGTCGAAGGCGTACAACTCGGTGAATGACCAGTCGAGTTCGTGGTTGAAGTCGCACAGGCAGCGCACACAACTGAGTTTGGTTTCAGCGGAGAAATCTGCCTGCACGACCAGTCCCTGCGGGGTCTTGCCGACATTGATGATGCCTTCAAAGTTGTGCAATTCGAGATCGTCGCCAAGGATGATCTTGTCGAATTCAAAGGGGAAGTCGTGATTACGTCCGATCTCTTCGTGGACGATAAAGCCGACATTCAGGCGAAAGGGTTTGCGTGGGTTGGGCATGGGAAATAAAGGATGAATGATGAGGGATGAAAGAGGAGGCGAAGTCAGAAGGAAGAAGGTGATCGGTAAATTGTTGCCGACAACCCAACTATCAAACCATCAGACTACTCGACTACTTATACTTTTCGATCCACAATATATTTGGCGAGGTTTTCCAGCGCTTCGCGTTCGACACAGTCACTGAGAGAGTCCAGCCGGGTAAGGGCGCGGTCCACATGCTGTTCGGCTTCGAGCATGGCTTTCTTCGTGCAGTTGCTGGCGCGGATCTTTTCGATCAGGCGGTTCATGTTCTCGTTGTTGGTCCAGCCGCCGTTGGGCAGAGACAGCACGTCTTCGTCTTCGGGGTTGGCTTCGGCATAATAGATGGCGGGCAGGGTCACGAGTCCGTTGAGCAGATCTGAGCCGAGCGGTTTGCCCACGGCATTCTGGTCGCCGTTGAAATCGAGAATGTCATCCACGATCTGGAATGCCATGCCGATCTGATAGCCAAAGTCGCGCATGGCTTCAATGGTGGCTTCATCTGCCGTGCTGACCATTGCTCCGCCGCGTGAGGTGAGTTCGAAAAGGGAGGCGGTCTTGGCGTAGATGCGTTTGTAGTAGTTGTCGCGATTGATGAGTCCGCGTGAAGTGAACATCTGCGCCAGCTCGCCGTTGACGATGGTGGCGAGGGTTTCAGAGAACAACTTCATCAGCGGCAGGTGGTCCACTTCGGCGGCGAGGATCGCGGCGCGCGCAAAGAGGAAGTCACCCGTGAGCACGGTGGCGGGCGGCGCCCAGCGGGCGTTCAAGGTCGCCATGCCGCGTCGCAGCAGCGCGCCGTCGATCAGGTCATCGTGAACCAGTGTGGCAGTGTGGAGCAATTCCACGGCTGCGCTGAAGGTGACAAGCCGCTCAAGGGGCGCACCCAGCACATTGCCGACGAGCATGCTGACGGTCGGGCGGACGCGCTTGCCTCCCGCCGCGAGCAGATGATCCAGCGCGGCACGCAGGTCCGGATGGGTGTCATCCGCCTGTCGCCGCATTCGTTCTTCAACGAGTTTAATTTCTTCTTGTACGAGTGAGGTAAATGTTACAGCGCTCAAATCAGTCTCCCCATGCGAAGAGCCGGGCCGCGTTGGCGGTGGTAAGGTCGGCGATCTCCGCAGGGCTTTTGGAATGGATTTCTGCTATTTTATCAGCAATATGATGAACAAAGGCAGGTTCGTTCCTTTTGCCCCGCTGAGGTACGGGCGCGAGGAAGGGGGAGTCGGTCTCGATCAGGATTTTGTCAAGGGGCAGACGCCCGATGATGTCGCGTTTTTTTTCGGCTTTCGGATACGTGACGGGCCCGGTGATGCCGATGAAAAAATTCATCGCCAGCGCTCTTTGCGCGGTTTCAAGCGTGCCGTTGAAGGAGTGCAGCACGCCGGGGTTTTCCGCCAGCCTTCCTTGCAAGCCGCCATGCCACTCTTCCAGAATTTTTAACAGATCCTGCGAAGCTTCCCCGAACCACTCGTCGTTTTCTTCACGCATGTGCAGGATCACGGGCTTGCCGATTTCCTGCGCGAGTTGCAAATGTTCTTTCAACATGCCGCGCTGAATTGCGCGCCCGGCTTCATCTTTGATCCAGTAATAATCAATGCCGATCTCGCCGATGGCAACCACTTTGGGATGCGGCGCAAGTTCTTTGATTTTTTCAAAAGTCTTTGGAGTGAAATCCTTGAAATCGGTGGGATGGAACCCGACCGCCGCGTACACGCTGGGATTTTTCTCTGCCAACTGCACCGCATCTTTACTGGACCTGTGCTGGAGTCCCGGCACGAGAATCCGAATCAACCCTGAAGCATTTGCGCGTTGGATCACTTCCGCGCGGTCAGGATCGAACTTGTTGTAATCGAGGTGGCAGTGTGTGTCGGTGAGTTGCATGTGTCAAGTTCCAAGTGTCAGGTATCAAGTGTGCCAATGTGAAATACCTGCTGCCTGACACTGGAACACCTGACACTTTATTTAATTCCCGCGACCTTCAAGCCGTCTTCCAGGATCGCCTTGACCTTGTCCTTGTGGCGGGTTTCGGTGTACACGCGCATGATGGGCTCGGTACCTGAGAAGCGGATCAACATCCAGCCGCCGTCTTCAAGCTTGAACTGGAAGCCGTCCACGGTGATGAGCTCGGTCACTTTTAAACCGCCGAGGGTCTTGGGGTTGTTATCGCGGATGATCTGCTTGCGGGCTTCGGGATCGCCGCTGAAGGGGCTGTCCACGCGGTCGTAGTAATATTCGCCGCCGACCTTGGCGAACAGGTCTTTCAATAATTCGGTGGGTTTCTTGCCGGTCTTCACCATGAAGTCGAGCATGTACAAGCCCGCGAGAATGCCGTCGCGTTCAGGGACGTTGCCGCGGAAGGCGTATCCGCCCGATTCTTCGCCGCCGATCAGGGCGTTGGTTTCGGTCATTTTGGGTGCGACGAACTTGAATCCCACGCCTGTCTCATGCACAGGGACGCCGTAGATCTCGCCGAGTTTGTTGAGCATGTTGGTCGTGGAAAGGGTCTTCACGATGTCGCCGCGTTCGCCGCGCACTTCGAGCAGGTAATAGGCGAGCAGGGCATAGACGCGCAGTTGATTGATGAACTCGCCGTTCTCGTCTCCAATGCCGCAGCGGTCGGCATCTCCGTCGGTGATGAGCAATACGTCGGCTTTGTTATCGACCGTGGCTTTGAGTCCCACGTCAATGTTCGGCTGGATCGGTTCGGGGCGTTTCATCTCAGGGAAGGAGGGGTTGCGCTCGTTGTGGATCTCGATCACTTTGGTCTTGCCGCCCGCCAACAAACGCGGGAACCAGCCTGCGCCGTTGCCCCACATGGTGTCCACCATCACGGTCAGCCCTGCATCTTTGATGGGCTGGAGGTCGATCAATTTGTCGTTGATGAGATGGTCAATGTAGGGGGTGGCGGCGTCGAACTTGACGATCTCGCCGGCGGCTTCGGCTTCCTTGTAATTCTTGCGCTTGACATCCTTCAGGTCGTCGGGGATGCCCGACTCGATCTGGATCAAGCCTTCGGGATCGATCGCTCCGCCCGTGTGGTTGCGGACCTTGAACCCGTTATCGGTGGGGGGATTGTGACTGGCGGTGATGTTGATCGCGCCCGCGGCTTTCTTATCCACGACCGCGTAGGCGATGACAGGGGTGGGGGTGGCTTCCTGAGTCAGGTAAACCTTCAAGCCGTTGCCTGCCAATACCTCGGCGGTTGCCGCGGCAAAGTGCTCGCTGCTGAAGCGCTTGTCGTGACCGACGACGACCCACTGTCCCTGCTTGCCCTGTGCGAGCATGTAATTCGCAAAGCCTTGCGCGCAGCGTCGCACGTTGTCAAAGGTGTAATCTTCCGCGATGACTCCGCGCCAGCCGTCTGTGCCAAATTTGATCTTGTATGCCATGGGATTCTCTCCTAAAAAATGATGACTTGCGAAATTATACCCGCTAAAAAAAGAACTCCGAGATTTTGGCTCGGAGTTTGAATCACTAAAAAATTGAGCTAGCCCTCGAGCGTTTGCAGGAAGGCGCGGGCATTTTTCATGAAGGCTGCGTAATCTTCAAAGTGGATGTGGTGTCCTGTGCCTGCGATGTGGGCGATGGTGCAGAGCTGATTCAACTTTTGAACACGGTCTGCAATGGCGGGCGTGACGATGCCGCCTCTTTCCGGGTCGGCGGTGACGATCAAAGTGGGGCAGGTGAGCTGCGGAACTTTTTCCGCCCAGTCGATCCCGCGGATGTTCATGACCGTGAGGATGTTCGGGTCCAGTTGTTTTTTTGCAGGGCACCAGGTATTGATGACCCATTCCGGCCAGGTGGGGTGCTCGGCCCGGGTTTGGGCGATCAGCTCATCAAGTGTGAGGGTCGTAATATTTCTGACCCAGGGCGCCATGGGATTCTCTGTAGGCTGTCCGGCTGTCTGCTGTTCTTCGGGTTGGAACCAGGGCGGGTCTTCAAGGAGCAATGCGCGTGGGATGTCAGGATAGCGGACTCCCACCTCGAAGGCGACCATTGCGCCCATCGAGTGACCGGCAATGATGGGACGCTGCAAGCCCAGGGCGTGAATGATCCCTGCCAGATCGGCTGCCATATCCACCTGATCGCCAGGCTGGATGCGGGCTGAAAGCCCGTGTCCGCGCGCGTCGGGCATGATGATGTCGTAACTTGATTCCAGATCCAATGCGTTTTGCAGCCAGCATGAGCCGTTATCTGAAAATCCGTGGGCAAGGACGAGAGGCGGTTTGCTTCC
>Ga0268298_10002951_pt1 | contig 17977 bp, 17 predicted proteins | sample WWTPWeurt_MetaG_FD_194462 | JGI IMG/M metagenome (GOLD analysis project Ga0268298, IMG submission 194462) | Activated sludge microbial communities from WWTP in Nijmegen, Gelderland, Netherland - WWTP Weurt | ecosystem: Engineered > WWTP > Aerobic digester > Activated sludge | place...
CAGCCAGGGCCGTGCCAGGCCCTCGTCCACGATCACCTGCACGGCGCGCAGCACGCGGCGGTCCTCGCCCTCGGCAAAGGCCACGGCCTTGCGCGTGGCGCGCTTGGCCGCATTGAAGATCGGCTTCATCGTGTTGCCCGAGGCATAGACGAAGCTCTGCAGCTTTTCGCGGTAGGCGTCGAAGTCCTTCACCGGGCGCAATGCAACACCGGACTGGGCCGCTGCCTGCGCCACGGCCGGCGCAATCTTCATCATCAGCCGCGGATCGAAGGGCTTGGGGATCAGGTACTCGGCACCGAAGCTGAGCGTGACGCCGGAATAGGCGGCGGCCACCACGTCGTTCTGCTCGGCCTGGGCCAGCTCGGCAATCGCGCGCACCGCGGCGATCTCCATCTCATCGGTGATGGTGGTGGCGCCGCAATCGAGCGCGCCGCGGAAGATGTACGGGAAGCACAGGACGTTGTTGACCTGGTTCGGGTAGTCGCTGCGGCCGGTGGCCATGATGGCGTCGTCGCGCACGGCCTTCACGTCCTCCGGCATGATCTCCGGATTGGGATTGGCCAGCGCAAAGATCAGGGGCTTGGGGCCCATGGACTGGACCATCGGCGCCTTGAGCACGCCGCCGGCCGACAAGCCCAGGAACACATCGGCGCCCTGGATCACCTCGGCCAGCGTGCGCGCTGGGGTGTCCTGCGCAAACTCGATCTTGTCCGGGTCCATCAGCTCGGTGCGGCCCTTGTAGACCACGCCGGCCAGGTCGGTGACGAAGATGTTCTTGCGCGGCACGCCCAGCTTCACGAGCAGGTTCAGGCAGGCCAGCGCCGCCGCGCCCGCGCCCGAGGTGACGAGCTTGACTTCATCGATGCGCTTGCCCACCACGCGCAGGCCGTTGAGCAGGGCCGCGCCCACCACGATGGCCGTGCCGTGCTGGTCGTCATGGAAGACGGGAATCTTCATGCGCTCGCGCAGCTTGCGCTCCACGTAGAAGCAATCGGGTGCCTTGATGTCCTCGAGGTTGATGCCGCCGAAGGTGGGCTCGAGCGCCGCGATGATGTCCACCAGCTTGTCGACGTCGCGCTCGTTGATCTCGAGGTCGAACACATCGATGCCGGCGAACTTCTTGAACAGCACGCCCTTGCCCTCCATCACCGGCTTGGACGCCAGCGGGCCGATGTCGCCCAGGCCGAGCACGGCCGTGCCATTGGTGACCACGGCCACCAGATTGCCGCGCGAGGTGTAGCGGAAGGCGTTCACCGGGTCGGCCACGATCTCCTCGCACGCAGCGGCCACGCCGGGTGAGTAGGCCAGCGCCAGATCGTGCTGATTGGTCATCTGCTTGGTGGCGGCGATGGCCACCTTGCCGGGCGTCGGGAACTCGTGGTACTCGAGCGCAGCGCGACGGAACTCAGCGCGTTTTTCTTCGTTGGTGCTCATGGCGCAACTCCATTTGGGGTCGGGGATTCTAGGAGTCGGACCTGGCGCGCGTCGACACCGATGCGGCATGGTTCCAGACCCATTCGGCATGGGCTTGGGGCCCGCACCTTGTCTCAGCCAGGAGTGTGGCCCGGCGCTTGCCGCTGCGCATGCGCGAAACTGCGTACCAGTTTGAACCGGCCGGCAAGGAATACTGGCCGTCCGATGATGCCGACCCTGAGCAAACCCGCCGCCAAGCCGATCCGCCTGCGCCGTCCGCTGCTGTGGGCGGCCCTGGTGGGCCTGCTGGTGGTGGCGCAGACGGCGCTGGTGCTGATGACCATGCGCTATGAGGAGGCGCGCGCCCAGGAGCGCGCCGACGAGGCCGCCAATGCGGTGGCCGGCGAGCTGCGACACCGTTCGCAGCAGGTCTTGCAGGGCTTGCAGATGCTGGCCGCCCGCGTCATGGCGCCCGAGGATTGGCGCCAGGATTCGCTCGGGCTCATGCGCTCACTCAATGAGTTGGCACGCGTGGAGCTGCGGGGGGTGGACGGGCAGATCGTGCAGGCGGTGGACTCCTCGTTTCGCACACCGCTGTTCCAGCACTGGCCACGCGCCGAACTGCAGGTGGAGGCCGAGCTGGCCTGCGCGGCCGCCCTGCGATCGGCCACACCGCAGTTCGCGCGCAGCCAGTTCGTGCCCTTGCCGGATGGCTTGGGGGTGGAGGTGGTGGACGTGTGCATTGCCCTGCACGAGTCGGGGCGCCACGCCGGCTACGTGGTGGGCAGCATCGTGCTGTCGCGCCTGCTCGAGGAGATCCGGACGGCCGATCTGTCGCGCCGCTTCGAGCTCTCATTCGTCGAGTCCGACGGCACGCGCCTGGCCCGCTCGGGCTCGGTGCGCGGTGCGGGCGTCTTTGCCGCCGATCGCATCGTCGACCTGCCCGGCAACAGCCTGCAACTGCGGGTGGACGCGATGGAGCGCAAGCCGGGCCTGATCCCCAACCTTGCGGTGGCGCTGGTGCTGGGCCTGTCGCTGGCGCTGGCTGCCGTGGTGGCCCTGCTGGTGCACGATGTGCGCCGCCGCGCGCGTGCCGAGGGTGCGCTGGCCGAAGCGCTGGCCTTCCGCAAGGCCATGGAAGACTCGCTGGTCACGGGTGTTCGCGCGCGCGACCGCAGCGGCCGCATCGTGCACGTCAACCCGGCCTTCTGCACCATGGTGGGCTTCAGCGCCGATGAGTTGCTGGCCACCGTCGTGCCGCCCTACTGGCCGCCCGAGCAGGTGGCCACCTACCAGCTGCGCCAGGCCGAGCGCCTGAACCCGACCGCCGATGCGCAGGCCTCGCGCGAGGGCTACGAAACCGTCTTCATGCGCAAGAGTGGCGAGCGCTTTCCGGTGATGGTGTACGAGGCGCCGCTGGTCGACAGCGTGGGCAAGCACACTGGCTGGATGAGCACGGTGGTGGACGTGAGCGCGCAGCGTCGCATGGAGGACCTCTCGCGCCAGCAGCAGGATCGCCTGCAGGCCACCGCGCGCCTGGCCAGCGTGGGCGAGATGGCCTCGCTGCTCAGCCACGAGCTGAACCAGCCGCTGTCGGCCATCGCCAGCTATGCCACCGGCTCCATCAACCTGATGGAGCGGCCGGACACCGACACGCCGGCCCTGCTGCACCAGGCCATGCAGCGCATTGCCGAACAGGCCGAGCGCGCCGGGCGCGTCATCAAGAGCGTGCACAACTTCGTGCGGCGGCGCGAGCAGGCGCACGAGCTGCTGGGCGCCGATGTGCTGATCGAATCGGTGATGCCCCTGGTGCGCCTGCAGGCGCGCAAGAGCGGTGCGCGCATCGAGGTGGACGTGCCCTCGCCGGCGCCGCGGATCAAGGTGGACCGCACCATGCTCGAGCAGGTGCTGCTCAACCTCACGCGCAACGGCCTGCAGTCCATGGAAGGCGACATGCCTGTGGCCGATCGGGTGCTGACCATCAAAGTGAGCGTCACGCAAACCCGCTGGGTGGCCTTCAGCGTGATCGACGCCGGGCCCGGCGTTGCCACGGAGGTGGCGCAACAGCTGTTCACGCCGTTCTTCACCACCAAGGGCGAGGGCATGGGCTTGGGGCTGTCGCTTTGCCGCACGGTGATCGAGCAGCATGGCGGCGTGATCGACTTCGAGAACCTGCCGCGCGGCACCGCCTTCCGCTTCACCCTGCCGCTGGCGCAGTTGCGCTCGGCCGCCGTGGCGGTTTGATCACGGCGCCGCGGCTTGGCAAGGTGCAGCGGCTCCCCGATACTTGCCGCATGAGTGAAGCCTCCGGCCCGCAACACCTGGGCCTGCCATTGGTGTACTTGGTGGACGATGAGCCGGTGGTGCGCGATGCCCTGGCCTGGTTGCTGCGCTCGCGGCGCTTGTTATCCGAGGCCTTTGCCAACGGCGACGCGTTCGATGCCTGGCTGCTCACCCGTGATTTCAGTGGTGGTTGGCCCGATTCGCCCAGCTGCGTGTTGCTCGATGTGCGCATGCCGGGCACCAGCGGCCTGGCCTTGTTCGATCGGCTGATCGAGCGCGGCCTCACCGACCGCCTGCCGGTGATCTTCCTCACCGGCCATGGCGATGTGCCCACGGCGGTGGCCGCCGTGAAGCGCGGCGCCTTCGATTTCGTCGAGAAGCCGTTCTCCGACAACGCGCTGGTCGATCGCGTCGAGCAGGCACTCGCCTCCAGCGCCGAGGCCATCCGCAGGCGCTGGCAGCAAATGCGCACCGCGCACTCCCTGGGTGATCTCACCGAGCGCGAGCGCGAGGTGATGCAGCGTGTGATCGACGGCCTGGCGAACAAGGTGATTGCCGATCAGCTGGACATCAGCGTGCGCACGGTGGAAGTGCACCGCGCCCGGGTGTTCGAGAAGATGAACGTGCGCTCCGCGGTCGAGCTGGCCAACCTGTTGCGTGGCGCGGGCGGCTGAGCCGCGGCGCCACGGCGGTCGGCCACAATCCGCCCATGGCCCTGGGCGAGTTTGACCTCATCGCGCGCTACTTCACGCGCCCCACCCGCCGCGCCGTGCTCGGCGTGGGCGATGATTGCGCGCTGCTGCAACCCACGCCGGGCATGCAGCTGGCGGTGTCCAGCGACATGCTGGTGGAGGGGCGCCACTTCCTGTCCACCGTCGCCCCCGAGCGCCTGGGCCACAAGGCGCTGGCGGTCAACCTGAGCGATCTCGCGGCCTGCGGCGCCAAGCCCATGGCCTTCATGCTGGCGCTGGCGCTGCCGCGGCCCGATGAAGCCTTTCTCGCCGGCTTTGCGCAAGGCCTGCTGGCCCTGGCCGATGCGCACGAGATCGAGCTGGTGGGTGGTGACACCACCGCCGGCCCGCTCAACCTGTGCATCACCGTGTTTGGCGAAGTGCCCCCAGGCCAGGCCCTGCGGCGCGACGGCGCGCGCGCGGGCGACAGCCTCTGGGTGAGCCACCCGCTCGGCGGCGGCATTGGCGATGCGCGCCTGACGCTGGAAGTGTTTCGCGGCCGGCTCAGCCTGCCCGGCGAGGCCTTCGAGCGCGTGCGCCAGGCCATGGAGCAACCGCAGCCGCGCGTGGCGCTCGGCCTGGGCCTGCGCGGCGTGGCCAGCGCCGCCATCGACGTGAGCGATGGACTGGCCGGTGACCTGGGGCATGTGCTGCGTCGTTCGCGCGTGGGCGCCACCGTCGAGCTCGCCGCACTGCCTTGCAGTGCCGTGCTCGCCGCGCAACCCGAGGCCATCCGCCGCGAATGCACGGCCGCCGGTGGCGACGACTACGAGCTGCTGTTCACCGCCACCGACGAGGCCGCCGTGCGCGCCGCCGCCCGCGAGGCGGGCGTGGGTGTCACGCGCATCGGTCGCATCGAGGCCGAGCCGGGGCTGCGTTGGGTGGATGCGCAAGGGCGCGCCTTCGCCTTTCAGCCCCAGGGGTTCGATCATTTTGCAGACTGAATCCGAACCGGCATCCGCCGGACCCCGGCGCGCCACGGCCCGCTTCATGTTGGGCCACCCGGCACGCTGGATTGCGCTGGGCTTCGGCAGCGGGCTGTCGCCCAAGGCGCCGGGCACCGTGGGCACCTTGTGGGCCTGGGTCTCGTGGCTGGTGCTGTCGCCATGGCTCGGTGCTGCGCAATGGGCTGCGCTCTTGCTGGTGGGCACGGCGGTGGGCTGGTGGGCCTGCACGCGCACCGCCCAGCACCTGAGTGTGGCCGACCCGGGCGCCATCGTCTGGGACGAGGTGCTCGCGTTCTGGCTGGTGCTGTGGCTGGTGATGCCTGCGGGCTGGCTGATGCAGCTGTCGGCCTTCGCGCTGTTCCGCTACTTCGATGCGGCCAAGCCAGGCCCGGTGGGCTGGGCCGATCGCCTGTGCAAGCTGCGGCCCGGGCAGCGCATCGGCTGGGCGCAGGGTTTCGGCATCTTGCTGGATGACTTCGTGGCGGCAGGGTGCACGCTGCTCGTGCTGGCTTTGTGGAAGGTGGTCGCATGACACAGGCTGTTGTGATCGAGCTGGCCGACGCGCTGCGCGCGCGCGGCTGGCGCATGGCCACGGCCGAGAGCTGCACCGGCGGCATGATCGCCGCCGCCTGCACCGATCTGCCTGGCTCGAGCGATTGGTTCGAGCGCGGCTTCGTCACCTACAGCAATGCCGCGAAAAGCGAGCTGCTGGGCGTGCCGGGCGCGTTGATCGAGGCCCATGGTGCCGTGAGTGAAACTGTGGCCCGCGCCATGGCGCAGGGCGCCAGGGCAAAGGCGCCGGTCGAGCTGAGCGTGGCCGTCACTGGCGTGGCCGGCCCTGGCGGCGGCTCGGTGGCCAAGCCCGTGGGCACGGTCTGGCTGGCCTGGTGCACGGCCGATGGTGTGTGGGCCGAGCGTTGCCTCTTTGCAGGTGATCGGGCTGAAGTTCGCAGTGCCACCGTGGCGCGCGCACTGCAAGGCCTGCTGGCCTTGGCCACCGGCCAGGTCCCAACGAACGAAATGACATGAACATCCTGCTGTGTGGCGATTGGGATGATGCCGAGCGCGACGGCTGGGCCGCGGCCTTGCGTGCCGCGCTGCCACCGCGAGATCGCCTGCTGCTGCAGCGTGGCGAGGTGGACGATGCGCTGATCCACGCCGCCATCGTGGCCAACCCGCCGCCCGGCAGCCTGGCCGGCCTGCCCGGCCTGCGCCTGATCCAGTCGCTGTGGGCCGGTGTGGACCGCCTGCTGCTGGACGACAGCCTGCCGCGCGAGGTGCCCGTCGCCCGCATGGTGGACCCGGCCATGAACGCCGCCATGGCCGAGACCGCGCTGTGGGCCGTGTTGTCCTTGCACCGGGGCTTCTTCGACTACGCGCAGCAGCAAGCCGATGGCCTTTGGCGGCAGCAAGCGCAAGCGCTGGCCGACGAGGTGCCGGTGCTGGTGCTGGGCAGCGGCCAGATGGGCCGCGCGGCGGCCGGCCGGCTGGCGCAGCTGGGCTATCCGGTGAGCGCCTGGGGCCGCCAGCCCGTCGCGCAAGCGGTGCCCGGCGTGCGCCACAGGCACGGCGAGGCAGGCTTGAAGGACGCGCTGGCCAAGGCCTGCATCGTCGTCAACCTGCTGCCGCTCACGCCGGCCACGCGCGGCATCTTCGGCCAGCCCTTGTTCGAGCGTTTGCCCGAGGGCGCGTCCATCGTGAACCTGGCGCGCGGCGCGCACCTGCTCGAGGCCGACCTGCTGAAGGCGCTGGATTCAGGCCGCTTGCATCGCGCGGTATTGGATGTGTTCTACACCGAGCCCCTGCCGGCCGGCCACCCGTTCTGGGCGCATCCGCGCATCACCGTGTTGCCGCATGTGGCCGCGCAGACCGATCTGCGCAGCGCCGCGGCGGTGGCCGTGGCCAACATCGAGGCGCTTGCCAGCGGGGCGCCGCTGGCGAACCTGGTCTCGCGCGAGCTGGGCTACTGAGCGCCCCAAGGCCGGCCGAAGCCGGCCGTCCCCCGCGGGGATCAAGGAAAGTGGCAAAGCCACATTTCCTTGAGAGCGCAGCCGCTCAGCTGGCCTGATGCTCGGCCTGCAGGGCCAAACGCATCATCACCGGAGCCCGGCCGCGCGCGGGTGGCGGCGAGGCCACGCCCTGCACCACCAGCAGCGCCAGGCGGCGCACGGCGTCCCAGGGGTCGAGCGGCCAGGCAGGGTGCTTCAGGCCCTTGATCACGCCGTCGCACACGCTGGCGGCTTCCACCAGATGCGCCACCTGGTGGTCGGCCAGCAGCGGCACCACGCGCTCGAACAGGCGCTGCTTGTTGCCCCACACGCGGGCCTCGTTCAAGGCCATCGGCATCGGCCGGCCACGGGCCATGGCGTCATGCACCTGCTTGAGCGCGAGGATGTCCGAGGCCAGCGTCCAGTGCACCAGCACGGCAGCCTCGCCCTCGGCGCGCAGGCCGTCCAGCATGCGCAGCACGCGCGCCGTCTGCCCGGCCAACACGGCCTCGCCAAGCTTGAACACGTCATACCTCGCCACGTTGAGCACGGCCGATTCCACCTGCTCAAAGCTCAGCTCGCCGGGCGGGTAGAGCAGGGCGAGTTTCTGGATCTCCTGGTGGGCGGCGAGCAGGTTGCCCTCCACCCGATCGGCAAAGAAGGCCAGGGTGTGCTCGCCCTGGCTGCCTTCGCCCACACGCTGGCCTTGGGCGGCCAGGCGCTGCGCCAGCCAGGCGGGCAGGGCGCGACGCTCGATCGGCTCGATGCGCACGGACACGCCGGCCGAATCCAGCGCGCTGAACCAGGCGCCTTGCTGCTGCTGGCGGTCGAGCCGCGGCAGGTGCACGATGGTGAGCACGTCGTCCGACAGCGCGCTGCAGTAACGCTGCAAGGCTTCGGAGCCGTCCTTGCCGGGCTTGCCGCTCGGGATGCGGATCTCGATCAGCTGGCGCTCGGCAAACAGGCTCATGGCCTGCGCGGCACCGATCACCGCCGACCAGTCGAAGTGCGCGCCGCTCACCGTGTACACCGTGCGCTCGGTGTGGCCGGCGGCGCGGCCCGCAGCGCGGATGGCGTCACCGGCTTCCTGCGCCAGCAGCGGCTCGTCGCCGTGGATGGTGTAGAGGGCCTTCAGGCCACGGCCAAGGTGTTGGGGCAGTTGGTCGGCGCGCAGTTGCATGGGCAGGATCAGGGCTTGGGGGCACCGGCCAGACGGCGCAGCACCTGCATCACGATCTCGGACTGCATCGCAGCATACAGCTGCGCCTCCTCCTGCTCCTTGGCCAGCGCGTGGGTTTCGCTGTAACTCATGTCGCGCGTCAACAGGAGGGCGGTGTTGCCGATCAGCTCGCGGCCGCCGACGGTGGCCAGGCGAAACACCAGGCCCTGCTTCAGCTGTACTTCGCGCAGTTGCCCGGCGGCCGTGGCGGCCACGATGGCGCGGTCGCGGGTCTCGGACACGGCAGTGAGCACCACCTCGGGCCGCTCGCTCGCTGCCACCACCTGCGCCGAGTGCGCCAGCTCGCGCTGCAGCGCCTCGCCCAGCGGCGAGCGCGCAGCGAAGCCCTGCAGCTGGATGCGCTGAAAGGGCAGCACCGGCGCGCGCCGCAGCTCGAAGCCGCAGCCGGCCAGCAGGCCGGCACCGAGTGCCAGGAGTGAAGCGTCAGCAAGCAGCGTGCGGCGGCGCATCGTGTGGGCTTCAGACCACCACGTTGACGAGCCGGCCCGGCACCACCACCACCTTCTTGGCGGGCTTGCCCTCGGCGAACTTGGCGAACTCGGGCGATGCCAGCGCGGCCGCCTCGATGGCGGCCTTGTCGGCGGCGGCCGGCACACGCACCACGCCGCGCGTCTTGCCGGCGATCTGCAGCACCAGCTCGATTTCGTCTTGCACGAGCGCGGCTTCGTCCACGGGCGGCCAGGGCGAATCCAGCAGATCGCCCACGGTGCGGGCAAAGCCCAGCTCGGCCCACAGCGCGTGCGCGATGTGCGGGCAAGCCGGGTACAGCGCACGCAGCAGCACCGAGGTGCCTTCGCACAGCGTGGCGGTGTCGCCGGGGCTGCCATCGGGCTTGAAGGCCTCCATCGCGTTCAACAGCTTCATGCAGCCCGACACCACGGTGTTGTATTGCATGCGCTCGAAGTCGTGGCTCACCTGGCGCAGCACCAAGTGCACTTCGCGGCGCAGTGCGGCAGCGTCGGCGCGCAACGGGGCTTTGCTCAAGTCGCCCGCGGTGGCCTGCTTCAAGGCGTCTGCATTCTTGGCGGCAAAGCCCCACACGCGCTTGAGAAAGCGGTGCGCACCCTCCACGCCGGCGTCGTTCCACTCCAGCGTCTGCTCGGGCGGCGAGGCGAACATCACGAACAGGCGAGCCGTGTCGGCGCCGTACTTGTCGATCAGTGCCTGCGGGTCCACGCCATTGTTCTTGGACTTGGACATGGTGCCCACGCCCTCGTAGTCCACCATCGAGCCGTCGGCCTTCACGCGCGCACCGGTGACCTTGCCGGTCTCGTCGCGCACATCTTCCACCTCGTGCGGCCAGAAGTACTCGATGCCGCCCTTGTCGCCACGGCGCGAGTAGATGTGGTTGAGCACCATGCCCTGCGTGAGCAGCTTGGTGAAGGGCTCGGCGCATTTCACCAGGCCCAGGTCGCGCATCACCTTGGTCCAGAAGCGCGCATACAGCAGGTGCAGGATGGCGTGCTCGATGCCGCCGATGTACTGGTCCATGCCCGGCGCGGCGCCTTGCGCATTGGCGCCCGGCATCCAGTATTGCGTGCCCTCCGCCACCATCTGCTCGGTGTTGCTTGGATCGCAATAACGCATGAAGTACCAGGACGAATCAACGAAGGTGTCCATCGTGTCCGTCTCGCGCCGTGCGGGCTTGCCGCAGGTGGGGCAGGGCACGTTCAGGAAATCGGCGCGCTTGTTCAGCGGGTTGCCGCTGCCGTCGGGGATGCAGTCCTCGGGCAACACCACAGGCAGGTCCTTCTCGGGCACCGGCACCGCGCCATGCTCATCGCAATGGATGATGGGGATCGGCGTGCCCCAGTAGCGCTGGCGGCTCACGCCCCAGTCGCGCAGGCGCCAGGTGGTCTTCTTCTCGCCGAGGTTCTTGGCGGCGAGCAGCTCGGCCACCTTGTCGACGGCGGGCTTGAAGGCCAGGCCATCCAGGGCGCCGGAGTTCACGCAGCGGCCGCGCTGCTTGTCGGCATAACTCTCGGCCCAGGCGTCGGTGGTGAACGCCTCGCCCTCGACGGCCACCACCTGCTGGATGGCGATGCCGTACTTCTTGGCAAACGCGAAATCGCGTTCATCGTGCGCCGGCACGCCCATCACCGCGCCGTCGCCATAGCTCATCAGCACGTAGTTGCCCACCCACACGTCCACGGCCGCGCCGGTGAGCGGGTGCGTCACGGTGAGGCCGGTGCGCACGCCCTTCTTTTCTTGCGTGGCCAGCTCGGCCTCGGTGGTGCCGCCTTGTGCGCACTCGGCGATGAAGGCTGCCACCTCGGGCTGGCTGGCCGCCGCGTGCGTGGCCAGTGGATGTTCGGGCGCCACGGCGCAGAAGGTGACGCCCATGATGGTGTCGGCGCGCGTGGTGAAGACCCACATGCGGCCGTCGCCAATGAGTGCGCCTTTGCCATCGCCGATCTGGTGCGGGAAGGCGAAGCGCACGCCGGTGCTCTTGCCGATCCAGTTCTCCTGCATCAGGCGCACGCGCTCGGGCCAGCCGGAGAGGTAATTTGGATCGTTGGGATCGGCCACCGCCGAGAGCAGCTCTTCGGCGTAGTCGGTGATCTTCAGGTAGTAGCCGGGGATCTCGCGCTTCTCGATGATGGCGCCCGAGCGCCAGCCGCGGCCGTCGATCACCTGCTCATTGGCGAGCACGGTCTGGTCCACCGGGTCCCAGTTGACGACCTGGGTGCGGCGCTCGGCGATGCCTTTTTCGAGCATCTTCAGGAACAGCCACTGGTTCCATTTGTAGTAGGGCGGCGTGCAGGTGGCCACCTCGCGCGACCAGTCGATGGCCAGCCCCATGGCCTGCATCTGGCCCTTCATGTGGGCGATGTTCTCGTAGGTCCACTTAGCGGGCGGCACCTTGTTCTTCATCGCCGCGTTCTCGGCCGGCAGGCCAAACGCATCCCAGCCCATCGGCATCAGGACGTTGTAGCCCTTCATGCGCAGCTGGCGCGCGAGCATGTCGTTGATGGTGTAGTTGCGCACATGGCCCATGTGCAGCTTGCCGCTGGGGTAGGGCAGCATGGAGCAGGCGTAGAACTTGGGGCGCAGCGCACCGCTGGCGTCGCGGGCGTTCTCGACGACGCGGTAGGCGTCGGTGGCAGACCAATGCGCCTGGGCGGCGGCTTCGACCTCGGCGGGGGCGTATTTCTCGTTCATGCCCCGATTGTAGGAGGGGGCCTTCGCCACGCCGGCGAGGTGATCAGGGCTTGGTAGGCGCCAGGCCTTCGGTGACGAAGCCGATGCGCGTGAGCCCGCCGTCCTGCACCACGCCGATCAGCTCGGCGATGCGCCCATAGGGCACGCTCTGGTCGGCGCGCAGTTGCACCTCCATCGCCGGGTTGCGCAGCGCGGCCTCGCGCACGCGCAGCTTGAGTTGCTCGGCGCTCACGGCATCGTCGCCCCAGTAGAGCTGGCCCTTCGGGCTGACGGCCACGGTGACGTACTGGCCGGCATCGGTGGGCTTGGCGCCCGCGGTCTTGGGCAGATCGAGCTTCAGGCTGCTGCTCATCAGCGGCGCGGTGATCATGAAGATCACCAGCAGCACCAGCATCACGTCGATCAGCGGCGTCATGTTGATGTCGCTCATCGGCTGGGTGCCGGCGCTGCGTTCGAGGCGACCGAAGGCCATTTCTGGATGCCTACCGCGCCGCGTCCAGCGCCATCTGCCGCAGATCGTGCGCAAAGCCTTCGAGCTCGGCCTCGCAGGCGGCCACCCATTTGCCGAAGAGGTTGTAGGCCAGCACGGCGGGGATGGCCACGGCCAGGCCGGCGGCGGTCATGATCAGGGCCTCGCCCACCGGGCCGGACACTTTCTCGATGGTGATCGAGCCCGCGGCCGAGATGCTCACCAGCGCATGGTAGATGCCCCACACCGTGCCAAACAGGCCGATGAAGGGCGCCGTGCTGCCGATGGAGGCCAGCAGCACCTGCCCGTATTGCAGGTGCGCCAGGCCCCGGTGCAGGGCATCGCGCAGGCGGCGGGTGAGCTGGCTCTCGAGCGCGCCTTGTGTCTCGAGCGTGCCGCTGCCGGTGTGCGGCGCGCTGGCGTCGAGCAGGGGCGAGAGCACTTGCTCGCGGTCGAGTGCGGCCAGGCGGCTGCGACCCGCGCCCACCGATTCGGCGGCCCAGAAGGCCGGCACGGCGCGTTCGATGTCGCGGCGGGCGCGCATCAGCACCCAGCCCTTCCAGAAGATCAGCACCCAGGCGCTGATGGACATCATCAGCAGCAGGGCCACCACCGCGCGGCCGATGCCGTCGCTGGCAGACCAGAATTGGCTCAGGCCGTCCATGCCGCTCAGGCCAGGCCCAGCACGTGGTTCATGTCGAACAGGCCCGAGGGCTTGCCGGCGATGAAGCGCGCGGCGCGCAGGCTGCCCTGCGCGTAAGTGACGCGGCTGCTGCTCTTGTGTGTTATCTCGATGCGCTCGCCCGTGCCGGCAAAGAGCACGGTGTGGTCGCCCACGATGTCGCCGCCGCGGATGGTGGCAAAGCCGATGCTGGACGGATCACGCTCGCCGGTGACGCCTTCGCGGGCGTAGACGGCGCAGTCCTTCAATTCGCGGCCCATGGCGCTGGCCAGCACCTCGCCCATCTTCAATGCGGTGCCGCTGGGGGCGTCCACCTTGTGGCGGTGATGGGCCTCGATCACCTCGATGTCGTAACCCGTGCTCAAGGCGCGCGCGGCCTGCTCGAGCAGCTTGAGCACCACGTTGACGCCCACGCTCATGTTGGGCGCCATCATGATCGGGATGTGCCGGGCACCCTCGGCGATCTGGGCCTTCTGCGCCTCGCTGAAACCGGTGGTGCCGATCACCATGCCCACGCCCAGTTCACGGCAGATGGCCAGGTGGGCCAGCGTGCCTTCGGGGCGGGTGAAGTCGATCAGCACCTGGGCCTGCTGCAGGCCGGCTTTCAGGTCGCTGGTGAGGATGGCGCCGGTGGTCTGGCCCATCGCGGCACCGGCGTCCTGGCCGAGCAGGGGGCAGCCGGGCACGTCGAGCGCGCCAGCCAGGGCCGTGTCGGGCGCGGCCAGCACGGCATCGATCAGCATGCGGCCCATGCGGCCAGTGGCGCCGGCCACCGCAATGCGCAGCGGCAGATCGCTCATGCCGGCTCCAGCGGCGGGTAGGCGCGCTTGGGGCCCGTGACGGGCGTGGGTGCTGCCTCAACGCGCGGCGGCTTGGGCAGCGCGCTGCGCTCGGCGTCACTGAGCTCCAGCTTGCGGGTGGAGGGCTCGGCCTTCACGCCGGCCGGCGAGATCGTGGCCACGAATTCTTTTTCGGACGGCAGGTTGGGCGCCTCCAAGCGCTCCAGCACATCGTTCTTGAAGATGGCCACGATACTGCGGCGCTGGGGCTCGGTGCCCGGGCGCTTGATGGTGAAGACATAGTCCCAGCGGTCGGCGTGGAACAGGTCGGTGAGCATGGGCGTGCCCAGCACGTCGCGTACCTGGGCGCGGGTCATGCCGGGCTTGACGAGCTTGGCCTGCTCGGCGGTGACGACGTTGCCCTGCACGATGTCCATGCGGTAGGGCGTGATGACCCCGAGGAAGTTGTCGGTGGCCTGCATCGACGAGCATGCCGTGAGCGCCAAAGCCGCGGCGGCCAGGGCCAAACCCCGAGCCAGGGGAACAAATTGCGAAAGACCAGCCATGGCGTAGGGGGTGCGGCGTCGCGCAGCGTGGCGCGGCCAACCGGGGTGGATATGATGCGGCGATTCTAGCGAGCCCCTGCAGGGCGCACCCGACCTCCGATCTCCATGCCCAACCGCGCCGAAGAACTCAAGAGCAGCGGCCTGAAGGCCACGCTGCCGCGCATCAAGATCCTGGAGATCTTCCAGCGCACCCAGCAACGGCACATGACGGCCGAAGACGTGTACAAGGCCGTGCTGGCCGAGGACGCGGACATCGGCCTGGCCACCGTCTACCGTGTGTTGATGCAGTTCGAGCAGGCAGGGCTGCTGTCGCGCAGCCACTTCGAATCAGGCAAGTCGGTGTTCGAGCTGAACGAGGGCCAGCACCACGACCACCTGGTGTGCCTGACTTGCGGGCGCGTGGAGGAGTTCTTCGACCCCGCCATCGAGAAGCGCCAGCACGCCGTGGCCGCCGACCACGGCTTCGAGCTGCAGGACCATGCGCTCTCGCTCTACGCGGTGTGCACCAAGCCGGCTTGCCCGCACCGGGCGAAGTAGGGGCTCAATCCTCGCCTGTCTGCATGGCGCGCTGGTGGCGCTGGATGAACTCTTGGTAGGTGTCGATGCCGCGCAGTTGCAGGATGCTGTTGCGCACCGCCGCCTCCACCAGCACGGCCAGGTTGCGGCCGGCGTCCACGGTGATCACCACCTTGCGCACGGGGATGCCCAGGATGTCCTCGTTCAAGGGCTCGTATGGCAGGCGCTCGAACTCGCGCTCCATGGTCTCCTTGCGCACCAGGTGCACGATGAGCTTCAGGCGCATCTTGCGGCGCACGGCGGTCTCGCCAAAGATGGCCTTGATGTCCAGCAGGCCGATGCCGCGCACCTCGAGCAGGTTGAGCAGCAGATCGGGGCAGCGGCCCTCGAGCGAGCTTTGCGACACCTTGTACAGGTCCACCGCATCGTCGGCCACCAGGCCATGCCCGCGCGAGATCAGCTCCAGGCCCAGCTCGCTCTTGCCCAGGCCGCTCTCGCCGGTGAGCAGCACGCCCATGCCCAGGATGTCCATGAACACGCCGTGCCGCGTGGTGCGCTCGGCGAAGAGCTGGCCCAGGTAGGCGCGCACGATGTCGATCACATGGCCGGCCGACTCGGTGCTGCAGAACAGCGGGATCTCGGCGCGGTCGCACATGGCCACCAGGCGCTCGGGCGGCGTCACGCCGTCGGCGGCGATGATCACCGGCGGCTCGAGCGTGACGATGCGCGAGATGCGCCGCTCCTGGTCGTCGGGCGACACATTGTTGAGGTAGTCCACCTCGCGCTTCCCGACCAGCTGCACCCGGTAGGGGTGGATGTAGTTCAGGTAGCCCACCAGGTCGGCCGCCGATTGCGCGTCGCGCACGGCGGACTCGTCAAAGCGCCGCTCGGGATGGGCATGGCCGGCCACCCATTCCCAGCGCAGCAACTCGCGGTGGGCCTCGAACAGGGCTTCGGCGCTGATGGATGACGGCTTCACGGCGCCTCGCGGGGGTGGGGTGTGCGCGCGCCGGTGCCGGGCACCGGCAGGGGCTTCAGGCGACGGAGCGCAGTGGCGCCCAGTCGGAAATCAGCTTGTGCAGCGTGGGTGCGTCGGCCGCCGTCTTGAGGCGCTCGCGCAACTCGCGGTCGGACAGCAGCTCGGCGATCTCGGACAGGATCTCCAGGTGCCGCTGCGTGGCCGCCTCGGGCACCAGCAGGAAGATCAGCAGGCCCACGGGCTCGTCGTCGGGCGCATCGAAGGGGATGGGCTGCTGCACGCGGATCACCGCCGCCAGCGGGTTCTTCAGCCCCTTGATGCGGCCGTGCGGGATGGCCACGCCATGCCCCAGGCCGGTGGAGCCCAGGCGCTCGCGTGCAAACAGGTTGTCGGTGACGGTGGCGCGCGCGATCGCGTGCTGATTCTCGAACAGCAGGCCCGCTTGCTCGAACGCGCGCTTCTTGCTGGTGGCGTCAACATCCACCAGAACATTGCCCGCAGGCAGGATGGCAGCAAGGCGATTCATGGTGTTTACAACCGCTGGGCGCCGACGACTTGGGGCGACGCACCGACAGCAGGACCTGTGACAGAACGATGATTATAGAAATCCATTGCTGCACTGCACCTAGAGTTGCACCCCCAGGTGCGGGATGTTGTCACAGCGCACCAAGTGCGTCTGTCGCGGGGGCATGAAAAACGGCCCCTGTGCAGGGGCCGCTGTTCGGGAATCACAAGTTCGAGTGGTTCAGGCCGCGTCGACGTCCAGGCGTTTGCCCGATTCGTGGTGGTGGCTCTGCAGCTTGTCCTTGTGGCGGACGACCTGGCGGTCCAGTTTGTCCATCAGTTGATCAATTGCGGCGTACATGTCCTCGTTCGCGTGTTCGACGAAGATGTCCTTTCCTTTGGTGTGGAGCGTCACTTCGGCCTTCTGCCGTCGTTCCTTCTCCTTGAGCTTTTCAACTGTCAGCAGCACGTTTACATCCACCACCTGGTCAAAATGCCGCGTGACGCGGTCCAACTTTGTAAGCACATACTCTCGGAGGGCGGGAGTCACTTCAACGTGGTGGCCGCTGATCGTCAGGTTCATCAGAACCTCCTTTTGGGGAAATGTGGTCTAAGGTCTGGCAGCGGCGGCGGGTCTGGAACCGCCCATTCCTGTCGCCTTCTGCGAACCCAGTGTGCTACCGATTCCGCGCCCCTGGCAAGCGCAAATGGCGGTGTACGATCCGTCAGTTCGCCCAACCCGTCACGGCTTTTCGTGGCACCTTGCGGGATGGGTTCGAGGCCGCCGCTCGCGTGGCCGCAAGCGCCGAGGCCGTGCCGGAGTTCCTGATGCTCAATGTGTTCACGCTGGCCAACGGCAGGCTGGTGCAAGAAGAGATCGATGACGCCACGGTGCTGGCTGCGGCCCGCCCGGTGTGGGTCGACCTGGAAGATCCCAGCCCCGAGGAGAAAGGCTGGATCGCCAGCCGCTTTGCGCTGCCCATCCCTGATGACATCGTCGACGACGATCTGGAAGAGTCCGCCCGCTTCTACGAAGAAGACAACGGTGAGCTGCACATCCGCTCCGACTTCCTGATCGACGACGACATCACGCCGCGCAACGTGCGCGTGGCCTTCATCCTGAAGGACGGCGTGCTGTTCTCGGTGCATGGCGAGGACCTGCCGGTGTTCCGCCTGCTACGCCTGCGCGCACGGCGCATCCCGGCGCTGATCGGCGACGCCAAGGACGTGCTGCTCAAGCTCTACGACGCCGACGCCGAGTATTCGGCCGACGCGCTGGAGGGCATCTACGACAGCCTCGAGAAGGTGAGCGCCCGGGTGCTCACGCAGGACGTGGACGACAGCCAGGCGGGTGCCGCGCTCTCGGCCATCGCCAAGGAGGAAGACCTGAACGGGCGCATCCGCCGCAATGTGATGGACACGCGCCGCGCGGTGAGCTTCATGATGCGCAGCCGCATGCTCAATGCCGAGCAGTTCGAGGAGGCGAGGCAGATCCTGCGCGACATCGACTCACTCGATTCGCACACCGCCTTCGTGTTCGACAAGATCAACTTCCTGATGGATGCCACGGTGGGCTTCATCAACATCAACCAGAACAAGATCATCAAGATCTTCTCGGTGGCCAGCGTGGCGCTGCTGCCGCCCACGCTGATCGCCAGCATCTACGGCATGAACTTCAAGCACATGCCCGAGCTGGACCAGCCCTGGGGCTATCCGTT
>Ga0268298_10002952_pt1 | contig 17973 bp, 16 predicted proteins | sample WWTPWeurt_MetaG_FD_194462 | JGI IMG/M metagenome (GOLD analysis project Ga0268298, IMG submission 194462) | Activated sludge microbial communities from WWTP in Nijmegen, Gelderland, Netherland - WWTP Weurt | ecosystem: Engineered > WWTP > Aerobic digester > Activated sludge | place...
AAAGCCTTAATCACTTTGACGCCCGCGAGGTTTTCCTGCAAGACCGTATTCAGGGTTGAAAGTTTGATCTGCACTTTCGCGAACAAGGGCTGGCTGAGTCCGGCGAACACACCGAACAGGACGATCGCAATTGGCAGGATCGGCATGGCAGTCCACGCCAATGAAACATTCGACGAGAACAGAATGATGACCGTGCCCGACAACAAGATCACTGCACCAACAAGTTGCAGCAAACCCTGCCCAATGAACAAGCGCACCTTCTCAACATCATCCGTCGCGCGGATCATCAACTGACCTGTTTGATTCTTATCGTGATACGCGAACGACAAATTCTGGATCTTGGCATACAAGTCATTTCGCAAGTCATACGCGACCGACTGTGAATTCTTCTCCGCCCAATATGCTTGCAGGAAGGAGAACAGTCCGCGCAAAAGGGCGAATCCGACGATCGCGACAAGAGCAGTGATCAGGGCGCCGGGTGCGTTTCCCAAATCCGCTTCAAGCGTGACCTTGAGCTGGTCCAGCGTCAAAGCAGGATCATACTTTAGGGCTTCGAGAATCTTCGGCAGCACCGTGCTGACAAATGCAGCGGGGATCTTATCCAGCGCCTGCAAGACCTGGTCCGCGAGGAATCCGCTGGTGACCGCATCGATCACATTGCGGATCATGCGCGGCACAGCCAGCTGTGATAGCGTGGCAATGACAAGGAAAATATAGGGCAGGATGGCCTGGCTCTTGTAATGGGTCAGGTATTTGACGGCGCGGCCAATACCTTTAAAGGATGTTTTTGGGCGCTTTGCGCGGGGTGGGTTTTGGGTTGCGGTTGCTTGCATATGGTTCCTTTTTCGACTTACGATTTTGGATTTACGATTTCCATTTCCTTGGCGGCTTTCGTCAACAGCGTCAACGCTTCGCTGACCTTCTTTTGATCTTCGGCGCTCAAGGTATCTGCCAGATCATCCATCCAGCGATAACGTTCTTCGATGCCCTGCTGGATGAGTTCCGAACCTTTGATGCTCAAGGTCAAGAGTTTGGCGCGGCGATCACTGGGATCTTCGGCCCGTTCGAGGTGACCAGACTGCACAAGCTTATCCACCAGTTGACTGGCGGCAGCCGCGGAAATATCAAACCGTTCGCTGACCTCAGACATGCCGCACGGGCCTTTGTGATGCAGCTGCATCAGGATGCTGAATTGCGGCATGGAAAGCCCCGTGCTTTTGGCAAAGTGATTCCATCCGCTCATGGAGCGGTGCATAAAAGCGTCCATCCAGGCACGCAGGGTTTGGGAAAACTGGAGTTTGTCGGTCATAGTTAAGCCTTCTTTTTAGTTAAGCAGACTAAACTATATACGCGAGTTAAGTATTGGTCAAGCGAAATGGGATAAGAGAAGTATTAGAGAATCTAAACGAAAAAGTGACAGTCACCTCACGAAGCGGGTGACTGTCACTTTTTTTATAGTTGTCTGATTACGGCAATCGTCGCAAAGCAGGCAGCATACGCCCGATTTCATTAAGGTGCACAAAAGCATGGCGCGTGGCTGGCATCAATAGCAAATTCATCTGAGGATGTCCGCCCCAATATTTCAAAAGCCACTGCGCATGCTCTCGAACCGTCCCGTCTTCCAGCAGGCGTGTTAATCGTTCCGGCGCGGGCTTCTCTTTAAGATTCTCGATATTAAGCTTCCCTGCTATTTGACGGGTCCGCTTTCCCACCGCCAGCCGATAAGCCAGCAACGCATTCAGGTTCACCGATTGGCTCAGTGCGAAGATTTCTTTTGCGGTCATTTCATTGCCCACATCCACAAAGAGACTATTTATCTTACTCTGCCAATCTCCCCGATAAAATACCTGCGGCGCATCTGACAAAAGAACGTTCATTGTCACATCTTCAATGCGTGTGATATGCCACAACATCCAGGCGACTGAATTTGCCCGTCCCGCGGGGATAATGCGCATTTGCTTATCTGACAACCCCTGTAAAACTTCGTCTTGAAATGATCCATGTCCACCCAACTTGGCTGTGTGTACCATCCCGTGGTGGCTGATAAAAATCTCAATGGCTTTTGAAAAGTCTTGAGCGCGCTCAAGCTGACGGCGCAAAAGGGAGTGTTGGTCATTCCAATATTTGCGGTCAATCAATGCATGATCATCTTTCATGGGACTCTCGAAAAGTTTATATTCCCAACTGGTTTTGATTCTTCTTCATTTTCTCCGCCAGCTTAAAGATATATTTTGATGTGATTTTTTTTATTTTTGGATTATACCTCGCGAAGTAATAGCCAGGTTTTTGAACGATCACTAAATTTCCCACAAAACCCGCTTTTGGATGTAAGATACTAGCCATTGGGACGCCATGCAAAAAGTTTTCATCAGTTACTCACGCAAGGATATGGAATTTGTCCGCAAACTCGCCGGGGATATTGAGAAGGCGGGCTACGATGTCTGGTGGGATATCACCGACCTGCGCGGCGGCGACGATTGGGTCCGCAGCCTGCCCGCCGCCATTGAGGCGAGTCAATTCTTTATTATCGTACTCACGCCCAACTCCACTGAATCTGAATGGGTGCAGAAGGAATATACCCAGGCATTAACTCTGCACAAGAAGATCATCCCTCTTATGTTAGAGGCTTGCAATGTGCCCTTCGCGCTGAACACGATCAACTATGTTAATTTCTTAAGTGGGGAATACGCTGATAACTTTAAAAATCTTTTGTCCGCACTGGGGTATACAGGAAAGTCGCCTGTTGTTACTCCCTTTGAAAGAGCAACCGCCATCCTGCCGTCCAAATTTCGCAAATATGTCCTTCCTTCGATCCTCGCACTCATAGTTCTTCTTATCGCTGCGTTAATCTTTTTCCCCAAACCTGTAACACCACCTTCCACCCCCACCCCGTCTGCAACGCCAACCGATATATCCACAACCAACACGTCCACCTCCACTCTCACATCCACTTCTACTTTCACACCAACCGCGAGCGCTACCAGCACACCCTCCATAACAGCGGCAATTACAACCACCGAAGTGAAACCCTCCTTCACACCCTCCGCCACAAAACTGCCTTTTGATACCCTGACCTATTGTGTCAATTCACTGTATGCCTACGCCATTAATGTACGCTCAGGACCTGGTACAACGTACGCGGTCCTTGGAGAACCCCTGCGGCTGAGAGAATGCCTGTCCTTCCGCGCAGTGAACGAAAATGAAACATGGCTTCTGATCGCCCCCGATCAGGAAGTCCCATCCCACCAGCAATACGAAGGCGGATGGATCTTTCGTGAATTGCTCGGCTTGGGACTGGTCGGCCCGATCGATCTGCCGGCCGTTACCCTGACAGCCACCCCCACGCCATCCCAAACTCCAACGCCATCAGATACGCCTACCATCACGCCATCCCCCACTTTGAGGCCAACCGAAACCCCATCGCCCACTGAAACAGCGGTCGACACCCCGCAACCGACCAATGCTCCTGTGCCATAAAAAAATTGGAAGTCTCAGAGACTTCCAATTTTTTTATCTTACCCGTGTAATATTGACGCATTTTGGAACACGGCTGGGGGGAGTGTATGCGCATCCAAACTGATACGTATTCTCAAACCGAAAAATGATCAACGACTCGGTCACACCGAACTCGGACAACGGCCTTGTCACAGGCAGGCTGTCCACGTCACTGCTCCATTCAAGAGTGTAGGGACCTTTTGCATAGGTGGAAAAACCGTCCACGTCAATGAGCGGCGCGGGCAGGTCTGTGCCATTTTCAACGGCGGATATTCCTTCCAGCAGCAGGCTATTCCCATCCTGTAATGCCAGACGAGCCTCAGGAGCAAGCATCGAAAACCTGCCGCCGATGACAGCCACGGCAACCAGGATCAACAAGGCGAGGAAGGGACGCCCTCCCCTGCCGCTCGAGATGGATGCTGCCCGATCGAAATTATTCAACACCCAGCGCAAAAACAAAGTCAGCGGCAGGTAAATGATCAGGCGCGGCAGGAAGGTGAACAAAAACAGGAAGAACGAGGTCACACCTTCTGACACGCCTGAATTAAGATAAGCCTGTATGGAACTCAGGGTGACAATGAAAAGGGACCCACCCAGCAAACCCCAGAAAGATTCTTCATCCCATGCCACGAGCATTCCCAGAAGGCTCATGGCGGTCATGGTCAGCACAATGGTGGTCACACGCCCCAGCGGCAGCTCAAACAGCGGCACCCCGGGCAGCATCCACGAATTGATGTATTCCGAAGTGATCGCGAAGGGTATGCCGAAGACCAGACCGATCATAAATCCATAAATTCGACGTTTACGGTCGCTCATTTTAAAACTCCAAAGTTAATGATAAAGAAATTGAAATTAATTATAGTACTGGATTCCCCGTCCAATAAGAAGCATGGACAGGATCATCATGGCTTTTGTGAAATCTTCAAAACCTTAACATCCAAACGTCCTAAATGGAGGAACCGGCAAACCGAAGGCTTCGAATACGGGCACACCATCCCACTCCGCCGGCAGGGGCAGGCCCAGCACAAATGCGGCGGTGGCTGCGGTATCCATGGTATGGACTTGCGTGCCCAATTGACCTGGATACACACGCGGTCCGCTGATGATCCACGGGATGGTCATATCTTCGGGGGCATCGGTTCCATGAGATGAGTCGTGCCCGCCATGATCTGAGGTGACAATGATGATCGTATCTTCATACATGCCGCGGTCTTTTAATGCATCAAGCAGCACGCCAAATGTCTTATCATCTTTTGTATAAGCCTTCAATTGTTCGCGCGACATCCAGCCTTCTTCATGCCCCGCCAGATCACCATTTGGGAAATGCACAAGCATGAGATTGAAACCAGTTTTGATCTGATCAAGAGCAAGTCTTTCAATACTGGTGAAATCGTCGATCTTGTCGGTCTCATCCACGAAGGCAAAAAAGTCCGTGCTGGGCGGCTCGGTGACCTGACGTAGTTTTTCCTTGCCGACCACCATCGCGGTTTGAAGTCCTGCTCCATGCGCCAGATCAAAAATATCGGTGCCGCGCGCATACCCATTTTGAGGCACATATTCATTCCAGCGCACGATATGTTTCGCGGGGCACATCCCTGTCAGCATAGAGGCGTGAGCGGGCAGGGTCGAACTGGGCATGATGGTCTGTGCATTAAGGGTATACGCTCCGCTTTGCATGAGCGCCATGATATTGACCATGTTGGCTTGAGCAATCGCATCTGGACGTAATCCGTCAAAGCTGACGATCAACACACGCGAGATCGCCGGGGTGGGCGTAAATGTTAATGTGGGAGAAGGGGTCTCGGTGGCGGGCGGCGGCGTACCGCTTGGGACAAGAGTCACAACGAGGGGCGGAGCAACTGTCGGCGGCGTAGGTGAAGAGAATGACCCGCACGACTGCAAAAAAACAATAACGAGAGTCAAAAGCCAGTTACGAAAAACAGGTTTCAGGGTGTTTCTCCAAAAAAGAATTTACCCCGGTCAATGGTCATTCCATTGATGGCAGGGCCATTGAACGCTTTCCGGATGGATTTTAAGTCTTGGTTCTCCGAAAGCTTCGTAAACAGGAATGCCATCCCAATCAGCTTGTTGGGGGAAGCCTAATCCGTAAGCCACTGTGGCGGCTGTGTCCATGGTATGCAACAGCGCATTGATTTCACTGGGAACGATCTCCGGCCCGGATGCGATCCAGGGAATACGGTAGTCTTCAACGACAGTGCCGATGTGGTTTTTGTCATGACCGCCGTGGTCGGCGGTGACGATGATCAGCGTGCTGTCACGCAAGCCGTTCTCATCAAGCGCGGATAATATTTGCCCAAGGGCTTCATCGCCCTCGCGCAGGACTTTGAATTGCGGGTCTGACATCCAGGCATATTTATGTCCGCGCAGGTCGGCACCTGCAAAGTGAACGAACATTAATCCAAATCCCCTGGTGATCTGAGCAACCGCCTCTCTGGCGACAGCGGGTTCACCATAACGGACTTCGAAAACATCGGTTGTTTCAGGCTCCGCCAGCTGTCTCAATTTGTCCTTGCTGACGACCATAACAGTCCGCATGCCGGCCGCGTGTGCCAGATCAAAAATATCCACGCCTTTGGAATATCCCATATACATAAAATACTTGTCATAGACTATGCCATTTTTCGCCATACACAACCCTGAAAGCATTGCCGCATGACTGGGCAACGTGGAGGGATAAGCAACCGTGATCGCGTTTGTCAATGTATATGCGCTGGTCTTTATTAACTCCAGAAGGTTGGTCATGGGCGCGGCGGCGATTGCGTCAGGACGCATACCATCGTAGCTGATAATGAGAGCGCGTTCAATTCCAACCGGCAACGGTGTGATTGTCGGCGTGGGCTCAATCGTCGCAGTGAACGGGGCTGTGGAGGATGGTGGAAGAACGAAGGCTGCCGGGGACGGGGTGAAGGGCGCAGTATGAGTCGGCCGCGGAGCCGACGGCGCCACAGGAATCGCGGAAGGTGCGGCGCCCCAAAGGTTGGGAGCCTGGGCGCAGCCTGCCAATAGCAGGCAAAAAAATACCACCTTGCAGATTTTCATTCGGATTTTACTAAAAATTATCAGGCCAGATATTCAAAATCATTTTGCTGATTTTCAATTCCACTCATGACAGGGCCATTGCACGCTTTCAGGATGGATCTCCAATCTGGGCAGCCCAAAGGCTTCATATACAGGAATGCCATCCCAATCGTCTTGCTGCGGAAATCCTAATCCGTAAGCTACGGTGGCGGCTGTGTCCATTGTATGGATCCGCGCGGTGATCTCGCCAGGAACGATCTCCGGTCCAGATACGATCCACGGGATGCGGAAATCTTCAATCTTGGTGCCGTCATGATTGTTGTCGTGCCCACCATGGTCAGCAGTGACGATGATCATGGTGGATTCGCGCAAACCACTTTCATCGAGCGCCGCTACTATCTTTCCCAAAGCTTCGTCACCGTTCCGAAGCATAAGCAAATACGACCCACCCATCCAGTCATATTTGTGTCCGACCTGGTCTGCAGACGGGAAATGCACGAACATCAATCCGAATCCCTGGGCGATCTGCTCAACTGCCGCGGCGCCGACAGTAGCTTCATCTTGCCGAATTTCAAAAACATCTGTTGTTTCAGGTTCGGCAAGTTCTCTTAATTTATCCTTGCCCACGATCATCACTGTTCTCATTCCAGCCGCGTGAGCAAGATCAAAAATATCCACACCCTGGGAATATCCCATATATTTATAATACCGGTTATAGAAGATACCATTCTTCGCTGTACACAACCCTGAAAGCATCGCAGCATGGCTGGGCAGTGTTGAAGGATATGCGATCGTGATGGCGGTCGTCAGGTTGTATGCGCTGGAATTCATCAACTCAAGCAGATTATTCATTGGCGCAGCGGCGATCGCGTCTGTTCGCATGCCATCAAAACTAAGGATGATCACACGTTCGATCTTTGGCGCGGGCGTGGGTGTTATCGTTGGAGGAATGATTTCCGTGGCGGGAATCGGTGTACTGGTGTAGGCAGGAACAGGCGTCGCTGTTTGAGCAGGCGGTAAAACGGCAACTACCGCAGGAGACGACGGAAAGGCAGCCCGCCAGGGGCTGGATGCAGTTAAGAATAAACATAGAAATAAAATGGCAAACTTTTTCAATTGGTGGATTCCTTTAGCATTGGCATTTTCAACCCGTGGCGTTTTGCGGCGGCAATGGCGATTTCATAACCCGCATCCGCATGTCTCGCCACGCCCATACCGGGATCTGTTGTAAGGACTCTTTCCAGTCTGCGGGCTGCTTCCGGGGTGCCATCCGCAACGATCACCTGCCCCGCGTGCTGACTATACCCCATCCCCACGCCGCCACCGTGATGGAACGAGACCCAGGTCGCGCCTCCGACAGCGTTGATCAGCGCATTCAGGATTGCCCAGTCTGAAATGGCATCCGAGCCGTCTTTCATTGCTTCAGTTTCACGGTTCGGCGATGCAACAGAACCCGAGTCCAGATGATCGCGTCCGATGACAATGGGAGCTTTAACTTTTCCGCTTGCGACCAATTCATTGAACATCAATCCAGCCCTGGCACGTTCGCCATATCCCAGCCAGCAGATACGAGAGGGCAATCCCTGGAACGGAACTTTCTCGCGCGCCATTTTCATCCAGCGGTGCAAATGTGCATCGTCAGGGAATAACTCCATAATTGCCTTATCTGTGGTGTAAATATCTTCCGGGTCGCCTGAAAGCGCCACCCAGCGGAACGGTCCCTTGCCTTCGCAGAACAGCGGGCGGATATAGGCAGGCACGAAACCTGGGAATTCAAAGGCATCGCTCACGCCATGATTGAAAGCCTGCTGACGCAAATTATTACCGTAATCAAAAACTTCCGCGCCCGCGCGCTGGAAATTCAGCATGGCTTTTACGTGTGTAGACATGGAATCCATAGCCATCTTCTTATACTTCTCTGGGTCCGACTCGCGCAATTGATTAGCGGCCGTGATACTTAATCCAGACGGCACATAAAATAACGCTTCATGTGCTGAAGTTTGGTCTGTGACCACGTCAGGAATCACACCGCGCGCAAAGAGTTCGCTGTATACGTCTGCGGCGTTGCCGATCAGCCCGATGGATTTTGGAATTTGCTTTTCCTTGAATTCCTCCACCAGCGTCATCGCTTCTTCGAGATTGTCCACGACCATGTCGATATATCCGATCGCGCGGCGGCGTTCGGCTCGCTCAGGGTCAACTTCAACCACCAGTCCAACACCTTCGTTCATGGTAATGGACAAAGGCTGTGCGCCGCCCATTCCACCAAGGCCGGCAGTTAAAACAAATTTGCCTTTCAGCGAATCCCAGCCTTTGAGTTTTGCAAGCGCGCCAAATGTCTCGTAAGTTCCCTGTAAAATACCCTGTGTGCCGATGTAGATCCACGAGCCGGCTGTCATCTGGCCGTACATGATGAGTCCCTTTTTATCGAGCTCGTCGAATTTCTCCCAGGTCGCCCAATGCGGAACAATGTTCGAATTCGCGATCAATACTTTTGGCGCATCCTTATGGCTCTTGAAGACAATGACTGGCTTGCCTGATTGCACAAGCAAGGTCTCGTCTTCTTCAAGATTCTTAAGCGATTCAAGGATGGCGTCAAATGATTCCCAGTTGCGCGCAGCTTTTCCGCGTCCACCGTAAACAACCAGGTCTTCAGGCTTCTCTGCCACTTCAGGATCAAGATTATTCTGGATCATTCGATACGCGGCTTCAGACAGCCAATTCTTGCAGGTCAATTGTGTACCGCGCGGTGCGCGAACTACGCGAGATGTGGACATCGAATACGCTCCTTATGAATTAAGTGAGTTACCATGAGGAATTTTTTAACTCTGCAATAAGAACTCAACTGCACGATGCCCACTAAGAGATAAGCGATCGGGTGGGTAACAAAAAAGCCTCCCGACTATTATAGCCGAGAGGCTTCATTGAATTGATTAAGATTATGATAAAGAGGCCTGTCCCTTTAATATCATATCTGCAAAGTTCGTGCCTTTCAAGCGGCCGACCAATTCCTCCTGAGCTTCACACCAGATCGGGCGCAATGGACAATCATCATCAAAGGAACAGGTGCCGTTATCGCCAACGCACTCATTAAGTTGGATCGGACCATCTATCGCCTCGACCACTTCAAGCAAGGTAATATCTTTTGCCGCGCGGGCAAGGGTGACGCCGCCGCGCGCGCCGCGGGAAGTATGTAACAACCCGGCAATGGACAATTGAGAAACAATCTTGGCAAGGAAGGACGGCGGAATGTGTTGTTCCTCCGCGATCATACTTGTAGCTGTGCGCTGGTCAACATTACGGGCAAGATGAAGCACCGCTCGAACAGCATAATCTGCTTGACGTGTAATTTGCATACTAACCTCTCTTAAAACAGGTAAACTTTACCGACTATAACGATTTTATTGTGCAATTCATTACAATGCAAGTGATGGAGGTCATGGATAAATTATGACCTTTTGCTCCGAATTCTAAAGGCTAAATACGATGAAAGCGCATCACACACGGCTGATTCGGGATTCCAGACCCAAACATATCCTTCCGTACTGTTGGTTCAAAAAAAGTCCCGCATCGAAAACCGATGCGGGACTTTCCATAATACTTCTATTTGGTCAGCGTCACATTGCCTGCGCCAATATTTATCACAAACGTCAGCATCGGCCCTTCTCCTGCTTGTTTGTATATCTTCCCATTCTGCTCCCAGCCTGAACCGGCATTGACGTTTGAGGCTCCACTGTCCACTGTAACAATGGCGTTCACATCTTCCGGCACAACGATGATCATATTGCTCAATCCGCTTGAAATGGTGATCGAAGCATCCCGTTGAAGCTCACCGGAAAAATCCAGTGTGTAATCGCCGGCGCCGGATGAGAAATCCATCAGGGAGAAATTGGCATTCGCAAGTCCGCTCATTTTAACGTTGGATGCACCCGTCCCATATTCGAAGATGGACATCTCGGTCAGGTTCGGTTGTGAAAAAGAGAGTTCAACGTCCGCCGCGCCGTCTTTGATGGACAGGTTATTGAGCGCCAATCCTCCAAGCTCAAAGGTCCCTTCGTATGCGCCGGCTTCAATGCTCAAATCCATGGGGGTAGTGCCCAGTTTAAGATCCCATATATTCTTGAGATCCTTAAACGATGGGAATACGTTGAAATTCACTTCGCTCATCCCGACTTGAACATTACTTCCGTCTGTTTTGATAACAGGCTTGAACGCGGAATAATTATAGGTTGCCGTGCCATCCACAAGTTGACTTGAACCGGGAGCCAAGGTAAGCTCACCGGCTCCGAACGCGAGATTAAGATTCACCTGATCGCCATCGGGAGCTGGCACAGACATATTTTCGGTAACTTCGGGTTCGGGAGCGGGGGCTTTTGGCAATTCAAATCCACAAGCCATACTGGCCAGTGCCAATGCAAGAAATGCTGAAATAAGTTTGATGTTCATAATAAGAAATCTCCTTCTGGCAAATATACGCTCTGAAGGTGGATATGGTTGCAGATTATTCAGGCTTTTTTACTCGAACAGGTTCAGGCAATTTCAATGCCGCATGTAACGCCTGATCCAATGACCTGACTTCGATGATCTCGATCCCTTTGGGATACGCCTCGCCCTGGCGGATGGCTTTCGGCACGATCGCGACTTTGAACCCCAGCTTTTGCGCTTCACGCAAGCGCGCCACCATCTGACCCGGCATACGCAGTTCGCCAGCCAGCCCGATCTCGCCGATGAGTACCGCTTCCGCACGGACAGGCACATCCTTCCAGGAAGATGCGATCGCTGCAGCGATCGCAAGGTCAGCTGCGGGTTCGTCAATTTGAATGCCGCCTACCACGTTGACGAAGACATCCTGCTCTGAAAGTTTTAATCCCACGCGGCGCGTCAAGACCGCCGAGATCAAAAGCAAACGATTAAAGTCGATCCCATTTGGGGTACGGCGCGCATTCCCGAATTGGGTTGGAGAAGTCAGCCCTTGAATTTCAACCAGTATCGGCCTTGTGCCTTCCATTGTTACTGCAATGGTCGAGCCAGCCGCATTGACCAGCCGCTCCGCAAGGAATGCTTCTGATGGATTGGTTACTTCCACCAGTCCGCCTTCGCGCATTTCAAACACGCCCACTTCTGCAGTCGCGCCAAAACGATTCTTGACCGAGCGTAATAAACGATACGCCTGGAACCTGTCGCCTTCCAAATACAAGACCGTATCCACGATATGTTCCAGCACACGCGGACCGGCAATATTGCCTTCCTTGGTCACATGCCCGATCAGGAAAACTGATACACCGCTGGACTTTGCCAACTCTCTCAAATGTGACGCGCACTCGCGCACTTGCGAAACCGAGCCCGCCGACGAATCTAATTCGGATAAATAAACTGTCTGGATCGAGTCAACGATCAGCAGATCAGGTTTGAGTTCGCTAACGTGGTTCAGGATCACTTCAAGATTCGTTTCCGTCACCAACAAAAGATTCCTCGGCAGTTCTTTTTTATCGTTCAACAAACGCACCGCGCGCATCTTGATCTGCCGTTCAGACTCTTCGCCGGAAACATACAGCACACGCTGTGAGTTCGCCATCTCCATCGCCATTTGCAGCATCAGCGTGGATTTGCCAATGCCCGGGTCCCCGCCGATCAGGACGATGGAACCGAGCACGATTCCCCCGCCGAGCACGCGCGAAAACTCACCGATCGGCAGATGGACACGATCCTCCGCATCTCCCCCAACTTCGGAAATGGGGCGCGGAACTGAACGACCGCTCAGCCCGCGGACATTTGATGGTCCCTTGTTGACAGGATCCTCATGGATGACTTCCTCCACCATACTGTTGAACGAAGAACACTGCGGACACTTGCCCATATATGAAGCGGACACGCGGCCGCATTGCTGACAGACATACCGGGTATGAGTTTTTGTTTTTGCCATAGTTCACCTTTGTGATGTCGCCCTGAACGACACTGCGCCGCACTGCATTTGTTGCAAGTGCAGATGAGTGAAGGGTCTCTGAGATAGCGTGGAGATTCTTCGCCGCAAAGAGCAAGAACGCGGCTCAGAATGACATAGTGCGAGTATAACAGAAACTATGTTCTAAAATAAAAAAGGCCCCCGAGTTCTTTGAGAGCTCGGAGGCCTTCGCTTTCTACTTGACCGCATTCACGAAATCAGCAAATAGACCGTAAGCCGTTTCAACAGGACCGCCCTTCATGCCGGGCTTTTCTGAAAGTGTGATCGAGTAATCGAGAATCACATCCGTTCTAAAGGTGATGCCTGTGCTGGAATTCATCATGCCGTATAAGGGAGAAGTTGAGTCGACCAATTGAGGCGAAACGCTGGCAGTCACTTTATCACCAACCTTTTCAGCGGAGCAGACCAGTTTATAGCGTTTGCCTTCCGCTCTGGCTTTGGCGATCATTTGCGGGGTAATACCGCGAATGCCCGTGGGATTCACTTGCTGCGGGGTCATGGGCGTATCCATCAAGACAGTGACCAGCGCCGCGACTTTGATCGCCGCATCCCAGCCGTCCACATCATTGGTGGGATCGGTCTCTGCCAGGCCAATCGATTGCGCGTACTTGACCGCATCCTCATACGCTTCGCCATTTTCCATAAGAGTGAGGATGACATTGGTGGTGGCGTTGAAGATGCCATTGATCGAAATCAGTTCAGCAAGAGGAAAAGCCTCGCGGAAAACAGAGAAAACAGGCGCGCCGCCCAGAACCGTTGATTCAAAACCAAAGCGTTTGCCCTTGGATCTGGCGAGCGCAGTCAACTCACGATAACCGTGAACCACGGGTCCTTTGTTGGCGGTGATGGCGTGCATGTTCAAATCAAACGCCTGGCGGATGTGATCCAAAGCAGGCTGGCCTGTTTGCGTGTTAACCGGAGAATTCTCGAACATAACGTTGGCTTGTGAGTTGTTGATCACGGCCAAAGAATCCTTCACGTCCGTGGAAGAAAGGGATGAGATGGATTGTCCGCCCTCTACAAGATCCAATGCTTTCTGAATATCAAGTCCATCGGGATTTACAGCAAAGCCGTGACTGCCCGTGGCGATGCCCGTGAATGAGAATGTGACATCATGCTGACTCTTGAGCAAATCCTGTTTGCGTATCAATAATCGGGCGAGCGAACGGGCAACATTACCGAAACCAATGAGTGCGAGTTTGTAGTGCATAAGTTCTCCGTTTTATGTAGGGCGGATCGCGATCCGCCCTACAGTGGTGGATATGGGAAAGCGCGGCGGTCACGTGGGGCTTGCGGAAAGATTCGCGATGTAAGCAATCTTTCCGCGCGGTTCTGCAGCGCGACCACTTCAGTCAGGCTGAGATAATTTGCAAAGAGGGCCGACCAACCGTCGGCTTGGGAAAGAGGGGCAAGCAATTCATCGGGAATCGCCTGTCCGGCAAAATCCCATATTACTGTCCGCAATTTATTTTCTTCGTGGAAACAAACACCGTGATCAATCGCGTACAGTTTGTGGGTCTCATTCTCAAAAAAGACATGGCTGCCTTTACGGTCTGCATTGTTGATAAGTATGTCAAAAAACATGACAGGCTTAAGCAGGTTTTTATCTTCCACAGTGAAATTAAAGTAATGATATTCGATATCGTAATTAACGTATTGTTGCAGCGAGCCGCGCCCATGCGGACCATCCTCGCGCATAATTGTGACCGGAACAATATGAAGACCGAGCTGCTCGCTTAACAGGTAAGCCGCAACCTCGCGCTGCGCGAGTGTATTCTCGGGGAAATCCCAAAGCGGCTGTTCGCCCTTGCAAGGCTTGTAAACGGCCTGATAAGTTTCACCCTCATACTCAACATCCACAAGGAATGTGTAATTACTGCCGAGCATGAACTGGCCTTTCAGATCATATGTACCTAAAGCAAGTGCGGATTTAATTGTGTTGTGAGCGGGAGAGTTCATAGTGAGTCGAAAGGTAAAAGTCAAAAGTCAGACCTTCGACTTTCGACCTTTGACTTATTAAGCCAGGTGCCCGTTCTTCTTGGGGCAAAAATGTCCATCCGCTTCCATCGGCTGACCACACTGCACACAAACCGGTCGTCCGCGGCCGGCGACATCTGCACCCCAGCGCGCCATTTTGCGGACCTGGCCTCGGCTTGCCCAAAAACGGATCTGCGCGGCGGAGTCAGGATCTTCTTCTTCGGTCAGTAATTCCTTGGTGAAGACCACCACACGGTCACGGTCTTTATCGTAGGCAAGTCCGATCTCGCCGGCGCGGAAGAGCGGATCAACCGGCGGGTGGATGCGCATATGTTCCTCGGAGAAATCTCCGGAGGCTTCTTCAAGGTTGGGGTTTTGCTGGCTGATCTGTGAAAGGAATTGTTCGATACCGATGGCAAGCGATTGTAATTGCGCCTTTTCGATCAACACGGTGATCGTACGTTCATCCTGATAGGCTTGAAGATAAAAAACACGCTGTCCCGGAGCGCCAATGGCGTCCGCGGTAATGTGGTCACATGGGTCTACATCAATTTCGAAACGGGGCATAGGAATCCTGCAATTGTATTCGCAGGGGCGACCCTTCATGGTTTTCAAAGAGACTTGATTTCGTCGGGGCGGGTCGCCCTTACATAATTTTTCGTAGTATACCAGACAACCCCTCATGTATAATTCGTACACCTCACCAAAGGAGAGTGCCATGTACGATAAAAAAATGCTCGATGAATTACAAGGCTTGCTTGATACGTGGGATAAGACATCTTTGCAAAAAGCGCTGGCACAGCTGCCTGAGCGCAATGCTCCGCGTGATTTCATTACAACTTCATCAGATCCCATAAACAGACTCTACACGCCGCTGGACATCGCTGAACTGGATTACGCATCCGACCTCGGCCTGCCGGGCGAATATCCCTATACACGCGGAGTCCACCCGACTCTGCACCGCAGCAAACTGTGGACGATGAGAATGTTCGCGGGCTTCGGCACTGCGGAGGAAACCAACAAGCGCTTCAAATACTTGCTGGAGCAGGGTCAAACAGGATTAAGCATTGCCTTTGATTTGGCCACTTTAATGGGCTACGATACCGACCAGCCAGAGGCGTTGGGCGAGTTCGGCAAATGCGGCGTGGCGATCTCATCCTTGAAGGATATGGAAATTTTGCTTGAAGGCATTCCGTTGGAAAAAGTCTCATCAAGCATGACCATCAACTCACCCGCTGCGATCATCTGGGCCATGTATCTCGCCGCCGCCGAAAAGCAGGGATTACAGCTCGATCAATTACGCGGCACGACACAGAACGATATTCTTAAGGAATTCATCGCGCAAAAGGAATTCATCTTCCCGCCGCATCCTTCCATGCGGTTGGTCGTGGACACAATGGAATTCGGCGCGCAAAAAGTTCCGCAATGGAATACGATCTCGATCAGCGGGTATCACATCCGCGAGGCCGGCTCGACCGCCGCGCAGGAATTGGCGTTCACTCTGGCGGACGGACTCGAATATGTCCGCTGGGGCATTGCGCGCGGCATGGATGTGGATGACTTCGCGCCGCGCCTGTCCTTCTTCTTCAACGCGCACAATGATTTCTTCGAAGAGATCGCCAAGTACCGCGCCGCACGCCGCATTTGGGCGCGTGAAATGCGCGAGACCTTCAAGGCGAAGAATCCGCGCTCGTGGCTGATGCGTTTCCATACCCAAACGGCGGGAGTTTCATTAACAGCCCAACAGCCTGAGAATAATGTCGTCAGAGTTGCAATTCAGGCGCTCGCGGCTGTCCTCGGCGGGACGCAATCCCTGCACACCAATTCCATGGATGAGGCCCTGGCACTGCCGTCCGAACATTCCGTGACGATTGCCCTGCGCACACAGCAGATCATCGCGGAAGAATCCGGTGTGACCAATACGGTTGACCCGCTGGGCGGGAGTTTCTTCGTCGAAGCGCAGACCAACCGCATCGAAAAACAGACTTACGATTACTTCCGCAGGATCGAGGAATTGGGCGGCGTGATTCCGTCCATCGAAAAAGGATTCTTCCAGGGTGAGATCGCGGACGCGGCTTATCGCTACCAGCGCGAGATCGATAAGGGCATCCGCAAGATCGTGGGCGTCAACGCATATGCTGAAGACAAGCCTTTCACCATCCCCATTCTAAAGATGGACCCGAATGGCTACACCCGCCAGATCTCACGCTTGAACAATATCCGCAAGACGCGCGACAGCGGACGCGTCGGCCAGACGTTGGACAGACTTCGCATCGCCTGTTTGGGCACGGAGAACACCATGCCTTACATTATGGAATGTGTTCATGCGTATGCCACGCTGGGCGAGATCGTAGGCGTGATGAAGGAAACTTTTGGCGAGTATGAAGAGCTGGCAGTGATCTAAACTCTGGTTACGCAACGTCATTAATGGATAAAAGAATTTCATGAAAAACATACAGATACGCCCGGCCGAGCCGGAACGGGATTTCGGTCAACTCGCGGAGTGGTACTCCATCCTCGAAAATAATACGTTATCGGAACAGTACCTAATCGACTATTATGAAACGCGGCGGGAACAGATCATCCAAAGAGTCGCTGAAAGTGAAGAAGGAGAACTGCTTGGATTCTATTGGACACAGCGCAGAAGCACTGATTTAACGAATGTTGATCTTTTCGTTAAATCAGAAAAGCGCAGACAAGGCGTGGGAACCCGCTTATATGAAGATTTAGAGCGGTCTGCCCGAGAGGCTCAGATCAAGAAACTGCAGGTCAGTTTTCCCGACACAAATTTAGACAGCCGCGCATTCTCGGAACACTGCGGCTTCAGCAAAAAATGGCATCTCATTCAGATGAGATTAAACCTGGATACTTTCGATGACGGTCCTTATGAAGCAGTCATAGACAGGCTTAAGCAGGAGGGATTCATATTTACTTCCATGCAGGAACTGGGAAACACGGAGGAAGCCCAGCGCAAGCTGTATGCCCTGAATGATAAAACGGATCTTGACACACCCGGCCATGACGGCGAACACAACTGGGATTCGTTTGAAGATTTTCAGAAAAGAGTATGTCAAACAGATTGGTATAAACCGGACGGACAGATGATTGTGATTGACTCAGTCAGCGGTGATTGGGCAGCGCTGAGCGCAATTACCCGTTACGGGGACCACGCCTATAACCTGCACACCGGTGTGGACGGGCGCTATCGCGGACGAAAACTTGCGCAGGCAGTGAAGGTGCTGGCCCTGCGCTACGCGCGGGATGTCTTGAAGGTAAACATGGTTCATACCGATCACAACACCATGAATCATCCCATGCTCGCCATTGACCGCAAATTCGGTTACGTTGAATTTTCGGGAAGTTTCGTCTTGAAGAAGAACCTTGAATGACGCATATTTATTTTGCGTTTTTTTCCCTGCGCCGGATCAACAACTTTTGTATGCGCGCATACTTCTCACGCGAGAGAGGATACGACCATGCCAGCACGATCGTGCCTGCCA
>Ga0268298_10002953_pt1 | contig 17971 bp, 10 predicted proteins | sample WWTPWeurt_MetaG_FD_194462 | JGI IMG/M metagenome (GOLD analysis project Ga0268298, IMG submission 194462) | Activated sludge microbial communities from WWTP in Nijmegen, Gelderland, Netherland - WWTP Weurt | ecosystem: Engineered > WWTP > Aerobic digester > Activated sludge | place...
AAGCAGAAGTACGGCCAGGCCGCCGAGCGCGTGGCCCGCGGCGGCGGCAACGCCTGCTGCGACGGCGCCGCGGCCACCTGGGGCCAGTGCGACCCGATCACCTCCAACCTCTATGACGCCAGCCAGGCCGGCGCCGTGCCCGAGCAGGCGCTGCTGGCCTCGCTGGGCTGCGGCAACCCCACCGCGCTGGCCGAACTCAAACCCGGCGAGACGGTGCTCGACCTGGGCTCGGGCGGTGGCATCGACGTGCTGCTGTCGGCCCGCCGCGTCGGCCCCACCGGCCGCGCCTTCGGCCTGGACATGACCGACCAGATGCTGGCACTGGCCGAGGAGAACAAGCGCAAGAGCGGCCTCGAGAACGTGCACTTCCTCAAGGGCGAGATCGAGCACATCCCGCTGCCCGACAACTCGGTCGACGTGATCATCTCGAACTGTGTGATCAACCTCTCGGCCGACAAGGACCGCGTGCTGCGCGAGGCGCACCGGGTGCTCAAGCCGGGCGGCCGCTTCGCCGTGTCGGACGTGGTGGTGCGCGGCGAGGTGCCGGCGGCCATGCGCAAGAACATGGAGCTGTGGATCGGCTGCGTGGCCGGCGCGCTGGGCGATGACGAGTACCTCGCCAAGCTGCAGACCGCCGGCTTCGAGAACGCGGCCATCGAGGTGACGCGGGTCTACACCGCCGAGGATGCGAAGGAGTTCCTGGCCGGCCAGCCGGAAGACCTGGTGCGCCTGGCCCACGAGGTGGATGGCCGCTTCGTCAGCGGCTTCGTGCGCGCCACCAAGCCGGTGGCGGCCGTGCCCACGCTGACCCCGATGGCACTGACGCCCGCGGCCGCCACGGCGACGGCCGCCGCGCCCGAGGCTGCCGACGTCAAGGCGGGCGCATGCTGCAGCGGCGGATGCTGCGGCCACTGAGTTCGCAGACCGCCAGGCTGGCTGGCAATTCACCGTCGCGGCCCGCCGGGCCGCTCAACCGGGGCTTCGCACCACCAGCGTCTCGAAGCGCTTGAGCAGCCCACGCGGTGCAGGAAAGTCTTGCACCGCATGGTGCAGCACGGCCCAGCCGGTGAACCCGCGGCCCAGCTCGCCCGGTGCCAACAGGCACCAGCCGGCCGGGTCGAACATGTCCATGAACGTGGTGCCCTCGACCAACACGTTGAGGGCCACCACCCCGCCCGGCTCGACCAGATCGCGCAGGCGAGCCAGATGCCGCTGCGCCGTGGCGGCATCGAAGAACATCAGCAGGCCGATGCAGGCCACCGCGTCGAACGGGCCTGGCACCTCCAGGTGGCGCAGGTCGGCCAGTTGCACCTGCACCGGCAGCGACTGTTCGGCGGCGCGGCGCTGCAACTCGGCCACGGCGGTGGGGCTGCCGTCCAGCGCCAGCACGCGACAACCGCGCCGGGCCGCCGCGAGGCTCAGCGCCCCCAGCCCGCAGCCCAGGTCGAGCAGGCGGCCGCGCAGGTGCGGCAGCACCACCTGCTCGAAGGGATTGAGCTCCGGTGGTGACCCTTCACCGGCCTGCCGTTGGAATTGCTCGTCGAAGAAACGGACACTGGTCGTGGGCAGCATGGCATCGATACAAGAGGGGAAGACACTGGCGACAGGCGCCATCATGCGCCGGATGGCCCCCTTGCCAGCAGAGCGGCGATCGCTACCATCGCCCGATGCCACCGACACCATCGGCCGCCTCCCCGGGTTCGCACGAGGTCCCGACACTCGGCAACGATGAGCGCGCGGGCAAAACTTCGCACGAGCACGACTTCCTGGACCTCTCGCCGCCCGACCGCTTCTGCGATCTGGTGCTGACGGGTGGGGTGACCAGCGCCATCGCCTATCCAGGCCTGATCTTCGGCCTGGCCCAGTCGTACCGGTTCCATGGGGTGGGCGGCTCGTCGTCGGGTGCCGGCACCGCGGCGCTGGCCGCGGCCGCCGAGTACCGCCGCCGTCGGGGCTCGCCCGAAGGCTTTCGCGCCATGCTGCGCGGCAGCCTGGCGATGCGCGAGGAGGCCGCGACGCCGCAGGCATCCGGGGAGGCTCAGGGCAGCCCCGCCGCCAACGTCCGAAAGAGCTCGAGGCCAGCGCGCGGCACCCGGTTGAGCTGGCTGTTCCAGCCCGATCCCGACCTGGCTCGTCTGTTCGACAGCATCGCGCCGGGCCTGGCGGCCGGCCGACCTGTGCGTGTGATCACCGGCCTGCTGCGAGGTTATCTGGGCCCGATCCTCCTGTTCACCGCACTGGCCCAGACGCTGCTGTGCGAGGTGCTGTGGGCCTGCAATGCGCTGCAGTGGTTCCCCGCATTTCTGGCCTTGCTTGTGGCCATCGTCGTGGGACTCGCCGCAACGCTGACAGGGCCGGTCTGGTCGGACTTCCGGCGCTTCGCCTCGCGCGACTTCGGCCTCTGCACCGGCCAGAAATCGCTGCCCGGCGCCCCGCATGCGCCGTTGACAGCCTGGCTGCACGGCCTGATCCAGCAGGTGGCCGGCCGATCGGCCGACGATGCGCCGCTCACCTTCGCCGATCTGCACGGCGTGCGCGGCGGCCCCGACGACCTGCTGGGCCGCACCCGCACGCCCGCTTCGCGGTCGATCGACTTGCGCATCTACACCGCCAACGTCACCCATGGGCGGCCAATCGTCTTTCCACAGCCCGAGGCGATGGCTGGCGGGGCGTCGGCCGCCTCACCCGGCGGCGCCTCCGCTGGCGCGCCCGCCGCCACGGCCGACGACGACACGCTGTATTTCAAGCCCGCCGAGATGCGCCGGCTGTTCCCCGACCGCGTGGTCGACCACATGCTGGCGCACTCGGTGCCCGCGGCCGGCCAGCCCGGCCACGAGGCCGAGGTGAACCTGTGGCAGCTGCCACGCTTGCAGCTGCCCGTCATCGTGGCGGCCCGCATCAGCGTCGCCTTTCCAGTGCTGTTTCGGGCCGTCCCCCTGTGGAGCTGGCGAGCCGGCCTGGCAGAGACGGGAGATCCTGGTTCGTTCGAACGTTGCCTGTTCGCCGACGGCAGCCTGTGCTCGAACTTCCCGATCCATCTGTTCGACAGCCTGCTGCCGGCCTGGCCGACCTTCGGCCTGGCACTGATCGATCGACCCGACATCGCCCACTATCGCGACCCTGGCGCCGCGGCCGCCTCGATGGTCGAATTGCACGAGGCCACGCTGATCGGCGGCGAGGATCGCGTCAATCCCAGAATGGCCAGGGCCAGAGCGACCATCGAGCGGCTCATGCAGTACCTGAGCGCGATGCTGTCCACCACGCTGCACTGGCACGACACCTCGCTGGCACGCCTGCCCGGCGTGCGCGAGCGGGTGGTGCAGGTGGGCCTGCCTGCGGGCATCGGCGGGCTCAACATCTACATGAACCGCGACCAGATCGACTACCTCGCCTCGCTGGGCGCGGAGGCGGCCAAGGCCCTTCTGAAACGTTACTCGGTGCCCGATCAGCCGGGCGGCGTGGCGCGCGGCTGGAGCGAGCACCGCTGGGTGCGCCTGCACCTGCTGTGCGACAGCCTGCGCGAGGCCCTGGCCGGCGTCGGTGCCTCGGCCGAATTCGCGCGCCATGCACTGCCGTTGTCGCGCCAGATCGACGAGGCCACGCGCCAGACGGCGCTGCAGACCCAGGACGACCAACGGCTGCTGCCCGGCGACGCCGCTGCGCTGCAGGCGGCACTGGCAGCGCTGGCGCAGCTCGAGTCCGCCCTTGGCCACGCTCCGGCCGACCCGACCTTCGACCTGCATCCGCGCCCCGTGCTGCGGGTGCAGCCCCCGGCCTGAAACCACGGTGCCGCCGATGACTGCGCAATCGAACCACAAGTCCAGCACGCTGCTGGGTGCCAACGACCTGACGCTGGTGGCGCCGATCAAGCCGGGCCTGGTGCCGGCACCCGACGCCCGAAGCTACGCCACGCGACTGCGCGTGCTGCTGCGCACGCTCAACGCGGCGCGCATCGCCTCGAAGGAAGCGAGCAAGGCACCGGCGCTGACCGACGTGGTCGACGCCATCCGGGCGATCCGTGCCTTCAGGCTGGCCATCGTCGGCCCGGAGCAGAACCAACTGGTCCTGGCAGTGGCGTTCGACGGCCCCTGGGAGTCGTACATGCGCCAGATCTGGCGCGACATGGGCCCGCTGCTCGACGTGATCTTCTGCAACTGCGAGGGCTACCTGCTGTCGCACGACCACTCCTATGCCGACTACGTGGGTTGGGTGCGCTCGGCCCAGGTGAGCACCGAGTACTTCTACGAGGCCAGCCTGCTCACCGTCAGCGACAGTCATGTGCTGCGAGAGCGGGCACGGGTGCAGATCGAAGGGACTCAGCCGGCCACACCGCCTCCAACGGTCGACGAGACCATTTCGCAGGCACTGCCGGCGCTGGTGGCGCTGTTCGGCCTGGCCGACCTGTATCCACCGCAGCCCGGCAACGCCGACGGCCTGGTGCTGTGGCGCGCGGCACGCCTGCTGTTGAAGGACCTCGCCGACCGTGGCGGGCCTGGCATGCCCCCGAGCGCCCGCACGGCCACCGAACGGGCCGCCTGGCGCTGGTTCTTCAGCTACGACATCGACAGCGACAAGCCTTCGCCCACCGACAACCACCTCTCCGACGTGCTCGACCAGGCGCAGGGGGGCATCCTGGCGCCATATCCGCAAGTCACCCACGGCGCGCTGGTACTGGTCGAGCTGGCGGATGCCGCCGCCGCCCAGGCGCTGCTGACGGTGATGCGCACCAGGGTCACCACGGCGCGAGCCGCGGCCTCTGCCTCCCCACCGCCTGAGGCACAGGCGGCAGACGCGCCCACGCCATCGGGCCCGTCCACGGCAGCCGCAGGGGTGCGTGGCGTGTTCCACAACCTCGCGTTCACCTTCGAAGGCCTGAGGATGTGCGGGCTGGGCGACGGCCAGGCGCAGGACATGCCGCTGGCGTTTCGCGAGGGCATGGCGGCGCGCAGCGGCATGCTGGGCGACTGGGACCACAACCACCCCAGCCGATGGGCGCTGCCTCGCCACCAGCAGGCCGACCGCGGCGGCCCGCAGCGCGTGGCGCTGTCCAGTGTGCACGCCGTGGTTCACGTGTCGGTGCAGGGCAGGCCTTCCAACGACTGGGACGACCCGGGCAGCAGCGGTGCACGCGAGTGGCTGCGCGCCGAGGTGAGCCGACTGGAGCAGCGGGTGTCCGACCAGACCGCGCCCGCCGACCGGGCCCGACGCGGCAGCGGCCTTCGCGTTCTGGCGATCGAGCCGATGCAACGCCTGGCGTCCTCCGCTGACGAGCTTCCCCGGGGGCACTTCGGTTTCGCCGACGGCATCAGCCAGCCGTGGACCCAGATCGGCGGACCGTCGACCTACAGTGCGCCTGGCGACGAGGTGCCCCTGGGCGACCTGCTGCTCGGCCACCCCAACGGCCTGCACGACGCGGCCCAGCCGGGCGCGCTGTGGGTCAACAGCAGCTTCCTGGTGGTGCGCAAGCTGCGCCAGCATGTGGCCGCCTGGCGACACGCGCTGGACCAGGTGGGCGGCGACCGCCCCGAGGCGGAGAAGCAGCTGATGGGCCGCACGCCCGACGGTGTCAGCCCGATCTCCGGGAAGGTCGACAACGCATTCGACTACCACACCGATGCCGCGGGGACGACTTGCCCCTTCCAGTCGCACGTGCGCCGCGCCAACCCGCGCACACCGTCTCGCCCCGACCTGCAGCGCGTGCCGCGCATCATGCGCCGCGGCATGTCGTACGGGCCTCGGCTGGCCGACGACGCCGCGCAGGACGACGGACAGGACCGCGGCCTGATGTTCATGGCCTACAACGCCTCGATCCCCGAGCAGTTCGAGGTGATCCAGTCCTGGCTGGCGGGCGGCAACAGCGCCAGCGCCGATGGCATTTGGTCGGGTCAGCGCGACCCATTCGTCGGCGTGCCGCAACCGGGAGATCCGCGCACCATCCCCTACCGGGTGGGCAAGGAGGTGCGCGGCTTCCAGTTGCCCGACTCGCCGCTGGTGACGCTGCAGTGGGGTCTGTACCTGTTCGTGCCGTCGATCGACGCGATGCGTGAGCTGTTGTCGATGGCCCGGCTGGCGGCCGAGGACGAGCAGCTGGCGCGTGCCCGGCAGGCCACGGGCGTCGAACTCGCCAACGCCCGCACGTCGTCGGAAGTCGCCAAGCGCGGCGACGACCAGCGGCAGCGCAAGTGGGCGCGCGAGGCGGCACTGGGTTCGGCGCTGATCGCCCGGCTGAAGGCCGCCGAGGGCCAGCTCGGCGCGGCTGGCGCGGTGCAGCGCTGGAAGGCCGTGCTGGAAGATCTGGCCGCCGCCCAGGCCGGCACCACCCAGGCAGTGTGGACCGCCATCCGCCAGACGCACGGCGGCTGCCTGCGCACGCCCTACGGGGTGCTGGTGGGCAGTGGCACGCTGGTCGACCAGGTGCTGCAGGACGCGGAGCAGCGCTACACCGTCAGTGGTTATGCGGCACGCATGGCCAAAGCGTTCGGCCGCATCTACCTCGGGCTGGACGATGGGCCGGAGTACCTCGGCGAATCCGAGCCGACGAACCGCTTCATCCAGGGCATGACGCTGGCCGAGGGCTTCGACGTCGCCTGGCAGCATGCGACCGACGCCCTGGCCCGCCTGATTCAGACGGGCCGCGCCGGCGACACCGTCAGCGTGCAGGCCAAGGACCTGGTCGACACCGTGCTGGCACGCGTGAGCGCCGCCTGGTTCGGCCTGCCCGACGGCACGCTCATCAAGGAGGGCGGCTGGCACTGGCAGCCCAACGACGAGGCGAGCTGCCCCGGCCACTTCCTGGCCCCGTCGCGCTACATGTTCTGGCCGCAGCCCGGGCCGGAGTCTGAGCTGCTGGGCCAGCGGCACGGGCAGGTGTTGAAGGCGCGGGCGCTCCAGTTCGTCAAGGCGCAGCGTGAAGCTGGCAAGACAGGCGCGCCGGCCTGTGGCTCGCTGGGCAATCGGATGCTCGCCGCCATCCCTGACGACGAGCGCATGGCCCGCACCTTGATCGGCGTGATGATGGGCTTCCTGCCCACCGTGGACGCCAACCTGCGCCTGGTGCTGGCTGAATGGCTGCAGGACGGACGCCTGGCGTCGCTGCAGGCCGACTACCTGGCCGCGCGTGCAGCACCGATCAGCGCAACGCCTCTGGCTGCGGCCCAGCGCTGCCTGTCGGTCGAGCTGCAGCGTTCGATGCAGCGCCATCCGGTGCCGCCCCTGGTCTGGCGCACGGCGTTGCAGGCCCACAGGTTGGGCGACGTGCAGGTCAATCCGGGCGACCGCATCGTGATCGGGCTGGGCTCGGCAACGATGGAGCGACTGGACAGCGACCTGAACGATCCCTACACGGTGTTCGGCGGGCTGCGCACGCCGCTCGACGGTGCGGACAAGTCCGAAAGGCAGGGCGGTGCCGCACCGTCCGACCCGCCTGCGCACGGCGCCAGGGTCGCGTCTGATGCGGGCGCCTCCTGGCGCAACCTCGGGCCGACACACGCCTGTCCCGGCCGCTCGGTCGCCACGGGCGTGTTGCTGGGCGCAGTGGCGGCAGTGCTCGAGCGCCGCGACCTGCGGCCCGCGGGCTCGCCCACCACGCTGACGTTCGAGGCCCCCTCGGCCGCCGCCGCGCCGCCTACGGGGACCCCGGGCCCTGCAGCGGCTTGAAGCCGAACTGCGATTCAAGCTCCTGCCGCAGCGCCTGGTTGGCACGCTGCTCGTAGGGCGAGCCCCGACGGCGGGCGATGCGTTCGGCCAGCGCCAGGTGGCGGCTGGCCTGGCGCGGCCCACGCACCGATGCCTCGACCCAGGCCAGCGCGCGCAGCGCCATCGGCAGGCCGAGCAGATCGCCCTCGCGCGAGCGCGCCAGGGCCAGGCTGGCCTGCTGTCGCACCGTCAGCGTGTCGCCGCTGGCCGCCGCCGCCTCGGCCAGCCAGCCGTGGTTGAGTGAGATGAACAGTTGCTGCCCATGGGCCTGCAGCCAGCCCGTGGCGTCGGCCATCGACCGCGCCGCCACCATGCCGCCATCGCGCCGCCAGACCGCCCGACCGGCCAGCGCCCGCCCCATGGCGTACAGGTACAGGCTGCGCACCTGGGTGCCAACGCGCTCCGCCTCCTCGGCATCGGCCAGGGCGTCGTCCAGGCGGCCGGCCCACAGCCGGGTGCTGGCCCGCAGGCAGCTCACCGATCCGTTGACTTCATGCCCCGCATTCGGAGCGGCCTCGAACGCGCGCTCGAAGCACGCCTCGGCTTCGTCGAAGCGACCCAGGTCGCCGAGCATGTGGCCCTGGCAGGCCAGCAGGTAGGACAGCCCGGGGCCGACCGGCGCGCCGGAGTCTCTCAGCCGGCTGATCGCCGGCACCGTCTGCCCGAACAGGTGCGCGGCCTGCGCGGCCTGGCCCGAGGCTGCGTGCACCTGCGCCAGGAGGGCATGGGCCTGCAGCATCAGGTGGCGCTCGTCCAGTGCCGTGGACAGCGCGACGCAGGAGCGGCAGTGGACGAGGGCCCGGCGATTGCTGCCCAGCGCGTACAAGGCGTAGGCCGCCCAGTATTCGGCATAGGCCGCGCCGGGCAGGTCCTCGTGACGGTGGGCCAGTTCGATGGCGCGCAGAAACACCTGGATCTCGGAGGCACCCGGATCGAACACGCAGGCCAGCCCGTAGCGGCGCGCAACCGTGCGCCATGCCTGGTAGCGCTCGCGCGAATCGGGCCATTGCTCGATCACGTCGAGCGTGGCTCGATACTGGATCTTGGCCCGATCGACCGACGAGTTCGACATCGCGCGGTCGCCGGCCAGCTTGCCGCAGTGCGCCGCCAGGGTGGGTTCGCCGGCTCCGGCCCAGTGGTAGGCCAGGGCCTCGCAGTGCTGCGCCTCGGCCTGGCGATCGCCTGCCGGACACAGCCACTCGGCCATTTGCCGATGCAGGCGGCGCCGTGCGCCGGGTTCGATCGCGGCATAGACCACGCGCTGGGTCAAGCCGTGCTTGAAGCGGAACTCGTCGCCCTCGTCGGCCGGGAACAGGAAGTCGTGCTCGGCGAGTTCAAGCAAGAGCGGGTCGCCTGGCGAGCACGCCACCAGATGCGTCAGTGCGGCCAGCGGTTGCACCACGCCAATCACGGCCGCCGCATCCAGCACACGCCGCAGCGAGGCGGGCACGGCGTTCAGGCGCGACTCGACGAGCGATTCGAGCCAGGCCGGCCCGCTGCGGGCGACCGACTTCGGCAGGCCGTGGTGGCGCAGCGCAAAGTGGCACAGCTCTTCGAGGTACAACGGGTTGCCCCCCGACCAGGTCACCACGTCCTGCACCACGAAAGGATCGCCGCCGGGCAGCAACTCGGCAATGGCATGGCGCGTCTCGTCCTCGGACAGGGGCGCCAAGGTCAGGGTGCGGACATTGGCCAGGCTGACATCGCCGCCCACGGATGGCCGCGTCGCCACCAGCACCAGCACCCGCAAGCCAGGCCTCGACAGCAACTGGAAGGCCACCTCGCGACTGGCATCGTCGGCCCACTGCCAATCGTCGATGAAGACCACCAGCGACGCTCCGCGGGCCAGCGCCTCGATCAGGGCCTGCAGGGCCCGTCGAGCATGCTGCGGATCCGCCCGAACCTCGTGCGCCGCGGCCACCTCGACCGCAAGACCCAGCGAGGCCAGCAGTGCCGGTACATGCTCGGCGCTGTCTGCGTCGACGCCGAGCACCAGTCGGCGCAGCGCCGAGCGAACGCCTTCGCCCGCGGCAGCCGATTCGATCGGCCATCGTCGCCTGAGCATGTCGGAAAACGGTTGCAGCGGCCGCGAGCTCAGGCCCGCCTCGCAATCGCCACGCAACACCTGGCAGCCCTGGCCCCGAGCTTCGCGCAGGAACTCCTCGGCCAGACGGGTCTTGCCACCGCCCGCAGGCGCGCTCAGCGCCACGATGGCAGAGCCGTCCCTGCCCACCTGCGCCAGCGCCTCGCGCAGAGCCTGCAATTCAGACGTCCGGCCGGTGAAGCGGGCCAAGCCGCGGGCACCCGCGGCCTGCAGCCGCGAGCGCTGGCCCGAGCGGCCGAGCACCCGCCTCACGTGCGAGGCCAGGCCGGTACCCGGGAACTCGCAACGGCCCATCGCATGGGTGCTGTACGCATAGACAAAGGGCCCGAGCGCCTCCTCGGTGACCAGGATCTCGTCGGCCGCAGCCAGCTCGCACAGCCGCCTGGCGATCGCCGGCACCTGGCCAAGGGCCTGGATGCGGCCCGGGAAGGCCACGTCGTCGTCCCATCGTGCAGGGCCGCTGTGGATGCCGCTGCGCACCGACAGCGACAGGCCCGGAGATGGGGCCGGGTGCGTTGCGCCGCGCACCGCGTGGTGGGCTTCAAGTGCAGCCTCGACGGCGCGCTGGGCATCCCTCTCGCCAGCCTGCGGCAACCCAAATGACGCCTGCCAGGTGCCGCCTTCCGACGGAAGCACCTGCCCACCGTGTCGGCGGACGACTTCGGCAAAGATCAGGCGAACGCCTTCCTGGGCCGAAGCGAGCGTCTGCGCTCCGAGCTTCTCGACGAGCCCGACCGACTCCGACAGCTCAGTGAACAGCACGGTGACCCACCGCGTGGCATCGACCGACCGATCCTCCTCAGCACCGCCCACGTGAACCTCCCCGGCTCTCGTCCCGTAGTCCTGCGCAGCGTCGCGTCCGGCCACTGGCCCACGCCATCCAGGCTGTTCATCCTCCAGCCACTGCCCAGTGTACGGCCGGCTGCGCCGCTCACGCGGCTTCAGTGTCCGACCGCGATCTCCACCACGGCCTGAGGCGCCGCCACCTCGACGCAGCGGCCACCGCGGGCCTTGGCCGCATACAGCGCCGCATCCGCCGCCCGCAGCAGGGCCGCGGCATCGGTGGCGCAGTCGGGCGCGCTGGCCAGCCCGACGGTGAAGCCGACGCGGCCGACGCGCGCGCCCAGCTCCGGATCCAGGTCGGAGCGGGCCTCGACCATCAGGCGCTCGAAGCGCTCCCGTGCCTCCTCGGCCGACATGTCCACCAGCAGGCACAGGAACTCGTCACCGCCATATCGGCAGGCCATGTCCCCGGAGCGGATGCTGTGCGTCAACGTGTTCGCCATCCAGCGCAACACCCGGTCGCCGACATCGTGCCCGTGGGTATCGTTGAACTGCTTGAACTTGTCGACGTCGATGGAGGCCAGCGTCAACGCATGGCCTGAGCGGCTCGATCGCGCCAGCTCGCGCGGCAGCGTCTCGTCGAAGAGCCGCCGGTTCGGCAGGCCGGTGAGCGCATCGCGCAGCGCCTGCTCGCGCAGGCTCTCGCGCAGGCGCAGGTTGGACAGGCCCAGCTTGATGACCTCGCCGAAGATCTCGATGCGCTGGCGCAGGGTCTCGTCGCGCGGCGCCCCGCTGCCGCCGTCGGCGGTGTGCAGCACGCCGAGCAGCGCGCCATCCACATACAGCGGCGTGCACACCAGGTTGCCGATCGGATCGCCAGGGTGGTGCATGCACTTGACGCCGCGCTCGGGCGCCTGCACATGCGGCCCGCCGCGGCGGATGGCCCAGCAGTCGCCGCGCGAGAAGTGCGGCGGCACCCAGGCCGGGGTGCCCCACTGGCCCACGCGCACCATCTCGCCGTCGTGCCCGGTGATCGACAGCCCGCCCGAGCCCTCGGCGAACAGCCGCTGCCCCGCCGAGCGGATCACGTCAAAGGCCTCGGGCTCGCTGCGTGCCGATTGCAGCAGCTCGTTGAGCTCGGCGATCTGCGCCATGTCGTGGCTGTGGCGCTCGAGGTTGCCCACCATGGCCCGCAGCTGTGCATTGCCGGCGCGCAGTTCCTCGTTGCGACGACGCCGCTCGGTGGCATCGGTGACCATCGCCAGGGCACCGGCGATCTGGCCATCGGGCCCGGTGATCGGGCAGGTGGACAGCTCGGCCCACAGCTCGCTGCCATCCGCCCGCACGAAGCGGAACTCGTGGCGCTCGCTGCTGCCGCCCAGGCGGCGTCGCAGCAGTTGCGCAGCGGCCTGGCGGCCTTCGTCGTCCATGAAGTCGAACAGCGGGCGGCCCACCATCTCGGCTGCGGTGGTGCCCAGCATCTGCGCCATGGCCTCGTTGGCCAGCGTGGTGCGACCCTGTGCGTCGATCTGCCACACGCCCTCGAGCGCCGTCTCCACCACCCGGCGGTAGCGCGCCTCGCTGGCCGCGAGCGCCGCCGCCGAGGCCTCGAGGCTGAGCGTGCGCTCGCGGGCCTCGCGTTCGTAGCGTTCGAAGGCCGAGGCGATTTCGCCGATCTCGTCCTGCCGATCGGTCTGGGCCCGCGCGGCATCGTCCGGCTCGCCCGGGGTCGCGGGTCCACTCCGGATCCGGCGGGCAATGGCCGTCAGCGGCCGCGTCAGCGTGCCGTAGAACAGCACGCTCAGCGCCAGCACGATGATCAGGCTGCGCAGGATGGACAGGCCCAGCTCGCGCCACACGCCCTGCAGGAAGTGCTCGACCCGCGGGCCCTGCGAGGTGATGACCCGCAGTTCGCCGACGCGCTTCTTCGCCGCCCCGTACTCAAGCGGCAGGGTGTAGGCATTCGTGGGCTCGACGAATCGGGCCCACCAGACATCGGCAGGTGGCGCGGCCACGTCCTTGCGCCTGTGCGCCAAGGTCTCGCCGAAATCGTTGCGCAGCCTGGCCTCGATCACCTGCGTGAATGACAGGGCCCCCTGCACCACCACCTCGGCCGCCGGCTCGCTGAGCTGGTAGGCCGCCTGCACCGCCGGCTCGCGCAACACCGCCAGCACCTGCGCGATCTCGCGCTGCTCGGCTGCGGTGGTCTCGGTGAAGTCGCGCGTCACCTGCAGGGCGCTGAAGCCGATGCCCAGCGCCAGTGCCAGCAAGGCCGACGACAGTGCCTGCCGAACCGCCAGGCGGCCCGCCAGGGGAACCCGCCTCATGGCCGTGCCCCCTTGGCGGCGCTGCGCTGCCACTGCTGCAGGGCCTCCTCGAGCAGGCGCGCCGCCAGCCCGCTGCGATGCGCAGCGGCCAGCTTGGCATCCACCGCCGCGACCAGCGCCGAGCAGGGGCTGCGGCGCGAGAAACCATGGTGGATGGTGCCCTCGTTGACCGGTCGCGGCAGGGCCACGATGCGATCGGCCAGCCCCGACCGCACCAGGTGGGCCCGGCCGGTGTACAGACCGGTCACCACATAGTCGACCCGGCCGGCCGCCAGCTTCTGGTAGTTGACGTCCAGGCTCTCGGCATCTTCCAGCGTCAGGTGCTTCTCGGCATAGCGGTCGAACACATCCCCAAAGCGGTCGCCGACGGTTCGCCCGCCGCGCCGGCCCACCAGATCCTCCGGCGCATCGAAGCGCAGCGGCCGCGCACGCGCCACGAACACCGCCATCGGATTGGGAAACGCGGGATTGCGGGTGAACTCGAGGTAGGCCTCGCGCTCGGGCGTCGGCTTCAGGCTCACCACCAGATCGATCTCGCCGAACTCGGCCGACTTCAGCACCCGTGGCCAGGGGCCGACGAAGCGGGCCTGCCAGGCCACGCCGAGCTCGTCGAGGATGCGGCCGGTCAGCGCCACGCTGGCGCCGACGATGCGGTCGCCTTCGGCCCAGTGGTAGGGCGGGTAGTCGGGGTTGGCCGAGAACACCACGCGCGTGCATTGCGCCCACGCCGGAGCAGTGCCCATGGCCAAGGCCAGGAACCCCACACCCAAGGACCGCCGGTTGACAGACATCGCCACCTCCATCGCCTGGCTGGCCCCGCCCACCAGGTCGGCCCAGCCACCGTACACCGCACCTCGAACGGCCGCCCAGGCGGCGTACACGCCTCACAGGATCGGGGTTCGGCAAGCTTGCAAGAGGTCGAACTCTACCGCCCTTGGCATGGATCAACGTTCGAGTGAATGCAACGTGAGGAGCATTCGATCCCGACCGTGCGGAGATGCGGACCGCCGCGTCAGGAGTCCTCATCGGCGGCGGACACGGCAGGTGATCGACCGCGCCGACCCGAACGGCCGGCATCAACCGTCCCGATCGGTGACAATGGTAAGTATTCAATGACTTACCGACAGGTCCGCGGATGTCCCCCCCCAGCACCACCCGCCTGCCCACCGAGGAGCGTCAGGCCGCCATCATTGCCGCCGCGCTGCGGCTCACGCGCGAGTTCAGCCCGGCGCTGGTGACCACCGGCGACATCGCCGAGGCCGTCGGCGTGACGCAGGGCGCGCTGTTCAAGCACTTCGGCACCAAAGAGGCGATCTGGCAGGCGGCGATGCGCTGGGTGCGCGAGACGCTGCTGGCCCAGCTGCAGCAAGCCGCCGACGACTCGGCCACGCCAGCAGATGCACTGGGCGCGGTGTTTCGCACCCATGTCGAGTTCGTCATGGCCCACCCCGGCGTGCCACGGGTCATCTTCCACGAGCTGCAGCAGCCCGTCGATTCGCTGCCCAAGCAGGAGGTGCGCGCGCTGCTGCTGGGCTATCGCAAGCTGCTGCTGTCGACGCTGGAACGCGCGGTGAGCGCCGGTCAGTTGGCGGCCGACCTCGACGTGGACGCCGCCGCCACCGCGTTCGTCGGACTGATCCAGGGCCTGGTGATGCAGTCCATGCTCAGCGGCCGGCCCGTGCGCATGCGACAGCAGGCCGACCGTGTCTATGCCTTGTACCGCCGCAGCCTGGGAGGTTCCGCGTGAAACCCATGTCCGTCACCCGTCGTCGCCTGGTGCTGTCGGCCCTTGGCCTGGCCCTGCTGGCCGCGATGGCCTTCGTCGTGATGCGCTCGGGCCCGCTGGCGCCCACCCGGGTGACGGTGGTGCGCGCCGCCGAGGGGCGCGTGGCGCCGGCGCTGTTCGGCATCGGCACCGTCGAGGCGCGACGCAGCCTGCAGGTCGGGCCCACCACGGCGGCGCGCGTGCGCCACGTGGCAGTGGATGTGGGCGACACCGTCCAGGCCGGGCAGTTGCTGGCCGAGATGGACCCGGTGGATCTGGATGAGCGCGGCCAGGCCCTGGCCGCCTCGCTGGCCCGGGCGGGCAGCCTGGTCACGGCGATGGAGTCGCAGCGCCGCGACGCGCTGGCGCGCAAGGAGCTGGCGGTGGTCAACACCCGCCGTACGGTGGAGCTGGGCGCACAGAACTTCCTCAGCGCCAGCGCGGTGGAGGCCCGGCAGCAGGAGCAGGCCTCGGCCGAGGCGGCACTGGGCGCGGCCGAGGCCAACCTGGCCGCAGCCCGCCACGACCAGCAGCGCCTTCAGGCCGAACAGGCCGGCCTGAAGCAGCAGCGCGCCAACGTGCGGCTGGTGGCCGCGATGAATGGCGTGGTGACGGCACGCGACGCCGAGCCCGGCACCACCGTGGTGGCCGGGCAGGCGGTGCTGCGGGTGATGGACCCAGCCTCGCTGTGGGTGCGGGTGCGCCTCGACCAGGGCCGCTCCACCGGCCTGGCAGCGGGCCTGCCGGCCCGCATCGCGCTGCGCTCCAACCCCGCCCAGGCGCTGCCCGGCCGCGTGGCACGCGTCGAGGCGGTGAGCGACAGCGTGACCGAAGAGCGGGTGGCGCTGGTGGAATTCGAGCAACGGCCGGCCGGGCTCTCGGTCGGCGAGCTGGCCGAGGTGACGTTGTCGCTGCCCTCGCCGCCCGCCAGCGTGGTGCTGCCCAACGCCAGCCTGAAGCGCCTGTCGGGTCAGCTCGGGGCGTGGCGCCTGGAGGCTGGCGGGCTGCAGTTCGCCGCCGTGCGCACCGGCGCGATGAGCCTGGACGGCCAGGTGCAGGTGCTCGACGGCGTGAAGGCCGGCGAGACCATCGTGGTGCACAGCGAGAAGGAACTGGCCGCCAGCAGCCGCATCAAGGTGGTCCAGGCGCTGGTCGCACCGCAGCCCGGGACGGGCGGCCAGCAACCAGGCCAGGCGAGCCAGCAGCCCGGGCTGGGGGGCCGGCAGCCATGATCAGCCTGGCCGGCCGCGACATCCTGCACTCGTGGGGCAAGTTCGTCCTCACCGGCCTGGGCCTGGGCCTGCTGATCGGCGTGACGCTGTCGATGGCCGGCGTGTACCGCGGCATGGTCGACGACGCCCGGGCGCTGCTGAACAACAGCGGCGCCGACCTGTGGGTGGTGCAGCAGGACACCCAGGGCCCGTATGCCGAATCGTCGAGCCTGCGCGACGACGTGGTGCGTGGCGTGCTGGGCCTGGCCGGCGTGGAGCGCGCCGCCAATGTCACCTACCTGACGATGCAGGTGCGCCGCTCGGACGGCGCACCCGGCGCAGCAGCCAGCAGTGACCCCGTGGCCACTGGCGGCGACGCGTCGGGCGAGGTGCGCGCGATGGTGGTGGGCTTCGAGCCGGGCCAGCCCGGCGAGCCCGGCTACCTGGTGGCGGGGCGCCACCTCACGCGCAGCCACTACGAGGCCGTGGCCGACGTGCGCACGGGCTTTGCGCTGGGCGACCGCATCCGCATCCGCCGCCACGACTACACCGTGGTCGGCCTCACGCGGCGCATGGTGTCCTCCGGTGGCGACCCGATGGTCTTCATCCCACTCAAGGATGCCCAGGAGGCCCAGTTCCTGAAGGACAACGACGCCATCCTCAACGAGCGCGCCCGCACGGCCGCCAATCCGGCCTTCAACCGCCCCGGCGTGCCGGGGCTGCTGGAGGCGGTGCAGGCGGCGCAATCGGCCAACCACAGCGTCAACGCCATCCTGGTGCAGGTGCGGCCGGGGTTCGACCCCGAAGCCGTGGCCGCGCCGATCCGGCGCTGGAAGCACCTGGAGGCCTACACCCGGGTGCAGATGGAAGAGATCCTGGTGGCCAAGCTGATCGCCACCTCGGCGCGGCAGATCGGCATGTTCCTGGTCATCCTGGCCATCGTCAGCGCGGCCATCGTGGCCTTCATCATCTACACGATGACCTTGGGCAAGATCCGCGAGATCGCGGTGCTCAAGCTCATCGGCACCCGCGACCGCACCATCGCCGGCATGATCCTGCAGCAGGCGCTGGGCCTGGGGCTCATCGGTTTCGTCGTCGGCAAGGTCTCGGCCACGCTGTGGGCGCCGGTGTTTCCGAAGTACGTGCTGCTGGAGCCGGCCGACGCACTGCGGGGCCTGGTGGTGGTGATGCTGATCTGCACGCTGGCCAGCACGCTGGCCATCCGGGTGGCGCTGAAGGTGGATCCGGCCGCGGCGATCGGAGGTTAGCGATGGCCACCCCCGCGATCCGCATCGAGGGCCTGCGCAAGCGCTACGGCGAGGGCGAGGCCGCGGTCGATGCGCTGAAGGACGTGCATATGACGGTGGCCGCGGGCGAGGTGGTGGGGCTGATCGGCCCCTCAGGCTCGGGCAAGAGCACGCTGCTGAAGTGCCTGGGCGCGGTGATCGAACCCAGCGCCGGCCGCATGGAGCTGGGCGGCCAGGTGATCTACGACAACGGTTGGGTGATTCCCGATTTGCGCGCGTTGCGCCGCGACCGCATCGGATTCATCTTCCAGGCGCCCTACCTGATCCCGTTCCTCGATGTCACCGACAACATCGCGCTGCTGCCGATGCTGGCCGGGCAACCCGACGCCCAGGCCCGCGCCCGCGCCCGCGAACTGCTCGAGGCGCTGGACGTGGGCCACCGGGCCCGCGCCCAGCCCGCCGAGCTCTCTGGCGGCGAGCAGCAACGCGTCTCGATCGCCCGCGCCCTGGCCAACCGCCCGCCGGTGATCCTGGCCGACGAGCCCACCGCGCCACTCGACAGCGAACGCGCCCTGGCCGTGGTGCGCCTGCTCGAGCAGATGGCCGCACAGCATCACACGGCCATCATCGTCGTCACCCACGACGAGAAGATCATCCCGACCTTCAAGCGCCTGTACCACATCCGCGACGGCTGCACGCACGAAGTCCGCACCTGACAGTCGCGCACTGACGCGTGCGGATGGGTGGTGTCGGCACGTTGCGGTCGTTCTTAGATAGCGCTTGATACACGCGTCTGACGGGCCGGCGCGGAGCGTTGGGTCGGCCGGACCTGTTCCGCT
>Ga0268298_10002954_pt1 | contig 17968 bp, 16 predicted proteins | sample WWTPWeurt_MetaG_FD_194462 | JGI IMG/M metagenome (GOLD analysis project Ga0268298, IMG submission 194462) | Activated sludge microbial communities from WWTP in Nijmegen, Gelderland, Netherland - WWTP Weurt | ecosystem: Engineered > WWTP > Aerobic digester > Activated sludge | place...
AATGTCTCTTCTGAATATATAAGATTTTTATTATTATTTACCATCGTTTATGCCAGCGGCACACCCACTTATTGAGCAATTTGTAATCGCACAAAACATTCCTTTGGAAAGCGTTGTTCTGTTATTACTTTTTCCTATCATCGCTACCCTTGTGGCGTTTTTTCGGCAAATAGTTGGCATAAAGGCATTTGGAATTTACACACCATCCCTCATTATTTTTTCATTTCTTGCAATTGGGTTGAAATACGGGGTGTCTATTTATATCGGGGTGATTGTTATCGGCATGCTTAGCCGTTTTCTTTTGAAAAAACTTCGCATACTCTATCTTTCTAGAGTTGCTATTACCCTTTCTATTATTTCTTTCGCTTTTCTCGGACTTCTTATCATCGGCGCCATGATCCAGAGAACTGGATTTGCTTCTATCTCAATAGTTCCGCTCCTTATTATGATAGTTATCACCGAAAAGTTCATTGCCGCACAAATAGAAAAAGATACGAAAACTGCACTTCTTATGGCAGGACAAACACTCATCGTTTCACTTGCTGTATTTTATATCGTAAGTTGGTCAACACTTATTAATTTACTCTTATCCCATCCATGGATACCGTTTCTTACTATTCCTATTAACATTATTCTCGGAAAATGGAGTGGTCTTCGTATAACAGAATATTTCCGATTTCGGACAATTGTTGGTAAAGAATAGCTCCATAAATTCCATACGAATATGCGCAACTTTTTAAAAAATAGCCGGACTATCCTGGGGATGAATGCAAGAAACCTTGAGTTCATACGTCCAAACAATCTAAAAAAATCCAAAAAAATAGCGGACAATAAGCTTTTAAGTAAAAAACTTCTCGACTCTGGCGGAATGCCTGTTCCTCACCTTATAGCAAAAGTCAGTTCTTATGATTCTCTTTCCCAATTTGACTGGGAAACACTTCCAAACAGTTTTGTTCTCAAACCAAATATGGGCTTTGGCGGAGGAGGGATACTTGTAGTTTATGCTAAGAAAAAAAATAGGAACGATGCGTGGATTAAAGCGGATGGATCCATAGTGACAATAGAAGATATAAAGGCACATATACAAAACATTTTGGAAGGATCATTTTCACTGTCCAGCACTCCAGATGTTGCTTTTTTTGAAGAACGCCTAAAACTGCACAAAACATTCAAACCATACACCTATAAGGGCGTTCCTGATATTAGAATTATTGTATTTAATAAAGTTCCTGTTATGGCAATGCTACGTCTCCCAACAAAAGAATCCGATGGAAAAGCAAATCTACAACTTGGGGGTATTGGTGTTGGTATAGATTTGGCTTCGGGAGTTACCACCACAGCAGTATACGGAAAACAGGCAAAAACAATAGAATACATTCCGGGTACGAAGCTTCTCCTTTCCGGAATAAAAATCCCTTATTGGAATGACATTCTTTCCCTTTGCGTCCGCGCCCAAGCATGCTCCGGTTTAGGATATCTTGGAGCCGACATCGCAATAGATCGTGAGCGAGGTCCTGTTTTTTTAGAGCTCAATGCCCGTCCGGGACTTTCCATTCAAATTGCCAATCAGGCAGGTTTAAAAGAGCGTCTTGAACGCGTAAAAGGACTGAAAATAAAAAGTTCCGAGCGTGGCATTCGCGTAGGAATGAATTTATTTGGGGGAGAAGTGGAAGAAGAGGTAGAAGGAATATCAGGAAAAAAAGTAATTGGAAGTTCAGAAACAATTCAGCTTATAGGAAAAAATGGCAAATCCGTAACAGTAGAAGCAAAGATAGATACAGGAGCAGATTCAACATCAATTGATTCAGAAGTAGCAAAACAACTTGGATTCGAACATGTCCTTATAGAATTTGACCAAAAAGTGAATGGGAGAAATATTATAGAGGAAACAACGCGTCAAGAACGTGAAAAAATTTTTCTTGAAATCAAAGATCTCGCTGATACAATTCTTGTCAAATCTTCACACGGAAGCAGTTACCGACCAATGATTCGCGTGGAAATAGAAATGGATGGGATTCGAATTCCAGCAAAAGTATCAGTCATACGCCGGAAACATATGCGATACCCTGTTATTATAGGGAAAAAAAACTTGCGAAAATTTTTAGTGGACATCAATAAGCGTTAGTTCATGTAATTATACAAAAACGACATGCATAAATGCAAGTCGCTTATGTTTTTGTTTTTATTCCTCTAAGAAAGAAGTTTTATTTGGATGTATTTATTTGATCTTGTTTCATCATCTGTGATTGTGAACTTTCCTGACTTTGCGCATTGCTCTGATCTAATTTATCCAGTATGGCCCTAGTAGCCATCTTACTCGTTCCAAGTATTAATGAATCATTTCGGAAAGTATAATCTATGGATTGAGACTGCAAAGAATCAAGGTTGAGATAACGAATAGAATATGTCTTATATGTACTGCTGTTAAATATTGCTTCGACAGGCGTGATAGGTTGGATAAAAACACTTTGCAATTCATGAGAAAGCAAATGCTCTTCCACTTCAAGAAGTTTTTTTGTCACCTCGACACTTAAAACCTTTGCCGAAAAACCTGCTTTTACTCCATCAACATCATTATAAAGAAACCACGTAACACCATCATTCATTTGGTTGGAAAGATCTTGACCTAATTGAAGATTCAAAAGGGATATAACTTCTTGCATTGCAAGTGGTTTGGTAGGATCATCTTTCCTTGCAAACACAAATTGAAGCACGTCCCCTTGAAACAAACCTTCTACCTTTGTTACTGCTTCGCTTATAACTTCGCGAATATCAGATCCGTCATTATTTATAAGAAGCGTATTAACAGCCACTGTTGTATAGTCAGGTGATTCTTCAATATTTCCACCGGTAATCTTTCCATCATCTTCGATAACATATACCCCTTCCGAGTCTCGTTGCATCATCCAATAATATGCTCCTGCAGCCCCAACGCACAACAGCACAAAAACAGTAAGAAGAGCATACAACGATTGATTTTTTCGTGTACCCTCCACTACCACTCGTTCTTTAGATATTTTTATATCATTTCCCCCCGACTTCTTATCGGAATTTTGTAATGCCGGTTGAAATTCCACACCCTCCATACTTAACTTATCTTGTCTTCCAAAATCAAGAGACGCGACATCAGATGTCTTTTGATCTACAGAATTGGAAAGATATGTATTTTTCGTATTTGGAAAACTTTCCTGATCTTGCTGAAAGAAAGCTTGTGTCTTTGGTTGATTTTTCACAGAAAAGCCTCCCATATCCGAAACCGGCATTCTTTGCACTGCTTTTTGACTTAAATTTAAGTCAAGTTTTTGTTTTGGTAGCTTGCTTTGAAACACTTCTGCTGGAGGAAGATTGGAAAATGAGGCGTCTGGAAGCTCATTAAACACTACCTCATTTCCAACCGGAATAGTTTGTTTTTCAACCTCCTGTCGCAAAGGCATTTGCTCTAATACTCCACCCTCAACATCCGCCAAATCATCTTGCATAGTGTGTATCTTTGACTCGTCAACAGTTTGGCTTTGCGATGAAGCAGACTTTGGATGTAGTTTGAACATAGTTTTTCATTTTTGATATTTTTTATTTTTGAAACGAAACACTTTGGCATACCCACAGCAACAAGACATGTGCCATGCTAACAACACTCCACCAACAGATGTACACAAAACTATCTTCTTATTTCAACATAACCAGAGGATGCAGTTCTATGAACAAAACACTCAATTGCTTTCAGTATAAGACGATTTCAAAGAATAAACAACGGGTCTTGAAAAAAATATTTCAAATATAAGGAAAGGTTAATTATTTTTCGAATCTCGCAAAGCGTCTTTCATAGAGAGATTAATCCTTCCCTGCTTATCTATTTCTTTTACTTTAACGGGAACAACGTCACCGATACGAACAACATCTTCAACGCGTGCCACACGATTCTCAGAAAGTTCGGAAATATGAATTAGACCCTCCTGATTCGGCAGTACTTCAGCAAATGCACCGAAATTCATGATGCGCGTTACTCGGGCACTGAAAAATTCTCCCGCTTTTACTTCTCGTGTAATATTGCGAACCCATTCTTCAGCTTTTTTAGCACTTATTTCGTCCGATGAAGTAATAAACACCATCCCATCATCTTCAATATCAATCGAGACACCTGTTTGATCTATAATTTCATTAATAACCTTTCCTCCCGGCCCTATAACATCACGTATTTTATCCGGGTTAATTTTTATGGTGATAATCCTTGGCGCATACGGAGACATATTCGATCTTGGCTCAGCAATTGCTTCAGCCATTTTCCCCAATATAAATAGGCGATTATCTTTTGCTTGTGACAACGCCGTGGCAAGCATTTCCGGAGTAAGACCATCTATCTTCACGTCCATTTGAAGTGCGGTAATACCCTCGCTTGTTCCTGTAACTTTAAAGTCCATATCTCCGTAATGATCCTCGAGACCCTGAATATCCGATAAAATTCTATATTCTTCATCTTTACCAGTTATAATACCCATCGCTACACCCGCAACCGGTCGCACTATTGGCACACCAGCATCCATCAATGAAAGCGTTGATCCGCATGTAGATGCCATGGAGGACGATCCATTCGAAGAAAGCACTTCAGAAACAAGTAGTATAGTATACGGAAAATCTTCTTTTGATGGAAGCACAGGAACAAGTGCTTTCTCCGCAAGTGCTCCGTGCCCTATTTCACGACGCCCAGGACCACGCATCGGACGAATTTCCCCAACAGAATACGGAGGAAAATTGTAAAAGTGAATATACCGTTTCTTTTCGTCTGTTTCCATAGTATCCACGATCATCTCATCTCCAGGCGCACCTAAAGTAGTAACAGTAAGTACCTGTGTTTCGCCGCGCGTAAACAGCCCTGTTCCGTGCGTTCTCGGAAGTAAACCGACTTCGCACGAAATTGGTCGTATATCACGGAGACCGCGCCCATCCGGACGAATACCGTTTTTCAAGATATTTTCATGTAACACCTCATTCGATAAATCTTCAAGAATAAGGTCAATGATTTCCTTTTTGTGTTCTTGGTTTGGAAAGTGTTGTTCAGCATATTCAAGAACTCTAGATTGAATTGCTGTTAGAGTATTCTGCATCGCCTGCTTTGGCTGAAGATAGAGCGCATCTGCCACCTTTTCCTGGAAAAACATTCCGCGAATTTCATTCTCAAATTCCTGCGATCCCTCAAGACGAGATGCCACGCTTTTTTCCTTTCCGATTTCTTTTTGGATATCACTTATAAACCCTGTGATTTTCTGAATCGCTTCAAAGCCAAAAGAAAATGCATCAACTATCTTGTCTTCCGGGATTTCATGTGCTGACGCTTCAATCATATTTATTTTTTCATGTGTTCCAGAAAGAAGAATGTCTATTTTGGCGGAAGAACGCTCCTCTGTTGTTGGGTTGAGAACAAAATTACCATTCGTCATACCGACGCGAACGGCTCCAATAGGTCCGTTCCATGGAATATCAGAAAATGCCAATGCAGCTGAAGCAGCTATCATAGCGACAAGATCCGGATCATTTTCCCCGTCATACGAAAGCGCCGTAACAATAACCTGTACTTCATTGCGCATTCGACTGTCAAAAAGCGGGCGTATCGTTCGATCTACAGCGCGTCCAGAAAGAACAGCCTCATCAGATGGGCGACCTTCGCGCTTGATAAAACGCGATCCCTTAATTTTCCCTGCCGCATAATACCGTTCCTCGTAATCTACCATAAGAGGGAAATATCCGATGATATGAGACATTGTTTTGCTCATTACTGCTGCTGCGAGAACTACTGTATCTCCATATCGAACAGTAACCGCGCCATTTGCCTGTCCAGCAAGTTTCCCAGAGCTTATCGTTAATTCGCGTCCGCCAAGCTGAAGCGACCATGTTTTTCCTCTTTGTTGCATAAAGAGTTTGTTTGAAAGAAAAGCGTCCGAATGCAATCATGAGCTCAAAAAATTGAGTTCACTCAACACGCGGAACCCTATTCTTCTGTTATTTTAATGTTTATTCTTCTTACCCTTTCACACTACCGTGTTTACAGATTTGTGTCAAAAAAAGAACTTTTTTTCGGAAATAGCCAAAAAAACAAACCGAGAAAATATATTTCTGCCTTTTCGGTTTTTCGAAAAGAGCTTTAATATGCTTCTTATATCAAAAACTTTCTTTTTTTACTCGAAAGATCTATAAAGTCATCCACCGTTTCTATGAGTTTAGCGCTTGTTGACTCCTTGAACGCTATAGCTTCTACGCGACATCCGGACGTGTTCTGAATATACTCAACAAGCGGAATATAGTCGCCGTCTCCGGAAACCAGCACGACCACATCGAGATTTTTGGAGAGCTTGATCATGTCTACTGTTATACCCACATCCCAGTCCCCTTTTTTCGCTCCTCCGGGGAATATCTGCAAATCCTTCGTCTTCACCTCATATCCGCTATTCTCTAACGCCTCGAAAAAGCGGTCTTCCAGCCCCTCCATTGTCTTTATTCCGTAGGCTATCGCCCGAATGAGCTTTCGTTCGCTCACAGCATTCTCCAATACCTGCTTGAAGTTCACCTTTTTTCCATGAATAACTCTGGCGCTATAATAAAGGTTTTGAATATCCACAAACACCCCTACACGCTGTTCTTGAAATTTTGCCATAATGTGTATATGTAAAAATGTTTCGTCCTATAAAAATCGTATTTCTCGACGAATTTTCCTATTTATATGGTATAAAATGAAGAAATTCTGCTAGTTGAAGCTCTTCAATGTACTTATAATACCACAAAAACACGTAAAAATCAATAACGTTCTACACCCACACTGATGGATAACTGTTCATAAAGGCACTTAAACCAAGCTTTCCTGCCAAATTACCCCCCTATGAAGCAAATCCGCACCCTATACATGAAGAAAGTATATTTTGTTTTATCTTTTAAACATATAAGACAATATATTCTACTTTTTGCTTTTTTTATTATATATACTTATATATTTTTCTTGACAGATACTATTGACAAAATAAAAACGCCGTGCTATACTCGGACATTACGATAGAAGAGCACCTCGAAAACAGCACTGCCAATTCTTACCGATTCGGGACATAAGGCAATCCCGAGAGGATCGGAAGAAACGGCCAAAGAGAAGAGAGTTGCCGGAATGAGAGTGGAAAGGAAAAACGATACTAAAGAGACTGGTCAAAAGTGACTCAAACATTTGTGCCATCTCTCGACCATATATAGAATATCTCCACCAAACTCCTCTCCCCTCTCTTTCTCGCAAATCAAAGATAGTGTGAGAAAGCTATATATAAATACCCTACAAGAAGCACGACCATCACCCGCTCTTAAAAAGATCGGCTGTCCGCGAGAGCCTCACAAACTTTGGCGAACAGAAATCTCTTTGGGAAGAGATAGATCATTGACAATCTATCCGAATACCGCAACACCGCTTTTGCCATAAGCACAAAACGGAAAACGGTATTTTCTTAGCTTGTGCGCATTCCCAAAGAGAGATGTGCGGGAGCGCAGTGGAGAGAAAAGTTTTCTTTACTGCGCTCTTCGGAGCAAGTTCAATTCTATTTTTCATTCGTTTTCGAATGAGGCGAGAATGGGCATGCAACACAAGAGTTGCGATTCCATTCCCGTCCCATTCGGACGAGAAACGCCCGCCGGCAGCGTGCAGCCGACAACAAGAGGCATACTATACCAGGGGACCGCACGACCCAGTTATAGCATCAGGGGGTGCTATGAAGATCAAAGTTTTCGTCCGATACCCATCCGGGAAGTCGGTATTGAAAAGAGGCGCATCTTTCGCCATTTCGGCGGTTGAGGCAAAAGACAACTCATGGAGATCAGCAAGTTTAAAGGAGGTGGAATATAACCGTGACATTATGTCACGTCTTCGAACGACAAGACAGTTCGGGGGATATTCAGTGTCTGGGGGAGCACGCCCCAGCCACAATCATCTCATCCGCTTAGGAGGACGGCGGGCTGGATAATAAATTGTGAGTGAGCGTCTCACATAAATCCCCACTCCGCTGGACAGGTGCGCCTTGCGATAAACGGAAGCCGCCCGAGTTTTCCCGCTATCATGCGGGAGATTGAAGAGGACAAAACGATACTATCGTTCTTGTCCTCTTCTCATTTGAACGCATCAATTTTGGTGAGTTCAAACAAAGGAAAGTATAACCGGAATCAGAAATCTCCAAGCGCCAATACCTGGTATAAGTTTGAGAGTTCTCAAACGAAATCCGGGAAATACGCGTTTGGAGAAGGAGACAAAATGGCAAAGAATGCCATTTCCGCCTGCCCTTGGTGTAGCTGCGCTGAGTTCGACTATGTCGAAGCGGTAGATGCCCACTTCCGGGTAACCGTAAGCAAAGCGGGAAAACTTACCACCGGCGATAAGCCCGACTGGTACAGCGATCCCAGCTTCGATTCGCAGAAAGCCCGTTTTGAGTGCACGGAATGCGCTCATCATTGGTCTGTTCCCGCGGATTTCTTCGCCTCCGAAGAGGAGTAGAAGATGCGGCGCAATCCAACTCACCCATGGGTTGCGGGCAAAAACGGCGCCTCCAACGTTAAGGAGGAGTGGTCGCGATTTACCGACCGTGGGACGGTTCCCCGAAAGCGGAAACTCCGCAGAAGTTGTTTCTCGCGCGGTTCAGGATTGAACCCCGCAAGCGCACCGAGGAAAGCGTCATATTTCTCTTCCAACTTCGCTTTTTATTTCTCTGGAAATCGAGGGCGATGAGGAGAAAATCAAATGTGGGGATGAAGATGGGTATCACCGCCCGCTTCACAAAAACTCCGACGCTTTATTGTATCTATTCTCCGTCTTTCTTATAGGAAAAGGTGGGGCTGTGGATGCAATTTCCACAGTGCCGTCCGTCAGACCTACGGGCACACAGGGAGCGCGGGCAACTTGTCATCCGTTTTCTTTATACTATCGCTCTGTCGGGTGCTCATCCCGACGCAACAAGAGAGCACAAATCCTAATTTGGCTTGTATTGGTCCATTTTTGGCGCAAACGATTGTTTGCAGACAAACCGGATTGATTTATAGCACGACAATAATGCGGAAACTTTCGTACCCTTTTTTTGGGAAAATCTCTCTTCTCGAGAGTTTGCGCGTGCCGTGCAGGATAAGATTCCGACTGCCTGTCGGAAAACCATGTGCGCCATATTGTGTGAGGAAAAAACTTGCGTATTTTGAAATAGTGTGTATCCTTTGATAAAGGGTAATTATTAAGAAAATTGAATAGGGAAATGTTTTAATTTTCCGCCTTTCTTGATAATTCCTGTCGTTCGGGAATTTTTTTTGTGGTTTTTTGTGAAAATCACAAAGGTTATTGGGCATTTTATTTTTAAATTTGACGGAAGCCCTGCTGTCAAAAAATCAAAATTATGGCAAAAATTGTACATCACGATCAAGACATGGAAACATTGATTGAAAATCAAATGATTTCCATTCCATCAGTGGGAGATGTTTTGGAAGGAATTGTGATAGAAAAAACATCCAACTCTATCTTACTTGACCTTGGACCGTTAGGAACGGGTATCGTATTCGGAACAGAACTGAAAGACGGCATGGGCATCACAAATAAACTCAAGCCGGGAGACACTATAAAGGCTACTCTTATTGAAATAGAAAACGAGGACGGATACTTTGAACTCTCTATACGACAGGCGTCGTATGAACGGGCATGGGAAGATATCACATCCAAACAAGAGAATAAAGATGTTGTGCACGCTAAAGTTCTCGATGCCAACAAGGGAGGCCTTATTTTGGAAATTAACGGGATCACCGGTTTTCTCCCTGTTTCGCAGCTTTCCAGCAAAAACTATCCGCGCGTAGAAAACGGCGATAAAAATCGCATTTTGGAACTTCTCAAAAAATTGGTCGGACAGGAACTCATCGTGCGAGTTATTGATCATGATCGCACATCTGAAAAATTAATCGTGAGTGAAAAAGCGGCGCAAAGCGAACAGGAGCTCACAGCAATATCAGAGCTAAAAGTAAAGGATATTATTGAAGGAGAGGTAAGTGGTGTTGTGGACTTCGGTGCATTTGTGAAATTTCTTCCTCCATCGAAATCGAGTAGCGATAAAATGGAAGATCGCCTTGAAGGATTGGTGCACATTTCGGAACTTGCATGGCAACTCATTGACGATCCGCGCGAAGTTATCAAAACAGGCGATAAGGTACAGGCAAAAATCATCGGCATAGATGAAACCAGAATTTCTCTTTCTCTTAAAGCACTCAAGAAAGATCCTTGGACGGAAGTGCATGATCGTTACAACGTTGGCGACGTTGTGGACGGAAAAGTTGATAAAATCAATCCTTTTGGAGCGTTTGTCTATCTCGATAAGGATATTCATGGACTGGCGCACGTCAGCGAATTTAAAGAAGTCTATCCGGGAAAGTCTATGGAAGATATTATACATTCAGGAGAAACCTATAAATGGCGCATACTCTCCATAGAACCGAAAGATCATCGCATGGGACTCGCTATTGTGAAGAAAAAATAATACGCATCCTCTATTTAAGAAAACGGGCTCTACGCCCGTTTTTTATTTACTCAGACAAAATATCCCGTTACTGTAAGACTGCGGAGATTTATTGCAGAGACAAAGCCTGCGTTTCCAAAAAATTTTTTGTAAGCAATTCCCAGTCCTCGATACGAAGATCTTGTGCGCGCGCCATTGCATCAATTTCCGCCGATCGCAGTAATGAAATAACGATGTCTTTTGAGATGTGGAGACTGCTGGAAAGCGTGTTTGCAAGCATTTTTCTTCTCGATGAAAAACCCGCTCTTACAATACGAAACAATACTTTTTGCGCATCATGATTATCGGAGCGAGTTTTGGGGACAATTTTCACAAAAGCGCTTTCAACTTTTGGAACAGGAAAGAACGACTCTCTGGAAACGGGAAATAATATTTTTGCTTCAGCATAATACTGAACAGCGACAGCGAGGATGCTCATATCACCCGGTTTAGCTATTATTCGTTCCGCCACCTCTTTCTGCACCATAAAAAACATTTCCTTCGGCTTTGGCTGCATTTCAAGAAACAGGCGAATAATTGCTGATGTTATATAATACGGAAGGTTTCCAACAACACGAAACGAGATTTCTTGAGATTTCCCCGCCCATCCCGTCTTCAACAACTCTTGCATCAAAAAAACTTTGAGAATATCGTCGTGGATAACAACAATGTTTTTCTTTGTAATAAAACTTTTCTTCAATTTTTCAACCAATTCATCGTCAAGCTCAACAGCCATCACTCGCGCTTCAGATTCTACCAAATATTTTGTTATAACCCCTTCCCCCGGACCAACTTCAACACATATTTCATCTTTTTGCGGAGAAATAGCCGAAACCACCTGTTGTACAACAACATAATCTCTAAGAAAATTTTGCCCGAGCGACTTTTTTGGATTCATATATTATGTGCATGCTTATGCATCTTTCTTACAACAATAGCTTAAATATGACTTTTTGTCATCACTGTGTAAAATAGCTTTAATAAAATTCCATGCACAGCAAACATTGAATTATTTTTATTTTATGCTATTATAAAGTCGTAATTACTGACATAGCAGGTGTGGGTTCATATGTTTTGGACGCGTGCCTTGCTGAAAAAGATATGGCGCTTTCCACAGTGCAAAAGGAAAAAGTAACCAAGAATGTTCGGAGACATGATAAAGATACAGGATCTCCGGAGTATCAAATAGGATTGTTCACGGAGCAGATAAAAAAACTTACATCGCATCTCAAGAAAAACGCAAAAGATTTTCATTCAAGACGCGGTTTGCTGAAAATGGTAGCCAAGCGACGAAAACTGATGACCTACCTTAAAAGAGTGAATGAAAAGGCATACGCTACAATCATAAAAAAACTTGGTCTTAAAGGGTAATATTGAAAACACGGGACGCGTCCCGTGTTTTTTAGTTTTCCTCAAAAAAATTGCGACTTGCCTCTTTCTCTGAAAAAAGTATAATTGAGACGGTTTTGTTTTCCTAAAAAATCATTTACTGTAGAATATATCTGCTGTATTTTTGCCCTCGTAGCTCAATGGATAGAGCAATCCCGTCCTAAGGGAGAGATGTGAGTTCGATTCCTGCCGAGGGCACCACGTTGAAAAACATCGACTCGAACCATGTTTTAGAAAAAAGAAGAAAAGAAAAATTTTTAATCATTTTAGAACACTCAAAACGAGGAGGTGAACCATGAAATTATCTACGCTTTGCTTTTGTATCCGCGATAATTCTGTTCTTCTGGCAATGAAGAAGCGTGACTTCGGAGCTGGAAAGTGGAACGGCTATGGTGGTAAGGTGGGCGAAAAAGAATCACCGCGAACCGCTGCCGCAAGAGAGCTCAAGGAAGAGTCAAATTTGTTCGCCGACGAACGCACGCTCGAACAAGTTGCCCTTGTGAGGTTCTACTTCGACGGTAGCCAGCTCTTTGAATGTCATGTCTTCTTGGCGAGAGATTGGCAGGGTGAACCTGGCGAATCAGAGGAGATGAGGCCACGCTGGTTTTCTGTTTCGCAACTTCCGTTTGAAGAAATGTGGGTTGCGGACAGAAAATGGATTCCTCTAATTCTTGCCGGAAAGAAGTTGGAAGCCGAGGTAAACTTCAACACCAACGGTAGCGAGGTGAAAAACTTCTCTTACCAAGAAAGACAGTTTGTCTAGGTCGGGTCTCGTGATACACTTTCATGAGACCCGATTTCATTTTTTGATTTAAAAGAACAGGAATTTGCCGCCAAAAAAAACTTAAAGTTACCATCGGCGCTGTTTTGCTGCGTTTTCTGAGTTTCACAAGGAGCTTTCCTCGTCGCCTGTAGTGGCGAAATGCGTTCAGTTAGAAAACTTCCCGCCACCAGCTTTGCTGAGTATATCAGAATTAAATATTCTGCTGAGCTTCTTGGCGCTTTCAAAACGTTCCTCAGCAAGTTCTATAAGCGTACTCACCAGCTCAATATTTGATACTCCGACCGTTTTCCAGTTGTGGTGATATAAACTGCCAGGAAGCGTATTCACCTCATTTACAAAAACTTTTCTTTTCGCACTATCAATAAGAAAATCTATACGCGCAATACCGGAACATCCAAGCGTTCTATACACTTTTTCGCCAAGATCCTTAACCTCGCGCGCAAGACCTGGATCAATATTCGCTGGTATCTCACTGTAGGCGTTGTTGACACCACCTGTTTTCTTGCCACCTGATACGTATTTTTCGTTGAAATCAAAAAATTCCGTTTTGTTTAACGGTCGCTCAATTGCGGCAAGTCGCAACTCCTCATTACCCATAATTGGAAGCGTGACTTCGATCAAATTCTCCACACTTTCCTCAACAAGCACTTTATCATCGTAATGGAGTGCAACTTCTACAGCATGCTCGAGGGCGGTTTCGTCTTTGACTTTCGTTATCGCTATTGAAGATCCGAGATGTACGGGTTTAACGAAAAGCGGCCGGTGGAGTTTTTTTATCTTTTGTATCCATTCCGATTTACTGCGTTCCCACTCATGCTTTGTAAACCAAACATACGGGACTACAGGAATACCCTCCGCAGCAATAACCTGTTTCGTAAGCGTTTTATCCATAGCAACCGCTGAAGCAAACAGATCACACCCAACAAATGGCACATTTGCCATGCGAAGGAGTCCCATTAAACTCCCGTCTTCGCCAAATGTGCCGTGCATTGAAGGAAATACGACGTCTATCGAAATTGTTTTTGAGGAAAATCCGGGACGGATAACCTTGAGTCCATTATCAAAAACAAGGTGCAGTTTTTTTCCGCGGCGCACGCGTTCCTCAAGGTCTACTTGCTTGAAGCACTGTATATCTTTCATTGCATCATCCGAATACCATGAACCATCTTTTGCAATATAGATAGGCACAACATCAAACCGACCGGCCACGAGAAGCGATTGAATTATCGGAATATGCGCTGTAATAATAGAAACATCATGTTCGGCGCTTCGACCCCCAAAAATAACCGCTATAGTTTTTTTCTTATTGCTATGCATATTGGTCTGACCAGTCATTTTGAAGTAAAACAATATCACCTTTTGCGGTCATGTGCGGTAAAGCTTTCAAAGCGGAAAGCGCATCATCAAACCAAATTATCTCACCGTGATACTGATTGTCTTTTAACCCCTCCTCAATATATGCCGTCACTGAATTTTTTATAAGCACAACTTTTTCTATTCCCGCTTCCGCAAGTTTTCTACCTATTTCTCGATGTACAACTTCAGTTTGAGCACCCATTTCTACTAGTCCCGGCGTCACATAAAAACGGCGACCATTAAGAGAGGATAGGAATGCAACAACCGCCCGCACACCATCGGGATTGCCATTATAGCTGTCATCAAGCATAATAACACCCGCGCTATCGGTTTTCAATTCAAGGCGATGGTTAAATGGCTTTGTTTTTGCAATACCTATTTGTATTTGTTCAGCTGACAATCCTGCATTTTTTGCTATAACTGTTGCTACTACAAGCGGACCAATCTGATGAAAACCGAGAAGTGACGATTTCAACAGTAGTTTTTCATCGCCTTTTGTTAGGGTGAAAGATGTCCCTGAAAGGTCCGTGTGCGCATTCTCCACTTTCCATTTTCCGATACCATTCCTCGTGTATATACAATGTTCAGAATAAGCATTCTTTCGAGCAAATTCACTTTCACCATTTACATATACGTATTTCTCGCGAAGAAAATCAGCCAGCTCAAAAATCGTTCGCGCTGTATGCTCCAACGTCTTGAATTTTTGAAGATGCGCTTCATTAACTCCGGTAATAATCCCGATATCAGGGTCAACAAGTTCGCATAATGTCTGTATATCTCCCTGGTAGTATTCGCCAAACTCAAACACAAGCACTTCCTCATCTCCTTTTAACATTCTAATGAACGCGCTTATGCCAAGAAGTGTATTATGGTTATATGGTGGCGCAGATACTTTCTTACCCTCAGATAAAACCGTTTTGAGAATTTCCCGCATGGAGGTTTTTCCAAAACTCCCCGCAACAGCTATTTTAAGGGCTTTGTGACTACTAAGCATCTTTTTTGCGCGATTTATTATAATGAATTCTACCGGTTTTTGAAAAAGCTGCACTCCGAAAAGAAGTGCTGCTATACCATACACAAGCAAAAATGGTGCGACAAGAATAATAGTCGCCCCGAGCAAATATCCGTACATTGAAGAGATTGAGATCGAAACCCCTACTCCAGCTGCAATAATCGTAAGCCAAAGTACCCATCCAACACCAATAAGAAAAAGTGCTTTTGATGAATATGTAAGTTTCTTTCGCTTTTCAACCAACCTGAAATCCTTCGTACGACGGATCCATGCAAAGTAATCGCTTATTTTATATTCACTTGCCTGGAGCATGTATACGAGCGATCGTATATAGCGCGGATGATATCGTGATATAACATTAGTAATCATAAAAATCTTTTTATTTTTCCAGCAACAACATTCGGCTGCTCCTGAAAAACAAAATGTCCTGCATTTGATATAACTTCAAGCAGTGATTTAGAAATACAGTTATGGAGTGTACGCGCCTCAACAAGGGTTGTTTCCATATCTTTTTCACCCCACACTAAAAGTGTCGGCACAGTGATTTTCTTTGCGTCTTTTTCAAGATTTTCGTTTATAACTTTTATGAAAGTTTCTCGCATCGCTCCAGCATTCCTATAATCCCTGCTTCCAGCAAAACGCCTGAGATACTCGCGCAGAAATGAAAACGGAATAGGGATTTTTGCAAACTTTGCTATACCTCCCATAATACGCGCCCGCACAGATTTTTGCGAAACACCAGCTGAAGCGATGAGCACCAATTTTTTTGGATGTAAAAGTCCTGCCCCAACACCTTTTATAGCCACGCGACCACCAAACGAGTGCGCCACGATAGCATCCGGCGTGATACGTAACTTAGCGAGAAAGTCCCGGACAAACTGCGCATATTCAAAAATTCCCCATGGTGATTGAGGGCATTCACTACCGCCAAATCCGGGGAACGAGAGTGCCATGCAACGATTATCTTGAAATTGTTCTGTAAGTAAATTGAATGATGACGCCTCTACACCCCATCCATGAAGAAAAAGCAGGATTGGCCCAGTACCATGATCGGTGTAGAAAATATTAATATTTTTAACAATAAGATTCTTTTTCATATGAAACACTTCACTTCGTTATCACCACTCTAAAACCAACACTTACCATATACTCTACCAGAGCATATCCCGGTTTCATATCGTTTTTCCTTAACCAGTAAAAGTTCCTGTTTTTTTATTCAAAATAATCGAACATATTCTTGGTTGCTGTAATTAAAAACTGTTCCGAAATCAAGGATCTACACCTGCATTTGATATTTTTACCAATTCAATATACCAAGGTTTTACATTCACAGGTATAGTATGATAATTTATCGCACCATATATTAACAAAACTCTTTTTGAAACGATAGTAAAAAAAGCAGTAAATTTATAACTATGCACCATTATTTTCTGGATAGCACAATAGAGACAATTTCTTTATTTCCAATTATATCATTTAATTGCTGTATAATAGAGTCTTTCTGCATCAATATTTCATTTACCCAAACAGATTGTTCTATATGAAGAAATATTTTTCCATTCTTATAAAAAACAGGTTTTATATTAGCAATCCCTCTTCTTCCATATTCTTTCTCTATAACGCTGGAGAAAATAAAAAACACTGTTTTATCGTCTAATACCCTCTTTTTTTTAATCTTTTTTTCCCCAATAATAGATACAAGCGATCGCATACAATTGTATTTACTTTTTTATAGGCATGAGAATATACTGATACCCATTATCCACCTTACTAGAAGCGTCTATCTCCCGAAAAACAACGGGTGAGGAAGAAGAATTCATTCCAATATACACATTTTCAGAATTTATAATAGACAAAAAATCCAAAATATATTTAGGGTTCAAAACAACATTTTGCTTATCACCTTCAATACTTCCAGAGACATAAGATGTATTTATTCCAGATTGCGAAGATTCAGAGTAAAACTTTATTTTCCCCTCTTCGTTCAAAACATCCAAGAAAACCTCTAATGCTTTTGATGGAGAAAAAATTTCAGCCATCTTTACAGATCTTTGTATTTCAGTTTTAGAAACAACAATTTTTGTAGAAAAATCATTTGGTATAATTTGTTTATAATCAGGAAATTTTCCGTTAATTAAGCGTGAAACCATAAAAATATTATTCTCCAAAATAAAAAAAACTTGATTTTCTTCCACAACCATAGTCACGTTTTCTGATCCAAAATCCATAAGTTTCACCAATTCTGCAATAGTATGCTGAGGAATAATAACGGGTTCTACCTCAGAGAACAATCCAGTGTATGTGCAGAAAAAGAACACTTCTGATAAACGAAAACTATCCGTAGAAACAGCAAAAACTCCGTTTTCACGAAAAATAAAACATATACCCGTAAATTCTATTCTTGCAGCATTTACAGAAACACTCATCATAACTTTTCGAATAGCTTCTTTGAATTCTTGTGCACTAAATACAATTCTCACTATTTCATTTTTTGGTTGAGGAATAATAGGAAATTCTTGAGCATCGCATCCTTTAAATACAGCTGAATATACACCACTTTCAACAGTAACAGTAAGATTATCCATAGAAAGCTCTATTTGCCCTCCTGAAGGAAGATTTTTTACAAAATCACTGAAAACCTTTACTGGCAACGCAACACTTCCCTGACCGTCAATTTTAGCTCCTATCGAAGTGGTTACTCCTATTTCCAAATTTGTCGCTGAAAACTTTAGTAAATTTTCATGTATTTCCACGAGCATATTTTCCAAAATAGGTAGCGTTGAATTTTTTGTGGTTACTCTCTCAACACATAGTATAGCTTTTTTTAAATTTTCTTGAGTACAAATAATATGCATAGTAATACTTTATAGTAATTAAATATTTTTATTATGA